>Ga0105046_10006658_pt1 | contig 18284 bp, 14 predicted proteins | sample MAT03_FD_78385 | JGI IMG/M metagenome (GOLD analysis project Ga0105046, IMG submission 78385) | Freshwater microbial communities from Lake Fryxell liftoff mats and glacier meltwater in Antarctica - MAT-03 (megahit assembly) | ecosystem: Environmental > Aquatic > Freshwater > Ice > Liftoff...
GGAAATAACGATTGGGGCAGATAAAGCCGAACAATTTCCGGTTGCTACTGCGGATACCGTATAACTTCCTGCTTCTGCCACTACCAATGTATTATTGTTTTCGTTTGGAATAATGATCGAGTTCTTAAACCATTCATAACGAGTAGGAACTGCTGAATTGGTGTTATTAGCTGTAAGTGTTATTGCCTGGCCAACACAAACATCTGCAAGTGGATTCCGTGAAATACCTGGATTTGGGTTTTCATAAACAAAAAGATTTCGGGTGCCTGAAGCAGAGCAATTAGCAAGGCTTCTTGAGATTGTGAGAACATTATTTCCAAGATTGGCCAACGCTGGATTTACAAGACCAGTAGGAGAAACCAACGGCTGTGGAGACCAGATTGCAGGTGGAGTTAGAGGAGAGAACCCCGTTAACTGAAAGGTTCCGGCACCACTGCAAACAGTATCTGCGGGTCCTCCGGCATTGACAACCGGGGATGGATTCAATCGGGTGATTATGGAAGTGGTTCCGGTACAACCACCGGTAGTATCGTAAGAGTAAACCACCTCATTTGCACCAAGATTGGCTTGTTGCGGACAGAATCGGGCAGTGCCATTTGGCCCTGTTACTATTCCCGTTCCACTCCAGGTGCCCGTTGGAGAATTTGGTGTAACCGTAAGCGTGGCACAGGCATCTCCCGAACAATAATTTGCAGATAAACCGGAAATTACCGGTGCAGGTGCCAATAGATCTGATAGTCCAAATGCACCCCTTCTAAAACAACCCGATAAGTTATCCGTCACCCTAACAGTATATGCACCCGCTCCAAGATTGGTGATGGTTGGGTCGGCAGCCGAATCAGCCCTGTTAACCGACCATTTAACTGTAAATCCAGGTCCGGTTGTTATACCCGTTAAGGTAGCAGTGCCATCGTCAACATTACAAGCAGAAGGATTAACCGTTGTAATTGTAAAGATCGGCGGGGCCAGTCGTACGGTCACTATCAAAGTATCTACGCCTATACAACCATCTGTAGTTACACTATAGATTAAAGTATCAGACCCCGGCGATGCGAGAATTGGAAGATAGGTCCCATCGGTTTGAACATTGTCGCCAGACCAATTGCCTGTATTCGGACTTCCTGGAAATTGAATGGGCTGATTGTTTGTACATACACTTGTATCTGGTCCGGCATTAACTAAAGGAATACTTTTTACCCGTACTGAAAATGAATCAATGGTCGTACACCCAATTGTATTTTTAACCTGGTAGTACAATTTGTAATTACCTTCTGCTACTCCAGAAAGGTCTATCACATTATTCAATACAGGAAGATTACCTGACCAGGTTCCATTGATTGGAAATGGAGTGAGTGTAATCGTTGAATTTCCTAAACAAATATTCCGGTCTGGCCCCGCTTCTACTACCGGAGATGGATTAATGACGCCATTTACAGCCACCCGTTGACTTTCACATCCATTTGGTGAAAGAGTGGAAACATAAAATACGGTATCACGGGTGATGAAAATATTTCGCACGCTCCCTGTAAAAACAGGAATTCCTCCAAATGGGGCTCTATACCACCTAAATACAACACCTGATTGCGAACTGTTTGCTATTAAATCAACAATTCCACTTTTACAGACAGAATCGCTTATTGTGGTTGGAGGAACTGGCCTTGCATAAACTTTAAAACAAGCACTAATATCACTTGTATCTACTGGAGATGAGCTAATGATACGCACCCGGTAACAATTTCCTTCAGGGGTATTTTGAGGGATCTGGGCCTGAATGGTATCAGCCCTTTTAGAAAATAATGTTCCTATTTGGACAGGACTTCCAAAATTATCAAAAGCATCAGACAATTGAACCTTGAATACATTGGTTGCCAGAAAAGTACCTGTAATGGTATAGGGCACCCGGATCACGGTTCCTGCACAGGCAACTGTATCCAGTGGAGGATCAATAAATACCTGACCGCATGCTTTTATGCTGAAACAGTCATTTGCTTTTAATTTACACCTACCTGAAATAACCTCCGCACAAACCTGGTCGCCAAATTGAACACTATCTGATGGGCTTAATGTAAAAGTTGTGTCGTTAATGCCTTCGGATAGGGTGTCGGTAATGCCTTTGTAAACCCTTGTCCAAAATATATATGGGTCAGTTCCGGCACTGTCCAGTTTTGCTATGAATGAATTCACGGTTTGTTCGCAGCCGGTTGAACCCTGAGCGAGCACGATTCTTATTTTTGGCTTTTTGTTTACTCTCAAGCGAATGGAATCCGATTGACCATCCGCATTAATGGCACATTTGTTTTGCTTGGAAATACGAACCGATACAAAATCCTGATCTATCAAACCGGTAATACAAAATACTGAATCAGTAGCACCATTTAAAGAAGAGTCATTTTTAATCCATTGGAGGGTATAGCCAACGCCTGCATTGGCAATATTGGTTGCTTTAAAGCATATAGTATCTTTCGGACAATAGCTTGGTCTTATAGGTGACAACTGAGTGATCGATATCGTGGGGGCAGGTGTTACATCAATGGTATCAATACTAACGGTACGCACGTCTGACACAATATTTCCACATCGTAGGCGAACACAATATCTTCCTTTCTGAAAGGTTAGTGGAATCGTAATGCAATTTCCGGGGCCCACTTCTGCAGGAAGATTAAAATTGCAGGGTGAAGTTGGAGTTGGCAACGGCTGAGAGATTTCAATCTGAATGCAACCCGGCTGTATGCAATTTGCCGGAATGATTTCAAAGGGGGCGCACAGAATATTTTCTACGCAGAGATTTGGCGGCAAAATCCCTATTTCGATGCGGCATTGTGCGTTTAGCCGGGCAACCGAGCAAAGTAAGATGGCAAGGCTGAGTAATACGTATTTTTTCATCATAATAATTCCGGTCCGAATGATCATTTTATCCAGTTAAATGCCTGATAGATAGGTGTTTTATAGATAAACACCAGGCATCAACACTGTGCAGTGACTAGTCTGCATATCCAAACATTCAAACATAGAAGATGAGGTAGTGGCTAAAAAATTCGGTTAAGCCCATAACCTTACTCTATCCAGTATTCTGTTTTGATTGAAGCGACTTTCAATTTCTGCATGCAAAAGTAGGTTTAAGGATGTTAATTTATTCAAAAAATTAAAATTAATATTCAAAAAATTATATTTCTCGAAATTAATTGCCATCTCAGAATTGAGGCTTAACGTGGTAATTTTAAGTGATCCATAGAATTGCATTCCTTTCCTTACAGAATGCCCCGATTTCCCAACTGAAATGTGCTGGAAAATACCTTTTAGGACTTCCACACAAATTTGGCTTTTTTTGCGCCTGGAAAGCAACTATTTTACACCAGCCAAGTTATTGATTATGAAAATTGGATTGATCAGGGAAAGGAAAAATCCCCCTGATCGGAGGGTCGCCTTTTTGCCGGAGCAGTGTTCTCACATTCAAAATTTGTACCCAGGCATCCGGTTCCTTGTTGAGCCCAGCGAAGTACGTTGTGTGGATGATGAAATGTATATGGCTCTTGGCATTGAAGTTTCTGAGGATTTGGATGAATGCGACATTCTATTCGGTATTAAGGAAGTGCCTGTCTGGGCTTTGATTGAAGGCAGAACCTACTTCTTTTTCTCCCACACAATTAAAAAGCAGGCCCACAACCGAAAATTATTGCAGGAAATACTGAACAAAAAAATAGTGTTGGTTGATTACGAATGCATGATTGATGAACAGGGGAACCGCACCGTTGCCTTTGGGCGTTTTGCAGGCATCGTAGGTGCTTATAATGCATTTCGGATGTGGATGTTCCGGTTTCATGAAATCCGGATGAAAGCGGCAAGTGAATGTGGCGATATGGAAGAAATGTTAGACTATGCCCGCCACCATACCAATGTGATCGGGCCCGTTAAAATTCTGGTGACAGGAAGTGGCCGTGTCGGGAACGGTGCGGTAGAAGTTCTCCGAAATCTCGGTATCCGTCAGGTAGAGCCGGATGACTACCTCACAAACAATTACGATGTTCCCGTTTTTACACTGGTTAGTTCAAGACATTATTTGAGACATCCAAACAGTGAAAACTGGGACGAGCAACTTTTCAGAAGCAATCCGGCAGATTATGAAGGACATTTTCTGGCCTATGGCTGGTGTACAGACATACTTATTCCTTGCCATTATTGGAATCCAAGTGCTCCGGTCCTTTTTAATAAGGAAGATATGCAGTCGCCCCATTTTAAAATCAAGGTTATTTCGGATGTTACCTGCGATCTGGATGGGTCTGTTCCAACCACCTTGAGAACCAGTACAATTGCTGATCCTTTTTATGATGTCGACCGCATGAGCCTTTCAGAACAAAAAGCATTTTCTGGCAAGGATTTTATCACCGTTTGCGCAGTGGATAATTTGCCATGTGAGCTACCCTGGGATTCATCGAAAGCATTTGGAGAAATGCTCACCCTAACTGTGATTCCTGAAATTGCCTCTGGAAACCTGATGGCTGTTTGTAAAGCCACAATTGCCAATGATGGAGAACTGACAGAAAGGTTTTCTTATCTTCATGATTTCGTTCATGAACCTCAGAAATGAAAAAGACCGGATGTTGTCAGGTCTTTCTTATAATATAGTAAGTACTGATTTTTTTAGAACTGTCCTTCCAGCTGACTGGCTAGTTGAGGTTGTTGCTTTTTAGCAAGATCTTCCTTTTTCATCACGGTTACCGTGTTTGTAAAATCAAACCATCCCAATGAATCTACGGCTCTGATTCGATAGAATACACATTGAATCGAGTTCCGTTCAAATGGAAAATCTTTAAAAGTGATTTCTCTGTTTCCCTGAACATCCTTATTTTCATCGGCTCTAGCCACTTCCAAAAAAGATTTACCATCCAGACTTTTCTCTAAAATGAAATGGTGATAAACCCCAATCTGGTCATCGTGAAGGATTAACGAAATTCCCGAAGTTTCAATTCTTGTTTCAAGGCTCACTGCCGGTTTGTATTTGCCGGTACCAAAAGCAGAAAAACTTTGGGTTCCGTTACAAATAAGGAAAAGAAGAGCCAGAGTGTATATGGAGAGTTTCATATGCATTGAATTAACTTCTTCAAAAGTAATATGGCGATAGAGCATTGTGTTTTAAGAGAAACCAGGAAAGGTATCTGTGTACCTTTCTGAAAAAATTAACACAAAAAAGCGCTCTGCAAAATTCAGAAATTATGAAATCCGTTTACTTTTAATCCATTGAATGATTGGAAGCAAAAATTCAACAGGAATTTGATAGGTTAATTTCCCTTTTTTGAAATGCAACCGTCATATTTCCTGGTATCGGATAGTCGTATTCAGGAATTATTATTTCCCAAAAACCAGAAATCACCAATCCGGTTCCTTTCTTTGCCAACCTATTCTGATCATAAATGAAATACGATTTCCATATTTTTGTATGCTCTAACCAAAAGGCCGAGGGTAAAAAATGTTGTACGGAAGCTTTTGGAACCGAGGCTGTTCTACAACTCAGGCAAAAAGTGAAAGAAGCAAACCTGCCGCTTCGGATCCGGGTTCAAAAGTCTGGCTGTTTGGATGTTTGTCAACAAGGGCCTGCATTAGCAATTTATCCGGAAGGAACATTTTATGGCAATCTAAATCTCGAAATGCTGGATGATATTGTTGAAACCCATATTCGAAAGGGAGAAATAATTTCGGACTATCTTTTGGAAGACGAATAAATGGTTAATTGAAAAAATAGCACAATGCTGCTCTTGCTGAAATTTTGAGATGGATTAGCAAACTAAAAATGTATAGTTTTGAAATCTTGTTCTTAGCAGGAGAATCAGCAACAAATACAATTGATGATGAACCCGATCAGTACCGCGATCACATGGTGGCTCAAAAGAAGATTGAGTGATATAGACCATATCCGCATGAATCCGGTTGAGACACAGGCTATGCTTTGGCAAAATTTAATTGAATCTGCCAAAGATACAGAATGGGGCAGGCTTCACAAGTATCATAAAATCAGTTCTATAAAACAATTTCAGGAATCAGTGCCCACTTCCAGTTACGAAGAGCTTTTCCCCTGGATAGAAAAGGCAATGGCAGGTGGAGAGAATCTTCTTTGGCCAGGGATCGTAACTTCTTTTTCAAAATCATCCGGCACTACAAACGATAAACATAAATACATTCCGGTCACTCCGGAATCTTTGGAAGATTGCCATTATAAAGGAGGTAAGGATTTAATTTCTTTGTACTTAAACAACCGCGAAAATTCTGAGGTTTTAAATGGAAAGAATCTGGCCATGGGAGGTAGTCTTCAACCAAACCCGCTTCAATCATCCGCAATTTGCGGTGATATTTCGGCTGTGATCATGCATAATCTGCCCGCATGGGCGCAATGGATGCGAACACCTTCTCTCGAAATCGCTCTTATGGATCGGTGGGAAGAGAAAATAGAGAGAATGGTAGAGACGACCCTGGAAGAAAATGTTACATCTATTTCGGGAGTTCCAACCTGGATGATGGTCCTAATGAATCGGATACTGGAAAAGACCGGGGCTTCATCCATATCAGATATCTGGCCAAATCTGGAAGTTTTTCTCCACGGTGCCGTTTCTTTTACCCCTTACCGGGAAGTGTTCAGAAAGTTGATTCCGAATCCTTCTATGTCTTATCTGGAAACGTATAACGCATCCGAAGGCTTTTTTGGAATTCAGGATGATCTTAGCCTCGAAGGACAAATGCTTCTTATGCTGGATTATGGCATTTTCTATGAGTTTGTGCCAATGGAACAAGCCCATGATCCTTTTCCTCAGGCACTTATCCTGGACGAAGTGGAGATCGGGAAAAACTATGCGGTGGTCATAAGCACCAATGGAGGACTTTGGCGATACCGTATTGGCGATACCATCCGCTTTACTTCGCTGTTTCCTTTTCGAATCCATGTGAGCGGTCGTACAAAGCATTTTATTAATGCTTTCGGAGAAGAAGTGATGATCGACAATGCAGAACTTGCCCTCGCCAGAGCCTGCGAAATCAGTGGAGCTGAAGTTGTTGATTTTACGGTAGCCCCGGAATACATGCAGGCAGGCAAACAAGGAAGGCACGAATGGTTGATTGAGTTTTCCAAGCTTCCGTTCTCAGAAGAAATATTTGCACAAAGTCTGGATTCGGAACTCCGGAAAATAAACGGTGATTATGATGCAAAACGGTATAAGGATATGGCACTTCTTTTACCAAAAATCCGGATTGCTCCGGTGCAGCATTTTTACAACTGGTTAAAGTCCAAAGGCAAATTGGGAGGCCAGAATAAAGTGCCCCGCCTTTCAAATTCAAGGGAATACATTGAGCCAATGCTGGCAATGATTCAGAAAAAGTGCTAGTTACCTTTTCCGCAAGTATCGTTCCATTTCCTGTTGTATGTCATACGCCGCTTTGCTTGCAGCCATCGCATAATTACTTCCTGATGATGCAAACAGTATGGATCTGGATGCATTAACCAGTAATCCAACGGAAGAGTTCATTCCTTTTTCGGAAATTTCCTTCAGGTCTCCACCTTGTGCACCAATTCCGGGAACAAGTAAAAAAGAATCTGGACAAAGAGCTCTAACTTTGGCAATTTCGTCTGAACGGGTGGCACCAACCACATACATTAAATGCCCTTTTCTTGGCCATTGCTGACTTTGAACCAATACTTCCTCAAACAATCTTCTACCATTCGTAAGAGGCTGTATTTCAAAATCCTGATGCCCCGGATTGGATGTAAGTGCGAGCAGAATGGCCGTTTTATCCGGATATTCCAAAAACGGCTGGATGGAATCTGAACCCATATAGGGAGAAAGAGTAATCGCATCCGCCCCCATATTTTCGAAAAATGCTTTTGCGTATTGGCTGGAAGTGTTTCCGATATCGGCTCTTTTTGCATCGGCTATGGCAAACACATCCCGGCTTTCAAGGTGCTTAAAAATCAACTCCATCACTTTCCATCCTTCTGCTCCAAGGCATTCGAAAAAAGCAGTATTTAATTTATAGGATACAGCAAAAGGCAAAGTCTGTTCTATTATCCGTAAGCAAAACTCAAGAACTCCTTCGGAAGATTTCGAAACAGAATCCGGTAATTTTTCCAGATCCGGATCAAGACCTATACACAAATACGATTTTTTAAGTTGAATCTGGGAGGGTAAAAGAGATGCTTTCATTCGTTTTGTTTTTTTGCAGTGCCAAAGCAAAGTCTTTCTGAAAAATTTTGAAGACAAAAAGCAGAATTATCCAGGATTTTTAAAAATCTTTGAGTCCTTAAATACATGCAGAAACTTTTTGATCTTCCGGAAGAATACGATTCGATGCTTGAAAAAGGCATTTCAGCTACCGGAAACGACAAGAAATTCTTTATCAAAGGGCGTCTTGATCACATCCTGAATCAGTCTGCGAAACTGGATTCGGTCCGCACCATTCTTGATTTTGGTTGTGGAACCGGCGAAACCTCAAACGAGTTGGCAAAACTTTTCCCAAAGGCAGATGTATTGGGAAGCGATCTTTCAGAAAATGCGATCCGGTATGCCAGCCAAAAGTACAGTAGACACAATCTCCGTTTTGTCACCTTAGCGGATATTCCTCCCACCACTTTCGACCTCATCTATCTTAATGGAGTAATTCATCATATTGCATTGAATCAACGATTTACAGAAGTCCAAACCTTGTTTCGCCTCAGCCATCCCGGTACCCGAATCTGGATATTTGAAAACAATCCGTTCAATCCCGGCACGCAATGGGCAATGTATTCCAACCCTTTCGATAAAGGAGTGATAAAAATATCTCCTTCCCAATTGCAAAAGTTGATGATCGATGCTGGTTTTAAACCAATCCAAACAGATTTTCTTTTCTATTTCCCTCAGTTCCTTTCCTGGCTACGGCCATTGGAAAAATACCTGATTCGGTTTCCTTTTGGAGGACAATACGGTGTCTTGGCTCAAAAGCTTTAAAACAGATGGCGTTTTTTCTTTTGTTTTGTCCCAATGATTACCATCATAAGTCCGGTTTTTAATGCATCCTCTTTTATACGTTCCTGTATACAAAGTGTGGCAGAACAGTATGTTAATGGATTAGAACACCTGATCATAGACGGCGGTTCAACAGATGGAACCGTGGCCTTAATTGAAGAGATGGCTTTGAGACATCCTCATATTCATTGGATTTCTGAGAAAGATAAAGGCCAGAGTGATGCGATGAATAAGGGTATTTCAATGGCGAAGAACCCGGTTATATCTTTCCTCAATGCGGATGATCTTTATGAACCCGGTGCAATTGCTTTTGCCAGAAATTTTTTTCTTACAGCAAAACCCGATACATTTTTAGTGGGAAATTGTCGGGTATTACGGGAAGATGGTTCCGAATATATGATTAACAAACCCTATCCTTTTGATATGGTTTCTTTCATGTTGGATTACAATTTTCCTTACAATCCATCTGCCTATTTCTACCATAAAAGTTTACATACCAAGCTAGGTGGTTATGACATGGAGGATCATTTAACGATGGATATTGATTTTATTTTTCGCCTTTCCAGGTTTTCCAATGTAGTATACAAAGATGTAATTATTGGGAATTACGTAATGGTGATGAATAGTAAAACCATGAAAGAGATTTCAGAGGGTAGAAATATCGAAAACCTGAAAATGGTTTTTGACAAACATACTTCGTCGCTTTCAATCACTGAGAAACTCCGGCTGGCGATCTTAAAATCATTGGGAAAAAACCGTGGATGGGTGCTTTACTATGTCAATAATCCAAAAAAATTATTGGCAAAACTGTTTGCAAAATTCTGAATTTAAAAGTTAAATAGGAATATCGTTCTACTTTGTTGTGATCAATGGTGATTGCTTAGAAATAAAATACTGATATTCAAAACACCACGGAAAAGGAATAATAAAAATCCATTTTGCTAAAAAAGGATGATCTATTTTTGGGCCATTCAGAAATGAAAACTATTATGCTTGACTTTGAAAAGCCAATTATCGAGTTAGATCAGAAACTCGCTGATATGAAGCAGTTTGCTATCGAAAACAACGTCGATGTCACAGAAGCGGTGAAATCGCTGGAAGAGAAAATATCGAAATTAAAGAAAACTACCTACCACAACTTAACTCGTTGGCAGAGAGTTCAGTTAAGCAGGCATCCTGACAGACCCTATACGTTGGATTATATTGAAACGATCTGTGATAAATTTATTGAGCTTCACGGCGATCGTGGTTTTGGTGACGACAAAGCGATGGTGGGTGGATTTGGGGAAATAGGCAATCAATCTATTATGTTTATCGGCCAGCAAAAAGGTCGTAATACCAAACAACGTCAATACCGGAATTTTGGCATGGCGAATCCGGAAGGATACAGGAAAGCGCTTCGACTAATGAAGCTTGCCGAAAAGTTCAATAAGCCCATTGTAACTTTGATTGATACACCCGGAGCTTTTCCTGGAGTCGAAGCAGAAGAACGGGGGCAGGGAGAAGCAATTGCCAGAAATCTGAAAGAAATGTTTTCTCTTAAAGTGCCCGTTATTTGCATCGTAATTGGAGAGGGTGCTTCCGGTGGAGCCTTAGGTATAGCCATTGGAGACAAAGTTTTTATGTTGGAAAATACCTGGTATTCTGTTATTTCTCCTGAATCCTGCTCCTCTATTTTATGGCGAAGCTGGGATTACAAAGAGCAGGCCGCAGAAGCTCTGAAGCTTACGGCGAAAGACATGCAGAAATTCGGGTTGGTTGACGACATAATCAAAGAGCCCCTCGGAGGTGCCCATACAGACCCGGTTTATACTGCCAGAAAAATCAAGAAAACAATCCTTGATACACTTGAAGAACTTCAAAAGATGGATCCTGCAGAGCGTATTGTTAAAAGGATTGAAAAATTCTCCGGAATGGGTGTTGTAGTAGAAAAGTAAAATAACCTACCCTTGTGAACCAGGAACCCAATCAATCCCTAATAAGTCAAAAGACTGATTTTCAGAAAGGTTTTGATCTGAAACAGATTGAATTTCAGGCAGTTCTTGACCTTACCATCGCCATTAACAAAAACAGTCCCGAAAAGGGTTTGTATTTGATTCTGGAAGAGTATCTCCTGGATAAACTTGGAATCGATCATTTCTCTGTATATTTTGTGGAGGAAGGAGAGTGGAGAAATTCATATAGTTACGGTAAAGTGGTTTCGGGTTGGAGAGGGATTTCTTCTCTTCAAAATCAGATTCAAGTATCTCTTCTTTCGGAGTCGCTGCCCGACCTTTATAAAATTAATGGCCATATCCAGCATGTAATCCCTTTTCATTTTGACGGGAACATTGGAGGTATACTATTATGTGCTTCACCAAAGAACTTTACTTCACCGTATGATGTTGAGGCCATTGCTTTGTTACAAACTATGGTCAGCCTCATGGTGATGGCTTTGGAAAATCAGAAATTACTTGCTTACCGTATCCGACAGGAAGCACTTCGTAAAGAGGTAGAAATAGCAAGACAGGTGCAGAGAATGTTGTTTCCGAAAAATTTACCGGATACCGAAGAGCTAAGAATGTATACCACTTACCTTCCACACATGGATGTGAGCGGGGATTACTATGACTATATACAGCTGGGCGAAGGCCAATTTGCTGTTTGTGTGGCAGATGTTTCAGGTAAAGGAATGTCAGCCGCTTTACTTATGTCTAACTTTCAGGCATGTCTCCGAACACTGATGATGGAGAAAAAAGAATTGGCAGATGCGGTTCGGATGATAAATACGTTGATTTGCCAGAACAGCAATCAGGAGAGATTCATAACCGCATTCATCGCACTGTACGATCGAAGAAAAAAGAAATTGACTTATGTAAATTCCGGACACAATCCTCCTTGTCTGGTGTTTTTGGATGGACGGGTTGAGCAACTGTGTCTGGGCTCTACCATTCTTGGAATTTTTCCAAAACTCCCACATCTGGTAATTGGTGAAGTTGCTATTGAAGAAGAAGTTCTTCTTGTTGCTTATACAGATGGATTAACAGAAATAGAAAATGCAGAAGACCTTGAATTTGGTTCTGATAATCTGGAAGCCTATTTGTCTGAAAACAGATTTGAAAAGTTGCCTGTTCTGCATCAAAGACTGCTTAACCGGTTGGATAATTTTGCTGGGCATAGAGGATTTAACGACGATATTACTCTACTCACAGCAAGGATAAAGCCTTGATATTGTGCATACTTGATAAGTATCAGGCATTTTCCTGATAAATCTCCCTTTGTTTCTTTCTCATTGTTTTTGGAATCTCCCTGCTTTCGCATTCCTTTGCAGCTGTTTATACTCATTCTAAATAAGCACCTTGATTTCGCTTATTACATTAACTCCAAACCGAAAGGCATTTTTTGTTTCCTGCAACTTACCCGATTTGAACTCGAAGTTAGCAGACATAGGTATGATTCCCGGAACGGTCTGGCGGCTCATTCGTAAAGTTCCTTTCTCCGGACCATTGGTTTTAAGCAATGGGAATACACGCATTTCCGTACGATCGGATGATGCTGCCCTAATTTTTATGGATCCGGAATGAATCCAGAAAAACAATTTCTTGCGCTTGTCGGAAACCCCAATATAGGAAAATCCTCCCTTTTCAATCAATTAACAGGCCTTCATCAGAAAGTTGGAAATTTTGCCGGGGTTACTATAGAGAAAAAGACCGGTCATTTTAAGGGAGGTTCCGTTCAATATGAACTTACAGACCTTCCAGGGGCCTATTCTCTTGTTCCCAAATCACCCGATGAAAAGGTGGTTTTCAAGGAGATTCTTGCGACCATTCAACAGAACAGAACATTTGTTGTGGTGATTGATGGAACTAATCTGGAAAGAAACCTGCTGTTATTCTCCCAGATTGCGGATCTTCAGCAGCCTTGTATTGTCGCTGTAACCATGGGTGATGTGGCAGCCAAAAGGGGGATTTCAATCAACTTTGAGATACTTGAAAAAAGCCTTGGATGCCCTATAGTTCCAATTAACGCACGCACCGGGGATGGAATTCCGATGCTGATTGATAGGTTGCCTGAATCCAAAATCCCCGTATTCCGGATTTTCGATCCGGCAAAAGCGTATGGCAATAGTTTAGTGCTCAATCAATCAAATGATCTTGCCGGTTATCTTAAATGGCTTAATTGGGTCTCAGATTTGACACCAGGTAAAACAGCACATACAAATCTCAACTCAATAGAATCAGATCCAAAGCTTGCTAATGCGAAAGAAACCATCTACAGGTATAAGGTAATTAAAACGATCGTGAGCCGGGTGGAGCATAAATCCGGTGGAAAAGAAGATTCCGGTTATTGGTTTGACAAGATTGCACTTCATCCGGTTCTGGGCTTCCTGCTTATGTTTTTTGTTTTGCTAGTCGTGTTTGAAGGTATTTTCCAACTGGCAAGTTATCCCATGGAATGGATAGAGCAATTGGTGGGTTTTGTAGGGTCGAAACTTGATCAGCTTTTACCTTCCGGTATATTAAAACGTTTTCTTTTGGAAGGTGTGCTGGCAGGCATTCAGGGCATTGTCATTTTTATCCCTCAGATAGCGATTCTTTTTGGGCTAATCGGACTTCTGGAACAATCCGGATACATGGCAAGGGTAATGGTGATCCTGGATCGATTGCTTGGAAAAATTGGCTTGAGCGGAAGAGCCATTGTGCCGCTTGTTTCGGGAGTTGCCTGTGCCGTTCCTGCCATTCTCTCAACCCGCAGCATGACGAGCCACAGAGAGAGGCTCATCGCCATATTTGTAACACCCCTAATGAGTTGCTCGGCAAGATTGCCTGTTTTTACTTTACTTATAGCAATGCTAATTCCAGGAAAGTCTTTCTTTGGCCCTATCCCAATTCAAGGTCTTCTGTTGTTTAGTCTTTACCTGATTGGCCTCGCAGGAGCGGTTTTGTCCGCATGGGTGCTACATAAATTATTACCAGGAAAAAATACCGGAACTTTTTTACTGGAGATTCCTCCCTATCAAATTCCAAACTGGAAGAATCTTGGAATATCGGTTTATCAGAAATCATTATCATTTGTAGTAGAGGCTGGCAAAATCATTCTGGCAATTTCTGTTATCCTTTGGTATCTGGCTGGATTTGGTCCCGGAGAAAGTATACAAAATGCTGGAAAGATGGCTGAAACAGAGGCCAAAGAACAGCTGCTGTCCAGTGAAGAAGCCGAACGCCTGGTTTCCTCAAGGCAACTGGAAGCCAGTTATGCGGGCATTGCAGGCCGTTGGATTGAACCGGCCATAAAACCAATGGGTTTTGACTGGAAAATTGGCGTAGCGCTCATAAGTTCCTTTGCAGCCCGGGAGGTTTTTGTAGGAACCATGTCAATACTCTATGCATCCGGATCGGATGGCGAGCCCGAAGTGTTACGGTCAAAAATGGAATCGGCCAAAGACCCGGCGACCGGCATGAAAGTATTCACCCCAGCAGTGATTACTTCTTTGCTTGTATTTTACATTTTTGCTATGCAGTGCATGAGTACGCTTGCTGTTTCATACAGAGAAACCGGAAGTTGGAAATGGCCATTTCTTCAACTGGTTTATATGACGGGACTATCTTTCGGCTTAAGCACATTGGTTTATCACCTGTTAGCCTGAAGCTTCTCTTTTCCAAATTGTAGCCTTTAATTCAGGTGAATTTGCGACCTTTGCAGGCTTTTTGCCAGGGAGGAGACCCGTAAAAGCCTTAATAATGAACAATATAGTAGCCATCGTAGGTCGGCCCAATGTGGGTAAATCGACCTTTTTTAACCGACTCGTCGGTGCCCGTAAAGCCATCATGGACAACGAAGCGGGCGTAACCCGTGACCGTCATTATGGATTCTCAGAGTGGAACGGGAAGTTTTTCACCATCATTGATACTGGTGGGTATGTGGTTGGTTCTGAAGATGTTTTTGAGCAAGCCATTCGAGACCAGGTTGAAATGGCCATTGAAGAATGCGACGTCATCATTTTTATGGTGGATGTGAATGATGGTCTTACGGGTTATGATCAGGATTTTGCTAACATCTTAAGAAGAAGCAATAAACCCGTCTACATAGCCGTAAATAAAGCAGATACGCACGCAAAGGGACACCTTGCAGGAGAATTTTATGGATTAGGACTTGGGGAGATTTTTCCACTTTCATCCCAAACCGGAAACGGCACCGGTGAACTGCTTGATGCGGTGGTTAGCCATTTTGAAGATCCCGGTCTGGAAGATCCATATGAAGGAATTCCTAGAATCTCTGTTTTAGGAAGACCGAATGTTGGCAAGTCCAGCTTTATCAACCTGCTTTTGGGCGAAAACAGGAATATTGTGACTGAAGTTGCAGGAACCACAAGGGACTCGATTGATACACATTATAAGGCCTTTGGAAAGGAATTTATTCTTACTGATACAGCGGGTATCCGCAGAAAGACAAAACTTAAGGATCACCAGATTGAGTTTTATTCCGTTTTACGGTCATTGCAGTCGCTGGAGAACTCGGATGTCTGTATTGTAATGTTGGATGCCACCAGAGGAATTGAAGCGCAGGACGTGTCTATTATCTCATTAGCAGAAAAGAAAAGGAAAGGGATTGTGATTCTGGTTAATAAATGGGATGCCGTTGAGGGAAAAGACAGCAACTCTGCCCGGAAGTTTGAGCTGGAAATCAGGGAGCGTTTGGCTCCGATAGACTACACTCCTATTCTATTTATTTCAGTGCATGAGAAGCAAAGAATTTTCCAGGCAATTGAAAAAGCAATCGAAGTTTTCGAAAATCGGACCACCAAACTGCCCACTTCACAATTAAATGATAAAATATTACCTGAGATCGAAAAGTATCCACCACCAAGCAGCAAAGGAAAGGTAATACGGATAAAGTTTATTACTCAATTACCTACCTACACGCCTTCATTTGCGTTTTTTTGCAATTTACCGCAGTATATCAAGGAGCCTTATCAGCGCTTTCTGGAGAACCGTTTAAGGGAGAATTTTAAACTGGAAGGCGTACCGATTAATATATTTTTCAGAAAAAAGTGATGGTTTTTTTGCGAATTTGGAAACGAGGCATACTTTTGCATCCAAAATTTTTAAAGAATCAATAAAAACACAAAAATGAAAAAGTTATTCGCGTTGTTAATGGTTGCTGGTAGTCTTGCTGTGTATTCTTGCGGAGGTGGTGAGCACAAAGATGCTACTGCTACAGATTCAAGTGCTGCCGAAACTACAATGGAAGCTACCTCAGTAGATTCAGTTGCTGCTCCTGTAGATTCAGTTGCCGCTCCTGTTGATTCAGTTGCTGCTACTCCTGCTCACTAGTCTTTACGAAACTATATTCATCAAAGCCACACTTTTAAGTGTGGCTTTTTTTTATTCCATACCAGAAACATTGTTAACTCAACTTTCTCAGCTATCGGTTTTCAGAGATCAGGCAGATCCAATAATGGATGATTTTCTCAGCCAATCATTGACAACAGATAAAACCATAAGTCCTGGCTTTTCGGAATTGCAGCAATTATTCTTGACTCAATTCCCTCCCCCATCTCTTTCAAAGGAAGACATCAGAACTTTGAAGGCTGCCCATGCTTTTTTTCTCTCTCACAAAACGGCTGTTTTTATATGTCTCGGTTTTCTATCTTTACCCTATTGCTACGCTGCTGAACCTGGTGTAAAGACTTTGTACTTATCCGATCGATTCCGGAACCAAACCAAAGAGCGATTAAAGAATACGGCAGAATTTGTTGAGAGTGTTTTTGAGCTTGGCGAACCTAAAAGGGAATCAAAGGTTGAAAAACTCATTATTTCAGTTCGGATGGGGCATTCATTTTTTCGTAGGGCAGTGATTGATCGAATCCCGAAAGATTTAGGTTTGCCCGTAAATCAGGAAGATATGGCCGGTACACATCTCGCTTTCTCATTTTTAGTTCTAAGGGGATTGCGACACCTTGGGTTTACAATCTCTTCCACTGAAGCAGAAACCTGGCTGAAAGCCTGGAAGATTGTTGGTTTACGATTAGGAATTGATGAAGGTCTTCTACCAATTCATCAAAAGGATGCTCTTGCTTTGAGTAAAGCCATTGAGGTTCGTCATTTCAGGTTTTCTCAGGAAGGGTATGAGCTTACCCAAAAACTGACAACCGTGTTAACAGAATTTTTTGGCGAAGAAAAGGATGTCAAGGATTTGATGAAATTCCTTTTGGGAAAGGATGTTTCCGGAATTCTAGGGCTGGATGTTACCGAAACAGTGAAGAAGGATCAGGTAAAATGGAAGATTCTTGCCAGATTAAAAAATCCTGAAGTATGGGCTGGCCTTTTCCTAAAGAACAGGACTTGAACTCTTTCCATTTGTATTCCCACCATATCCCCTCATAATTCCTCTTTCAGAACTTCGGATGAAATTAAGAATCTCATCTCTCTCTTTGGACGGGGTGAATTCCAGTTCGATCAGGTCACAGGCTTTTGTGTAGTTGTTGCCTTCCAGATAGATAATCCGATACAAATCCTGTATCTCTTCTATTTTTTCGTTGGCGAAATTCCGTCTTCTAAGTCCCACTGAATTCACACCCACGTATGAAAGAGGCTCTCTGCCTGCTTTAACATAAGGCGGAACGTCTTTGCGTACAAGTGAGCCTCCTGAAACCATTGAATGGGCACCTATCTTAACAAACTGGTGAACAGCAGAAGTTCCACCAATAACCACATTATCTTCGATAACCACATGGCCGGCAAGCTGAACAGCGTTGGCTATTATACAATTGTCTCCAATAATGCAGTCGTGTGCTATGTGAACATAGGCCATAATCAGGCAATTTTTTCCAACTTCAGTTTTGAACCGGTCTATAGTTCCTCTGCTTATAGTAACAAATTCGCGGATTACCGTATTGTCACCGATTACAACTGTAGTTTGTTCTCCGGCAAATTTGAGGTCCTGTGGAATTGATGAAATGACAGCGCCAGGAAAAATCTGGACTCCGGTGCCTAAACGAGCACCATCCATAAGGACGGCGTTTGGTCCAATCCAGCAATTATCTCCGATTTCTACATCGCCATAAATGGTAGCGAATGGCTCAATCCGGACGTTGTTCCCTATTTTGGCCTCCGGGTGAATGTTAGCTAATGGTTGGTTCATCACTTAGTCTCCTTCCTTACGATATATGCGGACATTACAGCTTCGCACACGAGATTGCCTGCAACATAAGCCCGTCCATGCATTTTTGCAATACCCCTCTTAATTGGTGCTAATAGTTCACAGCTAAAAACGACCGTATCACCAGGTAATACCATCTTTTTAAATCGACAATTTTCA
>Ga0105046_10006659_pt1 | contig 18282 bp, 17 predicted proteins | sample MAT03_FD_78385 | JGI IMG/M metagenome (GOLD analysis project Ga0105046, IMG submission 78385) | Freshwater microbial communities from Lake Fryxell liftoff mats and glacier meltwater in Antarctica - MAT-03 (megahit assembly) | ecosystem: Environmental > Aquatic > Freshwater > Ice > Liftoff...
ACGCTCGAGGATGCCTTCGTGGCGTTGCTCGGCACCGGTGAAGGACTGGCTGCATGAATTCCCGATCCTTCTCCCGCATCCTGGCAGTCGCACGCAAGGAAATCGTCGATACGTTCCGCGACCGGCGCACGATGCTGGTGACGTTGCTGTCCGCCGCGGTGGCCGGCCCCATCTTCATCGTGCTGATCTTCAACATGATCGCAGGCCAGGCCGATCGCGCACGCGAATTGAAGTTGCACGCGCTGGGCCTCGACCAGGCACCGGCGCTGGTGGCGTTCCTCGAACGGCAACAGGTGGAGTTGAAACCTGCGCCCGCTGACTACGAGGCCCGGATCAAGGCCGGAGAGATCGACGTGGTGCTGATCGTCGATGAAAAATTCGCGGCCGATGTCGCCGCCGGCAGGGCGGGTACCGTGCGCGTCGTGGCCGACCGATCGCGCGATCGCGCGCAGAGCACGATCCGGCAGGCCGAGAACCTGCTGCGCGCCTACAACCGCCAGTGGGGCTCGCAACGGCTGCTGCTGCGTGGCGTGGCGCCGACCGTGGGCAACCCGCTTACCATCGAGGACATCGATCTCGCCACACCCCAGCAGTCGGGTTCGATCATCCTGTTCCTCGTCGCGTACTACGGGCTGTTCGCCGCGGTGATGGGCGGCATGGCCGTGGCACTGGACGCGACTGCCGGCGAACGCGAGCGGCAATCGCTCGAGCCGCTGCTGATGACACCCGCGCGGCCGATGGAACTGGTACTGGGCAAATGGATGGCGGTGGCATTGTTCAACGGACTCGTCGTAACGACAACACTGACGGGGTTCTATCTGACGTTGTCGTTCGCGCCCCTGCCCGCGGTCGGCGTGCCATTTCTCTTCAGCCTGCGCGAACTCGGACGCTTCCTCCTCGTGCTGATCCCGATGATCCTGCTGATCCCGGCCGTCCTGCTCTTCGTCGGCAGCCGCGCGCGCACGTTCAAGGAGGCTCAGGCCAATGTCTCGGTGCTGCTGTTCGTCGTGTCGCTGATCCCGGTCGTGCAACTGTTCCTGCAGCGCAGGGAACCGGAGTGGCTGGTACTCGTACCCGTCTCCGGCCAGTACTCGCTGCTGAACCTGGCGCTGCGCGGCGAGGCGATCGGCATCGCCCAGCTGGCGCTGTCCTATGTCGTGCCGCTGCTGTTGGTAGTCATCGCGTTGTCGGCAGTATCGCGGCTCTTGTCGCGCGAATCGCTGCTGGCCGGCAAGTAGACCGACGCGCCACCATGCGAGAATCGCGGGATGCGTAGCACTTCCCGCAATGCCGATGCTACAGTCGCGGCGCCACCTGCCAGCGACATGATGGACACGCGCGAGGTCGCGGCCTATCTGCGCCTGAAGGAGCGCCGCATTTACGACCTGGTGCGCGACAACGCGCTGCCGCATGTCCGCGCCACCGGCAAGCTGCTGTTCCCGCGGGCGCAGATCGAAGCGTGGCTGGCCGCCAAGGCCGGTGCACCGGTGGCGGTGGTGCCCCTCACATCGCCGCCGATCATCGCCGGCAGCCACGATCCACTGCTCGAATGGGCGGCGCGCGAATCGCGTTGCGGACTTGCCGTGCTGGCCTGCGGCAGCAGCGCGGGCCTCGAGCGGCTGGCGCGCCATGAGGCGAAGGTCGCGGCGATGCATTGGCTCGACGCCGCGACCGGCGATTACAACGTCCCGCTGGTGCGTGCCCGCATGCCGGGCGCAGATGTCGTCAGCATCGAGTGGGCGCAGCGCGTGCAGGGCCTGCTGGTCGCGCCCGGCAACCCGCTCGTCATCCGCGGCGTCGTCGATCTTGCGCGAACCAAGGCGCGCGTGATCGGCCGGCAGCCGGAGTCCGGCAGCCACCAATTGCTGGCGCATCTGCTGGCGCAAGCACGCATCGCGCGCAAGGAAGTGCAATGGCTGGCGCGCCCTGCCTTGGCTGAAACCGATCTGGCCGCCGCGATCCGCGACGGACATGCCGATGCCGGCGTTGCGATCGAGGCTGCGGCGCGAGGCTGCGGCCTCACGTTCATCCCGCTGGCGCGCGAGCGTCTCGACCTCGTCATGCATCGCCGCGACTACTTCGAACCGGGCATGCAGGCGCTGCTCTCCCTTGCACGAGGACCGGACTTCGCCGCGCAGGCCGTGACGTTGGGTGGCTATGACGTGACGGGCACCGGGCGCGTGGTGTTCAACGGCTGACGGGAAGAACGCCGCGCTTGCACTCTCACTCCTTGGCATTCGGGAAGAAGAGTTGCTGCCCCTCGATCTTGTAGTTGGCGATGGCGGCCTGCCCCTGCGGCGACACTACCCAGTCCACGAAGGTCTGGCCGAGATCCTTCTTCACGTGCGGATGCCTGGCTGGATTGACGAGCATCACGCCGTATTGGTTGAAGAGCTTCTGGTCGCCTTCGACTAGAATGGCAAGCTCGCCCCGATTCCTGAATGCCAGCCACGTGCCGCGATCGGCCAGCACATACGCGTTCATCGACGATGCCGTGTTGAGCGTCGGACCCATGCCCGACCCCGTGTCGCGGTACCAGGGGCCCTTCTTCGCATCGAGGTCCACCCTCGCAGCCTTCCAGTAGCGCAGTTCGGCGCCGTGCGTGCCGCTTTTGTCACCGCGCGACGCAAAGGGACTCTGTGACAGCTCGATCTTGCGCAGCGCGTCGAGGATGTCCTTGCTGCCCGCGATATTCGCCGGATCGCTCTTCGGACCGATCAGCACGAAGTCGTTGTACATCACCGGCATGCGCTTGACGCCGAAGCCTTCGGCGACAAATTTTTCCTCAGCCGCGAGGTCATGCACGAACACGACGTCGGCATCGCCACGGCGTGCCATGTCGAGTGCCTGTCCGGTGCCCAACGCCACGACGCGCGCCTTGATGCCGGTGTTCTTCTCGAACGCGGGCAACAATGAGCCGAAGAGTCCCGACTGTTCGGTCGACGTCGTCGATGCGACGACGATGAACTTGTCCAGCGCGGCGACGGGGCCGGCAACAAGCACCAGCAACGCCGACGTGGCGACTGCTGCAATGAAGCCCCGTTTGTTCACCATCATTCGCCTTCGAGGAAGGCCTGCGCCAGTGCGGTTGCTGGTTGCGAGAAAAAAGAAGATGACAGGGCTCGTTCGGCAAGACGCCCGTCGTGGAGGAAGAGGATGTCGTCGGCCAGCCGCCTGGCCTGTGCCAGGCTGTGCGTGGCCATCACGATGGCGGTGCCGCGCGCATGGATATCGCGGATGATTTGTTCCACCGCGCGCGTGGCGGCAGGGTCCAGGCTGGCGGTGGGCTCGTCGAGGAACAGCACCTCCGGCACCAGCGCCCATGCGCGGGCCAGCGCCACGCGTTGCTGTTCCCCGCCGGAAAGCACCCGCGCCGGACGATCCGCCAATGGTAGAAGCCCGACTTCGGCGAGCGCTTCACGAATGCGTGCGTCGGCTTCGGCGCCATGGATGCCGGCCAGATCGAGCGCATAGCGGATGTTGGCGGCGGCACTGCGGCGCAGCATGACCGGCCGCTGGAACACCATCGCCTGGCGCAGCGGAAGCTGTGCGCGACCACCCCAGGTGATCGTTCCACTGGTGGGTACGACGAGACCGTGCAGCACGCGCAGCAGCGTGCTCTTCCCGGCACCGTTGGCGCCGACGATGACGGTGCGCGAACCCGCATTGATCGTGGTCGTGACATCGGCGAGCAATCGCGTGGTGCCGCGCCGGACACCCACGGCGCCGCAGACGATTGGTAGGCCGGAGGCTGCGACAGGTTTATCCAAAGCGCGCCCGTGCCCATTCCCGCGTGGCGTGGGCGCCCGCATTCATCGTCAACACGATTGTCACCAGCACAACCCCCAGCGCAAGCGCGAGCGGCAGGTCGCCCTTGCTCGTCTCGAGGGCGATGGTGGTGGTCATCACGCGCGTGAAGCCGTCGATGTTGCCACCGACGATCATCACTGCGCCCACTTCGGCGATCGCGCGGCCGAAGCCGGCCAGCAGAACGGTGATCAGCGAGTAGCGGGTGTCCCACAGCAGTGTCAATGCAGCGCGCATCGTGCTGGCGCCAAGCGACTGCAACTGTTCGTGGTATTCGGCCCACGCGTCGCTGACGATCTGTCGGGACAGCGCGGCGATGATCGGCACGATCAGGATCGTTTGCGCGATGACCATCGCCGTTGGCGTGAACAGCACGCCGAAGGATCCGAGCGGGCCCGCACGCGACAGCAGCAGGTACACGACGAGGCCCACCACGACGGGTGGCAGCCCCATCAAGGCGTTGAGAACGATAGTCAGCGCCTGGCGCCCGGGGAAGCGCCCGACCGCGATGGCGGCCCCGAGTGGCAGGCCGATGACAGCGGCGATCGCAGTGGCCGCCAGGCTCACCCGCAACGACAGTTCGACGATGGCGAGGAAGCGTGGATCGAGGTGGGCCACCAATCCGGCCGCGACGCTTAGGCTATCAGTAAAGGTATTCATGGCAGGCCTGAGCACGCAATTGGTGCCATAGGACTGCAATTATATGCAATCTTTACATATAGAGGAGAATATACCCGTTCAGCTTCAAACTTGCGGTAGCCCGGCGAACCTGAATCCCGTCTATCAGCCTCCTCTACGCTGGAGAACCCGGCTCCGGCTGGTTGCGCATCCAGTCCGCCGTGTCGAAGAACGCCCGCATCAGGTTTTCACGGACGATGGCCGGCGCGCTGACATCGGCCAACGCCATCCGCATGCAGGCGAGCCACTGGTCCCGTTCGCCCCCCGCAATGGCGAACGGCAGGTGCCGCGCCCGCAATCGCGGATGGCCGAAGCGCTGCACGTAAAGATCGGGCCCGCCCAGCCAGCCCGACAGGAACAGGTAGAGCTTGGCGCGCGAACCGTCGAGCGTGGGGGGATGCAGCGCGCGGATGCCGCTGAAGGCTTCCTCGAGATCCATCCGGTCATAGAATGCATCGACCAGTGCACGCACGCTGGCATCGCCCCCTAGTTGCGCGTAGGGCGCGAGATGCGCGTTAAGGGCGTCGGTACTCAACCCAGTTGGCGGATCACCGCCAGCGGCGGTTGGCGCATCGTGGTCCGGGTGCCGAACCAGCCGGCGACCGTGACCGAAATTGCGCCGCCCAGTAATCCATACAGCCACAGCATCGGATTGGCCGCGAATGGAATCTTGAACACGTACTCGGCCAGCGCCCAGCCCACGGCCGTGGCTCCGGCGGCCGCAACGAGCCCCGCCAGTGCCCCGAGCAACAAGAACTCCGCGATCTGCGCGGTGGCCAGTTGCCGTCGCGTCGCACCCAGCGTGCGCAGGATGGCCGCGTCGAACTGGCGCTCGTCCTGCGTGGCAGCAATCGCCGCCTGCAGCACCAGCAATCCGCCGGCCAGCGTGAACAGGAACACGAACTCGACGGCGCGCGCGACATGTTCCATGATGCCCTGCACCTGCCGGACGATCTCGCCGATGTCGATGGCGAGGATGTTGGGATGTTGCTGCACCAGCGCGGGCAGCCAAGCACCGTTGCCCTCCGGCGCGCGAAACGCCGCGATGTAAGTCGACGGCATGGCATCGAGCGGACCGGGGGGGAACAACGCGAAGAAATTCACGCGGAAGCTGTCCCAATCCACCTTGCGCAGACTGGTCACCTTGGCTGACACGGTGTTGCCGGCGATGTCGAACGTGAGCGTGTCGCCGACCGTGACGCCAAGCGTTTCCGCAATGCCGTCTTCCAGAGACATGCCGGCCTCTGCGGCCGAGGTTTGGGGCGTCCAGAACACCCCGGACGTGACCGTGTTGCCCTTCGGCAACGCTTCGCTCCACGACAGGTTGAACTCGCGCTCGGCCAAACGCCGGGCGCGCGTGTCCACAAGTTTCCTGGTGTCGACCGCGGTGCCGTTCAGTGCGACGAGCCGTCCCCGCACCATGGGATTGAACGGTACCGAGGTGCCAATGCCCTGCTGCAATTGCGCACGCGCGTCCGCCACCTGGTCGGGCAATACATTGATCAGGAACTGGTTGGGTGCATCGGGCGGCAGGCTCGCGCGCCAGTTGCGCATCAGGTCACCGCGCACGACAGTGAGCAACAGCAGCGCCATCAGGCCCAGCGCCAGCGCTCCGATCTGCAGGCTGGACGCAAATGCCCGGCGCCGCAGGTTGGCGAGCCCGAAGCGCCAGGTGACGCCACGTTGCGGCAAGCGCTTCAACAACGCCAGCAGTAACCAGGCAGCACCAGCCGCTGCCAGCAGCAGCCCCGCCACGCCACCGACCATGATGAGACCCGCCTGCACTTCGCGCGCCTGCACGCCGATCAGCAACGCCACGGTCGCCGCACCCGCGGCGTAGGCCAGCACGCCGCCCGCGCGCGGCCGCGGCAGGTCGCGGCGCAATACACGCAACGGCGGCACCCGTGACAATGCCACCAGCGGCGGCAACGCAAAGCCGAACAGCAGCAGGATACCGGTCGCAAACGACATGATGCCGGGCACCCACGAGGGCGCCGGCAATGCCGTGGCCACCACCGCCGACAACAACATCATCAGCAACTGCTGGCCGGCAAGGGCGATCACGACACCCACCGCGCAGGCCAAGACACCGAGCACCAGGAACTGCAGGAAGAAGAGCGACAACGTCTGGCTGGTGCGGGCGCCGAAGCAACGCATCATCGCCGCCGCATCGAGATGACGACGCAGGTAGCGCGATGCCGCCAACGCGACGGCCACCGCGGCAAGCAGCACCGCCACCAGCGCCGCGAGGCCAAGGAATTTTTCGGCGCGCTCGAGCGTCTGCCGGACTTCCGGACGCAGATCACGGACGGTTTCCATCCGCTGGCCGGGTTTGGTCTCCGCCGCGACCCAATCGCGGTAGGCATCAAGGGTCCCCGCATTGGCCTGGTCCGCCACCAGCAGGCGCCACGTCGCGCGATTGCCGGGCTGGAGCAGATTGGTGGCGGGCACATCATCAAGATTCAGCAACAGCTTGGGTCCGAGCGCGAACACCACGCCTGCGACTTCAGGCTCCTGCTGCACGATGGCAGACACCGTGAGCGACGACTCGCCGACCGCGATGGAATCGCCGACCTTCACGCCAAGGCGTTGCGCCAGGCGCACGTCGGGCCACGCTTCGCCGCGCGCGGGAATGCCCGTCGCCAGCACGCCTGCAGGCCGCGCCGGATCGGCGAGCAGGACTTCGCCGCGCAATGGATACCCGCTGCCGACCGCCTTGACGTCGGTCAGTACTGCGGGGACGTCGGCGCCCGCGCCCGGACCCGGTTGCACCATGCTGTTGAACCGGATCACCGCGGTGCTGGCAAGCCCGCGCGCACGGGCGGTATCGGCGAAGGTCGACGGCAGCGTGCGGTCGCCCGAGATCATCAGGTCTGCACCCAGCAGCAGGTTCGCTTGCGACGTCAGCGAGCGTTGCACACGATCAGCAAAGAAACCGACGGTACCCACGCTGGCCACAGCCAGGACCAGGGCCAGTCCCAGGACGCGCAGCTCGCCGGCACGCCAGTCGCGTCGCAGCAGTCGCAGGGCCAGTTTGAATGTTCGCATCGGAAGCCTCGGTCAGGCCGGTGCGAGTTCTGCTGAACGCTCGTCACCCACCAGATTTCCCGAAGCCAACGACAGCTTGCGGCCGCAGCGCGCCGCCAACGTGAGGTCGTGCGTGACCAGCACCAGCGTGGTGCCGTGCTCGTGATTCAGCCGGAACATGAGGTCGGCCACCTCGACACCAGTGGCGCCATCGAGGTTGCCCGTGGGTTCGTCCGCCATCAGCAACTTGGGTTCGCCGGCAAAGGCGCGCGCGATGGCGACGCGTTGCTGCTCGCCGCCGGAGAGTTGCCGCGGATAGTGCGTGATGCGGCGCGCCAGGCCGACGCGTTCAAGCCAGACGCGCGCCCGGGCTTCGGCGTCGTCCGCGCCCGCCAGCTCAAGCGGCAACATCACATTCTCGAGCGCCGTCAGCGCCGGCAACAGCTGGAACGACTGGAAAACGAAACCGAGCAGCCGCTGGCGCAGCGTGGCCCGCGCATCCTCGCCCAGCGTCGACAGTGCGTGGCCATCGATGAACACATCGCCCGACGTCGGGCTGTCGAGCCCGGCCATCAGGCCGAGCAGTGTGGTCTTGCCCGATCCCGACGCGCCGACGATCGCGATCGATTCGCCGGGCTCAACCTTGAACGTGACCGCATCGAGAATGGTGAGCGGCGCATCACCACTGGTGACGATCTTGGTCAGCGCGTCGGCGCGGATGATGGCATTGGACATGTCAGGAGGGGGTTTGGCGGGCGACGGCGCGTCGCGTGGCAGATGCGGGCGGCGACCACGCAATGCAAGTGGCGGGCAGGTAGCAGCGACCCGATGATCGCGGAAATGGAACCTCATTGTAGCCTGCCGGGGCAGGCCTCCCGACCGGACAAAAGGTGCACGTTACAATCGCGGCCTCTCCTCGTTCTGGAATCGTCGATGTTCAGGCAACACGTTTTTGCTTTCGTTCGACTTCTGCTGCTGGTCGCAGGCGGCGCGGTGGCTTCGGCCGCACCGGCCCAGGACAACGCGCCCGTGCTGCTGGTCGTCGGCGACTCGATCTCCGCCGGCTACGGCCTGCCGGGTGGCGCCGTATGGGTGGAACTGCTGGCGGCGAAGCTCAAAGCCGACGGCTACCGCTATCGCATCGTCAATGCATCGATCAGCGGCGACACCACGGCCGGCGGTCGCGCGCGCCTGCCCGCCTTGCTTGCCCAACACAAGCCTGCGGTGGTCGTGCTCGAACTGGGCGGCAACGATGCGCTGCGTGGCGGACGCCTCGCCACCACGCGCGACAACTTGGACGCAATGGTCGCCGCCGCGCAGGCCGCCAACGCCAAGGTCGTGCTGGTGGGCCTGCAGCTGCCATCGAACTATGGCCCCGCGTATGTCCGCGAGTTCAGCGAAAACTATGCCAGCGTCGCCAAGGCACGGCGCGTGCCGCTGGTCCCGTATTTCTTCAGCGGCTTCGGCGAGGATCTTGCATTCTTTCTGCCCGACCGGATCCACCCCAACGTAGACGCGCAACCCAAGCTCCTTGCGAACATCTGGCCGACGTTGCAGCCACTGCTGCGCAAACAATGAGCGAGCGGCCGCCCGCCGCCGGTCGCAAGGTTGGCGTCGCTGCACTGGCCCTGCACGCGGATCGCATCGATGTCCGCAGTCCGGCCGAATTTGCCGAGGATCACATTCCCGGCGCCATCAGCGCGCCGGTCCTGGACAACGACGAGCGCGCGGAAGTGGGCACGTTGCACGCGCAAGTATCGGCGTTCGCGGCCAAGCAACGCGGTGCTGCGCTGGTGGCACGCAATATCGCGCGTATCGTCGAGACGCACTGCGCAGGCAAGCCGAAGGATTGGTCGCCCATCGTCTATTGCTGGCGCGGCGGCAAGCGCAGCGGTGCGCTCGCCCATGTGCTGGCGGAGATCGGCTGGCGCGCCGTGCAGCTCGACGGTGGTTACCAGTCGTACCGCCGGCATGTCGTCGCCACGCTGGCGGAACTCCCCGCGCGGTTTCGCTATGTCGTCGTGTGCGGACTCACGGGTTCCGGCAAGAGCCGCCTGCTGATCGCGCTGAATACCGCGGGGGCGCAGGTGCTCGATCTCGAACAACTGGCGCAGCATCGAGGTTCGCTGTTGGGCGACCTTCCCGATGCACCACAACCGTCGCAGAAGTGGTTCGATTCGCAGCTCCTGGATGCACTCGCGGGCTTCGATCCCACGCGACCGGTGTTCGTCGAATCGGAGAGCAAGCGTATCGGCACGTTGCAGGTGCCAGTAACGCTGCTGGACGCGATGCGCGCCGCCGCATGCGTGAAGGTGGATACGCCACAGCCGCTGCGCGTCGCGTTGCTGAAGGAGGAGTACACGCATTTCCTCGAGGATGCGGACGCGCTGAACAGCAGATTGCGTCATCTCGCCCCGTTGCATGGCAACAAGATGATCGCGCAATGGGATGCTGCCGCCCGGGCCGGGGACTTCGACACGTTGGTAGCCGACCTGCTGTCGCGGCACTACGACCCCACCTATGCGCGGTCGATCACCCGCAACTTTCCCCGCGTTGACGAGGCCTTGAGTGTCGTGCCTGCCGCCATCGATGCCGAAGCCTTCAACGTCATCGCCCGCGAACTGGTGCAGAAGATCGATCATGTCCAGGCGGAGACCGTTGCATGAGCAATTATGCGTTTCGCGTGGTCAATGTCTTTGCCGAGAGCCCGCTGGCAGGCAATCCACTGTGCGTTTTCGAGGATGCACGTGGACTCGATACCACGACGATGCAGGCGCTGGCATTGCAGTTCAACCTGTCGGAAACGACCTTCGTGTTGCCGTCCTCCAACGCGACCGCCCAAGTACGCATCTTCACGCCAGCGTTCGAGATGCCGTTCGCGGGACATCCCACGCTTGGAACCGCCCACGTGGTGCGCGCGATCGCCGGTGCCGGCGATGCGGTGACCCTCGAGATGAAGGCCGGCGTGATTCCGGTGACGGCGACAGGCGATGTCTGGACCCTGGTCGCGAACGCACCGCGTCATCGCGCGCCGACCGCCAGCGCCGTCGAACTTGCGACGATGCTGAACCTGACGCCGGCCGACCTGGCCGGACCGCCGCTTTGGGTGGACACAGGATCAGAACAATTGATCATCCCGCTGGCCAGCGCCGATGCCGTACGGCGCGCCAATCCAACAGCGGAAGCGCTGGCAGCCACGGCGCAAAACGGCCAACGCGCGATGGCCTACGTGTTCGCGCGCGACGGCAACGCGGTGCTGGCCCGCTTTTTTTTCCCCAAGCACACCTCGGTCATCGAGGATCCGGGTACCGGGTCCGCATGCGCGAACCTCGGTGGCTGGCTGCTGGCCACCGGTGCATCGTTGCCGCAGCAACTGGTGGTCGACCAGGGCGAAGGCGTAGGGCGGCGCTGCCAGCTTGGCCTCGAGGTGACTGCTGACAGCCAGATTCGGGTCTCCGGCCGGGTGATCGAGATCGCGCGCGGCAGCGTTACCCTCTGACGCCTGCGCACCGGGAGCTGCAACAGCCAGTTACAGCTTGCCAGTATGCGACGCGTCAACAATAGTCGAGACTGCGGCGTTGACGAGGACGGGCTGCCGCATCTGCGGGGTCCTGCCACCGCATGGCGCCGCGGCAACAAGGGTCGCCGGGAGGACGCATTGATGACCATTCACCCGTTGCTCGCCGCGACGCTGATCCTTGCCACCGGCTTGGTACACGCCGCCGCCGGGCCGATGGGCTATGCCGATGCGCGCCACCTGCTGGCTCGCACCGGCTTCGGCCCCACCGATGCCGAGGTGCGCAACTTTGCCGGCCTGTCGCGCGAACAGGGCGTGGCGACATTGCTGCGCGATACGCGCACCACTGCCGTCACGCCGGTGCCTGCCTTCGCCCTTGAAACCGGGCCCACCGGTGCGCCACGCGGTGACAACGTCAGCGAGGAAACGCGGCGTGCGTTCGCGCAATTGCAGACCCGCAACGGTATCGAACTGCGCGGCTGGTGGGTGCAGGAAATGCTGGTCACGTCCTCGCCGCTGACGGAGCGCATGACGCTCTTCTGGCACAACCATTTCGTGTCGAGCCAGCAAAAAGTGCGCATCGCGCGCTCCATGTACGGACAGAACGCGTTGCTGCGCGCCCATGCGCTGGGCAACTTCGGCGCGATGTTGCATGCGGTATCGAAGGATCCCGCGATGCTGATCTATCTCGACACTGCGCAAAGCCGCAAGGGCCAGCCCAACGAGAATTTTGCGCGCGAAGTGATGGAACTCTTCACGCTGGGCGAAGGCCGCTACACCGAGCAGGACATCAAGGAAGCCGCGCGCGCGTTCACGGGATGGAGCATCGACCGCGACACCGCGCAGTACCTGTTTCGCCCCGGTGCGCACGACTATGGCGTCAAGAGTGTACTTGGCAGGTCCGGCCGCTTTGATGGCGATGAGGTCCTGGACATCCTGCTCGCGCAACCGGGAACGTCAGTGTTCGTCACCACCAAGCTCTGGCGCGAGTTCGTTTCACCCGAACCCGATGCCGCGGAAGTACGGCGCGTGGCGCAAATCTTCCGTGGGCAGAACCACGACATCACGGCCGCGCTGCGCGCCCTGCTGATGTCGGATGCCTTCTGGGCCGCCGAGAACCGGGGCACGCTGGTGAAGAGTCCGATAGAGTTGGTGGTGGGTACGCTGCGCCAGTTCGAACTGTCGCCCATAGTCGCGACGCCTTTCGCGATCGCCGTGGCCGGCATGGGGCAGAACCTGATGTCGCCCCCCAACGTCAAGGGCTGGCCCGGAGGCGAGGTCTGGATCAATTCCAGCACGCTGCTGGCGCGCAAGCAGTTCCTCGACCGGCTGGTGCGTTCCTCCGAGGCGCGGCTACCAGGCGGCGCGCCTGCGATGTCGCTGCAACCGCCCATGCGCTCCGCCACGATGAAGGCGCGGGAGCCTGCGCTGGCCCGCAACGATGACGATGCAATGGCGTCCGAAGCACGCCTCGTGGCCGCACCGTCGTTACCAGCCGTTGCAGACGACGAGAAGGCGCGCGCGCGCCGTGCCGCGCTGTCCGTTGAACGCGGCATGCGCAACCTGCAGTTCGACGCCACGCAATGGGTTGCCCAACGGCAGGGCGCAACCGCTGCGGCCCGGATGGAAGTGGCGCAGGGACTGCTCTTGCCGCTGCCACCGGTAGCTGCGGACACGCCCAACGCCGATGTCGATGCCACCACGTTCATGCGCGCCACGTTGCTCGACCCGGCGTATCAGCTGAAGTAGCACCAACGCGCCCACGGAGGACCCACCATGAACCGCCGCCACTTTCTTCGTGCCTCCGCCGTGCTCCCGTTCGCGCGCGTCGCGACGCTTCCGCTTGCTGCATTCGGCAGCGCGCAACTTGCCGTGGCCGCGGCGCCCACCACTGCCGATTACCGCAAGCTGCTGGTGCTGGTGGAGCTGAAGGGCGGCAACGACGGACTCAACACGCTGATTCCTTATCGCGATGCGGCGTACTACGCGTTGCGCCCGAAGATTGCGATTCCCGCCGACCAGGTGGTGCAACTCACCGACCAGGCCGGGCTGCATCCGGCACTGGCGCCGCTCCTGCAGTTGTGGAACGACCGCAAGTTGGCTGTACTGCAAGGGTTGGGCTATCCCGACCCCAACCTGTCGCACTTCCGTTCGATCGAAATCTGGGATACGGCGAGCCGCAGCGAGCAGGTGCTGCAGGACGGCTGGTTGACGCGCGCATTTGCGACGGCCCCCACGCCCCGCTCGTTCGCGGCGGACGGCGTCATCGTCGGCTCCAACGATCTCGGTCCGCTGGCCGGCAGCGGCACGCGCGCCATCGCATTGGCCGATACCGAGCAATTCCTGCGTCAATCGAAACTTGCGCATCCGGGTGCCGCCGCGCGCAACAAGGCGCTTGCCCACATCCTCAGGGTGGAGTCCGACATCGTGCAGGCCGCGGGTCACCTCGATGGCCGACCCTCGTTCAAGACCGAGTTCCCGGCTGGCGGTTTCGGCAACGCGATCCGCACCGCATGCAGGATCATCGCCAACCCATCTGGTGTGGCGGTGCTGCGCGTCACGCTGTCCGGCTTCGATACCCATGCCAATCAGCCAGCGACGCAGGCTCGGCTGTTGAAGGAACTTGCCGCCGGCTTGGTGGCGCTGCAAAGTGCGCTTACTGAAATCGGCAAGTGGGACGACACAATGGTGCTCACTTACGCCGAATTCGGTCGGCGACCGAAGGAAAACCAGAACAGCGGCACGGACCACGGCACGGCCAACGTCCACTTCGCGATCGGTGGTCGGGTGGCAGGCGGCATGTATGGGACCGCGCTCGATCTCGCGCGGTTGTCGGGTGACGGCAACCCGGCGTTCGCGCTCGATTTCCGCAGTGTCTACGCTACCGTGCTCGAACGCTGGTGGGGGGTGGATTCACGTCAAGCGCTGGGCGGGCGCTTCGCGCCGCTGCCGTTTCTTGCGGCTTGATCTCGATGACCTGCGGACGAGGCGCCTGCGGGCAAGGCGCCTGCGGACGATGACCCGCGGACGATGCGCCTGTAGGCGAGGCTTCAGCCTCGCGTTGGGTGCGCAGGTGAAGGTGAACCGGCGAGGCGCTAGCCGCGCCTACGTGTCGCTGCCGATCAGGCGACAGTCCACGCCGCGATGAACGCCTGCCAATGCGGCGCAGTGGACGCGCCGATACGTTCGCGCACCTGCGCGATTTCTGTCGAGTACTCGCCCGCCGAGAGTTCGCCACGCAGTAACCGGAAGCGCTGGTACACGAGATAGGTGTTGAGCACATCCGTCTCGCAATAGTTGCGCACCTCCGCCAGCTCGCCGCGTCCGATCGCAGCCGCCACTTCGCTGCCGTCCATGCCCAGCTTGCCGGGGAAACCACACAGCCGCGCCATGGCATCGAGCCCGGCACTGGCGCGCGGCTGGTACATCCCCAGCACTTCCATCAAGTCGAGATGCCGCGTGTGATAGCGCCCAAGGTAACTGTTGAATTTGAAGTCGCGGTCCTGGTCGCCCCAGTCCCAGTATTTTTCCGCCGTGATGCCGTGGATCAGCGCGCGATGATTGAGTACCGGCAGGTCAAAACCGCTGCCGTTCCACGACACGAGTTGCGGCGTGAATTTGTCGATGCCGTCGAAGAACCGGCGGATCAATTCGGGTTCAGGGTCATCCAGCTCGCCGATCGACCAGAAGCGAAGGTCCTGCACCGTGCGCAATGCGCAACCGATGGCAACGATTTTCTGCAGGTACAGCGGCATGAAATCCGAGCCCGTGGTCATCCGGCGCTTCTGGCTGAACCACGCCACGACATCGATATCGCTCAACGAAGATGGCGCATCGTGGATGCGCCGGATGCCCGCGACATCGGGCACCGTCTCGAGATCAAACACCAGCACGGGAGTCATCAGGGAAACACGCCCGTGGTGAGGTAGCGATCGCCGCGGTCGCAAACAATAAACACGATGGTGGCGTTGGTCAACTCGCGCGAAATACGCAGCGCCACCGCACCCGCGCCGCCCGCAGAGATGCCGCAGAAGATGCCCTCCTCGCGCGCCAAGAGGCGCGTGGTCTCTTCCGCATCAGCCTGCGTGACCGATTCGACGCGGTCAACGCGCCTGCCGTCATAGATTTTCGGCAGGTAGGCCTCGGGCCATTTGCGGATACCGGGGATGGATGCACCCTCGGCCGGCTGCGCGCCGACGATGGTGATGGCGGGATTCATCTCCTTCAGGAACTTCGACACACCCATGATCGTGCCGGTGGTGCCCATCGCCGAGACGAAATGCGTGATGCGGCCGCCGGTATCGCGCCAGATCTCCGGCCCGGTGGTACGGTAATGCGCCAACGGGTTGTCCGGGTTGGCGAACTGGTCGAGGATCACGCCCTTGCCTTCGTCGCGCATCGTATCGGCAAGATCGCGCGCGCCTTCCATGCCCAACGCCTTCGTCACCAGGATGAGCTCGGCGCCGAAGGCCGTCATCGTCTGACGCCGCTCGATCGACAGGTTGTCCGGCATGATCAGCACCATCCGGTAACCCTTGATGGCCGCGGCCATGGCCAGCGCGATGCCGGTGTTGCCCGATGTGGCTTCGATCAGCGTGTCGCCCGGCTTGATGTCGCCGCGCTTCTCGGCCTCGACGATCATCGACATCGCCGGCCGATCCTTCACCGATCCGGCGGGATTGTTGCCTTCGAGCTTGCCCAGGATCACGTTGGTCGTGGCGCCGGGCAGCCGCTGCAGGCGCGCCAGCGGCGTGTTGCCGATGGCGTCTTCAAGCGTGGGATAGCGATGCGGGTTCGGGCTGGGTGCGCTGTCCATCAATGAATTGTAGTCGTGGCGGCACTACGTCCGGCACACGCCATGCAAACAACGGCCCCCGCGGTAGCGGTGCGTTCGACGCACCGCGACGCGAGGGCCGCATGTCGTGTTGCGCGGACTACTTCTTCGGTGCGTCGTCCTTGGCCTTGGCATCCTTCGACTTCACATCCTTGGCAGGCGCGGCGGCGGCCGGAGCCTTCGTGTCCTTGGCAGGTGCGGCGGTGGCCGGAGCCTTGGCATCCTTGGCAGGCGCGGCGGCGGCCGGAGCCTTGGCATCCTTGGCCGGAGCCTTGGCATCCTTGGCCGGGGCCTTGGCGTCCTTGGTGGATGCAGCGCTGGCCGGAGCCTTGGCATCCTTGGCAGGCGCGGCGGCGGCCGCAGCCTTCGCGTCCTTGGCAGGTACCGCGGCGGCCGGAGCCTTGGCGGGTTCGGCCTTAGGCGCAGGGGGCGGCGGGGTTGCAGGCGTCGGGGCCGCAGCTTTGGCTGGTGCCGGAGCCGCCGCGCCAGCGGGTGATGCTGCAGGGGTGGCGGCTTTGGCGGGGGTTGCTGGCATCGGCGCCGCTACAGCGGCAGGTGCCGCGGCCTTGGCCGGTGCCACCGGCGCTGCTGCAGCCGGTGCCGCGGTCGGTGCTGACGCCTTGGCGGGCGCGGCCGGTGCCGGCGCTGCGGGGGCTGCAGGAGCCGCAGCGGGAGCCGCAACCTTGGCCGGCGATGCGGCCGCAGCGGCGGCAGGCGCCGCTGCCTTCGCAGGTGAGGACGCACCGCTGATGGCGATGTCGCTCTTCAGCTTGTTGAACGTGGCGTCGCCAATGCCGTTAACTTTTTTCAGGTCGTCCAGCGACTTGAACGGGCCATTGGCCTTGCGGTAGTCGACGATCGCTTGCGCCTTGACCGGGCCGATGCCTGGCAGCACATCAAGCTCTTCCTTCGTGGCCGTGTTGATGTTGACGGCGGCAATCGCAAAGCTCGACAACACCAGCCAGATGAATGCAAGCAACAGATGTTTCATTAAGTGATCTCCCCGTTATCAATGCCGACGGTGTGCGCCCGGCACAAGGTTGTGCTGGGTGAGCCACCAACGCGCAGCGGATGTTACGGGTTGACCTCGTCACCGGCAAGGCAGGCATGACCCCATGCTGCGTTGGGCACGGAACCCGGCCGGGGACGCGCTCCCCCGCCGGTTGGGTCAGGGCCGGGCCTTTGCATCAGCCACGGGCGTGACCGCGCCCTTGGCGGTAGGCCCCGCACCGCGAGTATCGGCCTTGGCGGCCGGTGCCGCGGCCACCTTGGGCGGCGTGGCCGCCACGGCGATATCGGGGCGCAGGCGTTCGAGCTGCTTGGCGCCGATGCCTTTGACATTCCGCAAATCGTCCACGGCCTTGAAGGGCCCGTTGGTCTTGCGATAGTCAAGGATGGCCTGGGCCTTGGCGGGCCCGATGCCTGGCAGCGCGATCAATTCGTCCTTGGTGGCCGTGTTGATATTGACGGCGGCGATGGCGAATCCGGCACCCGCGAACTGCAGGGCCAGCGCCAGCGCGAACGCGGCAATGAACTTAGGCATGATGTGCTCCTTGCGGTGATGGAAGGGTTCGTCGGGAGGTACCCCGCAAGACGCGGCGCACATCCAATCAACGAGACATCACCTTAAGGCGCGCTACTTCGACTGCGCCATCAGCCATTCGACGTAGCGTGACACGCCCTGTTCCACCGGGGCCATTGGCGGCTTGAAGCCCGCCTTGCGCAGGGCCGACAGATCGGCCTGCGTGAAACTCTGGTACTTGCCGACCCGTGCCGCGGGGAACGGTACATACGTGATGGCACCGGCCGCGACCAGCGCCTCCAGTGTGCGCGGCGCCACGCCATCGGCCGCCGCACATGCATTGATCGTGGCCACGGCAACTTCGTTGAAGCTCTGCGCGCGCCCCGACCCAAGATTAAAAATGCCGGCGCGCGCCGGGTGATCGAGAAAATCGAGGTTGACGGCGACCACATCGTCGACGGATACAAAATCGCGACGCTGCTCACCCGCCGCGTAGCCGCTCGACCCTTCGAAGAGGCGCACCTTGCCCTCGGCGCGATACTGATGGAAGAAGTGATAGGCCACCGACGCCATCCTGCCCTTGTGCGCTTCGCGCGGACCGTAAACGTTGAAATAGCGGAAGCCAACGATCTGTGCCGTGCGCTCCGGCAGCACCCGCCGCACATACTGGTCGAACAGGAACTTGGAATAACCGTAGACGTTGAGCGGTGCCTCATGGGGCCGATCCTCGACGAACGTGGCACCGGCCCCATACACCGACGCGCTCGACGCATAGAGAAACGGCACGTCGTTGTTCTGGCAATGATCAAGCAGCGTGACGGAATACCGGTAGTTGTTGCGCAGCATGTAGCGGCCGTCGGACTCCATCGTGTCGGAGCACGCCCCCTGGTGCAGGAT
>Ga0105046_10006660_pt1 | contig 18282 bp, 15 predicted proteins | sample MAT03_FD_78385 | JGI IMG/M metagenome (GOLD analysis project Ga0105046, IMG submission 78385) | Freshwater microbial communities from Lake Fryxell liftoff mats and glacier meltwater in Antarctica - MAT-03 (megahit assembly) | ecosystem: Environmental > Aquatic > Freshwater > Ice > Liftoff...
AGTAGCGCCGACTCGGCGCAACGCCGCAGCAATTCGCGAAGGAGCCGGAGGCAAATCCGAGGAGGCGCCCCCCGCGAGCGATGAGGCGTACGCATCGCAAGCCACAAGAGCGACCGGGGGGACCGACGAAGGAGTAGCGCCGACTCGGCGCAACGCCGCAGCAATTCGCGAAGGAGCCGGAGGCAAATCCAAGGAGGCGCCCCCCGCGAGCGAAGGAGTACGCATCGCAAGCCACAAGAGCGACCGGGGGAGACCGACGAAGGAGTAGCGCCGACTTTGCGCAACGCCGCAGCAATTCGCGAAGGAGCCGGAGGCAAATCCGAGGAGGCGCCCCCCGCGAGCGATGAGGCGTACGCATCGTACGCCGCAAGAGCGACCGGGGGGACCGACGAAGGAGTTGCCCCGGCTCCGAGCGAATTACGAACGCATGCTTGACGTTGGGGCTGGGGCGCCATCCCTTGGCGCGATGAATGGCCTCATCGCGTCGCACCTACGACCCGGGCACCCGGATTTCCTCGACCTGCCGTGGGAGGTGCCGCTCGCCGAATGGGAGGGACGCACCGCGCGGCTCGAGCGTATGCCGCGTGGCGAATCGCGCCATGTCGTCGCGTTCGTCGACTATGACGGTCGCGTGTATGCGTTGAAGGCGATGCAGCCGGGTCACGCCGAGCGCGAATATCACCTGCTGCGCCAGATGGAGGAGCGCGAGCTGCCGGCGGTCACGCCTGTCGGCCACCTCGAGGCAGAAACCAGCGGGGGTCCGGTGAGCGTGCTCATCACCCGCTATCTCGCGCACTCGCTGCCCTATCACATGCTGTTCAGCACGCCCCAGCCGGCCGTGCCGCCGACTGTGCCCGGCCCCTCCGACGCCGAGCGTCATCGCGAACGACTGCTCGATGCGCTTGCGAGCCTGCTCGTGCAACTGCATATCGGCGGCGTGTTCTGGGGCGACTGCTCGCTGTTCAATACGCTCTTTCTGCGCGACGCGGGCACACTGCAAGCGGTGCTCGTCGACGCCGAGACCTCGGAGGTGCAGACCACGTTGAGTGACGCGCTGCGCGCTGCCGACATCGACCTCATGGAGGAGAACGTCGCGGGTGGACTGCTCGACCTCATCGCGGTCGGCGTGCTCGACGCCGACTATCCGGCGTTCGAGACGGCCGCCGAAGTGCGCCGTCGTTATGGGGCGCTGTGGTCGGAAGTCCGCCGGGTCGAGACGATCGATGCGCGCGAGCGCTGGCGCATCGGTGAGCGTGTGCGCGCCTTGAACGCGCTCGGCTTCAGCGTCGGCGAAATCGCGCTGGCACGTGACGACAGCGATCGCGAGCACTTCACGGTGCGCGTCGCGGTCACCGACCGGAGCCACCACCGACGTCTCCTGCATGCCCTGACCGGGCTCGAGACCCAGGAGCACCAGGCGCGCACCCTCAGCAACGAGATTACCGAGCTGCGCGCCACGATGAGTCAAGAACGCAATCGCAGCGCGAGCCTCGGCGCGGCCGCCTTCCGCTGGCTGGAGGAGCGCTACCGCCCGCTTGCGGCGCGCCTGCGCGAGGTCGACCCGAACATGTCGGCGGCCGAGCTCTATTGCGATATCCTGGAGTACAAGTGGCTCGTCTCCGAACGTGAGCAGCGCGATGTCGGACACGAGGCAGCACTCGCTGGCTACCTCGCGATGCGGGCGACAGCGTAATCGACACAGGGAGGGGAACAACCGATGGACTTCGATAGCGACCTCGTCGCCGAGCTGAAGCGCGCGCACGGCGCCCACACCATCATCGTCTACGGCTCACTCGCGCGCGGTGACGCGACCCCCGAGAGCGACATCGATGTCGCAGCGTTCGCCGACGTGACCGAGACCTCACGCGACGCGCGCCTCTGGAACGGTCGCTATCTCGACGGCAACGTGTACCCGACGGCGGTCATGGCGAGCAGCGAGGTCGACCTCTTGAAGCTCGTCGGCGGGCACATCCTCCTCGACGAGCGCCAGCTCGCAGGCCCGTTCCTGGCGCGCCTCGACGCGCTCGAGCGGGCTGGCCCGGCACCCCTGCCCGAGACCGAGCTCCGTATGCGTCGCGTGTGGGCGCACAAGATGCTCGCGCGGATCGAACGCGGCGATGTCGAGGCGCACTATCGCCACCACTGGCTGCTCTTTCAGTTGCTGGAAGACTACTACGCGCTGCGCGGTACCTGGTATCGCGGCCCGAAGCTGGCCTTCCAGGAGCTGCGCCGGGACGCGCCCGCGACCTTTGCTGCGTTCGAACACGCGCTCGCCCCGGGTGCCCCGCTTTCGGCACTGGCTGCGCTGGTCGAGCGGGTCGAGCGGGTGGGGCCGTAGGCAAAACTGCTGGCGCACAAGCGGACACTGAACTACGCCGAGCCGAGCATGTCCGAAGAACAGCCGAAAAATCCGCTCCACAATCTGACGCTCCAGGCGATCCTCGAGCAACTGCATGCCGCCTATGGTTGGGAGCAGCTCGCGACGATGGTCGCCATCCAGTGCTTCGCCAACGATCCGAGCGTCGCCTCGAGCCTCAAGTTCCTACGCCGCACACCCTGGGCGCGCGAGAAGGTCGAGAGCTTGTACCTCTGGCATCTGCGCGAGCTCAAACGGCAGAGCAAGCGCGACGCCCCAAAGGGCTGATCGCACTTGCTCAGTTTCGCGCCAGGCGAATTCGCGGGCAGCCGCTTGGCAGCGTTCGCTCACGAATTCGCCTGCGAGACGCCATCAGACTCCGTCGCCAAGCTCGCCGTCGACCGCGATGTCGAACGTGCGGGTCGTGCCGTCGGGGCGGGTCACGCTGACCTGGTGCACGCCCTCGCTGACGCCGAACACGAACGACCAGGTCTTGCCCCGAAAGCCGGTCACCGTAACGCTGCCCGACTCGGGCGAGGTAGCGTTCCGGAGCCAGACCACCCCGTCCACGCTGCGCGTTGCGGTGATGCCGTTGATGGTGACGGTGTGGTCGGCGCTGACGACCGTGTACGACGTGTCGTCCCACAGGTACTCGCCCTCCCAGCGACCCGTGACGGCGCGCGTGCGGCGCGGGGTGACCACGCTGCGGGACGTATCGGCGACGACGGTGACGTGACGCTCGGCGAGCCAGGTCACGTCGATGCTGCCGCTGATGGTGCCGCCGTTGACCGAGACGCCTTCGAAGTCGAGCGAGGCGCTGCTGCCGTCGGCGGCGTATGCGACGTCGATGGTGCCCGTCCAGCGACGGCCGTTCCAGCTGCAGGTCTTGCCGAACGTGAGGCTCACGGCGTCGCCATCGCTCGGCCCGACCTCGGCGCATGTCAGCGACTCGGCGATGTGCGCGCGCAGATTCGCGATCCGCTCTGCGGCCGTGAGACCGGCGCCGCCACGCGCGAAGGCGAGGCTGCCGAGCTGGGCATCGGTACCCTCGGAATCGGACGCGGTGAGGGCGGCGCTGGTGGCTTCGACCGTGTCGTCCTGGTCCGAGCCGTTGTCGCAGCCGAGCGCGAAGGCGACCGGCAGGGTGAGAGCGAAGCGAGCGAAGGTCGTGTTCATAGAGCGAGACTCCGAGCCGCAGGTGAAGGACCCGACGGAGGCAAGGCGGCCACCCTCCGTGAGCACGACCACTCACAGAGCACGCCCCATGCCAGCGTTTGCCCCTTGTCCCTACGCGACTTCGCGGACGCCGCCGTCTCCCGCGCGAGACACTCGCAAAAGACACGGCACACCCGACGAGACACTGCCCGGCCGCGCTCCTTCGCCATGCGACACTGTTCAGCGAGGTCAACGCACGACGCGGAACTCGACGCGCCGGTTCTTGGACCGGTTGAGCGGGTTGCGATCAACACCGCCGAGCTCATGCGCGCGCTGCGCAAGTCGCTGACCGAGGCGTGTTACGAGGTCGTCGATGATGGCGAATTGCGGCGCTACTACGAGTTCTTCGCGCACGCGTCGGGCCTGACGTTGATGGACTTCGGCTTCGCCCAGGCCGGCATGCCGGGCTTCCTCTGTTGGGGCGGTGACTTGGATGACCGACGTGGGGTCCTCGACGACGGTCGTTCCGCCGATATCACGGCCCGGGCGCACTTGCTGCCAGCACGAGCTCGCGCGCGTCGGCCCAGCACGCATGCGTGCCGCTGGCGATGCGCTCGGGCAGGCGCACGCGGGCGATCGGTCCGTCGTCGATGTGGGCCGCGTCGAAGATGTGGCACTCGCTCGTGTCGCGACCTGGATCGGACACGAACGTCACGACCCAGCCGGCGTCCTCGGCGCCGTCGCGTGGAGCCATCGGCGACTCGCTCGCGACGATGCCATCGGGGTAGACGAAGCGTTGGCTGGTCCCGGTCTCGAGGTCGAGGCGCACGAGCCCGTCGAACAGGAACCAGCCGGGCCGGTTCACCATCGACCAGGCGTAGCGATGGCGGCGGCCAGCGACGCGCGGGTTGATCGATGGGAACTCGCTGATGTCGTCGCGCAGACGCTCCTCACGGGTTTTGCCGGTCTTCAGATCGAAGCGCCAGCGGTGTGGCCGCGCGCCCATCGCGGCGAGGTCGGTCATCTTCATGAGCGTGCCCCACGGGCCGTCGGCCGGGTCGGCGCGCGGGTTCGGGTCGGTCTGATGGTAGCCGTCGAGCACCACCTCGTCGCCGTCCTCGAAGGCGTTGATCCAGTGCAGCACGTAGGTGGGCTCGGCCTCGAACCAGCGGATGTCGCCGCCGCCGCGCGGCACCAGGGCGAAACGCGAGGGCAGCTCCGGGTGGAAGCGGGGGCGATAGATGCCGTCGGCGATGCGCTCCGGATCCCAGAACAGCGGCAGGTCGTTCATCACGACGAAGCGCTCGGTGAAGGCCATGTCGTGGGGCAGGCGCGGTCCGGGCAGTGGCACCGCGGTCTCGCGCAGGGGCCTGCCGGCCGCGTCCAGGGCGCCCGTGACGAGGTACGGTGCGTCAGTGGCGTAGCGGAAATAGAGGAGCTCGCCGGTGTGCGGGTCGCGTTTTGGATGGGCCGACACGCCCCAGTGGGCGTAGGCGCCATGGGCGTTGGCCCAGGCCGCGGGGCCGCGCTGGGCGAGCGTCACGGGGTCGCTCTGGTAGACGTCCCCGCCCTGGTAGAAGGTCGTGAGCGCGTGGCCGGCGTGCACGACGACATCGGTCGACGACGCGTCTTTCATGCGCGTGCGCGCACCCCAGCCGTGAGCTTCGAGCGACAGGCTCGGTGCCTCGATGATGCCCGCCCAGAGGGGGCGCCCGGCGGCGAGCTCGGCGGCGAGGCCACGCGTCTGGATGAAGCGACTGCGATAGCGGGCCTTGCCGGCGGCAAAGCGGATCGAATGCAGTAGCCCGTCACCATCGAAGGGGTGATAGCGGCCAAGGCTCGGCAGGAGCGGGTTCTCGGTGTTGCGCAGGTAGACGCCATCGAGGCCGGCGGGGATCTGACCCGCGACGACCTCGAGCGCGTCGGCGTTCCACTCGGTCAACGTCGGCCGCCAGGCACCGGTCCGATAAGGATGATCGTCGTCGGCTGGGAGCCGCGAAGGGTAGCGCTGGACGACCTCGGCTTTCATGCGGCCGTCGGCCACATGGCCCGGGCGGGCTTTCTTCGAGGTCATGACAATTCCTGCTCGGGAAGGGGCTTTCGTGCGCGGAGCCAGAGCGAGCGAAACCCGGTGCCAGAATAGCCGATGCGACGGCGCAGGAGGCGCGAAAGCAGGGCTTCACCGCGCTCCTCGAGCTTGTTTCTCGGCATCGTCGTTGTGTAGCGCTGGATCCGCTCGACGTGCAGGCCGGCCCGTTCGAGAATGCCGACGACGTGCGCCTCACCGGCAAATACCAGGTGGTCGGGCAACGACAGAACCTGCGGGTAGTCGCAGCGCTCGATGTCGGCGCCATTGCCGGTCACGATGAGGATTTCACCTCCGACCGCCAGCATCTCCGCGATGGTCCCAAAGAACGCATGCACATCGGGGACGTGCGAAAGGACGTTGATGACGGAGATGACATCCCAGCCCGTGCCCGCCTCGGCGAGGGACCGCGAGTTGACCGGCAGACCACGGCTCAGGGCCGCTCGGACTTTGGGTTCGCAGGGCTCGATGCCAGCCACCTCGACCCCCGCACCGCCCAGGCCTTGAACGGCCTTCAGCAGTTCGCCAAATCCGGCACCGATGTCTAGCCACCGACTCGGCCCACTCGAGCGACCCGTGCGACGCGTCGCCCACGGCGGGCTGGCTTCGCGCCAGAGGTCGACCAGACGCTCGCGCAGCCCGGAGACCTTCCGTTCGGAGAATCGACCCACGACGTCGAGGGTGCCCGCTTCGGTCCGGTGCTGGCCCAGGCGTGCCGCCTCATCGATCGTACCGGCAGTCGGCATCGGGCTGAGGTACACGAAGCGGCACGAGGCGCAGCGCACCGCGGTCCAGCCGTTCTCCGAACCCCAGGGGCCCGACCTGTGGTCACCACAATACGGGCACGACGATGATCGATGAATGTCCACCGCACGCCTTCTATCGTCCTCGCGGCCGGTGTCAATGTCCGAGGTCAGCGGCGTGGCGGCGTGACAACGCGCACCAACTGGTCTAAGCGACGCACTCCGGGGGGACCCATGCGGCCAAAGATCGACTACATCACAGACCAGTTCCTACCGACGGACGCCACCGACACGATCCAGCTCGTTACGATGGCGTCTGCGATGGGAGCCGCTGGCGCCGAATTACGGTTGGTGTTTCCGGTGCCTTCTGCGCGGGCGGAAGTGCCTGACTCCGCCGCCGCCATTGCTGACTACTATGGCGTCCACGCGACGTTCGAGGCCCTGCCCGTGCCCGGACCCTATCCGGCGCCCTTCAAGTTCCGAGGGCTGGAGAAGTTGTTCCACGCTGTCAAAGCCGCGCGCGCAGTCAGGAGCAAGCCCAGTGTCACGGCATCGGCTGCCGGCGCACCTGTCATCTACACGCGCAACCTTCCGGTGGCTCTCGCGGCGCTGGCCGCTACTGACTCCCCGATCTTCTATGAGACCTATCGACCATGGCCTCGCCAGTCGCGCTCCAAGAAGGCGCTCTTCAGCGCGCTGCGACGGTCGGAGCGGTTTGCAGGCATGATCCTCCATTCCGAATTGGCCGCTTCGAGCTACCGGGAAATCGGCTATCTGGACGAGCGCCTCCTGGTTGCGCACAACGGCATCAATCCTGGCAGATTCGATCAACTGCCAGAAAAGGCGACGCTGCGCGAAGCATTGGGCATTGCCACCGATCGCACCATCGCGCTGTATTCAGGCCATGTCTCGCCAGCCAAAGGCATTGGCATCCTGCTCGATGCCGCGGCGCGACTGCCCGACATCACGTTCGTCATCGTCGGTTCGACCGGCGAGACCGACATCGAGAGGCGGGCGCGAACAATGGCCAATGTCATGGTCGTGCCATGGCAGTCTCCGGGCGAGGTCGAGCGCTGGTTGCTCGCCGCCGACATGCTCCTCATCCCGCCAACGCGCGGGCCGCTCGACACGATCGGCAACACCGTTCTGCCCATCAAGACGTTCCAGTACCTGGCGGCCGGGCGTGTCATCGTGGCGCCAGACACGGAAGACTTGAGAGAGGTGCTCGCGGATGGCGTCAACGCGGTCCTGGTCCCGCCCGACGATCTCGCGGCCTTCGTAGCCCGGCTCGACGCCGTGAGCCGTGATCGCGAAGGCATGTCTCGGCTCGCGCTGGCCGCTCGTGAAAGTGGCATGCAGAATACCTGGGAACGTCGGGCGACGCGGGTTCTCGATTTTATCTCTTCGCGGGTCGCCGGTTCAAAACGGGTGAGAGGCCTCGATGCGCATTGATTCGAAACTGAAACTGCTGAAGTATCATCTCAAGGGCCGCGTGCTCGCGGCAGCTCCGGGAGCCTATTGGCGGCTACGACGGGCCCTTCGGGGTGTTTGGGAGCCTGAAATTCTGCTGGTGAAATATCTGTGCAACGATGCGAGCGTGTGTCTCGATATCGGCGCCCACTTTGGCATGTACACCTACGAGTTGAGCCGACGGTGTGCGCGCGTCGAAGCGTTCGAACCCATTCCAGCGCTGGTGAGCGTGTTATCGAAAGGGTATCGCGGCAATCTCAGGGTCGGAGTTCACGCGGTGGCGCTCTCTGACATGAACGGGGAAACGACGCTTCGGGTTCCGCGGGCGGGGTGGGGCAGAAGCACGATTGAGGCTTCGAACCCGCTGGAGGGACGCCGGGATCCAACTGCGCCCGTCGATCAGGTTCGTGTGGAGATGCGCACGCTCGACAGCTATTCGTTCACGGGAGTGGACTTCATCAAGATGGACGTAGAGGGCCATGAGCTCGCAGTTCTGGCGGGTGCGAGCGAGACGCTGAGGCGCGAAGAACCGGCCTTGCTCGTCGAGATCGAAACGCGCCACTGCCACCAGAAAGAAGCCGGCGTTACCGTGCACGACTCCATGGCCAGCTTCAACTATGAGGCCTATCAATTCGATGGCACCCGTCTGGTACTCAGTCAGAACGCCGATGAGCCACGCTTTCAATCGAACAACTATCTATTTCTCCAACGGCGACATCTCGACGCGCTCGCACGAGGCGGCGTGCCGCATTCGAGATAGCGACGCCCCCGGCCGACGGCCGCTCATTCCAACCGGAACGCGCTCTGGCCGACTTTCGTCGCGCCCGTCGCGAGGTCGAGCCCGAGGTGATCGAATATCGCCGCGCACTCGGGGTCGTCCTGGCCGGACATGCAGCCCGGCGCGCCGCCCATGTCCCGCGACAGATCGACGCCTGCGACGATCGCAGCGTAGTCGATGACGACCGTATCGGTGTTCGGGTCGAACCCGGCGAGCGCTATCTCGGGGCGGTTCGGGGCCGAGCAGGCGCCGACCCTCTGGGTCGGGACGTCCAGGCTGCAGCCGGTGGAGCCGAGGTGAAGCTGGAGGCCGCTGCCGCGAGCACTCGGGTCTTCGCCGCTGACCGCGGCGGCGAACTGCATGTCGATGCGCATGAACTTGTAGCCGCCCTGCCAGCTCCAGAAGAGGCCGCTGAGGTTCAACGGCGAGAGCGCCGTGGCGGCGTCGCCATGGTTCGCCGCGAACGGCACGCCGACTTTGAAGCGCAGCCCGGTGAAGACGCCAGGGCGCACCATCGCCTCGTCGTCACCGACGTCGTAGGTGCCTTTCACGACGCTGTTCGTTGGCGCGGTGCCGTTGGCGCAGGTGCCGCCCTTGTCCTCGAAGTCGAGCAGCGCCACCACGTCGGTCTGCCAGAGCCCATCCGCCGCGAGCGTCACCGGCCACTCGCCCCCTGATGCGTCGACCAGGCGGAGATCGTGCACGTAGACGCGGAAGTCGAGTGGCTCGAGTGTGACCCCGGCCCCGCCACCGACGCCGGTGAACGCCTTGGTGCAGGCGAAGTCCTCGCTGCCGACCTTGGCCGCGAAGCGGATCTCGATAGGCTCTTCGTGTCCCTGCGCGTCCTCGTCGTGGTCCCGGTCACAGGCAGGGAGCGCCAACAGTGCGGCAAGGCCGCATACGAAGAGGCGGAAGACGGGGCGAAGCATCGGATGAGACTGTGGCTTCATGGCTTCCTCGGGGCGAGGTGTACGGCAGTCGGGCCAGCTCGGGTTTCGCCGATTGGCCCGGGTCTGTCGATACATCAAGGGTCGCAGTGCATCTGGCCAGCATCAGGCCCGTTGGAGCGGGTGTTGTGGCCCGGGCATGCCGTGGATCTTGCGGCGGATCGCGCGCACTGATATCGGCCTGTCCATGCGTCTGCCCACTATCGCCGTGATGCTCGTTGCCCTGCTCGTGACGGGTGGCGCTGGAGCCATGGCGGGTGATGCGCGCGACGGGCTCCTGTTCACGCGCCATGACGGACTCTCGGGCGCTGGCCGCGTGGTGGCCGACTGGCTCGCGCGGGCACGTTCGCATGGGCTCCTGCTCGTGAGCGTGTCCACGGTGGATCCCGTCGTCGCCGCCTGGGTCGCCGATCCCGGCAATGGCCGACCGGGCACCCTCACGACCCAGCTCGCGGTCGAGCGCGCGCTCGACAACGCACTCGCGTACCTCGTCGCGGAGCTGCCGCCGGCCCCGCGCACGACCCCGGTGCTCAGCGACGCCGCGACTGGCTTCTATAACTCGCCCGACATCACCTGGCGCGGCACACCGTTACGCGTCCCGTCGCCCGAGGCGCTCGCCGCGGCCCGCGACGCCGCGCGTGACGGCCGCCTCGACGCCTATCTGACTGGACTCTTGCCAGCGCATCCGCAGTACCTGCGGCTCGTCGCCGCCGCCGAACGTTACGCGGGGATCTGTGCGTCGGGCGGTTGGGGTGTCGTCGCTGCGCCGCGCATCGGCAAGAAGAAGGGTTGGCTACCACCGCCCGAGGTGGCGCAGGTGCTCCAGACGCGCCTCGCACGCGAGGGCTATTATCCCCCACCAGGGACGCCGCCGAGCGGGGTGTGGGACGCCGATACCGAGGCGGCGCTCGCGGTCTACCGGGCCGCGCGCCAGGTGCCGGCCAAGGGCATCGATGATCCGGATCTGATAGCGGCGCTGGCGGTGCCGTGCGAGGCGCGCCTCGCGACGCTCGAGCTGAACGTGCAACGCTGGCGTGTGACCGCGTGGCAACGCGAGCCGACCTTCGTCGAGGTGAACGTCGCGGCGCAGGAGCTGCGCTATGTGCGCGACCACGAGCTGGTGATGACGCAGCGCACGATCGTCGGCGCGACCAAGTGGTACTTCGACAAGGACCTGAAGCGCCGCCTGAACCTGCACGCGACGCCGATCCTGTCCGACCACATCTCGCGCATCGTGGTGAACCCGATCTGGGCGGTGCCGCCGAAAATCGCCAAGAACGAGATCGACCTCGAGGTCGCCAAGGATCCGACCTACCTCGAAAGGCACCGCATCCAGCTCGTCACGTCCGAGCGCGGCCGCACCTACATCCAGTCGCCCGGGCCCGACAACGCGCTCGGCGTCATCAAGATCCTGTTCCCCAACGACGAGAGCGTCTACCTGCACGACACCCCCAAGAAGGGCGCGTTCAGGCTCGCGGTGCGCGCGTTGTCGCACGGGTGCGTGCGCGTGCAGAACGCGGTCGACTTCGGTGTGGCCCTCTTGCGCGCCGACGCCGAGGTCGCCGGACGGCCGTTCGATGAGCCTGCGGTGCGGTCGCGCGCCGGTCGCGGCGGGTCGGTCGTGATCGATCTCACGGTCGAGGTCCCGGTCTTCCTCGAGTACTACACCGCGTCGGTCGACGACGCCGGCACCGTGCGTTTCCATCCCGACATCTATGCGTACGACGCCGAAGTAATCGGCGCCGGCGCAGCGCGCTGACAAAGGAACGCGCATGAACAACGAGCGTGTGGTCAGCCGGGACGGGCAGGTGTGGCAGGCGCCGGGCGGCAGGGGCAATCTCGCTGAGAGTGCCCTCTAAGTCCGATCAAACCCTTCGGAGATCGCCCGCAAGAGACCGAGAAACGCGGGCAGCTGATTGGCGATGATCGCCTTGCCGCTCGTCAGGAGCCCGACGGAGATGTCGCGCTCGGGGTCGGCCCAGGCGACGATGTTGACGAAGCCGTAGTGCCCGAAGGCGCGGGAGGTGTCGGGCCCGAACAGGCTGAACGGCAACGAGCCGAGCATCACGCCCTGGCCGTAGCGCACGGCCAGGCCGAGGGTCAGGTCCGGCTCGAAGTAGGCGCTCTCGACCAACATGCGCCGCACCGTGCGTGGGTCGAGCACCCGCACCCCGTCGAGCTCGCCGCCGCGCAAGAGCAAGTGGAAGAAGCGCGCGAGGTCGTCCGCGGTCGCCATCAAATTGCCCGACGGCACGACCGCCGACAGCCAGCGCGGGTCATTCGCAGCGTCCACCGCGTCTGCGAGCGGCAGCCCGAGCCCACGCTTCATCAGGGCCGAGAACGGGAACGGCACGTCGTAGCCGGTGAAACGATTCTCGGCTGCGAGGGGCTGCAGCTCGGGCGCCAACCCGTAGCTCAAGTACTCGAACCCGAGCGGCTTTGCGACCGTATCGCGCAGCAGCACTTCCAGCCCGTGCCCGGTCACGCGCCGCACGATCTCGTCGAGGATGAACCCACCCGTCACCGCATGATAGGCGAGCCGCCGGCCCGGCAGGAACACCGGCTTCGCCTCGCACAGCGCGGCCACGACGCCGCGCGTGTCGGTCAGCGCCTCCAGCGTGCCCTTGCCGTTGGCGACCGACGGGATGCCCGCGCGATGCGTGAGCACGTGGCGAATCGTCACCCAGTCCTTACCGTGTTGCGCGAACTCGGGGATGTACTCGCACACCGGATCGTCGAGGCGCAGCTGGTCGCGCTCGTCGAGCACATGCATCATCACGGCGGTCACCGCCTTCGACACCGAGAAGGTGCAGAACGGCGTGCGCGGCGTTGCCAGCACACCCGCCTGTGCATGTCCGATCGCCCGCTCGAGCACAACCTCGCCACGCCGGCGGATGCACACCGTCATCGCCGGCTGGGTCCGCGACCGGAAGAGGCGCTGCATCGCGCTCCAGATCGCCTCGATCTTGTGGGCCTCGGCGCCCACGCTCGCGGCAGCGACCTCACGTCCAGAGCGCGTCTCGATGCCGCTCAGGTCGGCGGGTACTTCGACGAAACGGGGGCGTGCACTCGGATTCGACACGTGGCTTCCTTGGATCACGCGACCGATACGCGGACCGGCACTCCGGTTAGCACGGCCGTGCCGCAGAGCGCATCGACATCCCGCTCGTCGGTAAGGTCGTTCATGCTGACCCCGGCATGCTCCTCACGCCCCGCGACCGCCAGTCGCACATTCGGACCGCGGTGTCCGAAGCCATGCGGCAGGCTCACGACGCCCGGCATCATGTCGTCGCTCACCTCGACCGCGACCTCGACCTCACCGCGCTGCGATGTCACGCGCGCCTTCTGACCCTCGGAGAGACCGAGCCGGGTCGCGTCCCCGGGGCTGACGATCAACGTGCAGCGCGGCTTACCGCCGGCGAGCCGCGGCGCATTGTGCATCCAGGAGTTGTTGCTTCTCAGGTGCCGCCGGCCAATCAACAACAATTCACCGTCACTTGGCGCAGGCTGCGTCAGCAACGCCTGGAGGCGCGGCAGGTCGGCGATGAACAGCGCCGGTGCCAGGTCGATGTAGCGCCGATCCTTCATCAAACGCCCCGGCAAGGCCGGCTCGAGCGGGCCGAGATCGACTCCATGCGGATGTTGCTTCAGCTGCGCAAGCGACAGCCCCTCGCGCAGGAGCCCGCGCAGCGTGCGCTGCCCGAGGCGCCCATAGGGCCCGAGGCGCAGCAACAGATCGACGATGCCGTCCGGTCCGAGGCGTCGCCACGTCGCGAGCGTCGCCCGGCGTACGATCGATAGCGGCTTTCGCTGTTCGATGCGCTCGGCCAGTCCGAGCAGAATCTGCCAGTCATGGCGCGCGTCCGCGGGCGGCTCGAACACGGGTGGCGACCACTTGGCGACGTTGCGCACCGCGAGCAGCGACAGCGCCACGTCATAGTGACTACGCGTCAGCGGCGACGCCGGCGGCAGGATGTAGTGCGCGTGGCGCGACGTCTCGTTGAGGTAGCAATCGATGCTCACCATCAGGTCGAGGCCGGCCAGCGCCTTGTCCATCTGCTTGCCGTTCGGGGTCGACAGCACCGGGTTGCCTGCCATCACGACCAACGCCCGCAGCTTGCCCTCGCCCGGCGCGAGCATGTCCTCGGCCAGGGTCGCCGCCGGCAGCTCGCCATTGGCCTCGGGCAATTGCCGTACGCGACTCTTCCAGCGCCCGAGGCTGCCGCGCCCGATGCCCGCGAGCTTCGCCGCGCCGAGCACGTCGACCGCGGGCTTCGTGAACATCGCCCCGCCCACCCGATCGAAATTGCCAGTGATGATATTGAGTGCCGGCACGAGCCATTGGCATATTCCACCAAACGCCTGGGTGCTGGCGCCGAGGCGCGCGTAGACGACGCCCGGGTCGGCCGCGCGCAGCTCATTGGCGATGCGGCGGATGGTTGCCGCGGGGATCCCGGTGGCGCTCGCGACCCGCTCGGGTGTGAACTCCGCGACCGCCGCCTGCAGGGCCTCGACGTTGCGCACGAGCGGTGCCAGGTGCCCAAGCCGCGGCCCGCCTGCGGCGAAGATCACCTGTGTCAGCGCGAGCAGGAACAACGCATCGCTGCCGGGTCGGATGAACACATGCTCGTCGGCGACGCGGGCCGTCTCGGTGCGCCGCGGGTCGACCACGATGAGCCGGCCGCCCCGCTCACGCAGCGCCTTCAACCGCCCCTTTATGTCGGGCGCCGTCATGAGGCTGCCGTTCGACGCCAACGGGTTCGCACCGATCATCAACATGAACCGCGTCCGATCGATGTCGGGCACCGGCAGCAGCAACTGATGCCCGAGCATCGCCCAGCTCGCGAGCTGATGGGGCAGTTGGTCGACCGACGTCGCCGAGTAGCGGCTCTTCGTGTGCAGCGTGTGCACGAACACGGGCGCCAACAGCGTTGCGCCATGATTGTGCACGGTCGGATTGCCGAGATAGGTGGCGACCGTATCGCGCCCATAGGTTCGCTGCACCGCGGTCAACCGGTCGGCGATCTCGTCGAGCGCCGTGTCCCACGCGATCGGCTCGAACTGGTCGGCGACCCGTTTGAGCGGTCCCTTAAGGCGATCGGGATCGGTGTGCAGCTCCGCCAGTGCCGGCGCCTTCGGGCAGATGTGGCCGCGGCTGAACGGATCGTCGAAGTCGCCCTTCACGCTCACGATCGTGGCACCATCGGTTTCGATGACGACCCCGCACATCGCTTCGCACAGGTGACAGTTTCGCAGGTGGGTCGTCGTTTGCGTCGCCATGGCGTAATTGTAGCGTGCTTCCACGCCTCATGCGACTCAGCCGAGCTAGCCGACTGCGGCCGCGACCTTGTCCGCCGATGCCGCCGGCAGGTTGGTTCGTGCCAGGCTCACGAGGTGCGCCAGTCCCGGCCGCGCGAGCGCCTTCATGCGTGCGGCGAGCCGCAGCACTCCATCGTCCCCGGCTGCGCGATAGGCACCGAGCATGAGCTGGCGCACCACCATACGCTCGTCGCCGAAGGCCTCGACCTCGGCCAACACGCCCTCGAAGTCACGCGCCGTGAGCGCATCGATCAGCACCAGTCGTCGCCGCGAAGGCCAACCGACCGCGCGTCGCGCCGCGCGAATCGTCGCCGCTAGCGCATCCTCGCCGCCGCGCGCGAGCCTCGCTGCCAACACGAGCTGCACGACGTCACTCGCCGTCTCGGACGCGTTGACCTTGCTCGCGAGCGCGGTCGGGTCGGCCCGCAGCGCGAGCGCCTCGACAGCCTCCGCGCCGGCCGTTAGCGGCGCGTCGTGGAAGAGGCCGAGCGCGCCCTTCATGTTCGCTTCATCGGCGCCGAGCACCATGCGCCCAAGTGCGGCGCCGAGCGCCTCACTCTCGCCCGGCGGCAGGAGCCACGCCATACGCTGGCACCAGGCGCCTGGCGGGTTCACGAGGTAGTCCGGCCGCGCCACCGCCCGCTCGCCGTTCATGGCGCCGATCGCTAGCGCGTCCCAAGCGGCGTCGCTCGAGCCGGCCAGCGTGAGACCCGGCGGGATCGGCTCGCCGTCGACCGTGCCCGGGATGACGAGCGCGTCGTGTCCGCCGCAGGCCCAGTCGCTCGGTGCCGGACCGGTGTAGTCGTCTTCGCCGCCGGCCGCGAGGTAGCGCGAGCGTGTGCATACGAAGTGCCCGCCGCATGCGCACAGGTAGAGCCGCGCGGCCGCGTCGTCACGCAGCAACGTCAGCGACGCCGCCCCGATCCCGGTCGCCGCCTCCGCGTAGAGCAACAGCGCCTGCTCACGCGAGAGGCCCTGTGCCGGGGTGACAGCGACGAGGTCACGCAGCGGCTCGCCGCATGTCGCACAACGCAGCCGATTGCAGCCGATGTCGGGGTAGAGCGGCTCGCCGACCGCTTCATAACCAACCTCGGGCATCGCGCCATGCGCGTCGATGAAGCGCCCGTTGCCGTGACAAAACCGCATCATCACCCGCCGCTACGCGGAGCGGGGGGATTCATGTGATCGCTGACCGCCTGCCAGAAGCTCTCGTCCGGATAGAGCGTGCGCGACGGTCCGAACGGCGCGACGTTATCGAAGGCCGACAAATCTTGCGCCGGTGCCGGTGCCCCGCCCGCGACCGCGCCCTGCAGCACTTCCCAGAGCGTGTGCGCCCGGATAGGGATGAGGTAGCCGATGCACGCGGCGCGCAGCGAGATGGCATCGGCGAAGCCGAGCGTCGTGCCGAGCGCCATGATGCGCGCTGTCGTACCCGAAGTGCCGGCGCCCATGGGCACCGCGCACTGCTGAAGCTTCTGCGTGAACGCGGTCGACTTGATGACGAACGCGCGCATGCCCTCTTCCCAGGTCAGGCGCTTGGCATCGAGGTCCTCCTTGCTCACGGTGTCGCTTGTCGAGAGGCCCATCATCGTCATCTCGGCGCTCGACAGTGGCAGCTCCTTGTTCAGCTCGCGGCGCAGCTCGCCGAGGGTCTTGGTCGTCTGCTTCGACGTTCCGGCCGGCACCCCCTCGCGCATCGCGCTCTGCTCGGTGATCTGCGCCTGGATGGCCGGCGCGCTGTTCGGGATGATGAGGCTGTCGGCCTTGGACATGACCGCGAGGCGCTCGGCGAAGGCCCCTTCCTGAGTCTTGAGGGCCTGTATGGCCGCATCGGCCTCCGGGTCCCGGCCTTCGGCGTTGACGAAGGCGGTGCCGAAGTTCCAGAGGAAGTTGTTGGCGATGGTCAACGTCTCGCGGATGTTGCCGGTCGCGCCGGCCGCGCGAATCGCATCGGGCATCGTCGTGACTGCGCCCGCGAAGGCCTGCGTATCCGTGCCGAGCGCGGTACCGAAGCCCATCGACTTCGCCTCCGCCACCTTCGTATGGCGGTTCGTCTCCATGTACTGCACCTCGCCGACCTTCGCGAAGAAGGCGTCAGCGATCTGGATGCAGCGCGCGGCGAGCGCACGACCCGCCGCCTGGCCGGACGGATGGCTCTCGGCGATTTGTCCAATCGTCAGCTCGAGGGCACGCACGCGCGCTTCGAGGTCGAAGTTTTCGGTGAGCTCATGGCGCTGTACCGGACCGAGCTGGACGTCGCCGTGCTCGTCGTCGCGCACGAGGTAGTTGACGGTCTTGCCGTCGGCGGTCTTCGAGACCCATTTGTACTTCACGACCGGCGCCGCCGGGGGCGCGGTCGTCGTGGTGCCGCCCGGTGCCGGCGGGGTCGTCGTGCTGCCGGAGCCCGAGGCTGGCGTCGTCGTCGTCGAGGCTTCCATCTGCACGACACACACAGCGGTGTGGTCACCCATCGGCTGCATCGCACCCATCATATAGGAAGGACTCGCATGGCTCTCAGGCGTCTCGCCCGCCACCCGCTGGATCGCGCGCGCGCGCCGCTGAACCGGCATCGCCGACTGCTTGCCGGCCGCCGCGTCGAGGCGCGTTGTCTCCTCGCCGGAGGCCTGGGCCTTGGCAACCGCGCCGCCCGACTCGCCGCCGGGGGCAGACTCCTGCTTGCCGCTCGGCTTGAGCATCGCCATCTGCACGTCGATTGGCTGACCGGCGACGGCGCGCTTCAGCTGCACCGAGCTCGCCTTCGCGGATGAGCCGCGGTGCGCCGTGGCGGGCGTCGACGAACTCGGCGTCGCACTGGCCTGCGATGATGGCTCTTGGGTAGGGCCCGGGTTGGGGTCGTTCAAAGCGTACCTTCGATGTCACGAAGCTGAGCTGGGCAGCCGCGATAACGGATGGAACTGGGCCGACGAGGAGGAGGCTCGCACTTCGGGCCGCTTGCGTCAACGTCGGGCCGCCCGCTCACCAGACCTCGCCATTGACCGCGTGGCCAATTCGGCAGCGGCCGATGTGCCTCTTTGCGGTGAGCGCTCGATGCCGTCATTTCGTGTGCGTCCAGGCCTCATGTGGCGCCAGCGGACGTGACTCTGTCGTGAGCGGCTAATTCCTTCGTGTGCAGGTCGCGGGAAGGTGGGTCTATCGCGGTGCAGCAATCGGGCTGACCAAAAGAGGGAGCGCACGATGCAGTCCGACCTCTCCCGTCCCTCCGCCTCCGTTCGCATCGCCGGCCTCCTCGTCGCCGTCGCCGCTGCCGATTGGCCTCCTCGCGCCGGCCGCGGTGTGGATGTTCGGCGGGCTCGCGGCAGCGCTGCGCAGGGCCTTCCCGCTGTGAGCGCTGGAAGAATCGTTCAGGTGCCGGTGACGGAAGCGTGCACGCCCCCCAATCTCGTGACGAACTTACTTCCGGAGTTGCC
>Ga0105046_10006661_pt1 | contig 18282 bp, 15 predicted proteins | sample MAT03_FD_78385 | JGI IMG/M metagenome (GOLD analysis project Ga0105046, IMG submission 78385) | Freshwater microbial communities from Lake Fryxell liftoff mats and glacier meltwater in Antarctica - MAT-03 (megahit assembly) | ecosystem: Environmental > Aquatic > Freshwater > Ice > Liftoff...
AGATTCGGGACGACCCATCAGCCCTCACCCCTAGCCCCTCTCCCTCATGGAGAGGGGAATCACCCCAAACACAAGACATCATTCGAGGTTGAGAGGACTCCCCTTCCCCCCTTGTGAAATGCACCGCCTACATGGGTTCTATCTCACATTAGGCGTATCATAGGACACATTCCTTGTGACCCCCCTTCAACTGTTCGTGATTGCCATCACCCTGATACCGCTCGCGCTTGTGTTGGTGGATAAACTTCGCGCCGATGTCGCGGCGCTACTGATTGCGCTCACGCTCGGCGTAGGGCAATTCTTGGGATTGGGACTCTTGGGCGCGCCAGACACCCCCCGCGATGCCGCCAAAGCCCTCAGCGGCCTGAGTCAGCCGGTGGTGATGACGTTGTTCGCGCTGTTCGTCGTCTCACGCGGATTAGAAAAAGTCGGCGTGACGCGCTGGATCGCCCAACGACTGCTGACGCTAGGCGGCACATCTGAGGCGCGGTTGGTCGTCTTATTGACCACCGCCACCGCGCTTTTATCCCTATTTATGAACAATCTCGCGGCGGGCGCGTTGCTGCTCCCCAGCGCCATCGACATCTCGCGCCGCACCGGGATTTCGCCATCAAAATTACTGATTCCGGTCTCATTTGGCAGCTTATTGGGCGGCGTGGCGACCTATTTCACCACCGCCAATATCATCGTCAGCGATTTACTCACGGCGGCCAATCCGCCGCAAGCCCCGCTCGGGATTTTAGATTTCACGCCGACCGGCGGCCTGATTATGCTGGCGGGCATCGCGTATATGGCGCTGATAGGTCGCCGACTCCTGCCCGCCCGCAACGCTGACGCGCCGAAAAATACGCCCAGCATCAACCGTGAGGCGGCTTATGGCATGGAACGCCGCTTCTGGGAGTTGACGCTACCGCCCGACTCGCCGTTTGATGAGCGCACGCTGGAACAATTGGCGATTGACCCGGCGGATGTGTTGAGCGTGGAACAGCGTCGTCAAACCGTCAATGCACCGCTGCCGGGTCAGGTCGTGCGGGCGGGTAATCTGCTGATACTGGTGGTCTCGGCAGAGCGCGCCACCGCCCTCGCGGCTCAAAGCGGCGGCACATTAGCGGCGTTTTCATCGGAAGACCTAACCGCCCGCGAATATATCTTCATCGAAGCCATCCCCGCCCCACACGCGGGCGTGGCTGGGCGTACCCTACGCGAGATGGAATTCCGGCGGCAGACCGGCTTCACACCGATTGCGCTGCTGCGTGAGGGTAAGAGTCGGCAAGATGCGGTTTACAATCAACGCCTTCAGATGGGCGACTCGGTCTTGATGGTCGGTCCTGATAGCCGCTTACGCCGGTTGCTCAACCGCCCAGAGTTTTTAATCTTGAACCCGCAAAATGTTGACGGCGTGACCAGTCGCCGCCGCGCCGCGTTCGTGATTGGCGTCACGCTGGGCGCGATTGGGTTGTCGGTGGCGGGCGTGCCGGTCTATCTGGCGATGCTGGGCGCGGCGCTGGCGATTATCCTGACCGGCGTCCTCAAGATGGAAGAGGCCTATAATACGATGGAATGGCAGGCGATCTTTTTGATTGCCGGCATGTACGCCGCCAGCCAAGCGATGGTCAATACTGGCGTGGCAGGCGTGATGGGTCAACAAATCGTGCATTGGGTCGAGCCGTTCGGCGGGTTGGGGTTGGCGGCGGGTGCGTATTTATCGAGCGCGCTCTTGACCCAAATTATGGGCGGACAAGTGACCGCATTCGTGACGGGGCCGATCATGATTAGCGCCGCGATTGCGTTGGGCGCGAACCCACAGGCCATCGCTATCGCCACCGCCATCGGCTGTTCGGCCTCGTTCATCACGCCGCTATCACATCCTGTCAATCTGTTGGTCATGGGTCCCGGCGGTTATACGATGCGCGATTTTGCGAAGGTCGGCCTCGGTTTGTTGGCCGTATGTTTTATCATGTTGATGATTGGGATGCGCGTTTTTTGGGGATTATAGGGGGAAATTATGAAAATCGGGCTGCAAATCGTATGGTTCAACTGGGGAAGTTTACCCATCCGCGACACGCTGATTCAGGTTGGTCAGCGCGCCGAGGCCGCCGGTTTTAATAGCCTGTGGTCGCTGGATCACTTCTTTCAGATGGAAGGGGCTGGCCGCGTCGAAGACCCGATGTTGGAAGCCTATACCACGCTGGGATTTTTGGCGGGCGTCACCCAGAAAATCACGCTGGGGACATTGGTCACGGGCGTGGTCTACCGTCACCCCGGCGCGCTGATTAAAACCGTCAGCACCTTAGACGTGTTATCGGGCGGGCGGGCATGGCTGGGGATTGGCGCGGCATGGTATGAGCGCGAGGCGCGGGCGCTGGGGCTGCCGTTCCCGCCGCTGACGGAGCGCTTTGAGCAACTCGAAGAGACCTTACAAATCGCACATCAGATGTGGGTGGGCGACGTGCTACCCTACCACGGCAAGCATTTTCAGCTGGCCGAGACGCTCGACCAGCCGCGTCCGCTGCAAAAACCCCATCCACGCATCATGGTCGGCGGGGCGGGTGAGAAAAAGACGCTGCGGATGGTCGCCCAGTACGCCGACGCTTGCAACTTTGACGGCGGACTCGGCACGGACGGGCTACAACACAAGTTGGCCGTTTTGCGCGGTCACTGCGACGCGATTGGGCGGAATTATGACGAGATCGAAAAGACGGTGGTCACGGGCGCGAACCTCGTCCCCGGCGGGCGCACCGCCGCCGACATCGTGGACTATTGCAAATCGCTGCGCGAGGTCGGGATTGACCATGTGATGTTCAACATGACCAACCTACACGAATTGACCCCGATTGATATTTTTGGCGACCAGATTATCCCCGCCGTGGCAGGGCTGTAAAAATCATGAGGGTCACTCGCGTGATGGGTTTCGTGCTGGCGTGTTTAATCTGCCTTGCGCCCGCTATCAACGCACAAGACGCCCCGCGTGAGTTGGTCGTGTTCGCGGCGTCATCCTTGACCGACGCCTTCATTGAAATCGGCGCGGCATTCGAGGCCGAAAACCCCGGCGTGCGCGTATTGTTCAGTTTTGGTAGCTCGTCCGACCTCGCCGTGCAACTCACACAGGGCGCACCGGCGGACGTGTTCGCCAGCGCCAACATCAAACAAATGCAAGCCGCCGCGCAAGGCGGAATCCCGCGTGCTTTCGCCTTTAACCGATTGGCGCTGATTGTGCCGGTGGATAACCCCGCCGCGATTCATGGGGTTGAGGATTTGGATCTGCCCGGCGTCGCCTTAGTTGTGGCCGCGACGGGCGTCCCCATCCGCGCCTACACCGACGCGCTCATCGGCAAAATGGTCGCCGACCCCGCCCACGGCGCGGCCTATCAAGCGGGCGTACAGGCCAATATCGTCAGCGAGGAACAGAACGTGCGGTTAATCGCGGCCAAAGTCGCTTTAGGCGAGGCCGACGCGGGCATCGTGTATTTCAGCGATGTGACGCCCGACATCGCCGACGCCGTGCAAGTCTTCAGCATCCCGCCCGCGCTGGACGCGCTCGCCATCTATCCCATCGTCGCCAGCCACACCAGCGCGCAACCCGACTGGGCGGCGGCTTTCGTTGACTTTGTATTATCGGAACCCGGCCAAGCGACGCTCGCTCGCTGGAATTTCATCCGGGCGCGTTAATAGATGCTTGAGCGTTGGGCGATATGGGGCGGGCGCGGGGCGGCGCTGATGGCTGGATTGTTCTTGGCACTGCCACTGGTCGCGTTAATCGCCCGCGCCGTCACCGCCCCGCCGTCTAGCGGTGAGGTGATTTCGCCGCTGTTGTTCGATGCGCTGCTCTTGAGCGCCGGGACAACCCCTATCGCCTTGCTGCTGACGGTCATTTTCGGGACGCCGCTGGCCTATCTACTGGCGCGGCGGCGTTTTTGGGGGCGGGCGTGGTTGCGCGTCCTCATCGAACTGCCCATCGTGATGCCGCCCGCCGTGGCGGGAATCGCGCTACTGCTGGCCTATGGGCGGCGCGGCTTAGTCGGCGGGGTGTTGGATGATGTGGGCGTGCGACTGCCATTCAGCACCGCCGCCGTCATCATCGCGCAGACGTTTGTGGCGGCGCCATTTTTCATCCGTAGCGCACAGGTCGGATTCGCGGGCGTCCCGCCGGAATTGGAAGACGCCGCCCGCGTCGATGGGGCGGACGGGTGGGCGTTGTTCAGCCGAATCACGCTGCCATTGGCCGCCCCCAGCCTGACCAGTGGCCTGATTTTGGCGTGGGCGCGGGCATTGGGCGAATTTGGCGCGACCTTGTTGTTCGCGGGCAGTCTGCAAGGCCGCACCCAGACCATGCCGTTGCTGATTTACAACGCGCTAGAGCGCGACCTCGACGCGGCGGTACAGGCCGGTCTGATTCTGGTCGGGGCGGCGCTGGTGGCGTTGCTGGCGGCGCAGTGGGTTGAATCGAGCTGGGAATAAATCGGTAGCCATATCACGCCTCATGTGAAATAAAAATTCTCCTTTAATCCCCTAATTATTTCACATCAAACGTATACAATGAAAATCGACTCTAACCCGCCCCATTTTCAGACAAGGAATCGCCTATGCCGACCATCGCTTTTGTCACCTACGCCCCCAAGCCCGACCTCACCCCCAGCGATCAATTAATTGCGGACGCGCTGGCCGCCCGCCGCGTGACCGTCATCCCCGCCGCATGGGACGATGCCAGCGTCGATTGGTCGATTTTTGACGCCATCGTGATTCGCTCGACTTGGAATTATTTCGATAAGCCGACAGAATTCACCGCATGGCTCCAGCATATCGAGTCGGCGGGTCTGCCGTTGCTGAACCCGCTGAAGGTCATCCGCTGGAATATGGTTAAGACCTATCTGCGCCAAATGGAAGCGGAAGGCTTGCGGATTGTCCCGACGGCGTGGGTTGAACAGCACACCGCGCCGGATTTAGCGCAGATTGTGGCCGAGCGCGGCTGGGGCGATGTGCTGATCAAATCGACCATCAGCGGCGGCGCAAAAGGGATTCACCAAGTCCCGGCGGGTCAGGCCGCCGCCCACCAATCGGTTTTGGCAGAGATGGCGCAGGCTTGCCCGATCATGATTCAGCCGGTGCTGCCTGAAATTCGCGATGGGGAGATTTCAGTGTTGTTCGCGGGCGGGGTATTCGCCCATTCGGTGCGGAAATTCCCGGCAGACGGGAATATTTTTGTGCAGCGCACGCATGGCGGCTATGAAGTACCCTATCAACCATCAGCGGCGCTCATCGCCGAGGCCGCCGGGGTGATCGAAGTCGCCCGCAGGCTGTCCGGTGAGCAAACCATCGTGTACGCCCGCGTAGACGGGGTATTGATTGACGGTCACTTCACGCTGATGGAATTGGAAGTCCTCGAACCGGCGCTGTTCGTTGACTACGCCCCCGCCGCCGCCGATCAATTCGCCGCCGCCATCGCTGAGGCTATCCCTTCGGCGCAAACCGCATAATTTATTCGAAAGTCCCGGTCTACAGACGTGAGATGATGCTTTGGAAGAAATCATCGTCCAAGAACATGCCTTTTTGCAACAGCAGCGCAACATCGCGCTCTAATTCTTGGCGCTCTCTCACCGTCAATTCTTTGGCCGACACGACGATGATCGGGATGTCGGTCAAGTCGGGGTCGGCCTTCATCTCGCGGACGACGGCGAACCCGTCCACGTCAGGCATCATCAGATCGGTGATGACCATATCTGGCTTCCATGCGCGAATCAGCGCCAGCCCCGCCGCGCCATTGTGTGCGAGGCGAATTTCGGTGTCATCGCGGGTCTGGAGGATGCGGTGCATCAGGCGGGCGGCTTCTACATTGTCCTCAATCACGACCACGCGGCGGGCGCGCTTGCCGACAAAATCAATCGCATTCAGAAATTCATTCTCGCCCGGCAAGCTGGGTGAGGTGGGCGCGTTGGCGAGGTCAACTTGTTTCTGCCACTGCTCGCCGAGGATGGTCTTTTCGACGGGGAGGGTGTGACCAGAGCAGTTGACGACGACCACATCATCGGGCTTGATGATGCGCTGACGCACCAGCTTGAACAAGCCGGCAAACGTCACGCCAGTGGCCGGTTCGACGCTAATGCCGTCGTTGCGTGCGAGCGTGCGGATGGCTTGGAAGGCTTCCTCGTCGCTGGCGCTCACGAAATAGCCGCCGTTCTCTTGCACATAATCATACAGTAGCTCATACGCTCGCCCCGGCGCGCCGGTGGCGAGCGTCGCAATCACCGTCTGGGGGTTCTCAATCGGGGTGGCGACTCGCTGGCCGCGCATGAAGGCATCGACCATCGGTGAGCAACCGCTGGATTGAATCATGCCAAATTGTGGCAGACGATCTACCAAGCCCAGCGTCCGCATCTCACGAAAGCCTTTGCCCACCCCAATCGGGCCCATGCCGCCGCTGACGCCTTGCAAGAACCAATCGGGCGAACGCCACGGCACTTTGCTGCGACTCGGCGGGCCCATTTCCCAAGTCAGTTGTTGGGAGATTTCATAGGCCATCGTCTTCATGGCTTCGATGGCCGCCACCGATTTAATGCCTTTATCGAGAAAAATGCCGCGTGAGGCCGCGAACTGCTGCGCCAACGACTTGGTTTGGTCGTAATTACCGGTGGTCTTAATCACCTCTGCGCCGTAGACTGCCACCTCGCGCAATTTATCATTGGGGGCGAGTGCCGGGAAAAACGCCCACAGCTTAATCCCGGCGCGTGCGCCATAAGCGGCGTAGGCAATCGCCACATTGCCGGTACTGGCGACCACCACCTCATCGACGCCCATCTCTTTCAGCACGGAAATGGCGACGGTGGCCTGACGGTCTTTGAAGCTGCCGGTTGGGCCTTGTCGTTCATCTTTGATGTACAAATTCTTCAGCCCCAAGGCCGCCGCCAGCGCCCGTGATTTAATCAGCGGGGTATGGCCTTCGCCGAGGCTGACGATATTTTCGGTGTCATAAATGGGCAGCACTTCATGATAGCGCCACAGGTGTGGGCGGCGAGTTTGCATCTCCTCGACCCATTTGGAGGACAACAGTTGCTCGAGGTCGTAACGCGCCTCAACGATCACCTCGCCACACTTGGGACACGCGCCGGTGAACGTCCGCATCGGCTCGTGATGCCCGCAGTAGGTGCATTCCAGCGTGATGGACTTATTGCTCGTCATATCCTACTGCCCTCGCGCTACCAAAATCAGCCAATATCCCACCCACCCCCGATTATAGCGCGTGCGGAGTATGCCTAACCACAAGGTTATAACAAATTGGATATAATTACAGTTACGCTGGGTTTTGGCCGCCCCCCGCCACGCTTATGAGCGTCTGTAACAGGACATTTGCGCCCAAAACCACGTCATCCCACTCGGTAAATTCTGCCGGATTATGGCTAATCCCGTTGACGGATGGGATGAAAATCATGCCGGTGGGGGTGTATTCGGCCATGATTTGGGCATCGTGACCTGCATAACTGGTCAGCAGCATCGGGTCAGGCACGTTCAGGCGCGTACAGGCCATTTCGATTGCATCCATCATCGTCCACGACATCTCAGCCGCCGGCATGTGCTGAACCAGCTTATCTTGCCAGTTCAAACGAAAACGCGCCGCAAAATCGCCCGCCAACCCCAACAAATAGCCCTCCATTTGCGCGACAGCCGATTCGTCAGGGTGACGAACCTCGCACAGCATTGCGGCTTTGGAGGGGATAGTGTTGAACGCCCCCGGCTCGACTTCGATTTTCCCACAGTTGAAAATGCCGCCGGGAAACATCTCGCGCAGGGTGGTATGCGCCTCGTTGATGAAAGCAGCAGCGCCTTGCAGGGCGTCGCGTCGCATGTCAAAGGCGGTTGTGCCAGAATGACCGGCCTCGCCCAGATAGGTGATGAGGTGCGTGCTACGCCCGACAATCCCGCTCACCACGCCGATTTTGCGCCCAGTGCGATGCAGTCGCCCGCCCTGTTCGATGTGCAGTTCAAGATAGCCCGCCACTTGTTCAGGCGGGCGCACCGCTTGGTACATCTCGTGGATGTCGTTGACGATGATGCCGGTACGAAACAGCGCCGCCCGAAATGCGCCGATAGTTTCGGCGTCACGGTGTGCCGTCAGGTCGCCCAAGCGCCCGGTCAAGCCGCGGCTGCCCAACATCGAATGCCAGACGCCCTCTTGGTCGGTGAAGTTAATCACTTCTAAATTGACCGCCAGCTGCACGCCAGCTTCTTTCAGCGTGCGTAGACATTCTAGCCCCGCGCAAATCCCGACTGCGCCGTCATACGAGCCGGAGTTTTGGGTGGTGTCTAGATGTGAGCCGATCAGGAAAGACGGCGCGGCGGCACTGTTGGTCATGACCAAAATACCGCTGGTGTTGCCGATGGCGTCATCGCGCAGCACGAGTCCGGCGTCTTCGACCTTATTGGCGAACCATGCCCGAGCTTCGAGGTCTTCATTAGACAGCGCATGGCGCGTGACGCCGCCGTCTGGGGTTCCGCCGATGGCGGCTAATTCTTCAAAATCTGCGCGTAATCGTTCAGCATTGATGCGTAGGTCAGCGAGGTTAGTCAAGATAGAGGCGTCACACTTCAGTCATGGCGTTTTAGGTCAGGTCATTATATGCACAGACCGTCCGCACATAAAGGCTTAGGGGTGAAAGGCTACGTAATGAGATGTAAGATCAGGCGGTGTGGGCGCGACTCGCCCGCCAACCGCCGCTGAAAACCCATCGCCCAATGATTGGGGATGTGGCGACAACCCTTACCCTAGTACGGCGCGGAATAGAGTAAGATAAGGTGTGTGAATGCAAAATAGTCCCTCAAAAAGGAGGCCACATGTTATTAGATCCCAATCTCGCTTATGTCTTGTTCGTCACTGGGCTGTGGGTGGCCGCGACGGCGGCTTATATCCCCGGCACAGGCGTGATTGACGCCGCCGCCGCCGTCGCGCTCATTGGCTCATTGTTATTGCTATCTGGTTTGCCGACCAACCCGGCAGGCGTGCTACTGCTGGGCGTTGGCGTGGTCGGCTTTGCCATCATCCCGTTCATCCGTCGGCGTCCGCTATGGTTGGTGGTTGTCGGCTTAGGCTTACAAGTCGTCGGCTCATTGTTGCTCTATAACGACGGGATGATGGTCTCACCGGTGTTGATGATGGCGACCTTGAGCATTCCGTTGGCCTATCACACCTTGCTGTTGATGCCCATTATGCAGCGCCAATTCGCCCGCCCTGCCGGTTCAATGGAACGCGACGCGCATCTGGTGGGCATGGCTGGGCGCGTCATTCAGACGCTTAACCCGGTTGGGACGGTCTATGTCAATGGCGAGACATGGACGGCGGAAGGCCGTCGCAAGCTCAAAATTGGGATGCCAATTGTGGTGGTCGCCCGCGAAGGGTTGCGCCTAATCGTCGATCTCGACAAAGAGAAATACGCTCAGTTGATGGCGATGGGCGAGGCGCAACAGGTTGAGGATACTCCAATAGTATCCCTACGGCCGGCCTACAAGGAGAAAAGAAAGATGGACGAGGCGCAACAGGTTGAGGATACCCCAATCGCTCAGGAAACTTCAGACGCTGACCAGCGCGGCGAGTAAAACTAGGTTATCCTGTTTTTTAGTCTGCAATGAAGAAAAGGAACTTCCATGGACAATTTAGGCATTGGGATTTTGATTGTGCTGGGCTTAATCGTCCTGTTCGCAATCATTCGCACTTTCCGCATCGTGCCGGAATACGAACGACTGGTCATCCTCTCGCTGGGCAAATATGCTGGCACACGCGGCCCCGGCGTCACCGTCGTGCTGCCCTTCCTAGAGACGGCGGTGCGCGTTGACCTGCGCGAACGCTTCCTCGACATCCCGGCGCAAACCGCCATCACGCTCGATAACGCCCCCATCGACATCGACTTCCTGATTTATTACCGCTTGGTTGACCCCAAGCGGGCGATATTGGAAATCTCGGACGTGGTGAGCGCCTCACTGAACATGGCGACCACCATTTTACGCGCCGTCATCGGCGACATCGAACTCGACTCCGTCCTCAGCCAGCGTGAGCGCATCAACACCATGCTCCGCAATAAACTGGACGAAATCACCGAGCGTTGGGGGCTGAAAATCACCAATGTCGAAATCCGCGAAATCAAGCCGCCGCGTGAAGTGCAAGACGCGATGAACCGCCAAATGACCGCCGAGCGCGAACGCCGCGCCGTCGTCACCCGCGCCAGTGGTGAGCGCGAAGCCGCCATCGCCGAAGCCGAGGGTCAAAAGCAAGCCGCTATTTTGCGCTCTGAAGGCGATCGTCAATCGCAACTGCTGCGCGCCGAGGGTTTCGCCCAGTCCCTTCAGACCATTTATAGCGCAGCGCACAACATCGACTCGAATACGATGATGCTGCAATATCTGGAGGCGCTCAAGGTGATTGGCGCAAGCCCATCGACCAAGTTCGTCGTGCCATTGGAACTCACCAGTCTGATGAAAGATTTTGCCAGCGGTCTGGGCAAACTGGGCGACGTCGGTGACGAAGCGCCCAAATCCGCCCCCAAAGCCCGCGAGTCGATTTCGTCCGGCGCGCCCTCGCTCACTGAGCCAAAAACCCCGCCAATGGTCAACGGCTAAAATCGCCGTCCAACACGACCTACAAAACGCCCCGTCAATGATTATTGACGGGGCGTTTTTATTGGGTGGGCGCGCACATGACTGCGCCCATTTGTAGATCCACACACCACGCAAATGGATGAAGAGAAAGGTAGATGGTAACTACTCAGCCATCATTTCTTCCCTCAATCTGATGATGTAGAGCGTCAAATTGGCTGAGGCATGAGGGAAATTCTTCCCTCAGATGATTGGGCTAAGTACCGGTTGTATACCCCAAGCACATCGTCCACTGGTATAGCGCTGGTGAGGGTTGGACGACCCCGTTTGCGGAGACAGATATCCGTCCGGGCGGGATTTTTCGCATCGGCTTCGGCTCACCCGATGGCAAGAATGATTTCGTGTTGGATGGGGTGTACGGGGAAGTGGTTGAGCCTGAACACATCATTCAAATCCTCAGCGACGGGCGCATGGTGACGACCCGCTTCAGTGAGGTGGACGGCAAGACCCTCCTCACGCTCGAACTGGTGCTTGAGACCGAGAACAGCGCGGAACTGCAACGTCATGGTTGGTCGGCGACTTTGGAAAACTTTGCCACGCATTTGGGGACACTTTAACCTCACCTCACCGCTCAGCCCTTCTCCATGAGGGAGAGGGGCTAGGGGTGAGGGCTGATGGGTCGTCCCGAATCTCTTTCATAAACTTGTGGGTAATGTATAGCTGAGGCGGAGAGGGGACTTAGGGGCGAGGTTTTTCGAGGTGGTGATGGCGCTGCAAGCTGCGAACTTTCAACGGCTTGCCCTTGAGCGCCCGAATCCCTTGCACGCTGGCCGCCGCTGCGCTCATGGTCGTCACAATCGGGATGTCCAGCGAGACCGCCGCCGCTCGGATGACTGCGCCCTCTTCATGGGCTTGGCCGCCGCGTGGCGTGTTGATGAGCAGGTTAATCCGCCCCGCGTGCATCAGGTCAACAACATGTGGCGAGCCTTGACTGATTTTATTGACCGATTCGACGGTTAGGCCGACTTTTCGCAGATAATCCGCCGTGCCATCGGTGGCGATTAAGCTGAAGCCCATCGCGTTCAAGTCACGGGCAATGCGCGCCGCTTGCCCTTTATCGAAATCGTTGACCGAAATCATGACCGCGCCAACCGTCGGCAGCGGGGTATTGGTCGCCATCTGCGCCTTAACGAAGGCATGACCAAAGTTGCTGGCGTGACCCATCACCTCACCGGTTGAGCGCATTTCTGGCCCTAGCCGGGCATCGACGCCGGGGAATTTCTGGAACGGTAGCACGGCCTCTTTGACGAAGAAGCCATCGACGTGCGGCTCTTCCAAGAAGTCGAGGTCGGCCAGCGTCTTACCCGCAGCGATTTGTGCGGCGTAACGCGCCAACGGGTGCGAGGTCGCCTTGCTGACGAATGGGACGGTGCGACTGGCGCGGGGATTGACCTCCAGCACGTAAACCACATCGTCTTTAATCGCGAATTGGATGTTGAACAGCCCAATCACCCCCAGCGCGAGACCGATACGGCGGGTGTCCTCACGGATGATTTCGAGGTGATATTGGCTGATTTTATACGGCGGCAGCACGCACGCGCTGTCACCGCTGTGGACTCCGGCCTCTTCAATGTGCTGCATGATGCCGCCGATGGTGACGTTCGTGCCGTCGCAGAGCGCATCGACATCGACCTCATAAGCGTCATCTAGGAAGCGGTCAATCAAAACCGGGTGGCCGCCCCATGTGATGTGCGCCTCAACCCAGTTGGTTAAGGATGTGTCATCGAATACGATGCCCATGCCACGCCCGCCCAAGACATAACTGGGGCGCACCAATACCGGATAGCCGATGGCATTGGCCGCGGCGAGGGCTTCAGGCAAGCTCAAAACCGTCGCGCCGTCCGGTTGGGTGATGTCGAGTTCGCCCATCAACTTATTGAAGCGTTTACGGTCTTCGGCGAGGTCGATGGTATCCACCGGCGTCCCCCAAATCGGAGCGCCCGCTTCGGCCAATTTTCCGGCGATATTCAGCGGCGTTTGACCGCCGAACTGCACCAGAATCCCGTCCGGCTTTTCGCGGTCAACAATGTTCATCACGTCTTCAACCGTCAACGGCTCGAAATACAGCCGGTCGGCGGTGTCATAATCAGTGCTGACGGTTTCTGGGTTGCAGTTGACCATGATGGTCTCGAAACCCAGCTCTTTCAGCGCGAAACAGGCGTGAACACAGCAATAGTCAAATTCGATGCCCTGCCCGATCCGGTTGGGGCCGCCGCCCAAGATCATGACTTTTTTAGCCGTGGTCGGAAAAGTCTCATCCCCGTCCTCATAGGTCGAGTACAGGTAGGGGGTGTGCGCCTCAAATTCTGCCGCGCACGTATCGACGCGATAGAAATTGGCGACCACGCCCATCGCTTTACGCCGCGCCCGCACGTCTACCTCTTCTGCGCCGACGATTTGCCCGATGTACGGGTCGCTGAAGCCCAACCGTTTGAGTCGGCGAAAATCGGCCTCGGTCAGCGTGTCTAGCGTCGCGCCCCGGGCGACCAATGCGCGGTGTTCGTCGATGCTGTCCACCATCTGCTCGACAAACCACGGGTCGAACTGGGTCTGCTCAATCACCTGCTCGGCGGACGCACCTTCCATCAGCGCCGAGGCGACTTGGAACAGGCGGCGCGAGGTCGGGACGTGCATCGCGTTCAGTGGGGCTTTATCGAGACGACTGCCAAAGGCGGTGATGCCGATGTCAAGCGACCGGACGGCCTTTTGTAGCGCCTCTGGGAAGGTGCGCCCAATGCCCATCACTTCGCCGATGGCCTTCATTTGTGGCCCCAGCACAGCGTCTACGCCTTTGAATTTCTCGAAATCCCAGCGCGGGATTTTGACGATGACGTAATCCAGCGACGGCTCAAAACTGGCTGGGGTGACGGCGGTGATGTCGTTGGGTATTTCGTCCAGCGAGTAGCCGACGGCCACCATCGCGGCGATTTTGGCGATAGGGAAGCCGGTGGCTTTGCTGGCGAGGGCGGATGAGCGCGACACACGCGGGTTCATCTCGATCACATATACGTCGCCGTCGTTGGGCCCTACCGAATACTGTACGTTCGCGCCGCCGGTGGCGAGGCCGACCTTATCGAAAATCATGCGCGACATATCGCGCAACCGTTGCAGTTCTTTATCGGTCAGGGTTTGGGTTGGAGCGACGGTGATGCTATCGCCGGTATGGACGCCCATCGGGTCGAGATTTTCGATGGAACACACGATCACAAAATTACCTTTTGCGTCGCGCATGACCTCTAGCTCGTATTCTTTCCACCCCAACAGACTGTAATCAATCAAGACCTGATGGACGGGGCTGGCTTTCAGGCCGCGCTGACCCACCGTCTTGAGGTCTTCGGGCGTATAGGCCACGCCGCCGCCGCTGCCGCCGAGGGTGAATGACGGGCGCACCAAAACCGGATAGCCGATGCGCTCGGCAGCAGCTAAGGCTTCCTCTACCGTCCCGACCACTTCTGAGGGCGGTGACTTAAGGCCGATTTCGGTCATAGCGTCTTTGAACAATTGACGGTCTTCCGCCAAGCGGATGCTGTGAATCGACGCGCCAATCATCTCGACATTGTATTTTTCGAGGACGCCTCGGTCACTCAGCGTCAGTGCGAGGTTGAGCGCGGTTTGCCCGCCGACGGTGGGCAATAAGGCGTCCGGGCGCTCAATGCTGATGATTTGCTCTAGGATGTCAGGCGTGAGGGGTTCGATATAGGTGGCATCCGCGAACTCGGGATCGGTCATGATGGTGGCCGGGTTAGAGTTGACGAGGATGAGACGATAGCCCTCTGCGCGCAGGGCTTTACAGGCTTGTACGCCGCTGTAATCGAACTCGCAGCCTTGCCCAATGACGATTGGGCCAGACCCGATGACCATAATGCTCTTGATGTCGGTGCGTTTTGGCATTGAAGTGGCTCGTGTCCCCGTGAATTGGCAACAACCCTCTATTGTCGCATAGACGGCGGGCGGGGTCAAACCTAATGCGTTTGGCGATTTTTGACGATTAGCCAGACGGTTTTGTACAAAAGACAGGTTTTAACCTTAAAACACCCCTAACTATCTCGCAGACATCAACCTAATTATCGCTATCCGAAACATCTGGTCATGATAAGAACTACCCCATGGGTAGCCCTTATTTTTGGATATATCCCTGTTCCCGCAACCATTTTTCTGCGTCGGCGAGGCCACATTTCAGATCCCATTTTGCACGCCAGCCCAACATTTCCCGCGCTTCGACGATAGTTCTAAACATACTCAATATTGTCATTTTCAACAGAGAGATGTGCTTTTTCTAAATCGGATGACACAGATGTATCATAGTGTGTTTTTACACGAAAAATTTGGTTATACGATGTGGTAGATTGAGGGTCAGGAACAGGTAGCTGGTGTTCAAGCAAATGTTGAATATAGTCAATACGGAATAAACGCAAACTTTCTTGCGCCTCTTCCACAGTTTCCCCTTGAACCATACATCCCTCAAGTTCTAAGGTATAAGCAACATACATATAACCGTCAGTTGTGGTTCTATCTCTGAATACAACATCCGTATATGAACGCACAGATAATGCCTCTGCCTGCGATTCGAGATTATTTTTCATCTGAAGCCCCTTTCCCTTGCGCTTTTTTGAGAGAAAGCAATTTATCGATTAAAGCAATTGCTTGTGATATGTTGTAGTTGGCTAACTCATTATGACGTGGTAATGCTGTAATAAGCATTGGGAAATCAGGATGATACACTTTGTCATGAGGTCCTCTTGATGATTCAATGATGAATCCAAATCCTTTATAAAGTGTTTCTAAATCACGTCGTTTACAATTTTTGGAAGATTGACGCAGTTGCGCCAAAATTTTCTCGGCTTTAGGTGGCATAAAATAATTTCCCCACCAAATTATGACTGAAGAACTTCAATTGTTGTTTCTCCAAGTCGGTTATCGTCTTCCATGATGATAAATTCATAAGCACCAACTTGTGGAAACTCAAAGTCATTCAGTTCTAGTACAATATTGGCATCTCTACGATAACCTTTATCATCGATAGGTAATTGAACAATAGATGATATTTGAAATAAATTATTACCATCTTCATCGCTGAGCAAAATTAAGATGTTACGTGAATCAGTGGTCTCAGTTTGTTCACTGGCAACAAATCTAACCACTACCACCATTCGAGGATGTATCACTGGAAATTTTTTAGCAAAAATTCTGTTAAATGCGCCAAGTATATGTATTTTTCCTGTTGCGTGATCAAAGGTAGCATAATCAGCGGTAAGTAATATCTGAATTTTCATGTGTAATAAGTCCTTTTGATGAGTCAGATGTTTTGAACCATATCAAAATTACCACAGCTTCGAATGAGATACCATAGAACGTCAATGGACGAGTGCCTGTTCGCGTAACCACTTTTCCGCGTCCTCGAGACCAAATTTGAGATCCCATTTGGCACGCCAGCCCAACATCTCACGCGCCTTAGCCGTGGTATAGGTGACAGGTCGTAAATGATGATTCAACGCGGCAGGCATGTCCTTAATCAGCGACCCCGACGGCGCAAACAGCTTTATCAGAGGGAGCAATCCACGCACCAGCCAAACCGGAATCCCCAGCCAGTGCGTATGGTTGCTCATCTTGGAATATGCCATCAGATATTCAGTTATTACGGACGCCACAGCACGCCCAGCAGCGGCTTGAGATACGCCAGTGAGCTACCAGAGGCCGACTGCGCCATCAGCAGATACGGGACGATCAAGGCCGCCAGCAGCAGCACAAAATTGACCGCCGCGAAGCCCATCCGCCACGGGATTGTCCGGTGGATGTTGATCGGCGCGGGGTAAAGACTGCGCGACGTGCCTTCCAACAGGAAGACGATCAGCGCGGCATGGATGATGGTATGCCCGATCACCTCGACCTTGCCGAACACCAGTGTCGTCGTGAAAAACACCAGCGTAATCACCACCGCCAACGGGCGCTCTAATAATCCGATAATCAGCAGATAACCCAACGCCAATTCGACGAATCCGGCGCTCAACAGGAAAAAGTTGGCGTCGAGTCCCAGCGTCAATTGTGGGTTGGCCGCCAATACCCCCAGCCCCCATTGCGGATAGATGATTTTCTCGATGGCGACCCACATCAGCGAAAAGCCGACGCCAAAATATAGCGCAGGGATTCGCAAGCTGTGCAGGCGCGGATTCTTGGCGTAAACGGTCATCAGATACACGCCCACGCCGACGAAGATGAAATAATCCAACATGTAAAACGCGCCGTGTTCGACTATCCCGACCACGTACAATCCCAGCGTCCCCGCCCCGGCAATCGCCGTCGCACGCGGGAAAATTAGCAGCAACGCCAAGCCGAATTGAATCCAACCCCAGACCGGGTGTGAGAGCGCCAAGTCGGGCGTCAGCAAACGGTCATCCGCCCACGCCAACACCAGCGTCATCCCCAAGCCGATTCGCAACACCAACGGGGCGAACTCGCGGCGTCCGTCGAACCAGCCTTCAATCCGCTGATACAACCGCGAGTCGCGCAAGCGGTGGTCGATGAACACGGCAATCACCAACCCGGCCACGGTCAGCGCGGCCAGACCGAGGAAGATGGGCGTCAGAATATCGCCCAAAGTGACGGGGGAATCGTCAAAGCTCCAAGCCGCAAACCATTTGACATGGGCATAAGCCGTGAAGGGGGTCACGAAAGACATCAGTAAGAGGGCGAACGCCCAGCGGCGCAGATGAACAGAAATCATCAGACAATCCTCGTCTCAGGTCGGAATACCTTTACTTTAACATGACCTGTGCCGGTCTTCCGAACTTAATAGTCCCATTGCAACTTATCTTTTGCTCGCCGCGTATAGCCCTTATTCACCTCACACTCATCCTGTATTGGAAAATTGAACCTGTCTAAGGCACTTCTCAATCGAGACGGTTTCGGCTTGATGACGCTTTTGGCGTTGCTAATCGCCATCACCGCCGCCGCCCCTTATACCACTTTTGACCCCGCTACTTTTGACAATAACGCCGCCCATATCGCAGGGTAATTATTGAGGTTTCCCCGTCAGCGACCAGACCGCCGCCGCGCCAATGACCAGTAGCGCCCACGCCGCCGCGCCCAACGCAATCACCGGGCGCAACCACGCCACGGAGTGACAATATATGGGGTTATGGCGCTAGTCGGGCTTTCTCAGCAACGCTGAACAGCGGTGATGCCAAGACAGCATCACGAATGCGTTGTTGGGTATCTGGTGAAATTGCGAGCTGTCGATTTCGCAAATCACTGGCGTAAAATTCCAAAAACTTGGCGCAATTCACATAAGAGTCGTAGCTCAAAAATTTGTGATCTTCGTGCAAGATGGGAATTTGCAAGGTGAGTAATTCTTCACGGTTGCGAAGAAACGGATTGATTTCGGTATTGATGAAGAATCGTAACTACTCAGCCATAGATCGATGGTGAGGAATGAAAGGATCGCCAATCAAGGCGGAGGAGATGGTCTCGAGGACATTGTTGCCGTGTTTGCGAACGGTGGAGATGTAAGATCGCACGCGCGCAAACAGATGAGCGCCACGTTTTGTTCGAAAGCCGCCCGATATTTTTTGCCTGAGTTTCATCATCCTTAAGTCGCGCTCGGCTAAATTATTGTCGAACGGGACACGGAAATCGTGCATAAACATCAAA
>Ga0105046_10006663_pt1 | contig 18277 bp, 9 predicted proteins | sample MAT03_FD_78385 | JGI IMG/M metagenome (GOLD analysis project Ga0105046, IMG submission 78385) | Freshwater microbial communities from Lake Fryxell liftoff mats and glacier meltwater in Antarctica - MAT-03 (megahit assembly) | ecosystem: Environmental > Aquatic > Freshwater > Ice > Liftoff...
ACACGCTTGCAGAAATTTCGCGTGAGGAGCAGACGGCTCACGCTCCCTTGGGGGTCGCGTCGCCTCAGTCTGTTCAAGGCGTGTCAGAGAAGAAAGAAGAGTTACCTGCGGTAACGGACTGTACGACGCTGGCGCTTGTGGAAGCTGTACCGAGTCAATCTACTTCGTTGTTGGCTGAAAACCTCTCTTGTAGTGTTGAACCGAAAGACTGTTATGAAGGTACTTGTTCCGCCGCGCCCGTTGCCGAAAATGAATTTTCTTCAAGTTCAGCGATCGCAGATAAAACAACAGAGCTTGGAGAACAGGGAAATTCTGTTTCCTTGTCAAGAAAAAATCAAGTCTCTGGTGTTGAAGTGAAAGCGGATCACGAGGACACTTGTTCCGCCGCACCCGTGCTAAATCCTGAAAAATGGTCAGATGAGGCAATTGTTGCAAGGGCAAATGCGCGACCTGGACGTATGCAGAAGCTTAAAGTTGCGGCGAATTCGGGGCAGAATCCGGGTTTTGAATTCTTGTACGAGTGCTGGGATGATCCGGCTTTGCAGATTGTGATTAAAAAGTTGCTGGCGAAGTTTCCGCAGTGGAGGCTAGTAGTTATAGATGGGAAATTGGTTGAGTGCAATGAGTGAAAATTGCTGGACACATTGTAGCCATTGCCTCACTTTGATAAAAATTTCCTGTATATTTTGAGTTAATTGAGTTTCAATAATTGAAAACTAGTAGCTTCAATATAAAATATGGTGTTTAACCCTGTGTTTTCCTTTACCTGTGCCAATTTGGGCAACAGAAATCCTCTGTTTAGAAGCAATACCTTCGCCATTTTTTGTAGGTTGGGTTGAGCGTTCGCGTAGCGTCCCGTAGGGAAGCAAAACCCAACAAATACGTTGGGTTTCGTGCCTCAACCCAACCTACGAATCCAGGCATTTTTCGATTTGGCTAAGGTATTGTAGAAGCTGAAATATTTTAACCGTTCACGGGAGAAACGCTACACTGAAAAATAGGTTACTGAGGTGGTAGATTAAATTGCATGGATGAAAACTGCCTCAGCTACGGAATTGAAATTTCGGAATCAGAGTGGGACAAGGCTCCAGCCAGCATAAAACAACTGGTGGAGAAAATGGGGCAGCATATCAAGAAATCAGAAGAAAAGTTGGCGGAATTTGAGGACAAACAGCAAGAACTATTAGAAAAAACCTATGACTCAACCCAATTCTGATTCAACTCAAAACACGTTTAACATATCGGGCAGTTCAGTTGGCAATATGTTGGGTAGTGGCACGATGAACATTAACGAAGCCACTCAACAACGAAAAACTGAAAATGCTTCCGTATCATCTGAGACAGTTCTGGAGGGACAGCAGAAGGTCATTCTGATTCTGGCAGCAAATCCGAAATCTACGCCTGCCTTGCGTTTGGATGAAGAAGTGCGAGAAATTGATGCAGGGTTGCGACGAGCTAATCAACGCGATCGCTTCCATTTAGAACAACGCTGGGCAGTGAGATCGCGAGATGTTCAGAATGCTTTACTAGATATCAAGCCACAAGTGGTTCATTTTTCTGGGCATGGCGAGAACGAGATGGGCTTGATCCTGGAGAATGAAGTTGGAAAAGCAGTGGCGGTTAGTACGGAAGCATTAGCTGGATTATTTGAGTTGTTTGCGGATCGTGTGGAGTGTGTGGTTTTGAATGCTTGCTACTCTGAAGTTCAAGCAGAGGCGATCGCCAATCATATTCCTTATGTCATCGGCATGAATAAGGCGATTGGCGATCAAGCGGCGATCGAGTTTGCAGTGATTTTCTATGGAGCTTTGGGGGCTGGTGAATCAGTGGAGTTTGCCTACAAGCTCGGTTGTAATGCAATTCGCATGGCAGGGATTGAGGAGTATTTGACCCCTGTCCTGAAAAAGAAACCTGCCTAAGAGCCTTCAGGCGGAAGGAGTAGGGATACTGGGATTTTCAGTTGAAGTCGGAGGCTGACTCAGGCTTGCGGATGCAGGCGGTGCAGGAAACCACTGCGCGCCTTGAATTACACCGTGATTACTGTCGGATTTAAGGTTACGCGCTTGGGTATTGCCTTCGCCGCCATCGTCGAGTCGCCAGTAACCTAAAAGATATTGCCAATCATCATCTCGGTGGCTCAAGCGCCAGGTCATGTTAGTCTTGATCTGATATTGAGTGCGAACTACTCTCCAGAGTCGAACTTCAGCGATCGCCACATCGGAGTACCTCTCTTTCTCGGTTGTAGCTCCGATGACGAGATCAGTTGTGAGGTCAGCTAGAGAGCCTGTAAACAAGGCTGTACTTTTTGTTTGTCCGGCATAGGCGATCGACTTGGTTTGCCCTTCTATCACCACACAATCCTGCTGTCTGCCATCTACATATATGAAAATTTCGTGTGAGGTTGCATCCCAGGTGAAGGCGATATGATGCCACACTCGGTCAACAGGAGCATTGTCTTTTGTATCAACGATCGCTTCCTGGTTGGCACTCTTAAGCATCACCCGGATTTTACCATCATGCCAGCAGAGAGAATAACCGTCGTCAACATAGCAACCTCGACTGACAATCAAGCGGTTCCCAAATTGATGTTTCACCCAGGCTTCGACGGTAATGTAATCAGTCACATTCAGGCTTGGATCTTGACCACAATTGACTTGATCGTCCTTGCCGTTAAACTTTAGTCCGCATGGCAACGGTAAACTAGCAGAACATTCAGAGGCTTTTAACCATTTCACGTCTCCCAAAGCCACCCCAAAATCACCCTTACTTTCTTGAAAGACACATTGAGGCTGAAGCCATGTTCCCCCATAATAAACTACTCCTGGCTGACCTTTACCAGCAAGATTAGCGGCTTCATTTCCGGTTTGCTCGTCTAGCCGCCAATATCCTACTAGGTTAGTGTCTTGAATTTCATCATTACGAAGCTGTCGGTTCATCGCATCGTTGATTTGTTCTTCAGAACGTGCCACTGTCCACAAACGAACTTCAGCGATCGAACCTTGGAAGTCAGATATATTATTGCAGCCAATAAAGAAATTAAAAGCAGATAATTCAATTGGACCGATAAAAGATTCTTTATCTGGAGATCTTTTTCCATCAATATATACACAAATATTGGATAAGTTGATGCTCCAAGTGAACGCGATGTGGTGCCAATCATTATCATTTGGCACAGCTCCCCAAGAAAATTTAGATTCATCTACACCCCGAAGCCACACGTAAATTTGATTGCCATCTGTATTATGATTCCAGTACAAAGCATATCCTGGTTCTTCCCCTGCAATAAAGCCCCCTTCTTCGCTCCCTTTGGGCTTTATCCAAGCTTCAAAGGTAATGGCATTTTTGATTGCAAAGCTTCCACAGTCAATACCATTATTTTCTCCATCCAACTTTAAACCAAACTGAGGCTTAATTTGGGGAGAGGGAGTGAAAAGCTCAATGGATGGAACCTTCGATCTACCGTCCGGGGAGGCAAGGTTATGAACATATATCTTACTGGCTCTATCTTCTTCAAATTGCCAATAACCAATCAACCCTTCTTTTTTATGGTCACCCGTCAAACGCCGATACATCATTTCTCTGATTTGAGTTTGGGTGCGGTGAGTGTTCCAAAGACGAACTTCGGCAATATCACCAACCAAAGTGCCATACCTATCCGCATGTCCAATCAATACTGGTTCATTCGGTCTACCGAGAGGACTCTCCAAAGATCCTTGATCGGGATATGCGTCGTTTAGTGTGTAATTTTCTACATCGTCCTCTCGTTGTTCCCCATCAACATATACTTGAATTTCTTGTGACTTACGCCATGTAACCGCAATATGATGCCATAGTCCATCTTGGAGGACAAGCTTTTTGGTGATGAACGAAATGTGCTTACCCTCTACATTTCCAAAATCTACGTATAATCTTCCCAGATCCAACCACATCACATATCCATAACTTATCGAAGGTCCTCCATCTACTTCTCGTTTTTCTTGTCGATGAAAAATTAAGCTGCGTTCATTATTGTTTGTTCTAACCCAAGCTTCACAAGTTATCGCTTCACTGACATCTAAGCTTTCATGATTACCGCAATTAAAATAGCCATTCTTTTGACCACTAACTCCGCCGTTTAATCTAGCTACAGCAGGCAAAGGCGGATAGTTTAGCTGTTCAGAGGTGATCACAAAATCTTGTACAAAGCTCCTTAATTTAGAGTTAGTAACACTCTTTCTACGAATATCTTCAATAATCCGGCAAATACGAATTCCCTGTTGTGCTATTGTGGGTTTATCATTTTGCTGAATTAGAGAGGAACTTTCTGGAGGTCTAGCTCTAGGCACAGCAGCATGATGTAATGCGACTAACTTCCAATGGGTATTAAAAACAGGACTACCGGACGAACCATAATCGGATTCGGCTTCATATCTTAAAACCCCCTGATAAAGCCCGTTTTCAATAATCTTATTATCACTTAAGACAATCTGCTTTTGTTTTCCTTTAGGATGTTGAACAATAATGACAGCATCCCCCAGTTCTGATTTGAAGCGATCGCTCTCTGAAACAGGCTTACCTTTATCTGAAAATTTTTCATATCCCATCTGTACGCCTATGGCTTTGATCTCATCCTGGTCATACTTTCCCTTTCCCTCTGGATGCCAGATCACGATCGCTTCTGCTTCTACCACAACGGTGTAGCCCTTTTCTCTAAGCTTTTCAATAGCTTCCTGGCTGGCTTTCAAAGCTTTGTCGCGTGTTTCCGGAAACTTAAACTCTACCCAATTCAAGCCCGGTTTGACACTTTCCTCATCCTCAATGAGTTGTAACCAGTCAAATTCATAGCCTGCCTGCCGAGTGAACATACCTGACTTTAACTGCACCAACGTATAGTCTAGGCTCGGTTCAGTGACGAACAAGATTGGATCAAACTCATAGTCGATCGATTTTTGGATATACCCCTGATCGTTCTCTACATAATTAAACTGAGCGACACACTGGGCAGCAATTTCTTTGCTTTCAATCACATGATGATTGGTTAGTAGATGACTGCCTCCTACCAAAAAGCCCGTACCGATCGGTATAGGATTAATTTTAGCCAACTGATTTTCTGTAATTTTTTCCTTCAGAATTTTTAATGGGTTTTCTAAAGGGGGAATCTTCTCATAACTAGCAATGTTAAAGATTTCATCCGCAACTTGACGCGGAATGGAAAAAACTTCGATCACTTTTTCCAGACTGTCAAAGTTGCTGCTGACATTGACCTGAGTGGCGATCGCCGATTGAATTTTGTCAATAAAACCCCTAAACTCTAGAAGAGAAAAATATCGCGCAATCCGGCATACAGATTGGCTATACTTAACACCTGTTTCTAGAAAAGAAATGGATAGGAAATCCTTTGAGTTCCTCCTTACGCTAACTAAAGGAGCATTTTCAGTTTGCGATCGTTCCCTGGAAATTCTAAGAACCTTATCAAATACTTCAGGCTGAGGGGGATCACTACTATCTAACCCACCTATAACCGATACTCGAAATCCAAAGGCACTGAAAATACTTTGTAGCTCTAATGAGTTGTTCTTGAACTGATTTTGCATTGCCCCAGAAACTGCTAAAGCAGTTGGATAAAGAACAGTATTTTGAATCTATCTAAACTACCCTTGTTAATGTGAAGTTTTTGCAACCTAAGAATAAGGGTTTCAGCTTGCGAAAATTAAAATCTGATAGCAAAAAATAATGTTTGCGATCGATTTTAGGGTCAAGCGATGGGGTGTGTAACGTACAGCAAATTGCATTCAAACGTAGTATTCCATAAAATGCCCACAGGCTAAAGCCCTTGTGGTGGGTTTGGTCGAAAACTGCTGTAAGAATAGGGCTTCTAGTTAGTACATTGTTGGTACACATTAACAAGGGTAGTCTTATAAACCTTACTCCGCTAAAATTTATACGGAGTAGGCTTTTGAGTAAAACAACTATGATGTATGCAATTGAACATTGCTGCAATTTTCGCAGAATTGTGAAGATTTTTAAGGAAATAAAATGGTATATTGCTGAGGTCAATAAATCACAGGCAGTTTAGCATAATTCGGCTCTTCTGCTTTGTAGTTGAAACCGTATCGCAATGCAGCAACATGGTTAAAAGAGTAAACTGTATACGTAGCAAACAGTTTAGTCAAGAATCTTTAATACCTGACTTGCAGAGTAAAATTGCAGGTCAAACATTTGTATTCAAGGTTATCTTGCTTTTATTGATCGTAATTTTCTGTGCAATAGCGGCTCTTTTATCTGGCTTTGTCGGAGGAATTATCAGTTTATACGTCACGATCGAACAACCGGCTTCTCAATCCGTTCGAGCCACAGTCCTCATTATTATTTCAGTCATTTCGATTGCTATTTCTCAAAATTCCTTTAGAAGTATATTAGCTGTTATTCTTGCGCTTATTCTTGCAGCGATTAGTTCAATCCCCCTTGCTGGATTAGGGCTTATTCAATCTCCATCTTTATTCACTTTAGGAGTCCTGGCGGCAACTGGATTTTGCTTGGGAGTTAGCAGTATCAGCTTTCTAATCCTCCGTTTTATCCTTGCTTTAACGGATGTCTTATTTATTAAGTCTCGATATCTAAAAATTGCTGGTATTCCTATTTTTATTGTGGTGGCAATGGCTGCCTCTCTAGGTGCAATTTCAGGACAAGTAGAATCTTCAACTTCGCCGTTGGAGACTAGTTTACTTACCTCACCTGATGTCAAACCTCGAGTTCTGATTCTAGGAACTGCATATAGTCTGAGCTTGGCAGGGAGTAGCTGGTTGTCTAATTTCCTGCGAGGGACACCTTGGAACTATCCCGGATTGCAGCGAGTTTGGGCCCTTGCTGCTGGCTCTTGGTGGGGGACTTCTTTTTTAAATTTAGACTTAAGCGAGGTCAATTTTAGAGGTACAATTTTAGCCAATACTGATTTACGGGCACGTAAACTATATCGGACTTGCTTTCAAGGAGCGATCGGGCTAGAAAGAGCCAGAGTTGATAATCAGTACCTCGATTTAGAGATCCCCAAAGTCCAGAAGCTACTGACTCATGCCTGTAGTGCCGATCGCAACTTTCGTGGGTTCAATCTCCAGGGAGCCTACCTGCAAGGGGCAGACTTGCGAGGCTTCGATTTCACCGATACCAACCTGACTGGAGCCGATCTAAAGCAAAATGATCTAAAGCAAACTGATCTAAGGGATAGTCTCTTCGTGCGGACACAGCTTGCAGGCGCAGACTTTCAGGGCGTTGATTTAAGGAAAAATGTGCTGATTGATGCCAATCTCACCGAAGCCGACTTTCGGGGAGCCGACCTGCGGGGTAGTATTTTGGTACGTGCCCAAGTTGCCAGAGCCGACTTTCGAGGAGCCGATTTGACGGGTATTTGCATCGAAGACTGGAGTGTCAGTAATAAAACTCGCTTTACCGACGTGCGCTGCGACTACATTTACCGCAAATATGACGATAATCAGGCCACAGAGCGCTATCCTGTCGATCGTTACTTTGAAGCAGGTGAATTTGCCTTCTTGTATCAAGAGCCAGAAGATGTGGTGGAATTGGTGTTTAAAGGCGAGTTTGATTTTAGCGCCCTCAGCCTTGCTTTTTACAAGCTGCAAACGGAAATGCCCGAACTGGAATTTGAGCTAAAGGGAATTGAACAACGCGAAAATCTCTGGGTCGTGAAAGCGAAAACGAAGGGGAGTGTTACAGAGCGCCTAATTGAAGCACAGATCAATTTGACTTATCAAGCCACTGCTCATAAAAGTACGGTAGAGACTACTATTCGAGATTCTATCTACCGGGACTATGAAGAAATCAAAGGGCGACTGATAGCCAGTGAACAGTTAGTCAACCAACTGGCAGGCGTAACGGGTGATCAAGCCGAAGCCTTAAAAGAGTTGAGCAAGAGATCGCTGGGCAACAGCTTTTTTATCACGGGAAGTACCATCACCAATTTAGCTGGGTCTGGACAAATTGAATACACTGAAGCTGCTGATCAAATTCGTCAGGTGATGACGAATTCTAGCGATCCAAAGCAGGTGACTAGCACCCTTCTGGGCTTAATTACCCAGTTCAAACAACAAAATGTAGCGACTACCGTCAGCACACAACTGGAGCTAATTCAACAGATTATTGGCGTAGAAGCGGAAAAAGATCCGGGGTTCAAACAATTTTTGATTGAGCAATCCCAACAGGTGATTGGATCTATGCCCAAAGGTGAGGTTGCTACTGCGGTTGAAGCAGCGATTGCTCAACTGAGGGTTTAAAGTTTTCCTTTCTGAAGACTGTCAAACTGACATAGGGGTTTTTTCTACAAACCTTTGATTTGAACAATTGGTTCTGTCTCGTCACAGCCTGAAAAATGGTCACAGGAAGCGATTGTTGCGCGGTCAATTATGCGACCAGAGCGGATGCAAAAACTCAAAGTTGCGGCGAATTCGGGGCAGAATCCGGGGTTTGAGTTCTTGCAGGAATGCTGGGATGATCCGGCGTTGCAGATTGTGATCAAGAAATTGCTGGTGAAGTATCCGCAGTGGGGAATTGCTTGCGTGGATGGTGTGCTGGTTGATTGGGATGAGTAGCGATCGCTTATGTCAATTCAAATTAGGGCTTGGTTTCAATTCCGCAAGCAGAAATCATTAAAGCTATAGTTTTGGCTTGTCTGTGGCAAGAGCTATGACTTTTGCTTATCCTTGGGCTACCTCTTGAGGCATCTTTCTTATTAATATCATATTTTTGAATCTGTTCTGGAATCAGTTGACTTTTTACTGTTGTCTTCCAGTAAATATTGTTCCCATATCTTCTTGTACTCTTTTTTTATTTCATCGGCCAGTGTTTGTGGGCTAATAATTTTAGCATTTGCTCCATATTTTAGGATGCGTTGCCGAAACCAAAACCAATAATCTATAGTCGCTTCGATTTCACGAAATTTTCCTTCTGGGTCGCTGTAAATAACCACTTCATCTTTACGTCGGGGTTTGTAGTTAGCTAATTGTCCGCTAGTGCGGTAGCGTACTTTCAATGTGGGAAAATCGCAAGATACCCAACGAGTTTCAGATGCAGCACCAACGCTGGCGATTTTATCGAGACGGAAGATATGGTTTTGGTCGATATTATGCCAATGGTCAAATCGCCAAGAACGCCAGTCGGGGATGAAAGCAAATAGGTATAAAAGACCGTCGTGCAATCGTAATTCGGAACGGTCGATATCCCAGATTCGTCCTTCTGTTCCTGCTTTGCTTTGATAGCGAATAGTATAGCGGCATTGTTGCACAAAGCGTTCTTGCAGTTGGCGAACGATCGCATCTAAATTGCGATCGCTATAATCAACTGGAGGACTAAAATCAACTTTAATAAACGCCGGAATATCAGCTTCTGTGATATCGCCAATGCGCTGAATTTGACTTGCTTGCGCCGAAAAGCCCATATCAGACAGAAAATATGCAGCAGTTGCAAGGGCTTCTCGCTGTTGGGTTGAGAGAAGAATAGGGAAATTTGACTCAACTAGTTTGTAGGGGCTGTGAGTTCCACTTTCAATTTGAATACCGCAGTCTCTCAGCTTGCGAATTGTACGAGTCAGCTTTTGCTTAATATCAGCATTATCAGCAGATTTACTGTGTTCTTCAAGAAAGATTGAGAGTAAATCTACTAATTCTTTGCTACGTCGTGGCTTTTTGGCTAGAAGTCTGAGGATTTCTAAGGCAAAGGCAATCTGGTTATAGCTTGCATCCACTTTGGACAGGATAGCTTGAGGTGTTTTCTAATTATTTTAGATTATAGTCAAAAAATGATAATAACATTTTTAAAACTGGTATTAGACTGGGTGCAATGAAAACACAGATGAGTAATGAAGCTTTTTTTACAACCTCTTTACTCTCAACTCAACCCAGGAGTTGAGAATTGTCCCCTTGGGTGTACTTCTCAATGTATTGTCAATCAAAAGGCTCCCATGCTGCAACGACCTTCGGGGTGTGTCTGTCCTCTATCATCACATCAAGCGAAGACTTATGGAGAAATTATACACGGAGATGCAGATATTATCTCCAATCAATCTGCAACTGGTGATGGTAAGTCTCTGAGTGCAAATTTACCAGGGCTAATCAATCCTGATTTTCGGATTATGGGACTCTACCCTACAATTGAGTTGGTAGAAGACCAAGCCGAACAACAAAAAAAATATAATGCGCTGTTTGGTTTGGATGCTTCTCAACGAGTAGACCGTTTATATGGTGCAGAATTAAGTAGGCGGGTTAAACAAGCAGATAAAAGTAACAAGTTTCAAGAGTTGCTGTTAGCAATTCAACAAAAACCGGTTTTATTGACCAACCCTGATATTTTTCATTATATTACCCATTATCAATACCGTGACCCGGCTTATGGCAGCGATTTACTACCGTTGGTATTAGCAGAATGGCCTGATTTGTGGGTATTTGATGAATTTCCTATTTTTGGTAGTCATCAGGAAACTGCTGTTTTAAATAGTTTGGCTTTCATTCGTCGCAGTCAAGAGAATCAATCTCGTTCTAGACGGTTTTTGTTTACTTCCGCAACACCAAAACCTGATTTTATTGAACAGTTACGTAGAGCAGGTTTTAAAGTTGCTACGGTTGAGGGGGTTTACGCAAGTGAAGAAACTCCTGGTTTCCGCCAGATTCTGCAAGCTGTAGAACTAGAATTTGTGGAATTAGCGAAAGATGCAGACACGCAGATATGGTTAAAAGAAAAGATTCAGACCATTGAGCAAATTTTAGATGCAGAGTCAAAAGGGAGAGGATTAATTATTGTAAATTCGGTAGCAAAAGCTGGTCAGATAACTCGTTTACTGCAAACTTTATTACCGAAAGTTATCGTTCGAGAAATTAGTGGACGCATTGACAAAAAGCAAAGATTACTGGTGCAAAGCGACTTAAAAGATGCCGAACAACCAGTTTTAGTTGTGGGTACATCTGCTGTTGATGTCGGTATAGATTTTAAAGTTCACTTGTTAATTTTTGAAAGCAGCGATTCTGCAACAGTGACCCAGCGTTTGGGACGTTTAGGTAGGCATCCTGGTTTTAATGCATATACAGCATTTATTTTAGTTCCGAGTCATACACCTTGGGTAATGGCGAGACTAGAAAAAAACCTCAGTCCTAATGAAACAGTGACACGAGAGAGTTTGATTGGGGCGATCGCTTATGCTTTCGACCCACCGAAGGAATTTGAAAAATATCGCCAGCGTTGGGGTGCATTGCAAGCGCAGGGAATGTTTTGGCGCATGACTCAAGAGAATGGGAAGGTGAGTAAATTAGTGTGCGATCGCATGAAGGAAGATTTACAGCGCGTTCACTCCCAAGATTTTGAATCAGCACGCAAACAGTGGTTTGCAATGCAAAATAATCCCATTGGTAAAGCCACCCAAAAACAACTTTTAAGTTTTCGAGGAGGTTCAACACTGCAAGCTGCGATTTGGGACAATAATAATTTCTATACTTATGACTTACTGCGATTATTACCCCATACACGAGTTGCAATCATTGACCGCGAAACGTTTTTAAATGCAGCTAATAATTCAGGACGGGGTGAAGAAGAATTTTCAGAGGATTTTATCACCGTTTATCTTCGCATTCAAGAATGGGTTGATAACCGGATTGATAACATTAGTTTACACACCAATTGTCAAAGTAGCGAATTACAAATTGGGGAATTGTGTTTAATAGATAAATTAAGCTTAGTGGGACACCCTCAATCGGATGTAATTACCTGTTTACGGCAAAAGAAACTACTAACTTTTTTAGTACCTGTAAACAAAAATAAACAGAGTAGCCATTGGGAAGTCAGCCGTACCCTTAATCTCAGTCCCTTATTTGGTTTATATCGCTTAATTGATGCTAGCGAACAAGCTTATGCCTGTGCATTTAATCAGGACGCTTTACTTTTAGAAGCTTTAAAGTGGTATTTAAAAAAATTTACTAATACCCAATTTGAATCCTCCATTTTTTGATTTTTAAACATTGAATAATTATGTCTACATTTCTTCAAACATTACTAATTGAAACTCTTTCCGTAGATACAGATCCCATTATCTGCTTATATATTGATAAATTGCTACCATATCTACAACAAGAATTTTCTGTAATTTCAGCATTGGGTGGCTCTTATGAAGCTCATTATCAAACATTATTAGAATTGAGCGATCGCTATGCTGAAGAAAAAGCACAAAAATGGTCAAATCGTGCAGATCAAAATTTATTTGTTCACGTTTTAAATGGTTTGTTAACAGCTTGGAATATCAGCAACTATTTACCTCAACCATTATCAGAAGTTGAAAAATATATATTGTGCTTAGGATTAACTTTACATGATTATAACAAATACCGTAATGGTCAAGGAGAAGAAACACCAAAAAATTGGGAAGTCGCAGAAATTATTAATATCTGCCGCGAGTTAGGAGAAAAACTTAAATTTGAATTATTTTGGTCGCAATGGCAAGATTATTTACCAGAAATTGCTTACTTAGCACAAAATACTCAAAACAAGGTCGGCACAAATATTTACCCTGCTAACTGGCCTGTTCCTAAAATTAAAGACCGCCGCCGCCTAGAAATTCCCCTGCGTCGTCTAGTCGCATTTGGTGATATTGCAGTACATTTTAGCGACCCAGCAGATGTAGATACGCAAACTGGAGGACAAAGACTGCGGGAACAACTACGTTTTTTAAATATTAACAAAAATTTGGTTTATCATCGCTTGCGAGATACTGTAGGTATTTTAAGTAATGGCATTCATAACGCCGTCATTAATTTTGCTAAAAACTTAGGATGGGAACCAATATTATTTTTTGCCCAAGGGGTAATTTATTTAGCACCGCCAGATAATGAAACCCCAAATATTAACCAACTGCAAGAATTTATTTGGAGTCAAATTAGTGGAGTTTTAGGAAGCAAAATGTTAGGTGGCGATATTGGTTTTAAACGAGAAGGTAAAGGCTTAAAAGTTGCACCTCAAACATTAGAATTATTTTCCCCAGCCGAATTAATTCCTCAACTTGCACGGGTAATTGAAGTCAAAGTAGCAAATGTTAAAGACCCTGCTACCCCTAAACGATTAGAGAGATTATCTTTAACTGAAACTGAAAAAGAATTTCTTAATCAAGGTGCGGATATCCGGGCTGACAGAATTGCTGAATTTATATCTTTGACTGAAAAAGAATTTTTTGGTAACTCGCCAGTATACATTAGTTGGGTACTGAATAAACTAGGCATTCAAGACAAAATATCTGCCGAACAAACACAAGTACAATCGGGAGGGGTAAAGTATGGATGGTATCATGCAGCGGCCTATTATGTCGCCAGTCATGCAACTTTAAAACCAGAAGATATCTCAGAACGCATTCAAATATGGGCGGAAGATTTAGCAATTTGGGCAAGCGAAAATGATTTATTACCGCAACACTCTAGCCCAATTAGAGAGATTTTTTATGATTATTTAACTCAATATCTAGAAGTTAAAGGATGGGAAAGTAATCATCCCTCATTTGGTGCAGAATTCACAGCTTATGCTAATGCCAAAACTAAGGCGAGTAAACAACCTATCTGTTCTTTAAGTTCGGGAGAGTTTGCATCCGAAGATCAGATGGATTCGGTGGTTTTATTTAAGCCCCAGCAATATAGTAATAAAAATTCCTTGGGAGGGAGACAACTTAAACGTGGTATTTCTAAAATATGGGCTTTAGAAATGCTTCTACGTCAAGCTTTTTGGTCAGTACCAGCAGGGAAATTAGAAGAACTAAAACCAGTATTTTTATATATCTTTCCTGCTTACGTTTATTCTCCACAAACTGCGGCTGCTATCAAATTGTTAGTCAACAATATGAAGCAGATAAATCTCTGGGACGTTCGCAAACAATGGTTAGAAGCAGGGATGGATATCAGCGCTTTGCAATCAATTACTTGGTTAACAGATGAGGCAAAATTAGGAAGATTTAAAGAGGATAAATACAATAAAGAAGATTTGCCTTTTATGGCAATGAATTACACAATAACAAGAGGTAAAACCCTCAGCGATGCATGGGTGCAACCTGCCTTTATTGCCTTATCACTTTCCATGTTACTGGGAGTAAAAGTAATAGCTACCAGTAGTTCTGTTCCACTTTATAACAGCGATAGTGATTTTAAAGAGTCGGTTATTCTGGATGCACCTGCGTCATTTTGGAATTTACTTGGCTTATCTAATTCATTACGAATACAAAATTTTGAAAATGCAATGCAGCGACTTTTAATAGCTTACAGCTTGCATTTAGATACTCGCAGTTCTCCACCAGATGCCAAATGGCGAGATTTAATTAAAACTGTTCGGGAGGTGACAACAAATGTACTTAATATTTTTTGTTTAGCAACAGAAGCATTACGACGTGATAAACCTAAACGAGACATCCCAAGTCAAGAAGAAGTTAAACGTTATTGGCAATATGCCCAGTTTTGGGTAAAACAGGATAATTCCGAAAAAAATCAAGGAGTCTACTTAATGAAACTAATTGAAAAATTAGTGCAACAGTATCGCTTATTTTATCAAGCGAATTTAAGCGAGTCTAGCCACACAATTTTATTACCAATTTCTAAAGCTTTAGAAATGATTTTATCAGTTCCTCAAGATGTTGATGTAGATGATTTAATTTTGCAAGCATCTGGACAAGTTAAAGATGCTTTAGAACGTCAAGAATTCTATAAACGTCCTTTAATGATGGATAAATCGACGGATAAAGCTACAAGACAAGAACGAGAGTTAACTGCAATTCATACATTTATAACAATTTGTGTGCGCGAATTATTCCTTGAACTTTATAAAGGCGATCGCGCTTTATTACAAGAAAACCGAAATCGAATCAAATCGGGTGCAGAATTTGCTTATCGTTGGCTAGCTTTGCAAGAAAAATCTGCTAAATTATCTTAATTTTCTATTTCTTTTTCTAAATTATCAGGAGCAAAATCATGAGTGTTCTCACAACTTTAAAACCCCAATTCCAATCTGCATTTCCCCGTTTGGCATCTGGTAAATATATCCATTTTATCTTATTGCGTCACAGTCAATCATTCCCTGTCTTTCAAACTGATGGTATCCTCAATACTGCACGGACACAAGCTGGTTTAGGTAATACAGATGAAAGTAAAAAACAAATCAGCCGTTTGGTGATGTTCAAGCGCAAACAAACTACCCCCGAACGTCTTGCTGGACGTGAATTACTTCGTGGCTTAAACCTTACAAGTGCAGAAGAGGCAAATAAAGATAAATATTGCGAATACAACGGCGAAAAATCTTGTAAAAAATGCCCCGATTGCATTATTTACGGTTTTGCGATCGGTGATAGTGGATCGGAACGTTCTAAAGTGTACTCCGATTCTGCTTTTTCTCTAAGCGCTTATGAACAGTCGCATCGCAGTTTTACTTTTAATGCTCCTTTTGAAGGTGGAACAATGAGTGAAGCGGGTGAAATGCGTAGCAGTATTAATGAATTAGATCACGTGATTCCTGAAGTAACATTTCCCACGATTGAAACCCTACGCGACCCTACTTATGAAGGCTTTATCTATGTTCTAGGTAATTTGTTGCGTACTAAGCGTTATGGCGCACAAGAATCACGCACAGGGACGATGAAAAACTATATTGCAGGAATTGCATTCTGTGATGGCGAAATCTTTAGTAATTTACATTATACACAGGCTCTTTATGATGCTTTGAAGGGCGATGTTGATACTCCTATTAGTGATATTTTGCACCAAGTAGAAACAGTGGCAAATAATTTGCTAAATGATGAACCGATACGTAAAACAAAGCTACTTTTTGGTTCGGAGTTAGAAGAATTACTTGATGAAGTTGGCACACTGTATCAAGATGAAGCTCGTTTAGTAGAAATGATGAATGCACTCTCTGGACAAACTAAAGCCTATGCAGAATCTTTTGGAGCGTTGAAAAAGAAAGGTAAGAAGGATTAATTATTATCTCTGATTGTTAGGGTGGATAACCCACCTTAACGCACATTTTTAATGTAATCACAGGATTTTTTATGGCTTTGTATCATTGTACGTTAACACTACACGATAATGTTTTTTTCGCAACACGAGAAATGGGGATTCTCTATGAGACTGAAAAATATTTACATAATTGGGCGCTAAGTTTTGCATTTTTTGCAATTAATTATATTCCCCAACCATATCGACTGCAAGGTGAATTAGCACAAAAACCAACATATTTAGATGCAAGTGCTGAACAAAATCTTATTCATCTAAATCAAGCGGGTATTTATGTATTTCCTGCCCAACCTATTAATTGGTCTTATCAAATTAATACTTTTAAAGCTGCTCAAGTGGGCTACTACGGCAAGTCAAAACAGTTTGGTGGTAAAGGTGCAGAGAAAAATTATCCAATTAATTATGGTCGAGCTAAGGAATTAGCTGTTGGGAGTTTATATCGCACTTATATTATTGCCCCAGAAAACATCCAAATACCGCGTTGGATACGTTTAGGAAAATGGGCATCAAAAATTAAAGTAGAAACGGTAAAAATCCCAGATAAACTTGTGCAATCTAAATCTGGTAACTACACCTGTTTGCATCCTTTAAATCCCTTAGATTTATCAATTAATAATCGGATATTACTTTATAACCGAATTGTGATGCCTCCTGTTAGTTTGGTAAGTCAAGCACAGTTACAAGGTGAGTATTTAGTAGCTAAAAAAAGTGATGAAGCTAAAAAAAATGATTGGCAGACTTTTAAATCGATATTAACTACAAAACAATATCAACAAATTCCTGAAGAAATTCATTTACCAATAGGAGTGTTTTATGGAGCCAGAAATATCGCTGCTAGAGCATAAATCTTATACATTACATTCAATAGTTATCGAACTAGCGGCGGCAGACGTAGGAGAGATACCACCGACTTTATCTCGTGGATTGCACGCATTAGTACTTAAATGGTTTGCATCAGCAAGCTCATCTGTTGCTGAAACTATCCATGCTAGCCAACATTCACCCTTGGCTATTTCGGGTTTATTAGGAAACCGTCGTCAAGGTGGGGTGCGTGTAGGAGATTATTTTTATTTTCGGATTAGTTTATTGGATGGAAGTTTAATTGAACCTCTGATGCGCGGGTTTGAACAGTCAGAAACCCAATCTTTAGTGTTGGCTGATTTTCCATTTGTACTGCGTAATATGTATGCGCTGCCGGGAACGCATCAATTAGCAGGTGCGGCTGATTATGCGCTACTGTCACACCCAACACAAGTTTTGACAGATATCGAAATGCATTTTCTCTCTCCTACTAGCTTCAAGCAAAACCAAAGTGTACAGACCCTTCCATTACCCGAATTGGTGTTTAATTCCCTGCATCGACGGTGGAATGTTTTTGCACCACAACAATATCATCTCCCGACTTGTGAGTGGAATGCTTCGGTTACAGCTTACGAACTTAAAACCTACGCACTCAAAATGGAAGGAGGCGCGGAAGTTGGGGCGCAGGGTTGGGTTAATTACCGCTTTAGTTGCCTCGAAACAGCCCGGATTGCAACTATTTTGGCAAATTTTGCTTTCTTTGCGGGAGTAGGGCGTAAAACCGCTATGGGAATGGGACAAGCACAACTGGCTTTGGGGATAAGTGCGCTGCAAAAAACATCGAAGCCGAACAAGCGTAAAACTTATAAATCTTTACCAGATTGTAGTTGAAAATTTGTATTTTCTAACAAACATGAATGAACAATATTATCTTCCCTTAGCTTATTTAAATGCTTGGGAATATTGTCCGCGTCGTTTTTTTCTTGAATATGAACTTGGAGAAAATGCGGATAACGAACACATTATTCTTGGTCGCCATTTGCACCGTAATGTTGATGACGAAGGCAAGAATATTGAAGGTGATAAGGTAATTTATCGCCATCAATGGGTATGGAGCGATCGCCTTCTGATTAATGGCATTATCGATGCGGTGGAAGAAAAAGATAACCAGTTAATCCCTTTGGAATTTAAAAAGGGACGTATGGCAAACCACAAGAGCGATCATTTCCAGTTGTGTGGTGCGGCTTTGTGCCTAGAAGAACGCACAGGAGGTTTTATTCCCTATGGAGAAATTTTCTACTATGCCAACCGTCGCCGCGAAAAGGTGGATTTTACATCTACACTCCGAGAAGGTACAGAACAAGCAATCTCAGCAGCACGGGGTGCAATAGGAAGGAAAATGCCACCACCGATTGACCACCCTAAAAAGTGTCAGGATTGCAGTTTAAAGAAAATTTGCTTGCCGAAAG
>Ga0105046_10006665_pt1 | contig 18274 bp, 12 predicted proteins | sample MAT03_FD_78385 | JGI IMG/M metagenome (GOLD analysis project Ga0105046, IMG submission 78385) | Freshwater microbial communities from Lake Fryxell liftoff mats and glacier meltwater in Antarctica - MAT-03 (megahit assembly) | ecosystem: Environmental > Aquatic > Freshwater > Ice > Liftoff...
CAAAATAAAGAAAAAAGTTTAAACATTTTATTCATATAATCTCCACGCAAATTATGGTTATAACACAAGCAATCAACTTGTTACACACACAAACAAGAATGATTTCTTTAAAAAAAACACAACTAATAACAAGTATATTTATGGCTGGCGCCGCAGTTAGGTATTTCTTTCAGCATCTCTCTGTCACTTAAACCCTACCCTATCGATTAAGCATCTTCCCCAGCTTTAACCAGGATCCGCACTACGGCCACCTTGCTCTCTTAAACCACAAGATGTCACTATCGAATATTTAACGCAATATATTTTTTATTTAACCCTACTTGTTTTTGGGCTTAGCATAACCTATACCTACAACAACGCACGCTCCCATACGCTCTTTCGTGAACGTGCCCGAGCCCGCAAAAATGAGCAATTCGATTCATTTACCTTTCAAGGGACACTCTTAAACGGCAATAGCAATTTTTGCAGAGACGCGGAGGTTCGCAGAGAGCAAGAGGCTGGAACTTAACGATATCACAAAGCGGTTCAAGTTTTTTTCATTTACAGGTTATGCTGATTACTGATTTTCAAACCAATTCTGTTGCTCTCTGCGAACCTCTGCGTTCTCGGCGTCTCTGCGTCCAATTGCTCTTGCTATACTCGGCGCGGCCTGCCCGGTCGATTTTGGCAAAGAAAAATCTCTCGGGATTGAACGATCGCGAGGATTTTTCAAAGCCAAAATCGATCGGTCAGGCCGCGCCGAGTATATTATGGCCGCTGCGACAAATGATCCAAGATACCCTCACAGCTCTCTTCGATCATGTCTAAAGCTATCTCAAACGCATCGCCGCTAAGCGCAAAAGGGTCAGGAACATCTTGACGATGATATAGCTGGCTATATTCTGTGAATAAATGCACCTTTCCCCGCTGCTCCAAGGTGCCAGCTACATTTAAAAGCTCCAGCTGAATATTTTTATCTGCTGTAAATATATAATCAAAATTATAAAAATGGTCAGGCTGGAACTGTTTTGCAAGGCCAACAACAGATACACCCCTATTTTCTGCTGCTATTCGCATCTCTTCACATGGAAGATGCCCAACATGCCAACTTCCAATCCCGCAACTTTCTACATGCAGCTCCAAAGGATTATTTCGAGACTTATTCAAATGCACTAGCATGTGCTCTGCCGCAGGTGAGCGACAGATATTCCCCAAACATACGAATAAAACAGCTATCATAATTTACTCCACATCTGCGGCACAACGAAAACCGTACGTACCATTAACTGTTCCAGGGTTATTGCGATGACGCCTTGAGCATCGCAAATCCTCTTTCAAGCTCTTCCAACATCCACCACGCAGAACACGGTACACACCCTGACTTGGCCCCCTAGGATTTTCAGGCTCCTGGATAGAGCTCTCATAGTAATTATAACCATACCAATCATGACACCACTCATAGACATTTCCTGAAATATCATGAATTCCGTAGCCGTTCGGCGGATAACTCATTACTGCGGTCGTATCTGAGCTAAAGAAGTTAGCTTCGGTTTTCTCAATATCATCCCCTGTAGAAAATAATGCGCTTTCAAATCCTCCACGAGCCGCTATCTCCCATTCAGCTTCAGTTGGAAGTCGCTTGCCCACCCACTTCGCATATGAAATCGCTCCGTACCATGTAACACCGACAACTGGGTGTTTGGCATATCCAGATTCAATATTTAATTTGCCTCCAGTTCGCTTTATTCGCGAATCCTTGAGCCTAATAATATCTAGATGGTTTCTATCTTTTTCACCGCCCATGAGTGTCAGGAATCGCACAAATTGCTCGTTTGTAACTGGGTGCTTATCGATAGCAAAGCTTCCAAGCGTTACCTGATGGCGTGGCATCTCATCCCTATTGCCATCATTGCTACCTCTATAAAACATGCCACCAGGAATTATTGCCATATCCGTTTGCAATGGCTGCGTATTTTCAACTTCCTTATGCTCTGGCGTGTATAGCTTTACTCCACTATCGCAATGGAATATCGCTGCAGGATTTGGATCAACCTTTGGTATCTCAAACGTTGCCATATGAATTATTGGCTTAAGCTTTGCCTTAGTCACGTCCATTCCATCCGCGAAATTAGATTCCGTAGAACCCTGACATTTATCATCAGCTTCCCGTATTGCGTTTAAGCATGAGACCAGTAGCTTTGGCCGTTGCTCGGCTTCTGGGCTTAAGCATTCACGTATCAATGAATCCCAATCATAAAGCAAGTTTTTACGCTGCGAAGGCATCTTAAAGTACCCTTCAGGAAATTCGTTCATAAGTAAATAATATGCCAGCACACCGAAAGCATAAGAGTCCACGCTGCTATCGACCAATTTACCGCTTCCCTCGTTTTTTTGCTCTGGAGCTAAAAATGCGTAGGTTTGCAAAAATGATGCATGCAAAGGAGCAAGCTTATGAGGCTCTATCGGCGGGGTTGGATACGCTTCTTGATCCATCTTTGAGCTAGCATATACCGACGTCGCCTTCAATACATCTGCAATTGTTCTAAATGTACGGCTTAAAACGGCTCCTACACCTATAACTTTTGAAAGCCCAAAATCTGATAAGTGAAACGACAAGCGCGATTTTTGCTCTCTAACAAGAATATTATTTAATTTGATCCCTCTATGAAATACAGCTCTAGCACCTATTTTCTTGCCATGAGCATAATCTAAAGCATCCGCAAGCTGCATAAGCATTTCAAAAATTTCATCTTCGGAAAGTGGCTGCCCTCTAGCAATCAAGTATTGGGCTAGATTAGTTGTTTCACCAAAACCATCCACTATGCAATCGGTAACAAGAAAATAATGCCCAAGATCAAATGAAACATTATGAATTTTCACAATATTAGGATGTTCTAAAGCAGCCAGAAGGCCGACTTCCTCTTCAAACCGCTGTATGAATGTTCGCTCGCTCGCAAGCTCTTCCGGCAATAGCTTGATGGCATATTGTTTTTTTATGAATCGATGCTCTGCCAAATACACCGAACCCAAGGGCCCTTGTCCTATCTGTTTTACAAGTATATAATCTCCAAGAATCTTCGATTCCAAATTGCGCAATTCAAGCATATTATCCCCCTCCGTTGGTGGGCAGTTACCTCTTGAAAATCATAAGGAAATCTGTTAAGTTTGACCACATTAATTTATGTGCCAACACAAGGGATTCCTTATGGATAAACGGACGCTTCTTTTTGTTATCGCCGCTTCAGCAACCCTGTTGCTTACAAACTTCTATTTTGATAGCCAACATAATCAAAAACTGGAGGAATGGACACTTGCTCAGAATGGGAAAAAAACTAAACAACTGGCTCTTCTAGAACAGCAGATAGCCGCAGATACTGCCAAAGTTGACACTCTTCCCATCGTAAAACTCTATGCTGATGCCGAAGGAAAACAACTGTTAACTTCTGCCATTGCAAGCAAAAGATCCGTTATCACTTTAAATGCCCTTAAAAGCGCCCCAAAGGTTGTTTATATAAAAAAGGAAGATGCGTATCTCCCTTTAAATCTTCAATCCAATGACTTATCTGTTAATGCCCCTCTCGTATATGCTGAAAACAACTCCCCTCCAATCACCATCGCAGACCTTCCAGACATCGGAAAATCAGAATTACAGCTTGTCAGATTCGACCCTTCAGATTCATCAGTTCAAATTGAACTTGCAGAGCTTAACGACGGCTCTATAACGCTTATTCATGAAGCGGCTGAAAAACTTAAAAATGAAATTTCTGAATCACAAGTTGTGTCAGCTGATTCTGCACCCCCTGTCACAAAACCAAAAAATTCTGGCATATTCCTTCTCGAGACTGCTGAGGGCTTTCTACCTCTCGCTATCTATCTTGAAGATCAACATAAAACGCTTTTTCTTGAAGATTTGAAAAATCTAAAAACAACCGTTACAAGAGATCCTGAAGATCGTAAAACAAGTTCGGGTTCAGCACGCCACTACGTCCTTGAAAATAAATACCAACAGCTCGTTTTTTCTTCCATCGGCGCCGCTTTAACTGAGATAAACTTACCTTTCGCAAGCTCTACAAACGATAAAAGCGTTGTTCGCACCATTGAATTCGATCGCGATATTAAGAATCAGTCACCGCAAAATGACCACTTCCCTAGCACTCCATTCCTACTTCCAGGCAAAGATGATAAAGAATCTGTCGTCGAACATGCCGAAGGACATACTGGTGGCTACTACCCACTTCTACGTAGAGATATCTTCGCTTCGAATAACAAACTCACACAACGTGTAAACCCTCGCTACTACGCCCTAAACCTATTATCTGAATTCCCAGAGCTCGGAGAACTCGAATATACCGTTACTCACTTCGATTCAGAGTCCATCACTTTCGAAGCTCAACAACGTAAACGCAAAATCACAAAAACCTTTTCATTTCCAAAAAATGATGCTCCATACACATTCGATGTAGCCATAAAAATTGAAGGTGATAAAAAAGGCATCTGGGTAAATTCTGGCGTCCCTGAAGTCGAATTAATCTCTGGGTCTCCAGCCCCAGTACTTAAATACAGAATCACTCGCAATCAGAAAAGCTCTGTCGATCTTATCGATCTACCTAAAGATGCAACCACAAACTCCTCTATAACGCCAGATTGGACTGTTAACTCAAACGGCTTTTTTGGCATTATCATCGACCCCCTCACACACGTTGAACCAGGATATAAGGCAACACTCATCCCTGGGCATATGCTTCCTTCTAGACTTGGCGAAATCGATCGTGATCAAGCTCGGTTTGATGTAAAAGCACTGCCTGGCTACATGCTAATGACACCAATTAGCACAAGCGAAGCTGTAACTCGTTTCCGTATTTTTGCTGGCCCCCTCTCTGATAACATTTTAGAGTCTATTGATGCGATTTATAGCGACGCCTCAACTGGGTACACGCCAGACTATATCGCAAGCCAAAGTGACCATGGGTGGTTCTCATTTATATCAGAGCCCTTTGCGAAGATACTATTCGTTATCATGAATTTCTTCCACACTATCACAGGTTCTTGGGGCATATCCATCATCCTGCTGACCATTGCACTCCGCATCATGATGTATCCACTTAACTCGTGGTCGACAAAATCGATCGTAAAAATGCAACTCTTAGCCCCACAAATTCAGGCCATACAAGAGAAAAATAAAAATAACCCGAAAAAAGCTCAGATGGAAGTCATGGAGCTGTATCGGTCTGCCGGCGCAAACCCCCTTTCTGGTTGCTTGCCTATGCTTATACAAATGCCATTTCTTATAGGCATGTTCGATCTCCTTAAAACCACTGTCGAACTTCGTGGTGCTTCTTTTATACCTGGATGGATCGACAACCTAACATCTCCAGACGTGCTCTTTAGCTGGAATACGCCCTTATTCCTTATCGGAAATCAATTCCATTTGCTTCCAATACTTCTTGGCCTCTCTATGTATTTGCAGCAAAAAATGAGCCAGACAATGCCTGCAGATCCAAGTGATATGACGGAGCAGCAAAAACAACAGCGTATGACTGGCACCATGATGAGCGTTGTCTTCGCTGTTATGTTTTATAACTTCCCATCAGGTCTAAACATCTACTGGCTCTCCTCGACTCTCCTTGGCATGCTTCAACAGTGGTGGACACAACGCAAAATGCGCTCTCAGCCACTTTTACCTGTTATCAACAAGAATGCCAACGCTCCTAGAAAAAAGGTGTAATCCACGCCAGTACACGGTTCCTACAATAACCATTGACTAGGCGTAAAGAATCAAGTTACACTGTATCGTTTAGTCTCTTCATATCAATTGAGCTCTTAGAGCTCATGATATGAAGAGACTTGAAATTTACTATACAGAGTGCTAGATGGAAGCTTGGGAAAGTTTTATTAACCAACAGGAGCTTGAGCTTGGATCCGAAACGGTTCAAAAATGGCTGCGGACCCTTAAAGTCATTCGCTTTGATGCATGCAATATCTATTTAGAAGCTAAAGATCGCTTCCAAGCACTATGGTTCGAAGAGCATATCAGACCAAAAATTCTCGCTCAGCTGTTCAATAATAATAACAAAAAGATCCGTGTTCACCTCACAATAGCAGCTGCCCAAGCCCCATCTAAAGATAAAAAATCTAAATTCGAAGCTACCCCTCCAAAATTTTCCCTTACATTCAATTCTATTGATCCATACTCGCTATTTTCAACTTTCATCCCCGAACAAGAAAACGAACTCGTATTCAAGTTGCTTTCGACATTATCGGTTACAGAAAATATGCCTCCAGAGTTTAACCCCATATACATCTATGGACCCAAGGGATCTGGAAAAACCCATCTTCTGATGGCTGCAACAGCCGAACTTAGAAATAATGGTATCAAAGCAATCTACACAAACGGCGAAAGCTTCACAGAACATCTTATATCTGCTATACGCACAGGTGAGATGAGCAGCTTTAGAAATGCGTATAGAAATATTGATGCTTTAATTATCGACGATGTTCATATTTTTTCCCGTAAAGCAGCAACGCAAGAGGAATTTTTTCACACTTTTAATACTCTACACCTCGCTGGAAAGCAGATTATCGTATCTGCGAACTGCAGCCCTCAAGAGCTTGCTAGCATCGAGCCTCGGCTAATTAGCCGTTTTGAATGGGGTATTGCCCTCCCTCTTGTGATGCTTTCAAAAAAAGGCCTTCTCACTATGATAATGCAAAAAGGGGAAAGCCTAAATTACAAACCATCTCAAAAAATCATCGAATTTCTACTCGCCACATTTAATTCTGGCCCTTCAGCCATAACTAAAGCCCTTCAAGCCCTTATATTGCGCTCTCATCTGAATGAATCTCATTCTCTTGCCTCGCTATCTACGATTAAAGCCGCACAGCTCCTTGAAGATCTTATTGCCGAAGAAGCAAAACTGCAGCTAACACCAGAAAAAATCTTCCAATATGTGGCTGAGTATTTCGGGTTACTTCCAACAGATATACTCGAGAAGTCTCAAACGCGTGAACGGGTAGTTCCACGGCAGATAGCTATGTTCTTTTGTCGCCAATATCTGAAACTCCCCTACACAAAAATTGCTTTGCTTTTCAAGAAAGACCATTCTACCGTCATGTCTAGCATCAAACTTGTGCAAAAAGGTATCGAAAATCGCGACTCCACAATGCTAGACCCAATTGGCGCAATTGGACCAAAACTCTAACTGCCCGTCTCTGACTCCTTTTTTATTTCTTCAACAAGAACTCTAAAACCCCGTATAAAGCGTGCTTGAAACACATCATCGGAAATAGCAAGCTTCATCCTCTGCCCATAGGTATAAGACTCAAAATCGTCGTCGCTTTTCTCCTTGTCTCTATAATGCGCAAGAATTGCCCTTGCCAACACACGCAGCACCTCATCCTCATTTTTTTTCATTTAACCTCTAACCTTGATCTTGATCTTTGCTTGTTACTTATACAAACTTCGGGCTCAACCTTTGAATTTGAGTTGGTATAAATCTCTAGCCCACAGTTGGACTGTATCATTTGTAAATTTCTTAAGTAGTATTATTCGTATCATTTCAGGGATTGGAGCCGCGCTATTGGCACGATACTCCTGAATGTCACCAAACGTATTTTTCTCAAGACAAATGAAATTTTGCTTCTGTAAATTGAGATTCAATTTCTAAGTACAATTTGGTATGTTGCAGAAAAACCTACATAGGAAAACTTTTATGCTCTCTGTAGCGCATAAAAATGAAAGTGAAAATCATACATTCGGTATAGAAGCCTACATTGCTATTTTAACAGCGATTAGCATCGCAATGCACGTAGCTTTTCAATACTTAATTCCCGATCTCCAAAGATACTCCCTTTATCCCCTCTATATCACTCTTGCTCTCGGAGGTGGGTATCTTGTTTTTGACCTTGTTCGTAAGTTATTTTCCTTCAAATTTGGTTCCGATTTGCTCGCTGGCATGTCTATTATTACAGCCATATTGCTCGAAGAGTACTTAGCAGGAGCACTGGTCGTGTTAATGCTTTCTGGTGGAGAAACGCTAGAAAGTTATGCCGTAAAAACAGCCTCTAGAATGCTTGAGGTCCTTGCAAAAAGAACTCCAACCACTGGTCATCGCAAGAAAAACGATGAGATAGAAGATATTTCTGTGGATGAAATTGTCATAGGAGATCAAATTATAATATTCCCTCATGAAATTTGCCCTGTAGATGGTGACGTTATTTCAGGAAATGGTGTGATGGATGAATCGTATTTGACCGGCGAACCTTTTCTTATCTCTAAAGCGCCTGGCTCAGGAGTCCTTTCGGGTTCTATAAATGGAGATAGTTCCTTAACAATCAGGGCCACTAAACTAGCGCAGGACTCTCGTTACGCGAAGATCATGCAGGTTATGTCGGAATCGGAACAAAAACGTCCGCACATGCGAAGACTTGCAGATCAACTGGGGGCTTGGTATACCCCAATTGCTATTATCATTGCTGTGTTAGCCTGGATGATCAGTGGAAATGCTGTTAGGTTCTTAGCCGTGCTTGTGATTGCAACACCATGCCCGCTATTGATTGCAATACCCGTTGCCATCATTGGATCGATTTCCTTATGTGCCAGACGAGGGATCTTAATCAAAAACCCCATTGTACTGGAGCAAATAGACCAATGCCAAACGATGATTTTTGATAAGACGGGAACCCTAACTTATGGCAAACCCACCCTCACCAATCAGACTTTATATAACAAGCACAATTCGAAGGATATTCTGAAGCTAGTAGCAAGCATTGAAAGATATTCTAAACACCCTTTGGCAAGTGCAATACTTGAAAAAGCCGCAGAAGAAAACATCCAGTTGATTGATGTGCAACAAATAAGCGAACCCAAAGGCGCAGGGCTTCGTGGCGTCATTGATGAACATGAAGTGATCATCACTAGCCGAAAGCAGCTTGATAAATTTGGTCTAGGAACTGATGTTCTGGTTTTACCACAGGGAGCCGGGCTCGAATGCGTCATTCTTATCGACCATCAGTTAGCAGCTCACTACCGCTTTCGGGATGCTCCTCGCACAGACAGTGTTTCTTTCATACAGCATTTACTTCCACAGCATGGATTTAAAAAAGTCATGATTGTCTCGGGAGATCGTGAAGAAGAGGTCAGGTATCTGGCCGATTATGTTGGTATCACCGAAGTATACGCAAGTAAAACCCCAGAGGAAAAAGTTGATATTGTGGTAACAGAAACACAACAGGCAAAAACAGCTTATCTCGGTGATGGCATAAACGATGCTCCTGCTTTGCTTGCTGCCACAGTAGGAATTGCATTTGGGCGCAATAGTGATATTACTGCAGAAGCGGCAGGCGCTGTTATTATGGATAGCAGCTTGGAAAAAGTAGATGAGTTCTTACACATCAGCAAGCGCATGAGAACAGTAGCGTTACAGAGTGCTGTAGGTGGAATGTTGTTATCGATCTTAGGAATGATCGTCGCGGCTTTTGGGTTTCTTCCACCTGTTGCAGGAGCCATCACCCAAGAGATTATTGATGTTTTGGCAATTATGAATTCTTTAAGAACAATCAGAAAGCCAAGCGTATTAAGTGATATGCCACAGGCTAAAGAAAACAAACAATAAGTGAACTTTCATGAAATTTTTAATACTGCAGATCCTTCAAGTGTGCCATTTCTAATTGCTTCAAGGGCTTGATTAACATTTTCTAAGGAATATGAAGTTATGCTTACCTGTAGATGCAATTTTATAGCAATCTGCATAAAATCAATTCCATCTTTTCGCGTTAAATTAGCCACTGAGGAGATGGAACGCTCCTCCCAAAGCAGAGCATATGGAAAAGATGGAATATCACTCATATGGATCCCGGCACTAATTACCTTTCCTCCTTTTTTTATTGCTTTAAGAGCTTGGATATAAAGAGCCCCAACAGGCGCAAAAATTAAACTGGCATCAAGCAAAATGGGTGGTAATTCATCCGATCCCCCTACCCATTTAGCTCCAAGAGAGTACGCAAATGCTTGTGTTTTTTTATCCCCAGGACGGGTAAAAACATAAACATCACACCCCGATGCATTTGCTACCTGCAGCAATAGGTGAGCCGCTGAGCCAAATCCGTAAAATCCTATTGTTTTAGCTGAACCTGCCAAGCGAAAAGCTCGGTAACCTATAATACCTGCACAGAGCAACGGAGCGGCATGAAGATCATCGTAGATTTGTGGCAATGGTAAAACAAAATCTTCATGTGCAGTGCAATAATCTGCATAACCCCCATCTCGCATATATCCAGTATAGACTGCTTTATCGCAGAGATTTTCTCTGTCTGAAATACAAAACTCGCATGTATGGCAAGATCCTCCCAACCAAGGAATACCAACTCGGTCACCTATTTTATGCTTAGAAGCATTGACCCCTAATTTATCGACAATACCAACAACTTGATGTCCCAAGATTAGGGGTAACTTTGAATGAGGAAGTTCGCCGTCGATAATATGAAGATCCGTGCGACAGACACTGCAACTTTTGACTTTGATTAGCACTTCATATGGGTTTGGAATCGGACAAGGAACATCCTTTAAAACCAATGGAAAACCTACTTTCTCTAATACCATTGCTCGCATGCGTAACCTTCAGATTAAACTTATCTTTCTGGCATATTTTTTCTTAGTCCTTCGACCCAGATTAATTTTTGATGAGCATTATTTGGCTCCCATACTAATAATATGGCTAAGGCGCCATAAATGGGCAAATAGTCTATAAGCCCATAAAAATCAGAAACCGTTAGTGAAGCGTTAATGCAAACCAACACAATTAATACAACTGTTCGCGTAAAAACACCCAAAACAATCAATAAGCCTGCCAAGACTTCTAGTGCACCAGCAAACAAAACAAACAGCTCATTTGGTATGGTTGTAAAATTTAAAAGTGCATGCTTCTCTATCAATGCAGTTGCTAAAGGGATATTGGCAAATTTCTGAGTAAATGCAAAAACGATCAGATTTAATCCAACACAAATCCGTAGTAGAAGAAGCGCATAGGCTGCATAGCTAGCTACAGGCTCTAGTTTTGGAAAAAGGATCCGATCAATTGCATAAGGCCCCCGCCCTGCCAAATAAAAAAAACCGGCAAATCCTAGGTATTGGATAGATTCAAGCATCGGCATTAACCCCAGCTGACCAATGCCTAGAAACCATAAGAAACCTATAAGTACCGCTGCAGGCCGAGTAAGACCTCCATAAAAAAGCGACAAGGCAATCATTATCTCGACCAATCCAATCGAATTAGTCAGAACGCCTTCAAGTTGATTATTCGAAGAAAATAATCGTCCTTGTACCCCATTAACTAAAAGAGGAACTGCTGCATGAACTCCTAAAATAACTGGTACCCATCCGTAGAAGAGCTTAAGGCTACTATCGGTCGCACCAAGTTCCTTTGGGCCTATTACATAATCTCTTTTGTGTCTTTTCTCCCAAATTAACCAAATCATGAGTGTCAGAATAATGGTAGCGACAAAAAATGCTATTGGTAATGGCTGAAAGAACAGATCCCATCGTAGCGTTAATTTATCACCTAAATAATAATGGAAATTCATCTCTTTCCTTATAGCTTTATGAAAAGTAAATCTTAAATAACCACCCAGACATGCATCATGGAGTCAAGAAGGCCTTGATCACCTATTCGGTAAGCTTTCGGTCAAGCGAGGATCTCCAGTTGGACCGATTTGCGACGAGAGCATAGCGTCAGCTATGGTCGAGGCGAAAAGCGGTTCTGATGGGGATTAACAGCTGACCGAAAGCTGACCCCATAGGTGATCAAGGCCGTCAAGAACAACCATTTTTAAAGTGATACACACCCGACCTCTGGGCCGTACCCTTATTAATTTGATCCTAACCTCCGTAAAGATATATTTCCCACAAAAATGTTTACACCATAAGACTTAGATCTATCGCGAGCGTTACCGACCTACTTTCACTGTCACCAAAAGTATTTAGGCGATGAACGACATAAAATTGAACATAAATCTGAACCTATGGTACAATGAAATCAAGGCAGGAGGTGATTGAAGTGCATTTAGGTAAGCTAAAAAACCAAGCGTTTGTTGATGCTTATAAGAGTTATGGCTTCTCAACAAAGACACAGCTTTTTGATGCGGCTTGTGATGAGCTACGGCAAAAAATGGCAAAAGAAAAGCGAGCTAAATGGCGAGAAGAAGCTTTCGATAGCTACATTAAGTCGCAATCTGAATTTGCATGGGAGTCCATCGATGGCGAAGATTTTGAAACACATTGAGGCCGGAGATATCGTGAGAGTGCAACTTAATCCAACGATTGGGCATGAAAAGCAAAAAGAGAGGTTCTGCCTTGTCGTTGAAGCTGGTAGTTCACATTTAAATTTATTGGTCGTCTTGCCCATTACGGAAGATAATGGTAAACGACATGGGGGCCTATTTGTATCTATAACCAATTTGGACCATGCGGGTCTTAGTAAACCGTCTGTAATTGATTGTTATCAAATACGAGCAATTTCAACGCTCAGGCTACAGCGATATAATGAAAAGATCGCTATTGGAAGGGTTGGTGATGAAGTTCTTTTTGAAGTTCGTCGCCGGTTGGCAAGCTTGCTTGATATTGGAGAAGAGCACGTAGTATAGCCTAATGCTATTAAACTTTGTCAAGTTTTTATCTCGGCTCACCCAGAGCTACAAGAGAACCAAGACAAATCAAAAAAAAGCATTACCAATCACAACAAAAAAAAATCAATTCATACGAATATCTGCATCTGATATAATGCACTAGAAAATGCCATAATATGGATCATTAAAATGCAGTGCAATCCCTCAAGCCCAATTTCGAACAGTCATTATTTCCCTTCTACTGTTGTAAACACAAATGGCACATCCCAAAGCGTGGCTTCCGAGCCATCAGCTCCTGCACAGATCAGCGCTCAAGAAGATCGAATATTCGCTACATTGATTGAAAAGAAGCTTTTCAACTCTTCTTTAGAAGTACACTCCCGTTTAGCAGGAACAGCCCTTCCGCCTCAAATGCAAGAACAGTACCAACGCTTGCTGAGTGAACTAACAACTCCGATCCAAATTTGCAACCTTGAAAAATCTATAAAGCTACAGATCTCTCTCCGAGGTCTACTTAGTCATTTAATATCAAGCTATGCCATCGAGAGCATCGAGATTGCTGGATCAAGCATATATCATATATTGGGCGAGGAATGGTTACAGCGGTATTTTGAAGCTATTGAAGCTTCTGACGTTTTTAATGATATCCCTCAACAACTTCTGCACGAAAAAACAAAAAAACCTAGAGATTTAGACATTCACATACATGTGCCTAAATTTTCCAGTGACATGCTAAAAAAAATTGTTTCAGAGGTTGCAACCTATTTCGCAAATACCTTGCCCCCCTCCATACACAACCCATGGCAACAAATTTGGGACGGATGCTTTTCGAAAAGAGATTTCGTCGATTTTCAAGGTAACCATGGGTATTGCCTCTCCTTCGGAGGCCCTTCAAACAATGCAATTGACCTTATATTCATAGAAAATTACAAGCGTACCTATCTTTTTGATCACGATGCTTTCACTTTAAAAATCGATAATCAATCCCTCGTCAATACACATGAGGGTAAAGGTCAACTTAGTTGTCAAATTATTGGCAAAAACTCAAAACAGTTTATGTCTCCAGCGCTACACCTGTGCAGAATACTTCATACAGATAATCCTAAAGAGATCAATTTCAGAGGCTCTACAACGCTGTTCACGCACCTATGCAAAGGCTCCATTTGCTCATCTTCAGAACTTGAGAAAAATTTGCTAGACCCTCTTATCTCAGGTTTGTTGCAGCCAGAAACCGATCGTAAGCATCTTCATGGCCTCATCGTAAAAACATTGCATAGCCATTTACCAAAAACTGATGAGGCCACTGTAGCCTTTTATTTTAACATTCTTGCTGTTATGACCCGGCACGGATATGCGATGCTCATCGATCGATTAGATAAAAAAATACTGCTTCCTGTTTCACAAAAAATGCCTACATGCCTGTTGACTCTTATTTATAAGATTCTTTCAAACAATAAAAACGAGTTTCAGAAAATCAACTCAGCTTTACTCATCTACAGCCATCTTTATTCTGTGAACTTTGATAAGCAAGTAGGCTACTCTCTTATACAACGTGTAAACCTTCAGACAGGAACAAAAACCTGCTTACTGCGATGTGAATCTGTGAATGGCGTCTACCATCTTCTTCTACAAAGCAATCTCATTCAAGCTCTACAAACTCTTTACGAAGACACTTCTAACAATGAAGACTTAGAAATTTATTTGAAGATTGAAAAATATTTTTTACATCAAACCTCACCTCTTAACGCAATTGAAACTTATACACCCTCTTATGAAGGAATTGATGTCATTTCACTTTCTTCGCTCGCTTTAAAATTTTTGGAGAATCCAAAATTAAAGCGTCTTGGATTTATCATGTTGTGCCAGTGCAGCACTCTGCAACATACAGCCGCGTACCTACCCCGCTTAACTCAAGAGCTTATGAACGCGCTTATTAGCGAAAATTCTTCAACGATCTCAAAACAATTACTATTTCATTTTTTTTCTGCTTATCAGGCCTCCACCATCACGTCCGCTCAAAAGCTTCTTCCAGCCGAACTTGCTGCTGTTGATGCTCTTTACACCTCTAACGAAGATTGGAAGATACAGAAAGTTGTAAAGATCATCCAATGGTCACAATTTATCCGCACAAGGCTCATATCACAAATAATGTATCAGTTCTCAAGTGAAAGCCTCGTCTCCATACTGACCAAAAACACCTCTGACATCACGCCTTCGCAGGCCATAACTAACCATTCACTTTTTACCGCTTTCAATTCACTTTGCAATAACTATCTGTGGCTTGCAGCAAGCACAACCTACGACTCTCCACTCTCCGTCCTACTGCTGTGGATAAATAGCAGCCTACCAACTCTTTCAAGTTGGAGTCGAGAAAATATCGAGTCTGTAGCATCCTTGTTGATCTCCTCTACAAAAGAAACCTTAACGACTGAAAGCTCTCAGGATCTCCTAAAAACGATAATGAATTTTTGCGACAGCGTCAACCGACAAAAACAATGCCCAAATCTTGCTCTCTCTCTCTGCGAATGCAGCAGCTGGATTTTACTATCAACAAACATCTTTCTATCAAATTCTCCTGAGCAACTCATTCCTACTCTGAAATTCCTTGAAAAATTCGATTTATTCAAAACATTCCACACGGAGTCGGAATGTGAAGCTTTATGGCAAACCGTCAAAAATATCCTACAAGAACAAAATCCCCATTTACAAGCCCTTGAAGAGACCTCGCTAATAATCAATGCCGCTGCAACTGTTAACAAGCGACTTAAAACATCGCAATTCAATGCTATTAATGAAAATTTCTTTAGATCCTATTTAGAGCTAAAACAACCACTGCTCGCAGCCGCTTGTTTAAAATTTATTCCTAAAACTCTCCACCAGTCTGCAAATGAAGCCGAAGCATTTAACGAGATCCTCAAATGCCCCCAAATGCTTATTGAGATTAATTTCCTAAAGGAAGCTTATCAATGCCTGGAACAACTTCAGATTCATTATTCGAAAAACCATCATTTAAGTTTATTCTTAATTCTCTGGCAAAACCTTGCTACAGCCTTACAAGAGAATTCTGCCATTGAAGCTGCAAATATCTATATCAATAAGGTGCATCTCTTTTCAAAGTTTCATAGCCCACATGTTTCTGATAATTTAAAAAACCTTTGCAATAGTCTTGCAACTTCAAAAGCGACCTCTGAAAACGTACTGGCTTTAAAGCTTGCTGACCTCTACAAAAATGATGATGAAATATTCTGGTTAAATGCTCTCACATCCTTCCCACGAAACGTCCTTGAAAATTCTATTGGCTTATTTCTTAAATTTATCCCAACGCTCTCCAATTCAGCTGAATGCTTTGCTATATTGGTGCAAAAAATACATGGGTATAAAAAGCCCATCCTCTTTACACAACTGATACCCCATGTACAGGTGATCATTGGAACTATTGCAGAAACTTCTAATGGCAGTTTGCCCAATCAGAGTGAAATATTGTTTTTACTCATCTCAAACTTATTAAATGTGTTGAAAGAGGATAGTAATCACAAAACATATGCATCTCTGATACATAAAATTATTTTAAACATTGACTATCCTCAAATTGCATCTAATCCCTCACCAAAAATTGAGTCGCGGGAATTTCTATTTGCAGAAATTTTCATTCGTAGCCAGAACACTGAACAATTTACTTCGGCAATAAAAACTTTACGACATCTTCAAACGAATCATGCAGAAAAAGATTCATTCTTGAAGTTGTTTTCAATAGCACTTCAAGGGTTTGTAGAGCTGAAATCAACACCTGATAAGTCTCTACTAGACAACATAAAAAATTTAATAGTAAAACAACCCGCTAAGACAATCGAAAAATTGAATGTAGAACACCTATTAAAATGCCTTGGATCACACCCAGATTTACTTTCAGATGGGTATGGTGTCTTAATCCTGATTCTTGATCAAGCTTCTACAGTCAATTCTCCTCTCAAAGCTAAATGCTCCGCAGCTTCAAAAGAAATAGCCTGTCTTATTCGCAGATTTGCAAATAACCCCTGCCAATTTCAAAACTGCAGCGAGCTACTTATGCACCCCGTACTTAGCTCGGCTCTCAATGCCCAAGTGATGAGTGCTTTAAAGTATGATCTGTTTATGCTTGTTTCAGAAAAATCTTCTGAGCTTCAATCTGAAGATGCGAATCTACTTCCATTGAAATTTTATGAATTACACAACCTTCATGAACTCTATGTTGCCGGCATGGAGGAACCAATAGCAATAAAACTCGCTAGCCACTTGTTGAAAGGATGCGATCCTCATAGCAACATCGACCATTATATCAAATCTTTACGCGCATTGTGCGATCTTTTTTTTCAGAAATCACCAAATTGTTTTGCTGCAAAGACTTTATCACACACCTTTGACATCTTTAGTACTAGGACAAATACTTTGTATGGGTCGCCAGAATCGATACAAAAATCCCCCGAACTGTATATGAAGGCTCTTTTACCCCTTATCGCCGAGGAACAAAGCATAAAAGCCAACCAAGTGGTTAACAAGAAAAAAACAAAAACCACTGTTGTAAAAATTGAGCAACCCGAAAAACTTTTTCTACTTCTACTTGCACTGTTACAACAATCCACAAATATACCGTGCAGTAGCAGTAAAGATTCTGAGTATATTTTGCAGCACTTCTTGCTTTTCACTCCCCTTCTGATGCTTCTTTACCCCGAAAAATCGTCCAAAATACAGTCTCTCATCCATGATTTTGCATTCAGTTTTCGCCCTTTTAGTATGAAAGAACTGCATATCCATCTGAAAACTATTTGTGAACTTATAAATCTCGCCAACGATCTCAAATTTCCGACAATAAGCTACACGGCTGCATGTGAGCTCACTTTATTAACACAGGCTGTATTTACTGGAAAATCTCACATAACTTCTAAAGAAGAGTTCCGCTATGTACAACGGGTTATCCGTAACCTTGCAAACAAAAAGAATGTATTTCTTATGCACCGTGCTCTTAGATTGACGCATCTATGGCAGAACGAACTTTTTGATGGCAATTTGAATGAACTTCTAAATTGCTATAAACCTTTTTTTGAGGAAATCCGACATGTCTTCCATAATGAAGGGTTCGAATATTCTAATCTTGAATTACTCTTTTTGAACATTCTCAATGTTAAAGATCTATTTGACATCCCAAATTCACTTAAACTCAATTCTGGTTTTTACACACTTTTCGAAGCATTTATGGATTGCGCCTTGAATATTGGCCTTGCAAACCCCAACATGCTCTGTGAAGAAACACCCTTTGGATACTATCTAGCGAAAAAAACCTCTTTTTACTACGACATATGCTTTAACCATGAAGAGCCACATCGAATTTTTCCTATGCTTTATAAGATCATCCCTATTTGCGCATTGGATGTCAAAAATGGCAATTTCTCACCTTTCATCGAAATATGCCTGCTTCTAGAAAAGGAATTTAATAAAAAGTCACCCCCATTATTAAAAAATCTTACGGATGTCAAAATCGCTTGGAACCGCGCTATCAATGCGATCTCTTCTCCATTGCCAGGCATGGTTCAATTTTGGGTAACAGCATAGGGTAATAGTTGGAGGCTGCCGAAATAGTGCGATTTGCTTCGAGGGCATAGCGTTAGCTATGGCCGAGAAGCAAAGCGTGCTAGATCGATGG
>Ga0105046_10006667_pt1 | contig 18253 bp, 18 predicted proteins | sample MAT03_FD_78385 | JGI IMG/M metagenome (GOLD analysis project Ga0105046, IMG submission 78385) | Freshwater microbial communities from Lake Fryxell liftoff mats and glacier meltwater in Antarctica - MAT-03 (megahit assembly) | ecosystem: Environmental > Aquatic > Freshwater > Ice > Liftoff...
CCGACCGCCATTTCGGCACCAGCTTCTTCACCGCCGCCGGCGGTGGTGACCCGGTGATGTACCAGCACATCTTCTGGTTCTTCGGCCACCCCGAGGTCTACATCATGATTTTGCCGGCCTTCGGCATCGTCAGCGCCATCATCCCAACCTTTGCCCGCAAGCGTCTGTTCGGTTACACCTCGATGGTCTACGCCACGGCGTCGATCGCCATCCTGTCGTTCATCGTCTGGGCCCACCACATGTATGCCACCGGCATGCCGGTGACCGGCCAGCTGTTCTTCATGTACGCCACCATGCTGATCGCAGTGCCCACCGGCGTGAAGATCTTCAACTGGATCGCCACCATGTGGCGCGGCTCGATGACCTTCGAGACGCCGATGCTGTGGGCCGTGGGCTTTATCTTCGTCTTCACCATGGGTGGCTTCACCGGGCTGATCCTGGCGATGGCGCCAATCGACACCCAGCTGCAAGACACCTATTACGTGGTGGCCCACTTCCACTATGTGCTGGTGGCCGGCTCGCTGTACGCGCTGTTCGCCGGCGTCTACTACTGGGGCCCGAAGTGGACCGGGGTGATGTACTCCGAGTTCCGCGGCAAGCTGCACTTCTGGTGGTCGCTGATCGCCTTCAACATCACCTTCTTCCCGATGCACTTCCTCGGCCTGGCCGGCATGCCGCGACGCTATGCCGACTACCCGATGCAGTTTGCCGACTTCAACGCCATCGCCTCGGTGGGGGCCTTTGCCTTCGGTCTGGCGCAGGTCTACTTCTTCCTCTTCGTGGTGGTGCCAATGATGCGCGGCATGGGCGAGAAAGCCTCGCAAAAGCCCTGGGAAGGCGCCGAAGGCCTGGAATGGGAATTGCCGTCACCGGCGCCCTACCACAGCTTTGAGACGCCGCCCAAGCTGGATGCCAGCGCCACCAAGGTACTGGCCTGAACCCGCCGGTTGACGTGATGAGCCTGCCGAGCGATCAGCAACGCAAGTCCAACCTGAAGCTGGCCCTGGTGCTGGCTTCGTTGGCGGCGGTGTTCTTCATTGGTTTTGTCGCCAAGCTGGTGTTGTTCGGGCGCTGAGCCCAGCGCCCAGCGCCTGACCTGAGTTGACCCGCCATGCCCTTGCCCTCTCTGCTCTCCGGCCTGCACCGCGACAACCGCCGCATGCTGGGCAAGCTGGCGGTGATTGCGCTGGCGATGTTCGGCTTTGGCTATGCGCTGGTGCCGATGTACCGCACGATCTGCGACGCGCTGGGTATCAACGTGCTGTCGGTGAAAGAGCGCGTCACCTCATCCGGGCTGTCGGCCGCCGGCGCGCGCAAGGCCAATACCCAGGTCGACACCACGCGCCTGGTCACCGTCGAATTTGACGCCAACGCCAACGGACCGTGGGAGTTCAAGCCGGCGCTGCGTTCAGTGCAGGTGCATCCGGGCGAGCTGGCCACGGTGATGTACAGCTTTCGCAATGCGCAGAACCGCGCCATGGCGGCGCAGGCCATCCCCAGCTATGCGCCGATGCAGGCCAGCGCGCATTTCAACAAGCTTGAGTGCTTCTGCTTCAACGAGTACATCCTGCAGCCCGGCGAGAGCAAGGAATGGCCGGTGGTCTTCTACATCGACCCCAAGCTGCCCAAGGACGTCACCACCATCACCTTGTCCTATACCTTCTTCGAGGTGCCGGGCAAGGTGATCGCGACACAAACCCCAGCGGCCGCAGTCGGCAGCCCGAGCCCTTCAGCCATGCCGAGGGCGCCGTCATGAGTGTTCAGCCAACCGACGTGCCGGCCCGGCTCGGCTTTGTGCAGACCCTGCGCGCGGTAGCGTGGTCGTTTTTTGGTGTGCGGCGCGCTGCCGACCATGCGCAAGATATGGCCAAGCTCAACCCGGTGCATCTGGTCATTGCCGGTTTCATCGGCGCGGCGCTGTTTGTCGTCGCGCTGGTGCTGCTGGTGTCATGGGTAGTGGCCAGCGGCATCGCCGCCTGAGCACAGTCGAATATTTTCAGCTTTTCAGAATTCCGAGCTTACGAGGAGAACACACCAGATGTCCGCAGCGACGCCCCACGGGGTCACCCCGTATTACTTCATACCCAGCCCCTCGTCGTATCCGGCGTTGGCGTCGCTTGGCCTGTTCTTTGTCATCCTGGGTGCCGGCCAGTGGATAAATGGCCATGGCTGGGGCGCCTATTCGCTGCTGTTGGGCATGCTGATCCTGCTGGCAACACTGTTCGTCTGGTTCAGGCTGGCCATCAACGAAAGCGAGAGCGGCCTCTACTCGGAGCGTGTCGACGTCTCGTTCCGCTGGAGCATGAGCTGGTTCATCTTCTCCGAGGTGATGTTCTTCGCCGCCTTCTTTGGCGCGCTGTACTGGGCGCGGGTGTACAGCGTGCCGGGCCTGGGCTCGCTGGATGGGCAGTTGCTGTGGCCCGACTTCAAGCCGCTGTGGCCGAGCGCCGGCCCCGGCATCACCGCCGCGCCAGCGGGCATGGTGGAGCCCTTTGCCACCATGGGCCCGTGGCCGCTGCCGACCATCAACACCGCGATCCTGCTGACCTCGGGCCTGACGCTGACCATCGCCCACCATGCGCTGATCGCCGGCAAGCGCGCCAAGACCATCAGCTGGATGTGGATCACCGTCGCGCTGGGCATAACCTTCATCGGCGTCCAGTCCTATGAATACATGCACGCCTACCGCGACTTGAACCTGCGGCTTGATTCGGGCATCTTCGGCTCCACCTTCTTCATGCTCACCGGTTTCCACGGCTTCCACGTGTTCATCGGCATGCTGATGCTGCTGTTCATCACGCTGCGGCTGCAAAAAGGGCATTTCACGCCCGAGCGTCACTTTGGCTTCGAAGGCGCGGCCTGGTATTGGCACTTTGTCGACGTGGTCTGGCTGGGCCTGTACTTCTTGGTCTACTGGCTCTGATGCCCCAAGCTGCCGGTCGGCTGGTTTGAGGCCCGCAGGCCGGGCCAGCCGGGCCAGCCGGGCCAGCCGGGCCAACCCCAGACGCCGCCTCGTGCGGCGTTTTTCTTTGCGTTGATCAGCGGCCGGTCGGCAAACCACCCGGCTGGATCCAGCCCATGTACCAGCTCAGCAGCACAAACAGAAACAACGCAATCGACAGCCCCACCCGCAGCGCCAGGGCATGCGCCATGCGGGTGTCGCCCGTGCGCTTGTCGCTGCCCTTGCGCAGCATGAACAGCCCGGCACCGGCCAGCGAGGCCAAGACCAGGATCAGACTGATGACGATCAGGGTTTTCATGGGCGTTGATTATCCAGCGGAGCGTGCGGCATGTTGAGCAACAGGGCATCACGGCGACGCACACTGGTGCTGGCCGCCGCGCTGCTGGCCTGCCTGGGCACCGCCCGCCTGGGTTTCTGGCAACTTGATCGAGCCCAGCAGAAGCTGGAATTGCAGTCCCGGCTGCAGTTGCGCGCCGCGCAGCCAGCGCTGAGCGCGGCCGAGTTGCCGGCCGATCTGGCGGCAGCGCAAAGGCAATACGATCGGCCACTGCAGTTGCGCGGTCGCTGGCTGACCGAGCACACGCTGTACCTGGATAACCGGCAGATGAACGCGCGCCAGGGCTTTTTTGTGCTGACGCCGCTGCTGTTGGGCAATGGCGACGCGGTGCTGGTGCAGCGCGGCTGGATGCCGCGCGACTTCATCGACCGCAGCCGCCTCAAGCCGCTGCCGCCGCAGCCGGGCGATCTGCTGATCAGTGGCCGCTTGTCCCCGCCGCCGTCCAGGCTGCTGGCGCTGTCCGATGCCGAGCAGGGGCCCATCCGGCAAAATATCGACCTAACAGCTTATGCACGCGAAATTGGCGTCACGCTGCGGCCCTGGTCGTTGCAGCAAACGGCGCCAGCACAGGCGCTGGCCGAGGCGGGTGCTCCGCCGCCGCCCGCAGCGGCCGATGATGGTCTGCTGCGTCAATGGCCGCAGGTGGCGCTGGATGTGGCCAAGCACCAGGGCTATGCCTTTCAGTGGTTTGCGTTGTCTGCGCTGGTGCTGGGACTCACCGTGTGGTTCCAGTTCCTGCGCCCCCGGCGCCCGCCTTCCAACCCTTCTTCTACGCCCATCGCATGAGTGATCCCTCCGAGCCCCTGGGCCTGACCGTGCACCCGCTGCCCCAGCCTCAGCAGGCGTTGGTGCACCAGCGCGCCAGTGGCCGCTGGAAGATGCTGGCGGTGCTGTTGATCTGCGCCTCGCCGGTATTGGCCAGCTACTACCTGTACTACGTTGCGCGGCCCAGTGGTGGCAACACGGCCTACAGCACGCTGATCCAGCCCAGCGTGGCCATTCCCCAGGTGATGGCGCGCGCGCTGGACGGACAAGAGCAACCGCTGCGCAGCTTCGTCGGCCAATGGCTGCTGGTGGTGGTGGACGGCGGCGCCTGTGGGGCGGCCTGTGAGCAGCGCTTGTACTTGCAACGCCAGCTGCGCGACATGACCGGCCGAGAGCGCGATCGCATCGACAAACTGTGGCTGGTGATCGACGACGCGCCCTTGTCGCCCGCGCTGCAGCAGGCGCTGCAGGCCACGCCCGGCATGAACATCTTGCGCCTGCCACGCGCCGAGGCAGCGGCCTGGCTCAAGCCCGCGTCGGGGCAACGGCTGGAGGACCACCTCTACATCGTCGATCCGCTGGGCGAGTGGATGATGCGGGCACCGGTGGATGCCGACCCGGCCAAGCTCAAGAACGACATCAACCGCTTGCTGCGTGGCTCGGCGTTCTGGGACAAACCGGGCTTCCAAGCCCTGCCCGACGTCGTGCCGGCCAAGCCCTGAGGGCATTGATGCAGCCCCTGGTCGACCTCAGCCCCACGCTGCGCCTGCTGCTGCTGGCCGCCGGCGTGGCACTGCTGCCCTTGTCCTGGTGGTGGTTGCGCCAGCGTGGCGCCACGCTGGCGCGTCGGCTGGCGGGGCTGACGGCGATCACGCTGTTTCTGACCTTTGACCTGATCGTGTTCGGCTCCTTCACCCGGCTCACCGACTCGGGACTGGGCTGCCCTGACTGGCCCGGCTGCTATGGCGAGGCCAGCCCCTTCGGCGCCAAGGCCGACATCGCGGCCGCACAGTCGGCGCTGCCCAGTGGGCCGGTGACCCACACCAAGGCCTGGATCGAGATGCTGCACCGCTACCTGGCGATGACCGTCGGCGCGCTGATCCTGGTCTCAGCCGTGATCAGCTGGCGCGCCCGCAGGCAGCTGCCGCACTCACCCTGGTGGGCCACGTTGACGCTGGTCTGGGTCATCGTGCAAGGGCTGTTTGGCAAGTACACCGTCACGCTCAAGCTCTACCCGGCAGTGGTCACGCTGCACCTGTTGGGCGCCATGCTGCTGCTGGCGCTGCTGGTGCTGCAGCATGAATCCTTCGCCAACCGGCCGCTGCCGCGCCTGCGCTGGCAGCGCGCGCCGGCCTGGGTGCTGGCGCTGCTGGCGCTGATCAGTCTGCAGATTGCGCTGGGCGGTTGGGTCAGCACCAACTACGCGGTGCTGGCCTGCAGCGGCTTCCCCACCTGCAATGGCCAGTGGTGGCCGGCGATGGATTTTGGCCATGGCTTCACCTTGCTGCGAGAGCTGGGCCGCGCCGGCCATGGCGGCTACCTGCCTTTCGAGGCGCTGGTCGCCATCCACATGGCGCACCGCTTGCTGGCGCTGGCCGTGGTGGCGGCGACGCTGGCGCTGGCCTGGCGGCTGTGGCGCGAGCCCGCTGCCACAGCCCGGCGTTACGCGCTGGCCCTGGTCGGTCTGCTGACCTGGCAGCTGGCCAGCGGCCTGTCCAACGTGGTGCTGGGCTGGCCGATCGTTGCCGCGCTGGCGCACAGCGCTGGCGCGGCGGCGCTGGTCGGCGTGCTGACCTCGCTGTGGGCGCGAGCCCGCTCAGCACAGCGTACGCGGCCCGCCGCGCCGGCTGCTGGGTTGTCGCCCGCAACGGTCGAAGCCCGCACTGCCTAGAATCGTGGGCTGACCATGACTGCCTCGATCGCTTCCCCCACCGCCGCGGCCGGCCGCTGGCGCCAGTACCTGGCGCTGACCAAGCCGCGCGTGGTGCAGCTGATCGTCTTCTGTGCGGTCATCGGCATGCTGCTGGCCGAGCCCGGCTGGCCCGACTGGCGGCTGGCCTTGCCGGCCACCCTCGGCATCTGGCTGGTGGCCAGCGCGGCGGCGGCCTTCAATTGTCTGGTTGAGCAAGTCATCGACAGCAAGATGGCGCGCACCGCCTGGCGGCCCACCGCCAAGGGGGATCTCAGCAGCAGCCAGGCGCTGCTGTTCTCGGCGGTGCTGTGCGTGCTGGGCAGCGCGCTGCTGTACTGGTGGGTCAATCCGCTGACGATGTGGCTGACCTTCGCTACCTTCGTCGGCTATGCGGTGGTCTACACCGTGGTGCTCAAGCCGCTGACGCCCCAGAACATCGTCATCGGCGGCGCCTCGGGCGCGATGCCGCCGGTGCTGGGCTGGGCGGCGATGCGCAACGACGTCGGCCCCGAGGCGCTGGTGATGTGTTTGATCATCTTTCTGTGGACACCGCCGCACTTTTGGGCGCTGGCGCTGTACCGGGTCGAAGACTACCGCCGTGCCGGTCTGCCCATGCTGCCGGTCACCCATGGCTCTGATTTCACCCGCCTCAACGTGTTGCTCTATACCCTGGTGCTGTTTGCGGCCACGCTGCTGCCCTTCATCATCGGCATGAGCGGCTGGCTGTACCTGGTGGCCGCTGTCGTGCTGGGCGCGGGTTTCATCGCCTATGGCTGGATGCTGTGGCGCGATTACAGCGACGCGCTGGCGCGCAAGACCTTCCGATTCTCACTCTGGCATTTGTCGTTGTTGTTTGCGGCACTGCTGATCGACCATTACCTCACGCCATGGCTTTGAAGACCTTGATCACACGCCGCGCCCTTGCCGTACTTGCCGCACTTGCCGCTGCGGCGATGCTGGCCGGCTGCGACCGACTGCTGCCCGGCGGCGCCAGCAAGCCCGCCTTCAAGGGCATCGACATCACCGGCGCCGAGTACGCGCGCACGCTGTCGCTGCCCGATGTCGATGGCCAACTGCGCACGCTGGCTGACTACCAGGGCAAGCTGGTGGTGGTGTTCTTCGGCTACACCCAATGCCCGGATGTCTGCCCGACGACGATGGCCGAGCTGGCCGAGGTCAAGCGCTCACTGGGCGAAGACGGCGCCAGGGTGCAGGGCATCTTCGTCACCGTCGACCCCGAGCGCGACACCCCTGAACTGCTCAAGGCCTATGTCGCCAATTTTGGCCCCGACCTGGTGGGTCTTCGAGGCACGCCCGAGCAGACGCTGGCGGCGGCCAAGGAGTTCAAGGTGTTCTTCGCGAAGAACGAGGGCAAAACCGCCACCAGCTATACCGTCGACCACACCGCCGGATCGTATGTCTTCGATACCCAGGGCAAAGTGCGGCTGTTCACACGCTACGGCACCGGCGCTCAGGCGCTGGCCGATGACCTCAAGTTGCTGCTGAAAGAAGCCAAGCGCTGAAGCCTGGCGCAGGCCGCATCGGCGGCTGTCAGCGACTCAAGCGGTAAGCTGCGAGCGGCAAGCGGCACGCGGCGAGCGTCAAGCTGCGAGCGGCAAGCGAACTAAGCAGTTTCCAGCGCCTTGCGCATCTTCTTCATCGCCGCCACTTCAATTTGGCGGATGCGCTCGGCGCTGACGCCGTATTCGGCGGCCAGGTCGTGCAAGGTCATGCCGCCTGAGCTGTCGTCGTTGACGTTGAGCCAGCGCTCTTCGACGATGCGCCGGCTGCGCTGGTCCAGCACCTCCAGCGCCTGCAGCAGACCCTCGCCAGCCAGCGCATCGCGGCGGCGGGCTTCAATCACACGCGTCGGCTCACTGGCATCGTCGGCCAGGTAGGCGATGGGTGCAAAACTCTCTTCGCCGTCGTCGGTCTGCGGCTCCAGCGCCACATCGCCGCCCGACAAGCGGGTTTCCATCTCCAGCACCTCGGACGGCTTGACGTTGAGCGCCAGCGCCATGGCGGCCACCTCGGACGGCGACAGGCTGCCGCGGAAGGCGTCGGCATCTGAGGCGTCGCGCTTGAGCCGTTGCTTCATCGAGCGCAGATTGAAGAACAATTTGCGCTGCGACTTGGTGGTCGCCAGCTTGACCATGCGCCAGTTGCGCAGGATGTACTCATGGATCTCGGCCTTGATCCAGTGCAGCGCATAGCTCACCAGGCGCACGCCCTGGTCGGGGTCGAAGCGCTTGACAGCCTTCATCAGGCCGACATTGCCTTCCTGGATCAGGTCGCCGTGCGGCAAGCCATAACCCAGGTACTGGCGCGACACCGACACCACCAGCCGCAGATGCGACAACACCAAGCGACCGGCCGAATCGACATCGGCCTGGTCGCGCAGCTTGCGCGCAAAGCGCGACTCCTCTTCCTGCGTCAGCATCGGCAGGCGGTTGACCGCCGAGATGTAGGCGTCCAGGTTGCCGAGCGAAGGCACCAGCGCCCACGGATCGCGGACGGACAGAGCGGTGGAAGAGGTTGCTTGGTTCATGGCTGGGTCTGAGTGGCCTGCAGTGGATAGGTTCCAGCGATCTTAGCACTCAACGGCTTGGAGTGCTAAACACCCGCCGGGCAGCCGCGCCTTGGCTGACACACCTTGCATAGATAAAGCTAATTGCGCTAGTACCCACTCACATCAAGACCCTTGAATCGGCTTCGAAGAGCCGGTCTCACCCTTTCGAGGGCACCCTTCGCGACCCTCCGCGGAGGGAGTGTCAGCGCCGCCCAGGCTGCCCACAATCTGCCTCAACCCGCTGCCCTACCAGCGGGCCGTAGCGAAGTAACCCCCCACCCATCCAAGCAAGGAGTCCATCATGATCCGTCAATTTTTCACCGCGATGCTGGCCGCATTGGCCCTGTCCACTTCTTGGGTCGCTGCCGCAGCGACCGATGTCAACCAGGCCAGCGTGGCCGAGCTTGAGGCCGTCAAGGGCATCGGCCCGGCGTTGTCGGCCAAGATCAGCGGCGCCCGCCAACAAGCCCCGTTCAAGGATTGGGCCGATCTGGTCGACCGCGTCTCGGGCCTGGGCGCCAGCCATGCGAGGCGCTTTTCAGAAGCCGGTTTGACGGTGGCCGGCAAAGCCTATGTGCCGCCGGCAGGCGCCGTGGCAACGGCCGGGGCCAAGGCCGGCGTGGCCGCGCCAGCGCGCGAGAAGAAGAGTGAGAAGGGCGCGAACAAGGGCGAGCAGCGCGACCGCGCCGAGCAGGGCGCAGCAGCTGCCAAGGCGCCCGCCTCGGCGCAGCCGCCGGCCCGCGACAAGGCGGTGCGCACCGCCTCGCCGTCCTGACCGTGCTGCCGGCCACCTGGCCACCTGACCACCTGGCCGCCGCAACCGCCAGATCAGTTGAAGCGGTGATCCGGGCCGTCGAGCAGCAGGTCGATGGCCGCCAGAAACTCCGCCAGGTTCAGCGGCTTGGTCAGGTAGCGGCGGGCGCCGGCGGCCAGGGCCTGCTCGATGCGCAACACGGTGGCGTCGGCCGAAACCACCAACACCGGGATGTCGGCGCAGGCCGGGTCACGCTGCAGGCGCTGCAGCAGCTCCAGACCGTCGATGTCGGGCAGGTGCATGTCGAGCAGGATCAGATCGGGCCGGTTCGCGCGAATGGCAGCCAAGCCGTCCAGCCCCAGCGTGGATACGGCCAGCGTCAGCTGCGGCCGCTGTGCCAGGATGCCGCGCATCAGCTCGACATTCATCTCGTTGTCTTCGACGTAATGCACCCGGCGCCGCAGGCCGCCCGGCACGGTGTCGGTCGATGGCGCTGCGAGCGCTGCCGCCTCAAGGCCGGTGGCCAGTGGCAGCCGCAGCACGAAGGTGGCGCCCTGGCCGGGCGGGCTTTGTGCTTCGAGCGTGCCGTCCATCAGTTCGGCGAGTCGGCGGCTGATGACCAAGCCGATGCCGGTGCCTTCGATGTTGCCGCTCTCGCGGCCCAGCCGGTTGAAGGGCTGGAACAACGCCGCCAACTGCGCCGCGTCCAAGCCCGGGCCGGTGTCGGTGACGCGCAACTCCAGCCACTTTGCGTCCAGCCGGCGTGAGCGCAACAACACATCACCGTCCTGCAGGTTGTACTTGATGGCGTTAGACAACAAGTTGGTCAGCACCTGCTTGACGCGGGTCTCGTCGCCCAGCGCCAGGCCGGCATCGTCGGCCAGATCAAGCCGCAGGCTGATGCCGCGCCGTGCCGCCGCCGGGGCCAGCATGGCCACGCATTGCTGCACCAAGGGCGCCAGCGCCACCGGCACAGGCTGCAGCCGCAGCATGCCCGACTCGATGCGCGACAGGTCCAGCGTGTCGTTGATCATCTCCAGCAAATGCCAGCCGGCTTGCAGGATCTGCGTCACCCAGGCCTGCTGCGGCGCAGCGAGCCGTGGTTGCTCGTCAAGATCGAGCAGCTGGGCAAATCCCAAAATCGCGTTGAGCGGCGTGCGCAGCTCATGGCTCATGCGCGAGAGAAACTCACTCTTGGCCAGGTTGGCCGATTCCGCCCGCTGGCGGCCCAGCTCGGCCTCTTGCCGGCGCAGCTGCTCGGTGATGTCTTCGATCACCGCCACCAGACGCCGGGGCTGCCCTTCGCCGTCCTGCAGCACGCGCCAGCTGATGCGCACCCAGACCCAGCGGCCATCGGCGCTTTGCAGCCGCACGGCCCGCTGCACCTCGGGCCCGCCGCCGGCCAGCAGGCGCTGCAGGCTGCGCTCAAGCTCGGCCCGGTCGTCGGCGTGTACCAGCTCGGTGATGCTGCGCTGCGCCAGGCTGATGGCGTCGTGGCCGGTCAGCTCGTGGAGCCGCGGATTGGTCTCGAGCAGCCGGCCCTTCAGGTCGGCATAGGCGATGCCGATCGGTGCATGCTCAAAGATGTTGCGCACCCGCTGCTCGCTCTCGCGCAGCGCGGCCTCGGTGCGGCGGCGCTCGATGGCCTCGCGCTGCAGGTCGGCGGTGCGCTCGTCCACCGCAGCCTCGATGCGGCGGGCGCGGCCGGTCATCGTCAGCAGCAGCGCCGCCAGCATCGCGGCCGACATCAGGCCCACGGTCGAGAACAGCCAGGCATTGCCGCGGCCAACATCAGGCACCGCGCCGGGTTCGGCATCGATGCGCAGCAACCAGCGCTGGCCACCCAGCTGGATCGGCGTTTCGTGCTGCAAGGGCAGTGCAGCTGCCTTTTCGCAGTCCGGCGCGCCGGCCAGGCGACGCATGGCGGCATCGGGCTGGCTGTCGATCAGGCACCAGCGCAGGTAGGGCGGTGCACCACGCAGGCCGGCGTCGGCCGACTGCTGCATGCGCAGCGTCACAAAGGCCACCCCCACAAAGGCCTGCCGCCGTTGATCGGCTGCGGGCTCGCCGGGGTAGAGCGCCTGGTAAACCACCACACCGATTTGCTGCCCGGGCTCCTGGGTGAGCGAGAAGCCGGCACTGGCGGTGGCCGCGCCGCTGCTGGCGGCGCGCAGGATGGCTTCGCGTGCGGCCGGGATAGACAGCGCATTGACCCCCAGGGCATTGGCATTACCGGCCACCGGCTCGATCATGCGGATGGCTACCACCTCTTCATCATCGGCCGCGCTGGCCGACAAGGCCTGGGCTGGTCGGTTGAAAACGCGGAACGGGCGGCCACTGAGCCGGCTTTGCTCGGCTTCGAAGCCGGCCAGATCGGTGCGCGTCACGCGCTGGCTGACACCGATGGCCTGCAACTGCAGCGGCAGCGCCAGCCAGGGTTGCACAACGCGGTGCAGCTCCTGGGTGGAGACCTGTTCCGAGCCAATCATCAAGCCGTGCACCGCCTCGAGTGCAAACTCGGCCTGCTGCAGCTGTGCGGCCAGCGCCGCGCCGCTGGCCGCGGCGTCGCGCTCGAAAACGCTGCGTTCGCGGTCATCATCCCAGCGCGCCACCAGCATGGTGGTCAGCGCCAGCAGGCCGGTGGCTGCCAGCAGCGGCAGGCCCAGCGGCAAGCGGCGCGGCGCCCAGTCGGCGTGCGGCCGGCCGATCAGCGTCAGCGCGATCGGCGCGCCGATCAGCACGCCCAGCGTATCGCCGGCCCACCAAGTCCTCCAGGTGGTGGCGGCGGCTGAGGCTGGCACGGCGCCGACCCAGGTCAGCGCCAGCGTCGACAAGCTGGCATTGACCAGGCAGGCGATCAAGGCGCCCCAAAGGAAAAAGCGCGCCACCTGACGCGGTTCGGCCAGCAGCAGCGGCCCCTGCAGCCGGCGCTGCATCAGCACCGCGCCCAGCGCCGCCTGCGCGGCCGCGCCGACGGCAGAGACCAAGGGCAGCAGCAGGTTCAGCGCCGTGGGGTCACGCGCGCCGGCGGTGTGCAGGTTGACCAGGTAGGCGCCCAGCATCACGCCCGGCAGCACACGCCGGCCATACACCAGCACGGCGGCCAGCGCGATGCCGGCCGACAGATAGATCGGCGAGGCATAGCCCGGTGGAATCGCCAGCAGCAGCGCCGCCTCGCCGGCCAGAAAGTAGGCCAGCATGGTCAGCAGCAGCGGCACCAGCCAAGGCTCGCGTCCGGTGTTGTCAGCGTGGCCGCTGAAGGGCGTGCGCGGGCTCATGGCAGGGTGGATGGCCGCAGCTTGCAGTGAGTCATGGTGCTGCGGGCCGGGTGGCCATGGCCTGCTCGGCGGGGCTGCGGGGGCCACCGAGGTCAGCGGGCCGGCGCACCATCAGCTCGGCCGATGCCGCCTCATAGCCGGCGGCCACGCGCAGCAGCGCGGCGTCGCCCCGTGGCTTGCCGATCAACTGCAGCCCGGCTGGCCAGCGGCCATTGGCGTGGAAGCCGGCCGGCACGCTGATCGCCGGCAGGCCGGCGAAGGTGGCATACAGCGTCACCTCCATCCAGCGGTGGTAGCTGTCCATGGCGCGGCCGGCAATCTCACGCGGCCAGCGCTGCGCGATCGGAAATGGCCAGACCTGGGCGCCGGGCAGCGCGAGCACGTCAAAACGCTCAAACAGGCCGAGCAGGTGCTGGTGGAAGGCGGTGCGCAGCTCGCTGGCGGCCATGAAATCCATGAAGTGCAGGCCCATCGCCTGGCGGTGCTCCCACAGCGCCTCGGGCTTGATGCGTGCGCGGGCGCCTGGCTGCTTGAGCAGCGCCGCCACCCTGGGGCCGACCAGGGCACGGCGCCAAACCAGCCAGGCCTCCCACAGCGCCTCGGCGCTGAAGCCCAGCGCCAGCGGCTCGACCTGCGCGCCAGCGCCGGTCATTCGCTGCAAAGCCTGCTCGCAGACATCCAGCAGCCCGGCCTCCATCGCCAGGTGGCCTTGCAGGTCGCTCAGCCAGCCCACACGCAGGTCTTTAAGCCCGGCCAACGCCGCCTCGCCCGAGGGCACGGCAAAGTCTTGCGGGCCGTCGGCGATCGACAGCGGCACACGCGGGTCGTAGCCGGCCTGGGTTGACAGCAGCCGCGCCAGGTCGCCCACCGTTCGGGCCATCGGCCCCTCGGTAGCGAGTTGGGCCACCCAGGTGTCGGCCACCGGCCAGAACGGCACGCGGCCCTGGCTGGGCCGCATGCCGAAGACATGGTTCCAGGCCGCCGGGTTGCGCAGCGAGCCCATGAAATCCGAGCCGTCGGCCACCGGCAGCAGGCGCTGCGCCAGCGCCACCGCCGCGCCGCCGCTGCTGCCACCGGCGCTGACGGCGCTGTCCCAGGCATTGCAAGTGCTGCCGAACAAATCGTTGAAGCTGTGCGAGCCCAGGCCCAGCTCGGGCATGTTGGTCTTGGCGATGACGATGCAGCCGGCGGCTTTCAAGCGCGACGCCATCAGGCCGTCCTGCGTCGCCACCGCATCCTTGAGCAGCACGCTGCCGTAGGTGGTGGCAAAGCCCTGTGCCTGGCCGGTGTCCTTGATCGCCTGCGGCTGGCCGTGCAACCAGCCGCGCGACTGGCCGCGCGCCAACTCGGCATCGCAGGTGTCGGACTGCGCCAGCAGGCGTGCGTCGTCGGCCAGGTTGACCAGCGCGTTGAAGCGCGGGTTGAGCCGGTGGATGCGTGCCAGGTAGGCCACCATCACTTCGCGGCAGGACAGCATGCGGTCATGGATGGCGCGTGACAGGGCGCTGGCGTCAAGGTCGGTGAGGTCTTGTGCGGTGCTCATGGTGCTCATGGTGCGCATGGTGCGCATGGCTGATCAGGCGGCTGCCGGTGGCGTTGCGGTGACTTTGCGGCGACTTTGCGGCGACATTGCGGGGCCTTCAGCGCCGTTGCAGCCAGGCCCGCGCGGCGGCGCTGTCCTGCGCAATCCCCGCCTGCAGCGCGTCGAGTGAGTCGTACTTGCGCTCGTCGTGCAGCTTGTGCAGCAGCCGCACGCAGATGCGCCGGCCGTAGCCGCCCTCGCTGCCCAGCGCGGCGGGCCAATCCAGCACATGCACCTCCAGCAGCACGCGGCCGGCGTCTTCCACCGTCGGCCGCACACCCAGGCTGGCCACGCCGGCCAGCGGCGGCGCAGCGGGCGTGTCGTCCAGCCCCAGCCCCAGCACCTCGACCACAAAGACGCCGCTGGCCGCCGGCCGGGCATGCGGAAAACCCAGGTTCAGGGTGCGAAAACCCAGTGTGCGGCCCAGCTTGCGGCCATGCCGCACGCGCCCGCTGATGGCATAGGGCCGGCCCAGCAGCGCGGCGGCCTGGCCCAGGTCGCCGCTGGCCAGCGCCCCGCGCACCGCCGAGCTCGACACGCGCAGACCATGCACCTCGTAGCTCATCATGCGGGCGACATCAAAGCCATGGGCCTGGCCGGCGGCGTCAAGCATGGCGTAGTCGCCGGCGCGCCGGGCACCAAAGCGGAAATCGTCGCCCACCAGCACATAGCGCGCGGCCAGGCTGCGCAGCAGCACATCGTCGATGAAGGCCTGCGGGCTTTGCGAGGCAAAACGCTCGTCAAAGCGCAGCACCACCGCCTGGTTGACGCCGCAGCGCTCGAGCTCACCGAGCTTGTCGCGCAGCGTGGCGATGCGTGCCGGCGCCAGCTCAGGGCGGCCGCTGCGCTGCGCAAAGTAGTCACGCGGATGCGGCTCGAAAGTCATCACGCAAGACGGCACGTCGCGGTGCCTGGCCTCGCTGTTGAGCAGCGCCAGCATGGCCTGGTGGCCCCGGTGCACGCCGTCGAAGTTGCCGATGGTCAGCGCGCAGCCGCCCGGCCCGGGCAGCCCCTTGTTGGCGCGCGCCAGCCCAGATAGTCCATGAAAAACCCGCATAAGCGCATTATCGCGATGCCGCTGCCGGCGGTCGGGGGGGTGCGGCCAGGGGCTGCGGCCGGGGTGTGTGCTTGGCTACCGGCCGACAGCCCTCAGCCCGGCGGCGGCGATGCCGCGTTGCGGCTCGGATGCGCCGCCGCCAACAAGGCGCTGATCTGCGCGTCCTTGGCACTCCAGAGCTGGGCCAGCCAGGCCTGCACGCGGGCGCGGAAGACCGGATCCTGCTCGTAGTCGCCGCTGCAGAAATCGGCCGGAATCGGCAACCGCTGCATGCGCACCGTGATCTGCGGGCAGCGGCCGCAGAGGAAATCCCAGAAGCGCGGCGCACCGGCGGGGTAAACGATGGTGACGTCGATCAGCGCCTCGAAGCGGCTGCCCATGGCATGCAGTGCCAGCGCCAGCGCACCGGCCTTGGGCTTGAGCAAGTGCCGGTAGGGTGAGCCCTGGGCCTGGTGCTTGGCGCGGCTGAAGCGCGTGCCCTCGGCAAAGTTCATCACGCTGGTGGGCACCAGCGCGAATTTCTCGCAGGCGCGGCGGGTGGCATCGCGGTCCTGCTGGCGCAGTTCGGGCCTGGCCCGCAGGGCGGCGGCCGAGTGGCGGCGCATGAACGGAAAGTCCAGCGCCCACCAGGCCAGGCCCATCACCGGCACATAGATCAGCTGCTGCTTGAGAAAGAACTTCAGCATCGGAATGCGCCGGTTCAATAGATGCTGCAGCACAAAGATGTCGACCCAGCTCTGGTGGTTGCAGTTGACCAGCGCCCAGCCGTCGCGCCGCAGTTCATCCAGGCCCTGCACATCCCAGCGCGTGCGCTGGGTCAGCGCCATCCAGCCGCTGTTGCCGCTGATCCAGCAGCCCGCGATGGCATTGAGCACGGGATCGATGCGCCGGCGCACCGGCGGCAAGGGCAGCAGCCACTTCAGCGCCGACACCAGAAACAGCAGCGAGCACCAGAACAAGCTGTTGATCAGCAGCGCCAGCGAGGCGATCAGGCCGCGCAACAAGGGGGGCAGGAAGCCAAGCATGGGGCAGGTCGGTTTTGGGGGGGCGGGGTCTGGACTGGGTCAGCAGGGGCGGCGGGCAACAGGCAACGGGCGGTAAATGCCCTTGATTGTGCTGCGCCGCACCGCCGCCTGGCCTGCGGCAGATCAGGCCAGTGCCGCAGGCTGCAACTGCGGCCATTGGTCGGTCGGCAATTGGCCGGATTTGGCCTCGCTTCTCGGCGCTTCGGTGCAGCGGTGCGCGTGAAACCATGAGGACACACATCACTGGAGATTCTGGGTGTTCGGACTTTCTCGCACTTCTGTCTTGCCGGGCTGGATCGCTTGTGCGCCGCAAGGCGGGCATTCGGCCTTTGCGCTGGTGCAGCCTGGTGCCGGCGGCAAGCCTGTCGTGCGATGGACCGCCCGACTCGACTGGCACGAGCCGGTGGCCGCGCTGCAACAGCTGCGCAGCCGCCGCGCGATGCACCGCCACCGCTGCGTGGCGCTGCTGCAGCGTGGCCAGTACCAATGTGTGACGATGGATGCGCCGGCCGAGGTGGCGCGCGACGACTGGGCAGCCGCCGTGCGCTGGCAGCTCAAGGACACGGTGGACTTTGCCGTCGACAGCGCTGCGGTGGACGTGTTGGCGGTGCCGCCCGGCCACAGTTACCGCTCGCAACTGCAGCTGATCGCGGTGGCGGCGGCCGACGAGCAAGTGCGGCCGCTGGTCGAGCAGGGCGTTGATGCTGGCGTGCCCTGGCGGGCCATCGATGTCACCGAGACCGCGCTGCGCAACCTCAGCCAATTGGTCGAGACCGCCGGCCGGGCCCAGGCCCTGCTGCACTGCGAAGCCGAGCATGCCACCCTGGTGGTCACCTGTGACGGCGAGTTGTTGTCGGCCCGCCAGTTGGACCTGGCGCTGAACCTGCCCGATGACGCCGACGCCGATCAGCGCCAGCAGGCCTACGACCTGGCCGGGCTGGAACTGCAGCGCACGCTGGACGGCATCGAGCGCGCCTTTGGCCAGGTCACGTTGGCGCGGCTGCTGATCAGCCCGATGCCGGGCGCACAGGCGTTGTGCGATCACCTGGCGCCGCTGCTCTATGTGCCGGTGGTGTTGCTGCAGCTAGAACCGGTGATCGATTTCAGCGCCGTGCCCGAATTGCTGGCCGATACCGCGCTGCTCAACCAGCAGCTGTGCGCCATCGGCGCCGCGCTGCGCGACCCGGCCTGATCACCATGGCCCAGCAACTCAATCTGCTCGAAGCGCGGTTTGCGCCCAAGGCGCTGCGCGGAACGGCCCGTCAAGGCCTGTGGGCGATGTGCGCGGTGCTGCTGCTGGGCTGGCTGGCCGGGCAGGGTTTGCACTGGGCAGCCGGCCGCACCGAGGCGGGAGCCCAGTCCGCCCAGGCCGAACTGGCCGGGCTGCGCGCCCAGCTGGTGGCGCAAGCCGCGTCGGCACCGATGGCCGGACCGGGCGAACTGGCCCAACTGCAGGCCCAGGACAACGGCCAGCGCCGCATCCGCAGCGCGCTCGATGCCGGCGTCGCCGGCCACCGTGAAGGCTATGCCGACTACTTGGTGGCGCTGTCGCGACAGGCCTCTGACCAGCTCTGGATCACCGGCTTCAGCGTCGCCGAGGACGGCGGCGCGATCGCACTTGAAGGGCGCATGACCGATGCCAGCGCGCTCACCCACTACCTGCGCCGCTTGAATGCCGAAGAGCGCTTCAAGGGCCGGCCGTTCGCCCAGCTGAGCTTGAAGTCGGTCGATCCCCAGGGCGGCTCGCCGCCCTACACCGAATTTGCGCTGCGCTCACTGGCCGCGGCCACCTCGACGCCATGAAAACCTCCGCCGCCACTGCCGCCAGTGCCGCCAATGCCGCCAATGCCGCCACCACGGCCGCCGCCAAAGCCGCTGCCAAAGCACCCGGCCAGCGTCCGGCCGGTCGTTTGCCCCCGGTCGTTGCAGCCCTGCGCTGGCGCACGCTGAAGCGGCAGTTTGACCAGCGCAGCCTGCGTGAGCGCCTGCTGCTGATCGCCGCCAGCGTCGGC
>Ga0105046_10006670_pt1 | contig 18251 bp, 14 predicted proteins | sample MAT03_FD_78385 | JGI IMG/M metagenome (GOLD analysis project Ga0105046, IMG submission 78385) | Freshwater microbial communities from Lake Fryxell liftoff mats and glacier meltwater in Antarctica - MAT-03 (megahit assembly) | ecosystem: Environmental > Aquatic > Freshwater > Ice > Liftoff...
ATCAATCATGTCGCCTTCGGATTCCGCGCCCACAAGTCACGAGATGTCGCGGTGCAGAGCTCGCGCACCTTTCGTGTGGTCGAGCGCTTTCACTTCGCGATCGGTATCATCACCGTCGTCGCCAGCGCGGTCTTTCTGCTGTGTCTGCTGTTGCTCAGCGTGGAGGAACGCAAACGCGATATCGCCGCCCTCCGCCTCATGGGAATCTCCCGCGCCACCGTGGTGCGTGCCATCGTGATCGAAGCCGCCATCGTGTCGCTGATCGGCAGTGTGATCGGCGCCGGCATTGGCTGGATCGCCTCGCTCATCGTGAACGCGCATTTTCAGGAGCTGTATCGCACGCCGCTGGTGTTCGCGCTCCTCACGCCACAGATCTTCGCCTTCGCGACCGGACTCTCGCTGGTGCTCGGTATCGGCTCCGGCGCTGCCGCTGGTTGGCGACTGGTGAAGTCGTCGCCCCTGGCACTCATGGGACGCTGATCGATGCGCCTCATGATGGCGTGGGCCACACTGCGCCGGCATCCCGCTCGCACCACGCTGGCCGTGCTCGGCATCGCGGTCGCCGCAGCGCTGCTGCTCGACATGGTGATGCTGGCGACCGGCATGAGCGAGTCGTTCCGCTCGCTGTTGCTCACGCGTGGCTATCAGCTGCGCGTGTCGCCGAAGGGAACGTTGCCGTTCGACAGCGAAGCCACCATCGATGGCGCCGGCGCGATCGTGCGTGCGCTGCGCGCCAATCCCGATATCAAGGCCGTCAGTCCCACGCTTGGCTCCACCCTCACCATCGACCGCAGTCGAATCCCGTCGGCCTTCACGCTCGGGCTCGAGCGCGACGTACAGGGAGACTACACGATCGAGGCTGGCTCCGACATCACGCACGCCGATTCCGGCACCACGGCGCCGCTGCCGCGCATCGTCGTGAGTCAAACGTTCCTGACGCGAGCTGGGCACGCGATCGGCGATACAATCACGATCTCCTCGGGGCTCGATGCGCAGCTGCGCACATCGGCGCGATCGAGTCGCGTCGTCATCGGCGGCATGGGGCGCTTCATCTACGTGCCCGGCGAAACACCGGTGATTGCGCTCGATCTCGCGCTATTGCGGCAGTTGCTCGGGCCGAGCTATCGCGACCGGATGTCGCTGGCGATGGCCGAGTCGCGTCGCGGCGATTCCGCCTCGGTGGAAGCCGTGCGCGCGTGGATTGCGACCACGCAACCGCGCGTGACGGCGATATCGACGGAAACGGCGATCCGTCAGGTCGAGGAGCGTCTCTCGTATTTTCGGCAGTTGGCATTCGTACTCGGGGCCATCAGTCTCGGCATCGGTTTTCTCTTGGTGGCCACACTCGTTACGCTCTCCGTGAACGAGCGACGCGGCGAGATCGCCGTGCTGCGCGCGATCGGCACGCAGCGCATAGGCGTGCTGCAACAGGTCTTCCTCGAGGGGCTGCTGCTGACCAGCGCTGGCATTGTGGGTGGACTGGCGCTGGGGTTGGTCACCGCTCAGTGGCTCAACGGTATTCTGCGTGACTTTCCGGGCCTCCCATCGGCGTTCGACTTCTTCGTGTGGAGTCCCGCCGCCGGATGGCGCGCACTGGCGCTGCTGCTCACTTCAGGAACACTGGCCGGACTGCTGCCTGCATGGCGCGCCGCCTCTATCCCCATCGCTCGCGCGTTGCGTGAGGAAGCCATTGGTTGACATGTCTGAGATCGGCATGGCTGGCGAGTCGGTCATCGCCTGCGAGCAGGTCGTACGCAGCTATCCCATGGGCGGTGCGAACGTGCAGGCGGTGCGTGGCATCGATCTTCGCATCGCGCGCGGAGAGTTCGCGGCGATCACCGGGCCGTCGGGTTGCGGCAAGAGCACGCTGCTGCACTTGCTTGGCGCAATCGATGTCCCGACCTCGGGTCGCGTGCTGGTGAACGGTCGTGACACGGCGTCGCTGTCCGATCGCGAGGCGACCGAGTTCAGGCTGCGTCATATCGGCTTCGTGTTTCAGCGCTTTTACCTCATGCCTACGCTGACCGCGTCGGAGAACGTCGAGCTCCCACTCGCCGAGGCGGGGATGGACAAGCGGGCACGTAAGGCGCGCGCCCGTGAGCTGCTCGGCTACGTGGGCCTCGGCGACCGACTCGATCATCGACCCACGCAGCTCTCGGGCGGCGAACAGCAGCGGGTCGCGATCGCGCGCGCGTTGTCGAACGAACCCGCGCTACTGTTGGCCGATGAACCCACAGGTGAGCTCGATGCTGAAACCGGCGTGCGACTATTGGAACTGTTCGGGCAGTTACATCGCGACGGGCGGACGCTGGTGTTCGTGACGCACGATGCCGTCGTGGCGCGTGCCGCGCAGCGCGTGATCCGATTGCACGACGGACGTGTTGCGTCGGATACCGTAGCGCACATGCGGAGTGGTGCGTGAGCGCGTCCACCGCCGCCATCCGATTGGCCATGGCCCAGCTCCTAGCGTGGCGATCGGTGTCGTCGCGACCGATGCGCGCGTTGTTGTTGTGCGGCGGATTCGGTGTTGGTGTGGGCGTGATGATCGTGCTGCTGGCTGTCGGTGAGGCGATGGTGCGTCAGGCCAGTCAGGAGCGCCTGGTGGGCGGCGGCACCATTACGGTGCTACCGGAAGGCATCGACATCGAAGTGCTCACTACGGGTGGCCTGGGCGGCCTCTTCTTTTCAGTGCCCAACGCACGGTTCGTGCATCGGCAGGTGCTCAACGCACCCCGCCTCAGTGATGTGGTCAGTGTGGCGGCACCGCAGCTCGAGGGCAAACTGCTTTACGTGACTACCGGCGATGGCATCGAGCATCCCGTGCGCGCCAGCGGGGAAATCCCGTCGGCCACGCGCACACTCGGGGCGCTGCCTACGGTGACCTCTGGTGCATGGGAAGACGACGCCGGTGATCGTCGCTGGATGACACCGACGCCGGCCGAGCTGCGTCATGATATCGATCACTTCCATCTGCCCACGCCGGGCATGGCGAATCGCGACTCGTGGGGGGAGTGGCACTACTTCAACGTGATCTCTCCCGACGCGACACGATGGGCGTTCATCTCGTTCATCGTGGGTGGTGATGTCACTGGCGATCAGTGGGGTGGGCAGGTGCTTGTCACGCTACATGAGCGCGGCCAAGCACCACGTCGCTTCAGCCGCAAGATCCCGAAGGAGCGCGTGCGCTTCTCCACGCGTGATGCGAATGTGACGATCGGCAACGACAGCGTGCGTGTGTTGCCCGATGGTCGATACGCGGTGCGCGCCGACGTGCGTGAGGAAACCACCGGTACGCCGCTCACACTCGACCTTGTCCTGTCGCCCGCGCCGCGGGTGGACTTCCCCGGTGCGACGTTGGTGAGCGGTGACTTCACCTCCGGGTACGCCGTGCCGGCGTTGCGGGCCGACGCGTCGGGGTCGTTGTGCGTGGCCAGCGCGTGCGAGCGCTACGACGGCGCCCAGGCGTATCACGATCACAACTGGGGCGGATGGCGTGGTGTGACCTGGGAATGGGGGTCGGCGCGCGCCGGTGAGTACACCCTGCTGTATGGCCGGGTCACGCCGGAAGACTCTGCCGGCGGCAATGCGCCGCTGTTCGTGTACGTTACCGATGCGCAGGGCTTTCTCGCACTTTTCCGGCCGCGCGTGATCCGCTACGATGACGCACGCGTAGTGCAGACCGCGAAGGGCCTGCTCAAAGTGCCGGCCACCGCGGAGTTATTCGACGTGCGCGGCACCGACACGCTACGACTCTTTCTGACCGTCGACGACGCCGTGGCGACGGACACGCGCATCGGGTTGGTAGAGCGTGGGGACAGCGATGCAGCGCGCGCGCTGCGCAAACCGTGGTTCGTGCAGATGGCGGGCGAAGCCCGGGTCGAAGGCCGCGTCCGCGGTCGCGTGCTCAGCGGCCGTGGACGCGGGTTCTTCGAGACCTATCGGTAGCGTGCGGCGTGGTGTGCCACGCACGGCGTCGTTCAGCTCACGCGTGACGCAACGAGCTTGCGCGTGTCGTTCGAAAGACGCTTGTCCTTGAGCAGCACGCGTAGCCGCGAGGCATCGGCCCGGGCCTGCATCCGCTGCTTGGCCTCCACGTTCAGCCACATGGCGTCCAGCAGTGCTTTGGCTTCGGTGTCTACGTCGCCAGCCGTCGAGGCCTCCGCGGCGAGTCGCTCGAGCACCGTCGCGGCCTCGCGGTTGTACGACTGCGCATACAGCACGTGCGCAAGTCCGAAGGTGGCTTCCGTGGCGAGTTTGCCTTCGTCGCGATCGATGGCCGCAGCCGTCACGAACTCGCGACGCGCGACATCGAACTCCCCTTTTGCCAGCGCGACGCGTGCACGGGCGATATGTTCGGGGTTGGAGATCATTGGCACGGCTGCCGCCGACGCGGCCACCGAGGCCGCGCGCGTGGTCGCAGCGGGCGAAGGAGTGACGGGGAGCGTGAGTGTGGAGGCCTGTAGGGCGGTCAGTGCAACGAGCGCGAGCTGAAACATGGCGACTCCTCTTGTGAGTGATCGTTCGAACTGCGGGTGTTACCGTGTTCGATACGTGAAGACCCCTTCGCGGTGTCAGTGGCGGGACCGGAGGCCATGGGCTGGGCCCGAGTGCACACGGGACATGCCTGTGTGCCGAAGTCGGCGGCGACGATGAGCGCGCGACTGCGGTTGGGCACGCAGGGATGGAATTATCCGGCGTGGGTCGGTCCCTTTTACCCGGGGGGCACCCGTCCCGTCGACTTTCTGCGCACGTTCACGCGTGCCTTCGAGGCCGTGGAGATCGACTCCACGTTCTATGCGATCCCGCCGGTCAGTACCGTGCGTGGCTGGGCGTCGCGCACGCCGCCGGAGTTCACGTTCACCTGCAAGCTCCCGCAGGAGATCACGCACGAGCGACGCTTCGTGGACGCGGTCGACGTACTGCACGCGTTTGCCGATCGCATGCGTGAACTGGGGCCGCGACTCGGTCCTATTCTCATCCAGTGCGGGCCCGATTTCTCGCCCAGCGAGATCGACGCTCTTGCCGCGTTTCTTCCGGCCCTGCCTCCCGATCTTCGGTTCGCGGTGGAGTTCAGGCAAGCGGCTTGGGTAAAGAAGAGCACGTTGGCGCTGCTCAAGCGCCACGGTGTGGCCTTGGCGCTGAGCGACGGTCGGTGGATTCCGCGCGACTGGCTGCTCAAGCTCTGCGAGCAACCGACGGCGGATTTCGCCTACCTGCGCTGGATGGGACCCGACCGGTCCATCGTCGACTACTCTCGGCTGCAGGTAGACCGCAGTGCCGAGCTCGACGCGTGGAGCCGCATGATCCCGGTGCTGCAGCGCGAGGTGCGCGAGGTGTACGGCTTCGTGAACAACCACTTCGCTGGGCACGGGCCGGCGTCGGTGCGAATGCTGCAGGAGCGGCTGGGGCTACCAACGGTGGACCCACGCTCGATCGGTGACCAGCCATCGCTCTTCTGACGCCACACCCGTCGGGGGATATACTTCAGGCATGACTGTGCCGACTGCATCAGCCGACGCCGCGCTGCGGCTCGTTCGAGGCGAATCCGCCGTGCCGCACGACCTGCTGGGCGCGCATCCCATCACCGTCGAGGGGGTGGACGGGGTGGCGATCCGCGCCTTCCAGCCGAACGCCGCGTCGATCGCGGTGGTGCTCGGTGAACAACGATGGCCCATGGAGCGCGATGCACACGGGCTGTTCGCGCTCTTCCTGAGCGATCGCACCGCGCCCGTCGCGTATCGACTCGAGGTCACGTTCGGCGACGGCCGCGTTGTCCTGCGCGACGATCCGTACCGATTTCTCCCCACGCTCGGCGAGATGGATCTCCATCTCTTCAACGAGGGACGCCACCTGCGTCTGTGGGAGAAACTGGGGGCGCACGTGTGCGAGATCGACGGCGTGGCCGGCACGTCGTTCGCGGTGTGGGCACCGAACGCCACGCGTGTCTCGGTGATCGGCGCGTTCAATGGCTGGGACGGACGTGCACACCAGATGCGTCTGCTCGGCGCGAGCGGCGTGTTCGAACTGTTCGTGCCCGGCGTCGGCGCGGATGCGCTGTACAAGTTCGAGATCCGATCTCCCACGGGCTCGCTGCGCGTGAAGACCGATCCGTACGCCTTCGCGATGGAGCAGGGCCCTGGACACGCCTCGATCGTCCAGGCAGTCGGCACGTACGACTGGAAGGACGGCGCTTGGCTGGCACAGCGCGCCGACGCCGATCCGTTGCGCGAGCCGATGCTGGTGTACGAGGTGCACCTCAGCTCGTGGATGCGCGGCGAGCACAATCGCCTGCTCACGTATCGTGAGTTGGCGCCGCGCCTCGCCGAACATGTGAAGCGCATGGGATTCACCCATATCGAGCTGTTGCCGGTGCTCGAGCATCCGTTCGGCGGTTCGTGGGGCTACCAGGTGGGCGGCTATTTCGCCCCGACGTCGCGGCATGGATCACCCGATGATTTCCGCGCGTTCGTGGACACGATGCACGAGGCGAACATCGGGGTGCTACTGGATTGGGTGCCGGCCCACTTCCCCAAGGACGACTGGGCGCTTCGCCGTTTCGACGGCACCGCCTGCTACGAACATGAGGACCCCCGACTCGGCGATCACCCCGAGTGGGGCACGCACATCTTCAACTATGCGCGCTACGAAGTGCGCAATTTCCTGCTCGCCAACGCGCTGTACTGGATCGAGGAGTTTCACATCGATGGACTGCGTGTGGATGCCGTGGCGTCGATGCTGTATCTCGACTATGGCCGCGAGGCGGGACAGTGGCTGCGCAACCGGTTCGGCGGCCGCGAGAATCTCGAGGCGGTGTCGTTTCTCAAGCAGTTGAATCACGCCGTCCATTCGCTGCACCCCGGTGTGATCACGGTGGCCGAAGAGAGCACGTCGTGGCCACGGGTCACGCATCCGATCAGCGAGGGCGGACTTGGCTTCACGCTGAAGTGGAACATGGGGTGGATGCACGATACGCTCGACTACTTCAAAGTCGATCCCTTCTTCCGCAAAGGCGCGCACGACAAGCTCACGTTTGCCATGATGTACGAGTACAGCGAACGGTTCATGAATCCGTTGTCGCACGACGAAGTCGTGCACCTCAAGCAGTCGTTGCTCGAGAAGATGCCCGGCGATATATGGCAGCGCTTCGCGAATCTGCGCGCGCTCATCGGCTACTCGATCACGCGACCGGGCAAGTCGTTGTTCTTCATGGGCACCGAGCTCGGGTCACATCACGAGTGGAATCACGACATCAGTCTGGAATGGCATCTGCTGGGTGATGCCCGGCGACAGGGGCTGCTAGCGTTCATGCAGGCGGTCGGCGCGCTCTACCGTCAGCACTCGTGCTTCTGGCGGCGTGATCACGAGCCGTCGGGTTTTGGTTGGATCGACGTCTCCGACAAGGAGCAGTCGGTGCTGGCGTATGGGCGCTACGACGGATCGACGCACGCCATGGTGGTGCTCAACCTCACGCCGGTGCCACGCGCGGCGTACCGACTTGGTGCGCCGTCGATGGGCACGTATCACGTGGTGCTGAACTCTGACGCGACGACGTTCGGTGGCAGTGGCTACGAGGTGGCCGAGGCGGTGGAGGCAGAGCCGGTGCCGTATCACGGGTTCTCGCAGTCGGTGACCGTGTCGTTGCCGCCGATGAGCATTCTCGTGATGCTGCCGGCCGAACAGCCGGACGCGCGCGCGGTGGTTGACGTGTTGGCCGAGCTCGTGGTCGAGAACGCGGCCGCGTTGCGGTCTGGCGCTGGGAAGTCGCGGTCGAAGAAGGACAAGCCGGCCAAGGCGCCGAAGCCGGAGAAGGCACCGAAGGCGGAGAAGGCGCCGAAGCCATTAAAGGCGGAGAAGGCGGAGAAGGCGGAGAAGGCGGAGAAGGCGGAGAAGGCTCCGAAGCCACCGAAGGCGCCGAAGCCGGAGAAGGCGCCGAAGCCGCCAAAGGCGCCCAAAGAAGCGAAAGCAGCGAAACCGGCGAAACCGTCGAAGTCGGCGAAGGCGGCGAAGCAGCCCAAGGTACCGACGGCGGCGAAGGCCGTCGAGCCGATGAAGCAGCCCGTGGCGACACCGGCGAGGAAGACGACGACGAGAGCCAGGAAGGCGGCGGCGAAAACGTCGTCGTCGCCGGCGGTGCGTAAGCGCACGCCGGTCAGTCCGGTTCCCGGTCCCTCGAACAAGAAGCCGGTGACGCCGAAGTCCCCGCCCCCCGCTACGGAAACATGAGTCGTCGCAACGCGAAGACGTTGGTGTTCGGCGTGCTCACGGTGATCGCCGCCGCCGTGTGCATTCGACTGGGGATCTGGCAGCTGGATCGGCTCACGCAGCGGCGGGCGCAGAACGCGATCGTGCTCGCACGCGGTACGATGCCCGTGGTCAGCGTGTCGACGCTCCAAGGTGTCGATACGACCGCTTCGCACTGGCGCCGCGTGCACATTCGCGGCGTGGCTGATTACGCCGGCGAAGTCGTACATGCCACGCGCTCGCAGGCCGGCTCACCGGGTGTGCACCTGCTCACGCCCGTGAGGCCGCTCGACGGCGTCTGGGGCGATACCGCCGTGCTGGTGTTGCGCGGTTTCGTGTACTCACCCGATGGGCGCACGTTCGATCGCGACAAGGCGCGGGAATCCGATACGCTCGACCTCGAGGCACTGGTGATTTCGTTCCCCGCGCACTCCCCGGGCACGGTGCAGATGCAGACGGCCACACGCGCCGTTCGTTTGCTCGACCGCGATACCATCGCTATGCTCACCGGTCATCCGCTCGCGCCCTTCGTGCTGCTCGCGCTTGGGGACACGGCAATGTACGACCTCACGAAGGCCGCGCGCGTGCCACCGCCGTCGCCGTCAGAAGGTCCGCACCAGTCGTACGCCATGCAGTGGTTCGGCTTCGCGTTGGTGTTTCTCGTGGGCTACGTCGCGTTCACGTGGGGCCCGGGGCATGGTAGGGAGCGCGGCGCGGGGGGGCCGTCGTCGGGCGACGACGACACGGGCCGGGACATGGGCGGCTTGGGGAACGCGCAGAGAGAGACGGCGGCCCGACCACCAGGCGAGTAAACGGACTCGACTGTACGGAACCTGCCACGATTGGTGTTGTGGGCATGCGACAGCAGGCGGCAATGGTGATGATCCGGGCCATCCGGACCAAGCAATGTGTGACGCCGTGCCATTACGCAGCTGGCACCATCAACACACTGCTGCCGACTACCATCGTTACGAGAGCCCCTGAAGCTACGCGATCGGTCCTCTCGCTTCATACTGGCAATGTCACAAATCTGCTCTCGCCCTGAATGGGCACAGTCGTTGCCTCCTCATAGTAATGTGCCGGACAAGCCGTTCGGCCTTTACGACGTGGAGGCACGATGCACGCGATGCGGCGCACACGGGACTGGACCAAGGGAAGCGCAGTCATGACCGTCGTTGGAGCAGCACTGCTGCTCAGCGCGCCGTCGGCCGCAGCGCAGTCCAGCGCGTGTAAGAGTGCCACCACGGCCAGCCGCATCGGTGCCCAAGTCGCCGTCAGCGCACTGGCGACCGGTTTGGAGTACCAGTCGATGGTGCGTGGATCCACATGGCGCATGGCCGACGAGAGCGCCCCGATGACCATCGTGGCCGATCCGAGCTCGCATCTGCACGCCTTCGGTTCGTATCATCTGGCCCGCACCGCGGTGCTCGCCACGTGTGCCGATCGTGCCAGCCGTGTGAACGCGGCGTGGAAGAGCGCCGGCGTGTCGCTGGCGATCGGCACGATGAAGGAAGTGGCCGACGGCTACTACAATGGGTTCAGCCCAATCGACCTCGGCGTCGACGCGGTTGGCGCCGGCTACGCTGTCGCCCAAGCGTATTTTCCCGTGCTCGAGAAGATCACGCCGTCGTTCTCGGTGGCGCCACGTGCCTTCCTCAACAGGCGTGGACCGCGCGGCGCACTGGTGGACTATGCAAACCAGACCGTCTGGCTCTCGGCCAACGTGAACGACTTGCTGCCCACCAGGGCCGCGAACGCGTGGCCATTGCCGATACGCCTGTCCGTCGGACGTCGTGCCTTCGGCGGTGCCACGCCCAGCGAATATGTGGTCGGCCTCGACCTCGACGCCGAGCGGTTGCCCGGCAACAACCCGGCTTGGGTACGTGTGAAGAGCATTCTGCGCTCGGTGCGCTTGCCCGGGCCGGCGCTCGTGATGAGCGGCAATGGCACCAAGGCGTTCGGGCTGTACTGGTAAGCGGCTCCACTCCGCGGCATTACGCGGCGGCGCTTCTCGTTCGAACGCATGACTGCACGACGCCGATCACCCGCTCCTGCTGCGCCGCAGTGAGCGACGAGCCACTTGGTAAGCACAATCCGGCCGAAAAGAGCGCGTCAGCTACGTCGCCGCCGATCACGCGGCATCCGGCGAACACGGGCTGCTGGTGCATCGGCTTCCAAACGGGGCGCGCTTCGATCTGCTGTGCCTCGAGTGCCACGCGCACCGTTTCACAGTCAGCGCCGAATCGTGCGACGTCGATCGTAAGGGTAGTGAGCCAGCGCGTAGAGCGCATGCCGCTGCGACCGTACAGAGCCTCTGGCATGAACGCGATGCCGGGCAGCGCGCCCAGTCGTGTCTGATAGCGGTCGAACACAGCGCGGCGCGCTGCGACGCGCGCTTCGAGCTGCTCGAGCTGACCGCGTCCGATGCCGGCCAGTACGTTGCTCAGTCGATAGTTGTAGCCCACATGCCGGTGCTCGTAATGCGGTACAGGCTCGCGCGCCTGCGTAGCCAGCGTACGCACCCGCTGCGCGACCTGCGCATGCGGGGTCACCAGCATGCCGCCGCCCGACGTAGTGATGATCTTGTTGCCGTTGAACGAGTAGAAGCCGACATCACCGAAAGTCCCGGCGGCGCGCCCGTCGTACGTAGCACCAAGCGCTTCGGCAGCGTCTTCGATCAGCAGCACACCGAGCGCCTTGCAGGCGTTCGCGATAGGCTGCACATCCGCGCACTGGCCGTAAAGATGCACCAGCACCACAGCGCGTGGAAGCGCGTTGCGCCGCGCCGCACCGTGCAACGCCTCCACAAGCAACACCGGATCCATGTTCCATGAGCCACGGTCGGCATCGACGAACACCGGCGTCGCACCGACGTAACGCAGCGGAAATACCGACGCTGCGAACGTGAGTGTGCTGACCCACACCTCGTCACCCGCGCCGATGTCGAGCGCCTCTAGTGCGAGATGCAGCGCTGCCGTTCCTGAGCTCAGGGCGACCGCATGAGAGGCACCGGTGTAGGCGCACAACTCCTGTTCGAAGGCGTCCACGTGCGGTCCGACCGGCGCGATCCAATTCGCACGGAACGCCTCCAACACGAGTTGCTCTTCACGCTGGCCGAGATGCGGCGGTGAGAGATAGATCCGTTCATGCATGATCGTCACGATACCAGCCGGAGGGACGTTCCTTGATCGCTTTGGCCGGAACGCCGACCGCCGTGACATTCGCGGGCAGATCGCGGCTCACCACCGCACCCGCACCCACGATACTCCATTCGCCGATCGACATGCCCTGAATCACTTTGCTGCCGGTGCCGACGTCGGTACCGTCACCGATCGTCACATTGCCGCTCACGTTCACGCTCGGCGCCAGCGTGGTGTATTCGCCAAGCACGACATCATGGGTCAGCGTACAACCGACGTTCACCAGCGTGAAGGCGCCCACCCGGATGTCCACCGTGAGCACCGACGCAGCGCACACGATCGTGCCTTCGCCGAGTACCACGCGACGACCCATAGAGACCGATGGATGGATGAGCGTCGGGAACGTCGAGTACGGCGTACGCACCCGCTCCACGAGACGACGCCTCACGGCGGGACTGCCGACGGCGAGGGCGACGGCGATCGGCTGCGTGCGTGCACGCACCCAGTCGCTGCCCCCGATAACCGGGAGGTCGCCGGATATCGTGCCGTGGATCGTGACATCGTCGGAGATGTAGCCCAGCACCGACCATCGCGGCTCGCGCTCGTTGAGGTCGGCGAGGAGTTGCGCCACTTCGCGGCCAAAGCCACCGGCGCCGTAAATCACGAGATCGTTCATCCAGGGTTCCCTTCAAAAGCGGACATGGTAGCCTCTCCCTTCGCGCTGACGCCGGTTCGACGAAGCACGATGGTGATGGTGCGAAGCAGTATGTGGAGGTCGAGTCGTAGCGATCGGTGTTCGACATACCACACGTCGAGGCGGAATCGCTCCTCCCACGAAAGCGCGTTGCGCCCATGCACCTGTGCCCATCCAGTCACACCCGGGCGCACGTCATGACGACGGGACTGCTCGGGTGTGTAGCGATCGAGATACTCCATCAGGAGTGGACGTGGCCCAACCAGTGACATTTCGCCGCGCAGCACGTTCCACAGCTCCGGCAACTCATCGAGGCTGGTTGAGCGCAGCAGCTTCCCGAATGTGGTCAGGCGGTCGGCATCGGGCAGCGGACGTCCATCGCGTCCGATCGCATCACGCATCGTTCGGAACTTCACCATCGTGAACGGCCGGCCGTGCAGACCGGGGCGTTGCTGCCGGAAGAGTACGGCGCTCCCCAGATTCACGCGTACGGCAATGGCGACGAGGAGCAACAGGGGCGAGGCGACAAGAAGTGCCGCCGCCGCGACCGTGATGTCGAACGCGCGTTTGATTCGCATGCCGCGCTTCATGCCGCGCGACCTCGCTGGTTCCCGGAGGACGCAACGTCAGAAGCGGCGAACTCCGCTCGCGGTCGATCGACCGTCGGGGCGATCCCACGCAGGGCCGCGTCGTAAAGGTGATCGTGCAACGCGAGGAGATGCGACAATGCCGCCTCGGCATCGATCCATTCAGACGCACGTTCGGCGCGTGTGCGCGCCTCGGAGGGCCGTCGCAGGACATCGTCGAGCGCCTCGGCGAGTGCGACCACGTTGGCGGTGCGATAGCCGGTGCCGCGTCCGTGCGCCACGAGGTCGCGCGAGCCACGGGCATCCGACGCGATCACGGGCACGCGCATGGCCATCGCCTCGAGCAGACAGCGCGGCAGCCCCTCGCGCTGCGACGGGAGCAACAAAGCATCCGCGCACGCCACGATCGTCGCGACGTCACGACGATGTCCGAGAAAGCGCACATGATCCGCCACCCCGCGGGCAACAGCGAGCGCCTCGATTGCGGCGCGACGTGGACCCTCACCGAGAAACAACACGGTGGGTACGCAGGTCGATCGGGCTGTGAGGAGCGCGAGCGCCTCGATCACGTCCGCCTGCCGCTTGTTCCGGTTGAATTCCGCCACGACGGCGATGATCGGCTGCGCGACTTCCACGCCCAGCGCGATCCGAGTGGTGTGCCGATCGCTTGCGGAAGCCACGCGATAGTGCGCCGTGTCGACACCGATACCGGGGTGATGCACGATCTGATTCGTCGGAGCAAGACGGTCTCGCGTGGCAAGCGCGAAGTCGTCGGCGTTGATGACGACCAGATAGTCTGTCCACGCGGACGCCATGCGCTCGATCGCGCGCAGCAAGGCGTTGCGCAGGCGGCTGGCGCCGGGATACGCGTGAAAGCCATGCGCCGTGTAGATCACCTTCGTTGTCGGCACACGATGACGCAACGCGAAGCGGGTGATCCACGCGGCGATCGGGGTATGCACATGCACGAGGTCGTACCCACCTTCGGCCACGATAGCCCGCACCTGTCGCGGGGCGCACCACACGGCACGTAACGCGCGCCAAACGTGCCCGATGCCACCAAGATGACGCCGCCACGAGGCATCGAATCGACGATCGAAATGCGCCTCGAGCCCCGGGTGCCGGTCGGCGCCGGCGGCGAGCGCATCGACCCGCCACCCGCGCGCACGGTAGTGATCGGCGAATGGCAGCAGAAACGCCTCCAGCGTGGTGCTCACGGTGGTGACGACCAGCAGCCGTGGTGCACGCAACGGCGCACTCGTCGGCGCACTCGTCGGCGCGATTCGCCGACTTGACGCAGCGGTACGCGAGGCCGTGGCACCCCATAGGCGTTCGTATGCAACGCGTTCAACCGGTGGAGTGAAGTGCGCGCGAATCCGTGCGGTGGCTGCCCGTCCACGACTCTCGCGCAGTGCACCATCGCGCACGAGCCGAAGCGTCGCCTCCGCCAAGGCGGCCACGTCGCCCACCGGCGCGACATCACCGCTCGCACCGACGAGTTGCGCGGCGTCGCCAACGTCAGTGACCACGCAGGGAAGGCCGCAGCCCATCGCTTCCGCCACGGCGTTGGGGCTCCCCTCGCTTCGTGAGGTGAGCATCACGATGTCGCACGCGTTGTAGATCGCGGGCATGTCAACTCGCTCCCCGCAACGCACGAGGCGACCGGCCAGTGATGGCACCTCGATCACTCGTCGAGCGATCGCCCTGTCCAGGTCGGTCGGCCGCAGGGTGCCGGCCTCGGTGCCCATACCGACCAATACGAAGTGGACCGTCGCATCGCGCGCAGCGAGATGTGCAGCGACGCCCAGAAACGTGTCGTGGTCCTTGAGCGGATCGACACGCGCCGCCATACCGATCACGACCGCGTGGGCGGGAAGTCCCATCGCAAGTCGCGTCGCCGCGCGGCGTTCTCTCTGTGGACTGAAGCGTTCGGCATCAACGCCGTTGGGAATCACCATCGTGCGCGCCGACGCATAGCCTCGCGCCTCATGCTGGCGCGCCGACCGCGACGAGTTGTACACGATGCTCTTCGGGTGGCTGGAGAAGCGCGCCATGAGCTGAATCAGCCAACGGAGCTTTCGTGGCTCCGACTCCCACGCATCGAGGGCGTGCCGCACGTTCCACAGCACCGGCCACTGCTCGCGGCTCGTCAGCGAGAGCAACGAGGCCGCAAAGCTGCCATGGTACATCCACCCTTGGATGACATCGGCCTGCACCTCTCGCGCAATCAACCGCATTGCGCGCACGGCCTGCCATGACCCGTGACCGCGCCGCAGCCCGATCGCCCACACTCGCACGCCCAAGGCTTCCAGCGCGTCGGCGTGCGTTCCACGCGTGGTCAGCGACACCACGGCATGGCGCGACGGGTCGTCCGCGCCGCGAATGACACGGACGAGGCTCGCCTCTGCACCACCGGTCCCCAATCCGGTGATGAGGTGCAGCACTCTCGGCGAAGAAGCGGGTCTCGACACTGGCGTGCTCAGGCCGCGCGTGACTGATCGTGGGAACGGGCCTTCGACATCAGGCGCCACGGACGACGCAAGTCACCGGCAGCCTCGGCGGCCAGCAACTCCATTTCGGCGGCCAGCGAGGGGTTCAACAGTGCGAGGCGCCGACGCCACTCGCCCGCCAGCACCAACGCCAGCAGCGCGGTGGTCGACACGATGGCCGCGAAGAGTGCCTTCAGTACCAGACGACGGCTATCCGGCAGCGCCGGCCGTACCGGTGCCTCGACGACCGTGATGACCGGAAGATTCCGACTCTCCTCGAGGCGCGCCTGCTCCAGCCCCTGCGCGAGGCCGGAAACCACTTGCTGCCGCAGATTCACCTCTCGCCGTAACCGGTCCTCCTGCAGCACCAGTTGCGGAGCCCCACTGAACACCCGGTTGCTGCGCAAGAAGCTCTCGAGGCGGTCTTCCGCCACGCGCAACTCGCCACGGGCCATAGCCAAGCGCGTATCGGTAAACACGCGTTCCTGCGACGCCTGCGCCTGTTGCGCCAGCACATTCAGACGATTCAGCTCTTCCAGCGCGCGGGCGGCTACCTGACGGGCGAGTTCGGGATCGTCCAGCCGAACGGCGAGACGAACAAGACCGGTCTTGATGCCGACGCTCGCGCTCACCATCGTGCGTAGCTCGCGCAACGCGAGCTCACCGCGACGTGCTGTATCCGCGATGCCCGGTACAAGATGTGCGGCGAGATCGAGCGGCTGGCCACCGACGCTCCGGTAGCGGCCCGCCAGTAATTGTCGCATCATGCCGTCACCACGCAACACGTCGGCATAGAAGTCGGGCGACTGTCCCGCCTGCGCATTGGGGACGTTGACGCCGAACTGTGCCGCCAATCCCGCGAGTCGAGAGATGCCACCGCCGGGCGACTGCGCCACGAACGTGGCCTGCGAGACCCACTGACGATCCGCCAATAGTCCAACGCCGACGACGGTGATGGCAACCAGCATCGGCACCACGAGAAGGAGTCGGCGCCTGTGCAGCGCGAGTCGCAGTACGTCGAGTGCCGTCAGCGTGGAGTACGACGACGGTGGCAGGGCGCCGGCGATGACCACACTGGAGGAGAGCGGTGTCGGTGTCATACGGTGTTCACCTGAAACAGGGACTGCAAGGCGGCCGCGGTACGCGACGCTGTTGCGCCAAGACTGAAGTTGGAAACAATGTGCGTGCGCACGTCGTGCGTCAGCGTCGACGAGTACCGCGCGAGCAGCCGTGAGAGCGCGTCGGCGAAAGCGTCGATATCACCAACGGGCGCGACCTCGCCGAATTCAGCGACGATGTCTGCTGAGGCACCGCTATCCGTGACAACCGCTGGCACGCCGCACGCCATGGCCTCGGCCACGACATTGGGAAAACCTTCACGGCGCGACGACAGCGCGAGTACATCGAAGGCCGGATATACCGTGTGCGTTTCGACGAGGCCGCCTACGAAGTGCACGCGTGATGCAATGCCGAGTGCCTCGGCCAAGCGTTCGAGTGCGGCCACTCGTTCAGGCTCACCATGACCGACGCATACGAGATGAAACGCGCGTCGGTCGACACGGGCGCGAGAGAAGGCATGCAGCAGCAGCTCGTGGTCCTTCACAGGATGCAGTCGCCCGACGTGGCCGACGATGGTGGCATCGGTCGGGAGCGACCACGCCCGCCGCCAATGCGCGCGCAGCGATGGGGACGGCGCGAAACGCGCGACATCGATGCCGTTGTGCACGACGACGCCAGCCGGCGCTTCCGGGGCAAAGGCACGATAGCTGTCGAGTCCCGAGTGGCTGTTCGCGATGAGCAGATCGGCTCGTGGCGTGGCGTACTTGGCGAGCGTGCGCACCACACGTGCCTTGAGCGGCGCCGGGGGCGCATCGTAATCGCTCGTGCGGAGCCCGAGCACGACGCGCGGACGATGGGCGGTCGGCAGACGCGACGCGGCTGCCAATGCCAGTAACCATTGGACTTCGAGAAACGCGTAGACAACCTGCGGCTTACATGTCGTGAGAAAGCGCGTTAAACCTGGCACCGCCGACAGCGCGAGCCCGGCGACGCGAGGCAAGACGTGCATCGCAAGCCCGCGCGACTCCACCACTGAGCGGAGGGGGCCATCGGCCAGCGTCGCCATCGTAACGGTATGTCCATCGTGCTGGAGCGCGGCCGCCAGCGCGATCGCCTGCGTCTCGGCGCCACCGATATCCAATCCACCGAGCAATATCGCCACGCGCAACGGCGCTGAGGCGATCGGCGCGCGGGGGGCGACCCCACGGCCACTCGACGTGGCGCTCATATGACGGACTCCGGATCATCCCGGGCAGGGAGTGCCGTGACAAGCGCGAGGCCGATCAGAATAAAAGAGTCGTCGGCGACGTTGTGCGAGAACACGCCCCACAGGGCGACCAGCGCGACAAACGCCTGCGCCGCGCCACGATACTCTCGCGATGCGCACCGCCGGTGACGGGGCCAGGCGAGCAGCAGCAACACGGGCATGAGCAGCGCGCCGAGCACGCCGTACTCGGCGAGGTGCCGCACGTAGATGTTGTGCGTCGACTCGGGTTCATTCCACTCCACCGTGGCACCGGTGCCGTAGCCCGTAAAAGGCCGCTCGCCGAAGAGATCGAGCGCGTGCATCGCCAGTTGTGAGCGCGATGATGCACTCACGTCGGCACTGAACTCTTCACGCGACCCGATGCCGAGCCGCTGCTTCACGAAGCGCTCGGCGCCTCCGCTGAGATAGCTCAGCTCACCGCTCGCGATCATGGCGCCCATTACCGATGCGACGAACAGGGTGCTCCCGCCCGTCAGCAGTGTCAGCCGTTTCACGCGGAGGTTTCGCGATGCCAGCAACACGACGATGACGACGCCGAGGCAGACCAGGGCCCCGCGCGACAGCGTGAGAAACACACCGGCGCCGACGAGCAAGACGAACGCCTCGCGCAGGCGCGACGGTATGATGGGAAGCGCCAGCAGCATGCCACTTACCAGTGCCGCACCGGCGATATTCGGATTCACATAGAAGCTCGCCGAGCGACCCAGTGCCATGCTGAACGTCATCGGGTGGGTGATCTCCCACACGTTGATCGCCACCGTCACCAGCGTTGTC
>Ga0105046_10006672_pt1 | contig 18249 bp, 16 predicted proteins | sample MAT03_FD_78385 | JGI IMG/M metagenome (GOLD analysis project Ga0105046, IMG submission 78385) | Freshwater microbial communities from Lake Fryxell liftoff mats and glacier meltwater in Antarctica - MAT-03 (megahit assembly) | ecosystem: Environmental > Aquatic > Freshwater > Ice > Liftoff...
CGCCGCTAAACGCGACTCCTGCACCGCCATATTTGTCCGCGCGATCTTCACAGCCATCAAAACCCCCCTCGCTTCGAGACCAGAGAATCAGATTGCATGGGCCTTGGAAATTCACAAACGAGTAAGGCCAAGGGTCCGTTGGTATCAGTCCGCGATAGCCGGTTTTTACGGATTGCGCTGCAAGGGGCGCATGAACTGCTCTCCTGCTTTCAAGGAGGGCCGCCCCCTCAGCCCCGGTCGGGATTGCCCGGCCCAGACATCGCGTTGTTGCGGGGGGAGACCTCAGGCCTGGCCGCGCAGGCCCGAACCCGGCACCCGTGCCGCGCGACCGCCACGCCTGCGGGGCACCTCGGCTGCAGAAAGGCCTTCGTGCAGCACCGCCGTCATTGGATGATCGGGCGCACCCGTTGCATAGACCGCGATCACCGCCCGCAGTGCATCATGCATCGACAGTCCATGCCGCACGCTCAGCGCCCAGTCCACCAGGATCGAGCGGCATTGGTCCAGGGTGATCCCCTCGATCTGGTAGCTTTCGCGAACCAGGTTCTTCGGGTCCGCCTCGTCAAGCTCCACTGCTCTTCTCCCCATGTTCCGTCCCCTCCGCAAGATGCATCCCGATCACCGCCCTGGCCCGGCGCGCGAGATCCTCGATCCTCGCGGACAGGGCCTCGGCATCCACAGCCCCGGTCTCGCGCAGAATGAAGGCCCGCCCGCCCTCGCCCAAGGCAGCCACGTCGAGCGCGTGGTCCGAAAGCAGCCGGGCCGCGCAGTGCAGACGCCAGAATAAGGTACCCGCTTCGCAAAGCGTCGTCTCCTCTGATTGCGACAGAATTGCCCCCGCGCCCGAAGCCAGCTGCGGTTCCGGCTGGCGGGCCGGGCTTCCTTGCAGCAGTGCGACCATCTGGGCGAAAAGGTCGATGTCCAACAGCCGCCCGGGGCCGTTTTTCGCTTCCCATGCGCCTGCGACGGGGCGCGCGGTCTCTATGCGGGCGCGCATCTCGGCCACGTCGCGGCGAACGGCGGGGCCTGCCGCCTTTTCCGCAAGGAGCGTGCAGCGAAACGTCTCCACCCGCCCAGCCAGCCCCGGATCGCCTGCCACGACACGCGCGCGGGTCAGCGCGAGGTGTTCCCAGGTCCAGGCCTCGGTCCGCTGATAGTCGACGAAGCTGGCCAAGCTGGTGGCAACCGGCCCCTGCCGACCCGAGGGGCGCAGCCGCATGTCCACGGGGTAAAGCGTGCCTTCCGCCATCGGTGCCGTGAGCGCGGTGACGAGGGCCTGAGTCAGGCGGGCGAAATAGGTGCGCGCCGACAAGGGCCGGTGGCCTTGCGAGGCGGCCTCGCCTTGTGCATCGTAGATCACGATCAGGTCGAGGTCGGAGGCCGCGTTGAGCCGCCCGGCGCCAAGCCCCCCCATCGCCATGACCACCGCCCCCTGCCCCGGTGGCGGACCATGCTTGGCGGCAAAGGCCGCAACGACACGCGGCCAGAGCCCGTCCAGCACCGCATCTGCGAGGGCTGCATAGTGGCGGCCTGCCTCTTCAGCGCCGATCAGACCGCGCAGATGATGCACGCCGATGCGGAAGTGGCCCTCCTTCATCCAGACCCGGATCGCGCCAAGTACAGCCTCGTAGTCCCCGCCCTGCCGGCCAAGCCGCGCTGCCAGGTCGGCTTTCAGCACCGAAAGGTCCGGCCAGGGCGCAAAGAAGCTGCCACCGATCACCGCATCCAGCACCACGGCGTTACGGGCCAGATAGCGTGCGAGCACCGGCGCCGTGCCCGCTATATCGACGATCAGCGCCACCAGCGCGGGGTTGGCCTCAAACAGCGAAAAAATCTGCACCCCTGCGGGCAGGCCGGACATGAAACCATCGAGCGCCGCGAGTGTCTCGTCCGGGTGAGACGACCGCTGCAGTTCTCGCAGCAGCTGCGGCCCCAGCCTTCGGAAAATCTCCTGTGCGCGGTCGGATCGCAAGGCGGGATACTTTCGCCAGCCCGCGACGATGGCCTGGCCCAGCTCTGACAACTCGGGCGCGGTCTCGGGGCCAGCGGGGGAAAAGAAGCCCTCGGTCAGCCGGTCCACCTGCCGCAGACGCGCAAGAAGGCCCGCGCGGAAGGCAGGCTCCGCCGCGCCCATGAAAGCCGCGATGCGGGCGACCCCTTCGGCAGTGGCGGGCAGCAGGTGGGTCTGCGCGTCGTTGACCATCTGCAGACGATGTTCCAGCATCCGGTGTGCGCGGTAATGGCCGATCAGATCCTCGGCCGCAGCAGGCTCGACCCAGCCCTTTGCCGCAAGCGCCCGGAGCGCGCCCTCAGTGGTCGGGTCGCGCAGGTCAGGGTCACGCCCCCCCGCGATCAGCTGGCGGGTCTGGGCAAAGAACTCTATTTCGCGGATGCCGCCAAGGCCGAGCTTCAGATCATGCCCGTCCACCTGCAGGGCGACGTTCAGCCCCCGGTGGCGGCGGATGCGAAGACGCATGTCATGGGCATCCTGAATTGCCGCAAAATCCAGGTGTTTACGCCAGACAAAGGGGATCAGCGTTCCAAGAAACCGCGCGCCCGCAGACACGTCGCCGGCACAGGGCCGTGCCTTGATATAGGCCGCGCGTTCCCAAGTGCGCCCGACCGCCTCATAGTAGCTTTCGGCCGCAGCCATCGACAGGCAGACCGGCGTGACCGAGGCATCGGGGCGCAGCCTGAGGTCGGTACGGAAAACATACCCCCCTGGCGTCGTGTCCGACAAAAGCGACGTCATTCCGCGCGCCACGCGAATGAAGGCGGCGCGTGCCTCCTGCTCCGCCCCGGCATAGCGCTGTTCATCAAACAGGCAGATGAGGTCGATGTCGGAAGAATAATTCAGCTCCCCCGCCCCCATCTTGCCCATCGCGAGCACGACCATGCCCGCAGCGGTCGGCACATCGTCAGGGACCGCATCCGGCAGGCGGCCCCGCGCAATCTCGCGCCAAACCAGTGACCGGATGGACACATCGACCGCCCCGTCAGCCAGTGCCGTGAGCGCACCAGTCACCGTCTCCAGCGGCCAGACACCACCCAGATCACACAGTGCCACCAGCAGTGCCACCCGCCGTTTGGCCTCGCGCAACCGGACCGCGAGTACTTCGCCTGGAATATCCAGCGACGAGGCGGTCAATGCACCCAACTCGCCCTGCAAGACGGCTTCCGGGGCCAGACACAAAGCCTGCCTGAGCCAGTTTGCCTCACGGTGCAGCAGAGTATTGAGGTACGGGCTGCACCCGGCTGCCCCTGCAAGAAGCGCAACCGCCGCAGGCTCCAGATCAGAAAAAGCGAAAGCCGTCTCGGCGCCGACCCTGCGATCAAATGGGACAGGCGCCTGGCACAGCCTGGACAGGATCGTAGCATTCATGCCTGCCAGCATGCGGCGGCGGGACGGATTGGTCAACGTGGCGCAATGGCCCGGATGTCAGGTCGGGGTTCTGGGGCAGAGGCCGCCCGCCGGCGGGGCCCGCCCGTTCGTCACACCATCATCTCTTTCGTCGCCGTCAGCTTAAGCTCGGGGTAGTCGCGCACCACACGGTCAATGTCCCATTGCAGGCGCGTAAGGAACACCAGTTCCCCGTCGCTGTCATGCGCGATATGGCCCTTGTTGACGTTGACCATCCGCTCCATCTCGGCCTTCGGGCCGCTGACCCAGCGGGCGGAACTGAAGTTTGAAGGCTCGAACCGCACGGGCAGCGAGTATTCCTGCTCGATCCGGCTTGCCAGCACCTCGAACTGTAGCGCCCCCACGACGCCGACGATGTAGCCAGACCCGATCATCGGGCGGAACACCTTGGCCGCGCCCTCTTCGGCAAACTGGGTCAGCGCCTTTTCCAGATGCTTGGCCTTCAACGGGTCGAGCGCCCGCACCCCTCGCAGCAGTTCCGGCGCAAATGACGGAATACCGGTGAAGCGCAGCGCCTCTCCTTCGGTCAGCGCATCACCGATGCGCAGCTGGCCATGGTTCGGAATGCCGATGATGTCGCCCGCCCAGGCCTCTTCGGCCAATTCGCGGTCAGCGGCGAGAAACAGCACCGGGTTCGAGACCGCCATCGGCTTCTTCGTGCGCACATGCATGAGCTTCATCCCCCGCTCGAAATGCCCCGAGGCGAGACGGACGAAGGCCACGCGATCCCGGTGCTTGGGGTCCATGTTGGCCTGCACCTTGAAGACGAAGCCGGTGACCGTCGGCTCTTCGGCAGCGATCTGCCGTTCCGCCGCCCGCTGCGGCTGGGGTTCAGGGCCGTATTCACCGATCCCCTCCATCAGATCCCGCACCCCGAATGAGTTGATGGCAGAGCCGAACCAGATCGGCGTCATCGAGCCATCCAGCACCGAGGCCCGATCAAAAGCAGGAAGCAATTCCCGCGCCATTTCAATCTCTTCGCGCAGCTTCTTCAGAAGATCTGCAGGCACATGCTCTGCCAGTTTCGGGTCATCCAGCCCTTCGATCTTGACCGATTCCGCCACGCGGTTGCGGTCGGCGCGGTCCATGATCTCCAGCCGGTCATGCAAAAGGTCATAGGCGCCCACGAAATTGCGCCCCACCCCGATGGGCCAGCTGGCAGGCGTCACGTCTATTGCCAGATTCTCCTGAATTTCGTCGATGATCTCGAAGGTGTCGCGACTTTCCCGGTCCATCTTGTTGCAAAAGGTCAGGATCGGCAGATCGCGCAACCGGCACACCTCAAAGAGCTTGCGGGTCTGGCTTTCCACCCCCTTGGCGCCATCAATCACCATCACTGCGGCGTCCACCGCCGTCAGCGTGCGGTAGGTATCCTCCGAAAAGTCAGAGTGACCGGGCGTGTCCACCAGATTGAACCGGTACTTCCCGAAATCGAACGACATGGCCGAGGCAGAGACCGAGATCCCCCGCTCCTGCTCCATCTTCATGAAGTCGGACCGGGTGCGCCGCGCATCGCCCTTGGCACGCACCTGCCCCGCCATCTGGATCGCGCCCCCGAACAGGAGAAACTTCTCGGTCAGCGTGGTCTTGCCTGCGTCCGGGTGCGAAATGATCGCAAAGGTCCGGCGGCGGGCGATTTCGGGGGGGAGGGGGGCACGGTTCGACATGGCCCTCCCTATAGGGCCATGGGCGCCTTGCCGCAACCGTCCGACGCAGCCATTGAAACCGCGGATCAAGTCGGGCAGACTGCGAACATATGATGAACAAGATGGAGGATTCGATGACCGTGAACGAGATTGCCCAGGAACTCGTCGCCGGCTGCCGCGAAGGGCGGACGCGTGCCAACCTTGACCGTCTTTATGCCCCGGATGCCATCTCGGTCGAGGCTGCCGACATGGGCGGTGGGACGACCACCACGGATCTTGCGGGCATCCACGGCAAGCATGACTGGTGGGAAGGCGCCTTCATCACGCATGGTCTGACGATCGAAGGACCCTTCCTGCACGGCGACGACCGCTTTGCGGTGATCTTCGGCATGGACGTGGAAAGCCGCGAAACCGGTGAGCGCACCGCCAGCCGCGAAGTGGCGGTGTATCACGTCGCCCATGGCAAGATCGTGCGGGAGGAATTCTTCTACGCTGCCTGACGCCTGCCCCTTGCCGCCTACCGAAGGGCAAAGTCCCTGACCTCGATCCCGCTTGGACAACAGCGGGCATCGCCGGGAAGGTAGGTCGTGGTGGTAATCGTCAGCACCTCGCCGTCAAGCCTCAGGCCGGAGATCCAGCCGTTGATGTCCAGTTTCGTCGCAATCTCGTAGGTCCCGCCCGTATTGCGCAGAACATAGGGGACCACCCAGACCGCGTTGCCCCCGACGGGGCTGGAGGCGACTTCGACAATCAGATCGAGGTCGCCGTCCCGATCCGCATCGAGCGCATAGCCCGAGACCTGTTGCAAGTAGTCGCCGCTCTCGACCGTGGTGGCCATCATCGCCGCAACCTCAGAGGATATCGGCACCTCAGGCAAGTCCTGCGCAAGCGCGGGACCTGACAGAGCGATCGTGAAAACCCGCAAGCAACGCATGCGATCCTACCTTCTGTTGCGTCCAGGCTGGTACAAGGCCTGCGGGCCAAGGTCTTCAACAGCCTGCCGCCCCGGCTCGGTACCAAAGTGTTGCACCTGTGTCAGTCCGGGAAAACGAGCCTCTACCTCGGCCGCGATCTCGGCGGGCAGGCGGGCAACGGTGGCTTCCGTCACCATCAGACTTTCGGCGGGCACCCCTTCGGCGTAGATGATCTCGTGCCGGTCAAACACCAGCGAGAAGTAGTCGACAAACCCGCCTTCCCGCAGAAAGACATTCTCGCCATCCACCAGATGCTTGGCCTGAACCAGAAGCTCGGAGGTCGCAACGCCCGGCAGCTTCTTGCGCTGGTAAAGGAAAATCCGGTGATGCTGGCTCACGATCAGATCGGACGCATTCCCAAGCGTGCCCCTGGCGATCACCACCGGCGCAAATGCCCCCACCGCGCGCAGGGTCACCCGCCCGATCCAGCGCAGCCCCTGCGGCCCATGATCCCGCGTCAGCACCCTGTCGCCCACCACAAGCTCCTCGATCGCGCGCTGCCGCCCGTCTGCCAGCGTGATCATCGTGGCCCGGCAAAACGAGATGCACATGAGATCCGAAAGCCGCGTGTCCCCCGCCGGGCTTGTGCTTTGCAACAAGGTATAGTCGGTGCGGCTCGACAGGGGTGCCAACGGCAGCACCCAATGCCCGCCCCCCACCTGCAGCAGCATCACCTCGACCCTGTTCCCGTCCGGCGACATCATCGTATAACGCCCAAGCCGCACGATCGCCTCGCCCGGCACGCCAATCGCCGATCCCTCCGCCACCCGCGGCTCGGTTCCGGCAGAAGGCCTCGTCATCACCAGCCGCACCGGCCGTGCCCGCTCGTCCAGCGCATAGATGTCGCCCGCCACCACATCACCGGGCTCGCCGAGCCCCTCATCCAGATTGACCCCGATCGCGACGAAGATATCCTCGGCCCGGAACACCAGGCTCACATGCCCTGGAAGGCTCGGTGGCAGGTCAGGCACTATAGCGGAAGATTGGGCTTCGGCCATCTTCGCTCCTTCGGACAGGGCCGCTCAGGCCCGCTCCTGCCCTGCATAGCCAAGCTGCCTCCCCCCCGTCAATCGCTGCCTGACCCAGCTTTCCCTTGCCTCGCCTTTAAATTCGACCTAACCAACTTCATCTATTCATAAATATCCCGGGGTCCGGGGCAGCGCCCCGGGCGTTGCGCCAGACCATCCTCACAGGAGTATCTCCGCATGCATCTCGGCATCACAGGCAAACGCGCCCTCGTCTGCGCAGGATCGAAAGGCCTTGGCCGCGGCTCTGCAGAGGCGCTGGCAGCGGCAGGCGTGCATCTCGTGCTCAACGCCCGCGGAGTCGAGGCGCTCGAAGCCACCGCTGCTGCGATCCGTGCGGCCCATGGGGTAGCGGTCACCACTGTCGCCGCCGACATCACGACCGAAGCGGGCCGCACCGAAGTGCTGGCCGCAGCGGGCGCGGTCGATATCCTTGTGACGAACGCAGGTGGCCCGCCCCCGGGCAACTGGGCCGACTGGGGGCGCGATGATTACATCCGCGCGCTCGATGCCAACATGCTGACGCCGATTGCGCTGATGACGGCCCTTTTGCCCGCAATGATGGCGAAGAGCTGGGGGCGGGTTGTCAACATCACCTCGGCCTCGGTCAAGTCACCCATCGGGCAACTGGGCCTGTCGAACACCGCGCGCACCGGGCTTACCGGCTTTGTCGCGGGCACCGCACGCCAGGTGGCCGAGCGGGGGGTGGTGATAAACAACCTTTTGCCGGGCATCCATGACACCAACCGCGCGACCGCCCTCGACGCGGACGTGATGCGGGCGCAAGGCATAACGATGGAGGCGGCGCGGCGCGCCCGCGTGGCCTCCATACCCGCACGACGCTATGGCACCGCAGCAGAGTTTGGCGCGGTCTGCGCGTTCCTGTGCTCGCAGCATGCAGGCTACATGATCGGCCAGAACATCCTGCTGGACGGCGGCGCCTTCAACAGCACATTCTGAAAAACAAATCCTTAAAGCTTCAGCGCCGCGGCCGTTTCGGCCAGCATCGTGGCAGAGCGGGCAAGGGCCGCGCGCTCCTCAGGGTCAAGCGTCGGCATGAGGTCCGCCTGCACCCCCTCGCGCCCCAGCACGCGCGGGATCGAAAGTGTGGCGCCCGCAACGCCTGCCACCTCAGGCGTAAGGGTCGAGACGGACAGGACTGCCGCCTCGTCATGCGCAATCGCCCGAACGATGCGCGCAAGGCCCGCGCCGATGCCATACCAGGTGGCACCCTTGCCTTCGATGATCCGGTAGGCCGCGCGGCGCACACCTTCGTCGATCTCGGCCACCACTGACGGGGTAATCGCAGCGCCAAGCTGGGCTCCCGCCTCACGGATCGGCAGCGCCCCGGCCCGCGCCGCCGACCACGCCAGGACCTCGCTGTCACCGTGTTCACCGAGAACATAGGCATGCACCGATTGCGGCGAGATGCCCAGATGACGCCCGAGCAGGCTGCGGAACCGCGCCGTATCGAGGATGGTACCCGACCCGATCACCCGCGCAGGGGGCAGACCCGACAAGCGGGTGGCCACATGGGTCATGATGTCCACCGGATTGGAGGCGACCAGCAGAATGGCGCCGGGTGCTGCGCGGCCGACCTCGGCCAGCACCTCGGCAAAGACGGCGGCATTGCGGGCGAGAAGCGAGAGCCGCTCCTCCCCGGGCTTCTGGCTTACGCCCGCCGCCAGAATGACAATCGCCGCCCCGGAAAGCTCTGCGTAGCTGCCTTGCGAGACGGTTGTGGAAGATGCAAAGGGAACAGCGTGCGAGATATCTTCTGCCTGCGCCCGCGCGAGCGGCCCGGACCGGTCCACCAGCACGATTTCCGAGGCGGTGCCGGACAACGCCAGCGCATAAGCTGCAGCGCTGCCGACCATCCCTGCCCCGATGATACCGACCTTTACCGACATTGCCTTCTCCTGAAATTTGCTGCCGGGGCAGCGTCGGTCATGACGCGCGAAAGCACAAGCACCAGTCGCCCTGCACTGCTGCGCAGACGGCGCGTGCGCGAGCCTCCGGCACGGATTTTTTCTAACCAAAATGAATGGGCGCGCGCGGTTTTACATCAGCGCGCGCCTTTTTCGCAAAGCGGAGGTGGCTACTTGGCGGCAAGCAGTTCGGGGACGCTGAGCAGGATGAACTCGTCATCCGCTGCCCGGTCCAGCGCGCGACCGGACGAGAAGGGCAGATTGTTGTCATTGGCAACGAGGATGTGGGTATCATCGACTTTCATCACGTCTTCGATCGTGAAGAAGGGGAAGGTAAAGGTCCCTGCCAGATCCCTTGCGGCCGCGGTGGGGATGCGCGCAAGGCCCTCAGGGTCGGCAATCGCCATCAGATCGACATGGCCGATGCGGCGGACATTGCCATCCGCGTCGAGGGTGGCGGTGTCTATCAACACCACCCGTTTCAGCATCGCAGGCATCGGGAAGCAGTCCGGCGCCGGATCGCCTGCGCATTTCAGCGACGGGTCACCCTCGCCATTGTCCCGCTCGATCACCAGAGCGCGGGTTTCGTCGATGAAATTGAAATCCCCGATGGCGGTGGCGCCTTCGGCGAGTTTGAAGCCGAAGCGCTGGCCCGTCCATTCGCCCTTGGCCGGATCGAACGCCATAACCGGCAGGGTCGTGCCTGCAGGCTGGCCATCCTCGCCCAGAAGCGGCTTTTCCGCCATCGCCCACAAGAGCCCCGTGCCGGGCTGCAGGGCCATCCCTTCGTACCCGCCCGAGCGCTGGACAGTCCAGTCCTTGCCCGCAACCGAGAGGCCCGAGATTGTCGGGTGGTCGACCGATTTCAGCACCGTGTCGCCCTGCATCGTGGGGGTGACAGACAGGATGCGGCCATCCGCCCTGGCGCGCAGGATGAAGGGGCCGAATTCTTCGCCGATCCAGATGTCGCCATCTGCAAACTGGATGCTTTCCGGGTCGAAATCTGCACCGGTCAGGTAGCGGCTGTCGGTCCCTTCGTGGGCGATACGGAAAGGGACCTTGCGGTCAGGGTCGCTGAGAAACACGGTCTGTTCGACACCGACGCTGCCCGTCGCGAAATCCGGCCGCATGCGGTGGATCATCAGCAGCGCGTCGGGGCTGTTGGCCCGGGAGCCAAAGCCGTTGTCCGACAGCACCCAGATCGAGCCGTCTTCTGCAAGGTTGGCCGCGAAGCCCGACAGTCCCTGCAGGGGCTGGCCGAGGAAGGGAAGGCGCAGGCCGGTGGGCCGCTTGCCGTGCAGCGCACCCGTGTCGCCCATCACGCTCATGGGCGCGTCATTGCGGGCGGGGCCGGTGAACTTGCCCGAGATCCACGCATCGCGCGGTACATCGACGGGCGGAGCAACCATTGTGAGCGCGGGGAGCGCGGCATGGCCCGCAAGGGTCGCCGTAAAGGTTTGCTCTGCGTTTGCAGAAGCGGCAAAGCCGACAATTATCGTGGCGAGCAGGAGGGTGGTACGGGAGGTCATCTGGAATCCTTTCGTCAGACAGACAGGATCCCAGAGCTAGGTCGTCCACACGACGCGGGCGTGACGCGCACATGACGCATAGGTGACGCGTAGGTGACGCGTAGGTGTCGGGCTCATGAAGGGCGTACAAAGGCTTGCAGTCATTCAGTCTGAAGCGGACGGAGCCGCCGCGAGCGTGCGAAACATCGCCAGCACGTCATCGCGCGGAACTGTAGCGGGCACCCCTGCTGCGACTTCGTCGCGCGTCCAGACCCAGCTTTGCTCAGGATCATGGCGCATCGCCCACTGGGGGAACAGGCGCTCCGTCGCGGGTTCGTTTACAAGTTCGGTTACTTCGACATGCCGGTCGTCCTTGCGGATGCGGCGGAAACAGCGGCCGACCACCGCCTCCTCGCCTTCAAGAAACTGCAAGTACAGGTCTTCCCGGCACACAAGCGCCCCCGTAATCCCGTCGCGCAGATTGTTGGCCCGGGCCAACATCAGGATGCCCAACAAATCCGACGTGGAATAGCCGAACGGACGCGAGACATAAATGATGTGATGCAAGCCCATGGAGTCTTCCCGCTATCGCACGGCGGACGCCATGGCCGCACAGCAAGCCTGCGCGCTTTGCGCTGCGAAGGCAAGTCGCAGACAGCACCGATGTGCTCCGCGAGGGCGCCGGGACCAAAGAGTCCATTCACCTTGACCGTTGCAGCCTTTTGCGCTACCTGCCATGAAATCGGCCGGGAACCATGTTCCCTTGCTGAAGACGCCGGGGCGCCCGGAAAGCAGCGTCCCTCAACATGTGTGGTCCGATACCGCACCTTTAGGACGCTTTATGACCAGATTTTCCGACCTCGCGCTCGACCCGCGCGTACTGCAGGCTGTTTCTGAGGCAGGTTACGAAACCCCTACCCCCATTCAGGCCCAGGCGATTCCTCCCGCACTTCTGGGGCAGGACGTGCTTGGTATTGCACAGACCGGCACCGGCAAGACAGCCGGTTTCGTGCTGCCCATGATCACGTTGCTGGGTCAGGGCCGCGCACGGGCACGCATGCCGCGCAGTCTGGTTCTGGCGCCGACGCGGGAATTGGCAGCACAGGTGGCCGAGAACTTCGAAACCTATGCCAAACACACCAAGCTGACGAAGGCGCTGTTGATCGGCGGCGTTTCGTTTGGTGAACAGGACAAGCTGATCGACCGCGGGGTTGATGTGCTGATCGCGACACCGGGCCGGTTGCTCGATCATTTCGAGCGTGGCAAGCTGTTGCTCAACGGCGTGCAGATCATGGTGGTGGACGAAGCGGACAGGATGCTCGACATGGGGTTCATCCCCGACATCGAACGTATCTTCCAGCTGACGCCCTTTACCCGCCAGACGCTGTTCTTCTCGGCCACGATGGCGCCCGAAATCGAGCGGATCACGAATACCTTCCTCACCAATCCCGCCAAGGTGGAAATCGCCCGGCAGGCGACCGCATCGACCACAATCGCGCAAACGCTGATCCAGTTCGCACCGACGCGCAAGGACCGCAGCTTTGCCGAAAAGCGCGCGGTGCTGCGTCACATCATCAGCGCCGAGGGCGAGGCCTGTACCAATGCCATCATCTTTTGCAACCGCAAGATGGACGTGGATGTGGTGGCGAAGTCACTCATAGCGCATGGTTTCAACGCGGCACCCATCCATGGAGATCTGGATCAGAGCCAGCGCACCAAGACGCTGGACGAGTTCCGCGAAGGGACGCTGCATCTGCTGGTGGCCTCTGACGTTGCAGCTCGGGGGCTGGACATTCCGGCGGTGAGCCATGTGTTCAACTTTGACGTGCCCTCGCACCCCGAGGATTACGTTCACCGCATCGGCCGCACGGGCCGCGCGGGGCGGACCGGCAAGGCCTACACGATCGCCGTCACGATGGATGACAAATACATCAATGCGATCGAAAGCCTGGTGAAGATGCCGATCCCGCGGGCGCCGTTGCCCGAGGGGCTCGATCTTGCCTCGGTGTCGGACACTAAGCGACCGGATCGCGGGTCGGATCGCGCCTCGGCGCGTGGATCGGCGCGCGGGTCAGACCGGGCGCGCGGCGAAGACCGAAGTGCGCGCGGTCCGCGCCCCGAACAGGCGGAACGGGGCGAGCGCCCCGCCCGGATCCGCGCCGAACGTGCGCCGCGTGCTGCAACGGAAGTGGCCCCGGTGATCGAGTTGCAGGACGACGTCGCAATCGAGGCTGTAGCGGCTGTTGCCACCCTGACCGAAGCGCCGCGCCGCGAGCGTGGGCCCCGCCGGGAAGAACCGCGCCGGGATGATCAGCGCCGGGAAGAACCCCGCCGCGACGAACCGCGTCGCGATGACCGGCGAGACCGGCGCGAGGACCGACAGTCAGGTCCGCAGGTTGTGGGGATGGGCGAGCATGTGCCGGACTTTATCCTGCGCAGCTTCAAGATCACTTCGGTGACACCCGATGACGCCGAAGCCGAGACGACCGGCACCGAAGGCTGAGAGACGCATCCGGGATCGTCAGGCGGACCCGGATGACGCTACCGCGACGCCGGACGCCGTTTGGTGGCATTGGTCCGGTGCCGCCACGGCCTATCACCGGATATGGCTGGATAGCTTTGAGTCTGCGGCAAGCCCCCGGTGCGCTGCCCCGGACCCTAGGATATTTATGAATAGATGAAATACCGGGGGCGAGGCCTGCGCTTCGTCCTGCGGCAGGGAGTTGGCTGATGGCGGACGATGCACTGGTGATCTTTACCCCCTCGGGCAAACGGGGGCGCTTTGCGTTCGGGACGCCGGTGCTGACGGCGGCGCGGCAATTGGGGGTGGACCTCGACTCCGTCTGCGGTGGGCGCGGAATTTGCTCGAAATGCCAGATCAGTCCGGGCTATGGCGAGTTTGCCAAGCATGGGGTGACGGTTGCAGCCGAAGCCCTGACGGAGTGGAACGCGGTGGAAGAGCACTATCGCTCGAAGCGCGGGATGATGGAGGGGCGGCGTCTTGGATGCCAGGCGCAGGTCATGGGCGATGTGGTGATCGACGTGCCGCCGGAAAGCCAGGTCCACAAGCAGGTGATCCGCAAGTCGGCCACGCAGCGCGACATCGTGATGGATCCGGCGACGCGGCTGATTTACATCGAAGTTGACGAACCCGACATGCATGAACCCTCGGGCGACTTTGAGCGGGTGTCCAAGGCCCTGGCCGCGCAGTGGCAGGTGGAGGGGGTCGAGGCGGACCTCGCTATTCTGCGCCGGTTACAGCCGGTGCTGCGCAAGGGCGCCTGGAAGATCACCGTGGCGCTTCACAAGGGCAATCATGACCGGGCGCCGCGGATCCTCGATCTGTGGCCGGGGTTTCATGAGGGCGGCCTTTACGGGCTGGCGATCGACCTCGGCTCCACCACCATTGCAGCGCATCTGTGCGATCTGCGCGACGGGGAGGTACTGGCTTCGTCCGGCCTGATGAATCCGCAGATCAGGTTCGGCGAGGATCTGATGAGCCGGGTATCCTATGCGATGATGAACCCCGGCGGCGATGTCGAGATGACACGCGCGGTGCGCGAGACGATCAACGCCCTGGCAGGCTCGATTGCCGCGGAGGCGGGGGTTGACCCGCAGGCGATCTACGAGGTGGTCTTTGTGTGCAACCCGGTGATGCACCATCTGCTGATGGGGATCGACCCGGTGGAGCTGGGTCAGGCACCGTTCGCGCTGGCCACCTCGGGCAGCCTCAGTCTGGATGCACGAGAGCTTGACCTTGTCGCGATCAACCGCGCGGCGCGGGTCTATGTGCTGCCATGCATCGCGGGGCATGTGGGGGCGGATTGCGCCGCGGTGGCGCTGTCGGAGGAGCCGGGCAAGTCCAAGGACTTGGTGCTGATCGTCGACGTCGGCACGAATGCCGAGATCTTGTTGGGGAACGAAAGTCGGGTGCTGGCCTGTTCGTCCCCCACCGGCCCTGCGTTCGAAGGCGCGCAGATCTCCTCCGGCCAGCGCGCGGCCCCCGGCGCGATCGAGCGGGTGGAGATTGATGCGGCCACCAAGGAGCCGCGCTTCAAGGTGATCGGGTCGGATCTTTGGTCGACAGAGGCGGGATTTGCCGAGGCCACGGCCACCAGCGGCATCACCGGTATCTGCGGGTCGGGCATCATCGAGGCGGTGGCTGAGATGCGGATGGCGGGGCTGGTGGACCAGAGCGGGCTGATCGGCGGGCCGGACCAGACGGGGACGGCGCGTTCGGTGCCCGAGGGGCGGACGCATTCCTATGTGCTGCATGACGGCACGGCCACGGGCGGGCCGATGATCATGGTCACGCAGGGCGATATCCGGGCCATCCAGCTGGCGAAGGCCGCGCTTTATGCCGGAGCGCGGCTTTTGATGGATGAGATGGGGGTCGATGTGGTGGACCGTGTCACCCTCGCGGGGGCGTTTGGCGCGCATATCAGCCCGAAGCACGCAATGGTGCTGGGGATGATTCCCGATGTACCCCTCGACCGCGTGATTTCGGCCGGGAATGCGGCGGGCACGGGCGCACGTATCGCTCTGTGCAACGTCGGCGCGCGCAATGCAATCGAGGTGACGGTGGGCGAAATTCACAAGGTGGAAACCGCGATCGAGCCGCGGTTTCAGGAGCATTTCGTCAATGCGTCGGCCATTCCCAATGCAGTCGACACCTTCCCCGAACTGAGCAAGATCGTGACGCTGCCGGACGTGGCTTTCAACACTGCCGGGTCCGGGAGTGATGGCGGGCGGCGGCGACGGCGGGGGTGACATCCCGCACGGCTGTCTTATGATGCCGCGCATGACCGAGGATCCGATCGCCCCTTTGCTTGTTCGCGTGGCCGCCCAGGACCGGGCGGCGTTTCGTGATCTGTACCGGGCAACCGCCTCGAAACTAATGGGGGTCCTGCTGCGTATCCTTGCCGAGAGGGCGGAAGCGGAGGATGCCTTGCAGGAGCTGTTTATCCGGGTGTGGCTAAGGGCGGGGCGCTATGATTCAGACCGCGGCCGGGGCATGACGTGGCTGATTGCGCTGGCGCGGAACCTTGCCATCGACCGGATTCGTGCGCGACGCGAGACCACGTTGGATGACAAGTCGATGGAGGCTGTCGCCGACACCGCCCCACGTGCCGAGACGCGGATGGTCGCGATGGGCGAGGCGCGGCGGGTCAGCGACTGCTTTGCCACGCTGGAGCCTGCGCAGGCGGAAGCGGTGCAGGGGGCGTATCTTGCGGGCCTGTCTTATGTTGATCTGGCCGCGCGGCATGGCGTGCCTCTGAACACCATGCGTACGTGGCTGCGGCGGAGCCTCGTGAAGCTGAAGGAGTGTCTGGAGCGATGATTGACATTCCGTTGCCCCCGGAAGACGAGGACAACACGCTTGCCGCGGAATACGTGCTCGGCGTGCTCGATCTGGCCGATCGGACGGCGGCAGAGGCACGTGCAAAAGCGGAGCCTGCCTTTGCCGCGCGGATAGCCGCCTGGGAGCAAAACTTCGCTGAGTTGAACGAGGGGTATGCCGATGCTCCTGCCCCGAACCTTCTGCCGCAGATAGAGGCGCGGCTTTTTCCACAAACGGCGCGGCCGCAGTTCAACTGGTTTCGCCTTTTCCGGGCGGCGGGACTTTTGGCCGCATTGCTGCTGGCGTTGGCTCTGGTGATGCCGCGCAACGCGCCGGACTTTGTCGCAAGGCTTGCGACCAAGGACGCGACCCTTGCCTATGAGGCGCGGTTTGACGATGGCCGGCTGACCGTGACGCGGGTAGCGGGCGGGTCTGCAGAGTCCGGCCGTGTCCACCAGCTTTGGATCATCGCGCCCGGCGAGGCGCCGATTTCACTGGGGCTTCTGGCCGGAATGGATCTCACGCTCGACTATCCGTTGCCGCCGCCGGGCTGGCTTTTGGCAGTGAGTGTGGAGCCTGAGGGCGGCTCTCCGTCCGGTCTGCCAACCGGACCAGTGATCTTGAGCGCGCAGGTCGGCGCCTGAGATCACGAAATCGAGAGCGGACGGGCAGGCTGAAACTTCATCCCAACGGCGTGCGTTTGTTATGGGAAGACGGGACAAGCCCGTCTTGAACCCCTGGGAGTCATCATGAAATTTCGTATTGCAACCGCCATCCTCGCCCTGTCCACCGTTGCGGCATTTGCTGAAAATCCGAAGGTCGGCGGCGCTGAAATGTTTGCGGACAAGAACATTGTGGAGAACGCGATGAACTCGGCCGATCACACCACGCTTGTGGCCGCCGTCAAGGCTGCAGGGTTGGCTGAGACGCTGCAAGAAACGGGCCCGTTCACCGTCCTTGCGCCGACAAACGAAGCCTTTGCCAAGCTGCCCGCAGGCACAGTCGAAAACCTGTTGAAGCCAGAGAACAAGGAAACTCTGGTAAAGATCCTCACCTGCCACGTAATCCCGGCCAATGCGATGGCTTCGGACATCGTGGGCATGATCGAGGCGGATGGCGGCAAGCACAAAGTCGAGACCGTCGGCGGATGCGAGTTCACGCTGATGACCAAGGATGGCAAGGTCATGATCGAGGATGAACAGGGCAATGTCGCGACCGTCACGATCGCCGACGTAAAGCAGTCGAACGGCGTGATCCACGTGATCGACACGGTCCTCATGCCGAAAATGTAAGCTTGCGGCAGACTTCTTTCCCCGGTCTGCCGCGCCGCACCCTCCCTCACCGTCCCCGGAAGTTCCGGAGGGTGCGGCGCAAGGAACCCTCGGGGGTTTTGTGCGTCTTGCGGCCTGCCCCAACGGCGCAGGGCACTGGAAAGAGGTTGGCCCTGCTGCCCGAATGGCGGGAGCCTCCGGCGGGGATATTTGGGGCAAAGACGAATGGGCATGGGTGTCGAAAGCCGCTCACCGATCTTGAACCACTGTGCGGATGTGGCTATGATGATGGCGTGCGGGTGTAGCTCAATGGCAGAGCAGCAGCTTCCCAAGCTGAATACGAGGGTTCGATTCCCTTCACCCGCTCCAACATCCCTTTCCCTCCTCTGCCCGGCCGGCTAGCAAACGACAGGTTTGCAGCAAGGAGGCGACAGATGAACAGCGATATCAGACGTTTTGGCACCGGTCCGCGGATGAGCGAGGGCGTGGCCTTTGGCGGCATCCTCTGGGTGGCGGGACAAGTGGGAAACCCGGGGGAGTCGGTGGAGGCCCAGACGCGCACCTGCCTCGCCGAGTTGGACCGCATTCTGTCCGAGGCGGGAACGGACAGGACCCGCATTCTTTCGACACAGATTTGGCTGGCCGACATGGCAAGCTTCCCCGAGATGAACAAGGTCTGGGATGCTTGGGTTCCGCAGGGTCACACCCCCGCGAGGGCTACGGGCGAAGCGAAACTTGCCACCCCCGATTATCTGGTTGAAATCATCGTGACGGCGGCGTTGCGTTGACGGCACGCCCCGGCGTCGATCCGCGCCGGGGCGAACACCGTAGTTCGGGTAAAATATCAAGTAAGCATTGCATTTCAGAATAAGCACTATATTTCAAAGAGATTAGAGACGTAGTTTTTGTAACGTGTGAACTTTCATGCGCCCCGTGCCTGAATACGACGGCCTGCTAGATCGCCTCGTTTCAAGCCAGGGGTCGTCGTCCTGTTGCGACGACGACCGGACCATCGTGTTGAAGGCATGCCCCGGCGCAGATCTGCGCCAGGGTGTTGCTTGAACGGCTAAAAATTCCCGATAATCTCATACTTTCAGCTTCCTTCGCCACGAAGCTCTCATCCCAGGCGAAGTCA
>Ga0105046_10006674_pt1 | contig 18247 bp, 16 predicted proteins | sample MAT03_FD_78385 | JGI IMG/M metagenome (GOLD analysis project Ga0105046, IMG submission 78385) | Freshwater microbial communities from Lake Fryxell liftoff mats and glacier meltwater in Antarctica - MAT-03 (megahit assembly) | ecosystem: Environmental > Aquatic > Freshwater > Ice > Liftoff...
AGATGCCGAACGGTTTCGTTGCGTCATGTGACGGCCGTGTGTTGCAGGTGACACTTTGGCGACGGGACCTGCATTTGCTCGTTCTTAGGTTACGTTCCGGTCTTCCTCATGGCTTTCCATTACCTCATAGCCGCCACGATCGTGTGGCTCGCGGCCGGCGCTGCCGGTTGTGGACAACGAGCGCCCACGCCGAGCGTTGCCCCCGAGCTCAACCTGCCGAATTTGCCCCTGCGTTTGATCACCGCGGAGCAGCGGGAGCTTTTCGACGAAGGCGATATGCTTTTCGAGACAACGATGCGGCCCGCCGATGGTTTAGGGCCCCACTTCATTCAAAAGGCTTGCGCTTCTTGCCACCGTGATGATGGGCGCGGGCCCGGTATCGTTCCCAAAATGATGCCAAACAGGCAGGTGACGAACCGCTTGCCCCCAGCCGTCTTTGGTCGAGGTTACATCGAGGCGGTTGCCGATCGCGAAATTGAACGCATGGAGGTTCTGGCGCGCGGCCGCACCAATAGCATCAAGGGACGCGTTCACCGTGTGCGTTACTTGGCCGAGGGCAACATTGATAAGCGCTACCATCAACACCAGCCAAGGGCGGCAAACGCAACCTTGATCGGCCGCTTCGGCGTGAAGGCCCGCATAGCGACGCTCGACGAATTCACAGCCGATGCCTTGCAGAACGACATGGGTCTGACGAGCCCCTTGCGTCCCTTAGAGGTGGCCGACAAAGACGGCCTCAAAGAAGACGGCAAGCCCGGGATTGATGTAACAGTGGCCCGTGTGAACGCTCTTGCCGACTACGCTCGACTGTTGGAGATCCCCCCCCGCGTTCCGCCGTCTCCTGAAGCACAAATACTGTTCGCGCAATCGTTGTGCAGCAGCTGCCATACGCCCACACTGCAGACCAGGCAAGACTATCCCATCAACGCCCTTGCCGGGATCGACGCGCCGGTTTTTACTGATCTGTTGCTGCATGACATGGGCAGCGCAATGTCGGACGGCATGCAAGAGGGCGACGCTGGTCCGCAAGACTTCCGTACGACGCCCCTTATAGGTTTGCGCTTTTACCCTGCGTTTATGCACGACGGTCGCGCACGGACTGTTGCGGCCGCCATTGATGCCCATGGTGCGTCCGATTCGGAGGCGCGGGACTCCGTTCAAGCCTTCAATGCGCTGACGCCTGCACAGCAAGCGATTCTGGTTCGGTATGTTGAAAGTCTCTAAGTCAAAACTGGTGCTTCTTGCAGTGACTTGCGTGCCCTTGTCGAGCGCTTGCAATGCCTCAAAGCATAAGGACGCAGCTCGCCGTGCCGAAGTGGTGGTGGCGTTGAAGCAACATCTGACAGCCAGCGTGACCGCTTGGGTTGCCGCGAGCCACGCGTTGCAGGCAGCGGCGCCGGACGGCTCAGCAGGCTGGAATGTGCAAACCGATGCTGCTGCAATTGCGGCCATGAAGAAGGAGTGGAAGAACGGGCGTCGTGCTTACGAGCTTGTGGAGGGAGCCATGGCGCCTTTGTTTCCCGAATCGGATGTGGCCACAGACAGCCGCTACGAAGACTTCTTGGTGCGCGAGGGCAGCGTGGCCGACAAATATTCTTTCGACGGCGAAGGCGTGGTGGGAATGCACGCCATTGAGCGAATCTTGTGGGCCGACACGATACCTGAGGCCGTGGTGGCTTACGAAAGCGCGTTGCCCGGTTACACCAAGGCTGCCTTTCCCACCACAGCGGCCGAAGCTGCGGACTTCAAGAACAAGTTGGTTGCACGTTTGGTGAAAGACACCGAGAACTTGCAGGCCCAATTGGCTTCGATTGCACCTGACATTGCGTTCGTGTACCGCGGCTTGCTTGATTTGGTGAGAGAGCAAGTGGAAAAGGTAGACAAGACCGCGTCTGGTGAAGAGGAGTCGCGATACGCACAATCGACGTTGGCCGATCTGCGTTCCAACCTAGACGGCTGCGAGCAGGCATACGCCATCTTGCGTCCATGGCTTCGCGAGAAAAGCGAAGGTCCCGCTGTGGATGCGCGTATCACGGCTGCTTTTGCGGAACTACGCACGCTTTATGGCATTGAATCGGCGATGCCATCGCCCCCCGATCAGTGGAGCAGCTTGGATCCAACGCCCGCAGCTTTGGCAACACCGTTCGGCAAACTGTTTGCGGGCACCAAACACGCCGCCGATGAAAAGGCGCCAGGCTCGTTGGTCGCCCAATTGCGAATCGCTGCCAAGACGCTTGGCTTGCCGGAGATGCCGTGAACTATTACAAGCTCCTGCAGTTTCTGCCGTTGATGTGTTTGGCTTCGTGCCAACGGCCGGTGGCCAAAACTTTACCAACGCTAGCCGCGGGACAAGCGTTTGTGGCCTTCGAACGTGACTTCGAGGACTTTCGTGATTGGCAACGCGTGCCCGTGCCAGAACGTGGTCGCGCCCAAGGCATCACGCACACCGCCGGCTTGCGGCGAGAGTGGATCAACGCCAAGCCCGCCAAAGGCAGCACCATCTTCCCTGTGGGCACAATCCTGGTCAAAGAGATCGAATCAGGCATGCCCGAAGGCCACCAGCTTTTCGCGATGGTCAAACGGGGCGCCGACTACAACCACCAAGGCGCCAAGGGATGGGAATGGTTCGAGCTGTTTGAGCGCAAGACCGGCGGCTTGGGCATTCAATGGCGGGGCATCAATGCCCCCGTCGGCGAAGCTTACGGCAGCGGCGATCCCATGGGTGGCTGCAACGGGTGTCACGAAACCGCGCTTGGTAATGATTACGTTAAGGCCGAGGCGGCCGCTCTTTCCGCGCTAGGCAATTGAGATCAAGCAATTGAGGTCAGGCCCTGAGCGGCCAGCCGGTGAGCGTCTATCGCTTGCGCTTGCAGTCACGTTCCCTTTGCAACATAGGACCTGACCGATTCGGCGACAATGGCGGCAACGTCTCGTTGGGTCACTAACCTCGAATATTACATTGTTGTGTCAACTTGGGAGCGACCGCTGACCGTGTCACCAGGAAGTCGGCCACGCGTCACACGGGCCATGGGCCAAAAGACGTAGAACGGCAAAGTTCATAAGGAGAACAAAAATGAAACTACTGAATTTTGCCCCTCTCTCCATGGCCGCGGCCATGGGAAGCCTCGTCGCTTGCGGCGCCCCCGAGCAAAGTGACGACACCGGATCGATCGAGTTTGCACTAACCGTGGTACCAGCAGACGTCTCGTGCGTGCGTCTGGTTGCTACGGGAAGCCGTACCGTTACCTCTCTTCGGAACGTATCGCCCGGCGCTTCGTCAGCAGGCTTCAACGTTGATCGTCTGCCCGCGGGCATTGTGCAGGTTGACGGCCAAGCCTTTAGAGGCGCGTGCTCGACTGTGAGCAGCAGCTCGATTCCCTCATACGTTACAGAAGCGCCGGTGAACGTTCGAGTAGCGCCGTTTGAGGTGGCTAAGGTCTTGCTCAAACTGATCCGCAACGGGCGGTTGTCGGTCGGCGTGGATTTTGAGGATCCCTTCTGGATCAACCGCAGCACAGCGCCAGTGGATCTGGCCGTGTTTGGCGATGCACCCTACGGAGCCGTTCAAATCAGCGACTTCCCCAATTTCATCGCCAGCGTAAACGCTGATACGTCGATTGCAGAAGCGGTTCACTTGGGCGACATCAAGAACGGCAGCAGCCGCTGCGATACGTCGTACTTTCAGTTTGTTCTCGACGGTTTGAACACGGTGAAACGGCCCTTGCTGTACACCCCTGGCGACAACGAATGGACCGATTGTCACCGCGCCAACAACGGTGCCTTCGACCCTCTTGAGCGTCTGGCAACTTTGCGATCGATGTACTATCCCGTTCCAGGATTGTCGTTAGGCGTGCAAAAGAAGCAAGTGCTTAGCCAATCGACTTTTCCAGGCTTCGAGACGTTCGTAGAGAATCAAATGTGGGTTGAGGCCGACACGGTGTTCTCGGTGCTTCACGTTGTGGGCAGCAACAACAACCTCTTGCCCTGGTTCACTGATGACAAGACCGGAACCAAGATGGACGACCCAGCGCGACGGATCGCTGAGGCGGACGCCCGCATCGCAGCCACGCTGAATTGGTTGGATCGCGCGTTTGAAACGGCCGCCAGCGAGGGTTCAGGCGCGGTTGTGTTGATGATGCAGGCTGATATTTGGGAAGGCGCAGCCGCTTCGGGCTTCACCGCGATCGTACAAAAAATCGCGACTCGGACGATCGCTTTTGGTAAACCGGTCTTGCTGCTGCAAGGTGACTCACACATCTTTAAAGTCGACAACCCCCTGGCCATGGGCGACGCAGGCTACGGCGTGACCACCCCGGTGCCCAACCTAACCCGCGTCGTGGTCCAAGGCTCAACCACCGCGGCCCTTACCGAATGGCTCAAGCTGCATGTCGATACCGCTGTTAGCCCGCCGTTTAGCTGGACGCGCATTACGCACTAAGATCGTTTTTTTATACGAGAAGAAAAGGGCCTCTTAACGGGCCCTTTTCCTTTTGAGCGAAAGCACCATCGCTAAGTCGTGCTGAACGTCCGCTGTCCTAGGCAACCCTGCCTCACGGAACGGATTGACACCATTCTGTCGCGCGTTGTTGCGCAAAGCTCGGCCAGTTGTGACAGGAGAAAACACCATGCAGAAGATTCTATCGTCTGTGCTGACGGCGTTCCTCGCCTTGTACGCGACCGCTTGTGAACCGGATGTGGAAACGCAGATCCGCCAGTACGTGCGACTCTTACCGACACGATTACTTCCAGTCTAGGCGCAGTTGTCCGTCCGTAAATACGCGCCCATGTTCGCCAAGGCCCGTGGACCCGTTGGTAATACTTTCATGGACGTTCGTTGCTGGCCCCAAGACAACATCTCGCCCCCGCTCGAACGTCTGCGCTTTTACAAGCGCCCAATACGCCTTATTTAGCTGCAAAGCACGTGCGCGGGACGGCATCAGTAGTTTCTCAATGCCCTGGGCGCCTAGGCGCGCCACTTGCGCTTCGGCCAACTTGCCGTTCGGAAAGAAGCGTTTGAGCATCTCACCGTTGCTGCGAAATTCGTCACCACCTTTGACGCGACGAAAGTAAGTTAAGATTTCCGGCGCCTTGTGTTTTAGCTGAGGCACATCGGGAATGCCGCGTAGATCCTGGTACGCCCAACCCGCTCGTCCTGGCACCTTGCGAGGGAAGGCGAAGGTTTGATCTAGCGTAACGCCCAAGTTTGTGTGGCACCCCGTGCAGAACATTTGTTCTTCATGTGTCTGCAAACGCAGTTTGCCTTCGGCGTCCTCGATAAAGCCCTGCAAGCGCCAACCGAAATCATTGACCAATCCGCTAAGCGGCTCGCCTTGCACCACGGGCGGTTTGCCCTCCTCTCGTTCGTTCTGCTCGCGTTCGTAGTTTGAAATCACCTTCCATCTTTCAATTTCGTAATCCTTACGCAAATAGCGCAGCTCTTTCATGCGAACCGCGATGTGGCTCGGAACGTCTGGATCGATGTAACGAACGGAATGAAGAAACTCAGTGCCCTGAGGATAAAGCGATCGGTGGACCTTGCTCTCGGCTGCGTCCCCAAAGTAATGACTGGGCAATCCGCGAAGGTGGGTGGTGACGGTTTGCTTCCCGTCGCGATCCAAATCTGCAGCAAGCTTGGTTTCATTTATGGGTTCCACATCCCATTCGACGTTTTCCGCCGCAATCTCAGGATCGCTGGCAAACGACGCCTCAAGCACCGCCAGATTCGCCTTGTAGACTTGCACATCAAGGCTTCCTGCGCGCTGACGGAATTTCGTCGGTAGGCGAATCATCACATCGTCTGTGGACCCGTTGGTAGGCCAAAACGCTCCGGGAAAGGGCTTATACCGAAAGGCGCGCCAACCGCTGTCGTCACGCGCGAAGCCTTCGTCATCAAAGCCGGCAGCGAAATTCAGATCTGGCCGATATCCTGTGTAGCCTTCGCGATCTTGCAACACGTGCCGCAACGCTGTGTAGTTGTCTTGGCGCACGTACGCAAGAACGGCCTCATCGCTGAAAAGGGTTAGGTCCGCTGGCTTAACGAACAAATTTCGCCAATGATTCGTGAGCGCCTGCTCGGAGAATGAATACTCTTTTTGCAGCCGCCAATCGCTCATCAAGTTGGGAAAGCGCGATTCACTGTGGCAGGTCCAGCACGGGTTGGATGTGCCGTTGGTTCGGGTGTAACACTGCGGTGGAATGCCAGCCTCGCGGTTGACGACACGGCCGCGGGACGCCGTGGCGAGCGCCAACGGATCGTAAGCCGACTTCGCGGTCTGGCCTTTTGATTCTGACGTCGCAACCCCCGTGCTCGCAGCAGGCATGGCGGGTGTAATCGCCGGTGCAGTGGGTTGGCCGCCGCATTGCCAGGCGCTCAGGGCCAGCCCCGTTGTCAGCGCCAGCGCGCCACCAAGCATGCATCTTTTGTAGTTCATGAACCCTCAAAACGAAAAACCGCCGCGGTGTCAGGCGACAACCGCAGCGGCTTTAACTTCATTGCTGGTTAGGGTTGCGACCAGGGCCAGTTGCTAAATCGCGCTTCGCCTGGGTGTTGCACGTTGAAGAACAACGTCCTTCCATCCGGGGTAAACGCAGGTCCTGTGGCTTCTGAATCGCTGGGTCCCGCCACCACGCGGAAGCCCCGGTGTGTGCCATTGGGCAGTGTGGTAGTCATATCGACATAGTAGAGGCCATCGCCGTGCGAGCCGTTGACGCTAGGGTTACCGTCAGTGCCAAACCAAAGATTGCCTTCTGGGTCGATCACCAAGTTGTCAGGGGCACCCGCATCAAAGAGGCCCTTTTTGTTGTCGCCCAACCACACCGCATAGAACTGGAATGCGCCGACGTTCGCGAAGTCATCGCCTGTTTCTTTCAACGCGAACACTGAGCCTGGAGCGTCGTTGCGGCGGTTGGCCGGTTGCCCCACTGTTTCGCCACGCTTAGCCGCGTTGTCACGCGTATCAAGCTTGCCGTCAGCGAACAAGAAGTTATTGCCCGTGTGGTTGGTGAACGCGATGTAAAGACGGTTCTGGGAGGGGCTCCATTCGATGTCTTCGGGGCGGTTTAGCTCACGTACGCCAATTTTGTGTTCGGCGGTGAACAAGCTTTGCTTCATAGTGTTATTGTCTGGAATTGCGCCCAAACCGTTCCACGTGTTGTTCTTGAGCGCAGCGCCCACCTTGATGCCAGCTCCCAAAGCGGGTGCGTTGGGTGCGTCGTCGGTGCTGTTGTCCACGCTTAACAGGATCCACTTTCCATTGCCCGGTGCTGCGGCAGTGGGTGTGGTGCCGTTGTTGATCGTCTTGCCTGTGTTGTTGTCGAGGTCCGCGAAGTGCGCCACATATATGTAGCCATCTGCCAACATGTCGCGAATTTGCTTCTTGGTCATGCCAGCCGTGTATGGGGTCTTTGAAACCCACTTGTACAAGCGACCGCCGCGGCGATCGCTTGAAGCGTAGATCACGATGGGCTTGCCAGGCACAAGCTGCCAGCTGCCGTCGGTGGCGACGGCAGCGTTCTCCCAGCGTGCGCGGCCGAAGCTGCCCAGCTTTTGGTGCCCTACGCCCATGTCATCGTAGAACTTGTCAGCGGGTTTGCCTGGATCGAACTCGACCAAATAGCCATAGTAGTCGCGGTTGTTGCCCTTGGAGGCACGGCCGTATTCACTGCTAGCCGTTGGGCTAACGTTGAAGACTATGTTCTTGCCCGGATCGCAAACGCCGCCTGCAACGAACGTGTTGTTGCCGCTCCAGCAATCTTCAAGATCGCCGTAGAAATCCTGCACGTTTTCTTCGCCGCTTAGCACGGTGCCCCAAGGAGTGTGCCCACCTGAGCAGTTGTTGCCCGTACCCGCGACAACGCCAGCCGGCAAAGCCACACCGCTGTCGTCGGTGTTACCAGCTGACAGGGCCATGCCCGTGACCTTGATGCGCGTCGCGCTGGTGGCATCGTAGCGTACGTTTGTGGCTGCGCGGTCTATGACCCAGTGGCCCGTTGATGGATCCTGAACCGTACGGACCCATGAACCACCAATTTGCCGCTTGCCCGCGGTAACAAACTTATCCACGTTCGCTTGTGTCCACGATGCACCCGCCGCTGTGTCGAAGTTCAGCAACTTGCGCGCTCGCATCCATTCAGCAAGCTTCGTGTAGGAGCCAGCCGGAGGGGTGTTCACGGCTGCCATGGTGCCCGAGACGTATTCGTGATTTACGAAAAACCAACCCGAAGTGCTGCCGCCGCCGTAAAAGCCACCCAAGGAACCATCGGGGGTGTCGCCAAAGTAAGCGATGTAATCGTTGTTGTCGCCAAAGCGAGGCACCACTTTGCCGTCTTTTTCCTCTGCGGAATCATCCCATGTCAACGGTTCCAGCCATCGAACCACCACGTTGGCTTGTAAGCCCTTGAGGGCCCGCACGGTGTCCGTCGAAGCTGGCGCCAAGGGGAAGCCAGGTGTGCTTGTTGCGTTGACGTTGTATTGCGCCACCAAAGCCTTAACCATTGAAGGAATGCTCTGGTTTGGGGACACAACAGCAACCAAGCCCGAAATGGCGCCCAAGTTGCTCAGCGAACGAGAGGCTAAGCCAGGGTCGCCTTGCGCGCCCGCTTCTCCCTGAGCGCCTGCATCTCCAACCGCTCCTTGGGCTCCGGGCGTTCCTGCTGGCCCTAGAGTTCCCGCGGCACCCGGCGTTCCCATCGGCCCCGGTGTTCCCATTGAACCAACAAGTCCTGGGTCACCCTTGTCGCCCGAGCAACCTGCACCAGCCAGTGCACCCAATACGAACACCGCGCCAGCGCCCACGTTTCCTGCGATCCATCGACTCATTTGGCCTCCAAATTTTGCATTTGATTCTCGGGCATCATGCAGGGAATGGCGCCGCGCAAAAGTGGCAGATGTGAAACGCTTTCGCAGCAGGTGCAACACCAAAGCGTTGCATTGATGTTGCACAGTGAACGTCATGAAGAAGTCCGTCAAACTGAGTTTCCTGCTTACGGCGATGGGGTGGAGCGCGTGCGGAGGCACCCAGCCAGGCCCTGGCACCGTCGACGCGCTGGCGGTAGGTTCAAGCGACGCAGCGGTTGAGGGGCGAAGGCCTGCTGACGCGACCAACGACCCTGTTGCGGCGCCTTCGGACACGAGCCCGGCCGACGCGTTCAGCGCGATCGCTGGGGACGCTGGCGCCTCCGATGTGTTCAACCATGATGCTGTCACGCCTCCTACTGTGGTCGTGCAAACGTGCAAACCGTCTGCATATGTTGACCGTTCGCCATCCGATGCTGACCGCACGCTCGCGTGGACGCACGGCTTTGGAGATGAAGAACGCTGTTTGATCGTTCGCGCCGGGCAGAGCGTTCTGTGGCAGGGGAACCTAAGTACTCATCCGCTTGATGCTGATGGTGGCGACACTCCAAACCCGATCGTTTCGCATAGGGACGGACTGGTGACATTTCCGACGCCAGGCACATTCGGATATGTTTGCGGCGCAGGCCATGCCGGTATGCACGGGGCAGTTCACGTGGTGCCCGGGAAGACCAAGGGCTAAGTTAATGATTTCGCCTGTCGCGAATCCTTGATCGGACGCGTTGGGGACGATAGAAGCTTTCCCAGCCATGCCCGCATCACCAGACACCTCAGCCGCTGCACCTCGTTTTGATGATCTCTTGGAAAAGCTACGCGGCTTGGTGGATCGATTGGAAAGTGGGAACCTAAGTTTGGAAGATAGCCTGTTGTGCTTTGAAGCAGGCATGCAGCTATGCAAGCAAGGCGCCGGCGTGTTGGATTCGGCTGAAAAGCGAGTTGAGCTTTTGTTGGCCAGTCCCGACGGCGCACTCAAAACTGCGCCGTTTGCAGGCATGGGAGATACGGAGTGACAAGCGACTTCGATCTCCTTGCGTGGGTATCCAAACGCCGCGCAGAGGTTGATGCTCTGCTTGATGCCCGTCTGCCTCAACCTGCCAGGGAAGATGATCCGGGGCGGTTGGTAGAGTCTGTTCGCTATTCCCTTTTGTCTGCGGGCAAACGGTTGCGCCCCTTGCTTGGACTTGCTGCCGCAGAAGCCGTGGGAGCAGAATTGACGCCTGCGGTTCGCATTGCCACCGCGGCGATTGAACTGGTGCATTGCTATTCGCTGGTGCACGACGATCTGCCCGCGATGGACAACGATGACATGCGCCGGGGCCGCCCCACGAACCACAAAGTGTTTGGCGACGCGATAGCGATTCTCGCGGGAGATGCCTTGTTGACCTTGGCGTTCACTTGGTTGGCACAAGCTGGTGCTTTGGCCGAAACCGAACGCGCAGGACAAGCAGCCAAGTACCTTGAGGCCTCAGCGGTTCTTGCACATGCAAGCGGCTTGTCGGGAATGGTACGGGGACAGGCACGAGATCTAGGTGAACCTGCGCCAAAGACCCTCACAGAGGCAGATCAACTACACGCAGAAAAAACGGGCGCGCTGTTCCAAGCAGCGGTTGAGATTGGCGCCATCGTTGGCGGTGCCACTGTTGAGCAGCGTGGTTACCTTGCACGCTTTGGACAGGCGTATGGCGTTGCGTTTCAACATGCCGACGACCTTGCAGACAACGAACATGCAGGGCTCGCCGATGAGGCACGTCAGCGATTAACCGACCTCACCACACAGGCCGTACGCGAAATAACGACGTTCGGAACCTGCGCCGAGCCTTTGCGCACATTGGCGCAGGCCCTTGCAAAACAAGGATGATCCAGACGAATTGCGGCCTTAGAAAATTGCCAACGAAAGACGTTGGACGGACAGCGATTTCGATTTAGGGTTTCGCTTCAAAATTCGCAGTCGCTTAGGCGGACTGCGGTGACCGATGGTACTATCGAAATAGAGATTTCCGTGAGCTGGGACGACGTAACCCACGTACAGGCACCGCCGCAACAAATTGCTCCTGGTCGAAACGCCCCCCGGCGCGACCAGGCGTATTTGATTGTGCTCGCCGGCAGCATGATGGGCGAGATGTACAAAGTGGGCCACGAACGAACGATCATTGGTCGTGGTCAACGTGCCGACATCCGCATTCTCGATGAAGGAATATCTCGCGAACACTGCGAGCTGGTTGTCGAAGGCGACAAAGTGTTCCTGCGAGACATGGGGTCGACCAACGGCACCTATTGCAAAGGCATCCGGGTCAGCAACCACGAGCTCACCGATGGCGACAAGATCCTGGTCGGCTCGAATACCGTTCTCAAGTTCACCTACCACGACAAGCTGGACGAGACCTTCCAGCGGCAGATGTACGAATCGGCGCTGCGCGACGACCTAACGAAGGCTTTCAACAAGAAGTACTTTATGGACAGGGTCGAAAGCGAATTCGCCTACGCCCTTCGTCATCATATTCCGCTGACCTTGGTCGCATTCGATTTAGACCATTTCAAATCGGTGAACGACACCTACGGCCACCTTGCCGGTGATCATGTCCTATCCGGGGTGTCAGAGATCATCTTGGCCTCTATCCGCGTGGAGGACGTTTTCGCGCGGGTTGGCGGCGAGGAATTCTCAGTGATTTGCCGTGGAACTGACGGCAACCAAGGCCGGATCGTGGCTGAACGGCTGCGTTCGGGCGTGGCGAACAAGCAGTTCGTCTACGACGGAAAAGTGATTCCTGTCACGATCAGCGTTGGCATGGCCTCCGTTCCCAACACAGGCATGAAAGACGCCATCGAGTTCATAGCCGCAGCCGACCAAGTGCTTTACGAAGCCAAACGTTCAGGACGCAACCGCGTCTGTGTCTGGAAGAAATAGGGTTTCAACGCCTTACCGCACTGCTTGGTTCTTTGCCGCCACGTCGGCCGCGACGTAGGCTGCAAGGGTGCGACTATCATTGCTTGCCTCGGTCGGTCTGACCGCGGCGTTATCTCTATCGACAAATGCCCCGCTGGCAAACGCAGACGCCGCCCAAACGGGGCCTGCCCTGGACAAAGCGTGGCTCTTTCCCTATTTCCGCAGCGGACTTCTGGGCAAGGCCGCTGAACGGTATCGGTTGGATGACTTCGCCGGGGCCGCCGACGATTTCGAAAAGGCGGTCGCGAAGTTACCCGCAAGCAGCCCTGAACTTTATCCGGCCCGCTTCTTGTTGGCGTTGGCGCGCATGAACGCCAGCCAGTGGTCGCAGGCCGCGGTTGAATTCAAGCAACTTGCAGCAGATTACCCTCTGTTGGGTGATTACCACTCGTACTACGCTGCACGCTGCGACCTGAGGGGCGGCGACAATACGGGTGCCTTGCAATGGGCCCGCAAGGTTTCTGCAGGATCAGTATCGCAAGCCGAAGCCGAGCTCATTGTTCTTGAAGCGCTCGAACGGCTTGAACAATGGGAACAGCTGGAATCGGCGGCAGAGTCGTTTCTTAAGAGCATCCAGAACGGTCCCCGGCGCGCCGAAGCACGCTTCAGACTTGCCACCGCACAGGAAAAGCGAAATCGGCCGGTGCAAGACGTCGTCGCCAGCTATAGAACGATCTGGAACCAAGCGCCCACGGAACTTTGGGCCAAACGAGCTGAAGAACGTATCACGGCTGTCACCTCCGCATTGCCACAGGCGCAAGCCACAAAGCTTGCACAACCAAGCGCAGAGGATTGGTTTGCTCGCGCGAATGTACTGCATGAAAAGCAACAAAACGCCGAAGCAGAAACAGCTTTTTCCGAGGCGCTGCGCTTGGGACTTATTGATCCGAAAGCGAAATGCCAAGCACTTTTTTACCGCGGGCAAGCGGTGTTCAAACAACGGCAACGACCTCGCGCCGCCGCAATGTATGAAGACGCCGAAACAAGTTGCCGCGCGGTGGGCGATACGGATCTGGTGGTGAGATCTCTTTACCAAGGGGCGCGTTGCCGCGCTTCAGGAGGAGATCGACCCGCAGCGCTTGCGCGATACGCAAAGCTTGAAAAAGAGTTCCCAACGGCCACGTTCGCCGACGACGCTCGGCTTCGTGCCGCTGAGCTACTCTCAGACACCGGCGACACGGCTGCGGCTCGCATGAAGTTGGCAGACATTCCCAAGCTCTACCCTTCTGGCGACATGCTGGGGGAAGCGTTGTTTCGGTTGGCGTTTGGTGCCTACGACGAAAAAGACTGGGAGAAAGCACACCACTGGCTGGATGAAAACATCCGATTGATTCCACGCGAAACCATGTGGTTCGCCGAAGGCCGGGCGTTTTATTGGAAAGCGCGCATCTATCAACTCCAAGGGCAGAAGGACAAAGCGCGGCAGATGTATGAAGAAGCCATTCGGCAGTACCCTCTGTCGTTTTACGCGCTTGTCTCGTTCGAGCGACTGCGGGAATCATTTCCGAAGGTCCGCGCCCAGTTGATTGCGGAACTTCATTCATCGCAAGGCGACGAAGCCTGGCCAGTGACCTTTGGAAGAAGCCCCGCTTATGCAACTCCCGAATTCATGCGAGCTGTGGAATTGGCACGGTTAGGCTTGGGCGCGGACGCACGACGTGAACTGGCGAAAGTGAACCTTGATGCTGAAGACAAAGGGACGACCGAAGGCGTGTCTCTGCGTGAACGCGCTTTATGGCTTACCTCCGTGTTGCTTGATCGCGGCCGCGTTTGGAACACGTCGCATTCAATTCCTCGCTACACTCTGACAGATTACAAACGCAACTATCCCAAAGGTGCGGGCGCAGCCGCTTGGCGGCTTTCCTACCCACGCGCCTACCCCGAATACGTGGCGGCGAACTCGAAAGAGAACAACGTGCCTACGTTTCTGCAACTTTCGATCATGCGTGAGGAAAGCGCGTTTTCTCCAACCATTGAATCTTTCGCCAACGCCATCGGACTTACACAGATGTTGGTGTCAACAGCGCAGGGTTACTCTGAAAAAACAGTGACGCGCGAAACTCTGATGGATCCGGCCAGCAACATCATGCTTGGATCGCGTTTCTTAGGGCATCTGCTTGAGCACTTCGGTCGTAGCGTGCCCATGGCGATTCCTGGTTACAATGCAGGCGAAGCGGCGGTTGAACGTTGGCTCAAAGACCGCGGCAACCGCCCCTTGGACGAATTCGTAGAATTGATTCCGTTCGACGAAACGCGAGGATACATCAAGCGCGTGCTTTGCACTTATCTAACGTATACCTGGCTTTACGGCACCGGCGATCCCGTTCCAAAGCTTTCGTTCTCACTCAAAGGTGCGATTCCAAAGCCCGCGCCGAAAGTCGTGAAGAAAAGTAAGCTCGCAAAATCGCCGAAACGAAAGTGATCCTCTACGCGACAGGGGGCGTCGCAGCGCCTCGTTCAGTGATGCCCTTGTCCATTCGCCAAACAAACAATGGCAACACCAAAGCCAACTGAGATTAGGCCCGCCACCGCAGCTGCGGCTGTATAGGCGCCACCAACCAACCCCAACCGCGACAGGGGAATGCCAAGAGACGCCGCGAAATCGGGTCCCAACGGCATCACCATCATGAAATCCAGAATGTTTATGAATTGCACAGCAGCCAACAACAGAACGATTTTGCGTTCTACGAAAGGCACACGTGGCTGTGCAGGGGAAACGATCGAGGTCATAGCTGCGTTCTTGGATGCCAGCGGGGGCTAACCGTTTCCGCCCAGAGCGTTGGCATCCACGCGCACTTTCACTAGGGATTTACCCGTAACGACAGCAGCACTGGGCACAACGGTGCGCCCATACAACCTATGCATTTGCGCGTTGCGTGTCTTATTTGCGGGTAGCAACGTATCAATCGCCGAAGGAGGAAGCGCGCCTAAAGTTGCACCACCCAAAGCCGCGCCCGTTTCAGGCAGGCTGACGCTGACCACAATCTGGGCCGCAGTGAAATAGTTAGTGAAACCCCCAACGAGGTCTTTAAGGCTTTCGGGCTTCGGTGCAAAGGGAGTGACCAACGCACCGCTGGCAACTTCAACCTCCACCAATTGCCCATCAATGTGTGCGGGCAGCTTAATGTCGATGGTGCGCCAGGTGTCGGGGCCGCCAAACGATCGCAATTGCACGCGCACAGGAATCGTTTGCCCCGATCGGACCTTTTGTGAGGGAACCTGCACACCAACGATCTCAAGGGTATCGCGCTTGTACGCCACAGTGGCATCAACACGTATGCCTCGCAGATCTACACGCCCAAACGGGTTTTCCAAAACGAGGCGCAGAGCCTTGAAGCCCTGCCCTGCGCTGAACACGCGTGGGTTCAACCCAGCGGTGGAAAACAACTGCTCTCGCATAGTGATGGGTGGGTGACCCGCAATCGAAAGCGTGGTGGTCATATCAATTGTCATGTCGGCGGGATCAGGTTCAGCCACGGTCACCGCACTTGAAGTCACAACGGAAACCAACAGCGGCGTCAAGGCTTCGCTTTGGGCCAGGTCAACGTTAAACGCACGGGCGGACATACCCGCACGCGCAACGTTAACGGACATCGGTATGCGCGGCGCCTTTGCTCCCAAAACACCAACAATTGCAGCGCCACGATCCTGCACCAGCGCGCCCACTTCACCCAAAGGTGAAGCCAACTTAAACGCATTCGCCAAGCTTGGCATGATCGCGTGGATCTCTGCGCCGACCATTGGCAAATTCACTTGTCCTGCACGCATCATGGGATGCCCAAACGCCAAAACGGTGTTGCCGTCAACATACGTCACAGTGCCTGTGGCGGTCACTGCCATATCTCCTCGCACAAGTTGCACGCCCACCGAACCGCCTGGTTCGATCAGCGGCTTTGCATCGCTCTTGCCGCCGCCACCTGCACCAACTGCAAGCAAACCCATGGCCGCGAATTCGTCGCGAACGTCGTCTAGTGTGGAAGGCGCAACACCTGAGAACGACAGCGGCATTGACACCGGAACCAGTTGAATATCACCAAGCACTTTGGGCCGAAGGCCCGCGGCAATAACCGAGGGACTTGGCACAGAGCGCAGCGGTTGGCGGCTGTCTTCGATCATCGCTTCAATCGGCGTGACGCCCATCAGAGGCTCTTTAGAAAAAGCCCACCCATAGGCCAAGGCGCCAACCACCTTGCCGTTAATGTAAATAGGGCTACCGCTCATGCCCGCCGCCACGCCCGTGTGTTCAACCCGGGAATCTTCTATGCGCATCAAGATCACGGCCTGCTTCGGCAAGAAATCTCGAAGCACGGAGATCACCTTAACCTTGAAGCGGTCTGGCTTGGTCCCCTCGAACACCGTAAGCCCATACCCTTCCATGCCAGGCCTTACCTCAGACAACGGCATAATGGGGGCGGCAGGGACCTTGCTGGCAGCGTGCGTGCCGCTGGTTGCAAAGGTGGTCAAGGCCAAGCAGAGAGTTACGCACAGGTGCCGAATCACCCTACGAGCCTGGGGCCGATCCCCTACACCTGTCAACGTTGGCAATACGTTTCTCGAAGCAAACGCGGCCTCGTCGTACAATACGGGGGTGGCAAACAAACGCTTCAGAGCATCAGTGATCGGTGGAAGCGGATACGGCGGTGCCGAAATGATCCGAAGGCTGTTACAACACCCCGAGGTTGAACTGGTTCGAGTGGCCTCCGCCGATCACATTGGCGAACCCTTGGGGGCTGTTCACCTTCCACTCACCGGCCGCACCCACTTAATGTTTGAAGGAATATCAGCAGCAGAGGCCGCCAAGGGCGTCGATGTGGTGCTGTTAGGGTTACCCCACAAGGTATCGGCGAAGGTCGCTCCCGATCTGATTGCGGCAGGCGTAGGCATCGTTGATATGTCTGGCGATTTTCGCCTAAACAGCGCTGCGCAATACGAAGAATTTTACGGAGCGCCCCACCCTCACCCAGAACTGTTGGGAACCTTCGTCTATGGGCTCCCCGAGCTTAACCGCGACAAACTTAGGCAAACCCGCAGGGTCGCGTCGCCCGGATGTTTCGCTACCTGCATTGAGCTGGCATTGTTGCCTCTTGTCACCACCGGTTGGCTCAATGGCCCCGTGCACGTGCAGGGAATCACAGGTTCATCAGGAAGCGGCATTGCGCCCACCGCGGGCACGCACCACCCCACGCGCGCTGTGAACCTTAAGAGCTACAAGCCGTTGGCACACCAACACACCCCTGAAATTCAACAGACCTTGCATGCGGCCGGTGCTGTGAATTTTCAGCTGCGCTTTGTGCCGGTGTCTGCACCGCTATCACGTGGCATCCTGGCAACCGCATTTCTTGAAGTGCCGGCAGCGGTAACGCGCGACGAAGTGGTGCACCTTTTCCGTACCAAATACGCGCAGGAGCCTTTTGTACGTTATCTGGAAGATCGTTTGCCCGAGGTCGCTGCTGTAAGCAACAGCAACCACGCCGAAGTTGGATTCGCGCTAGGGGCCGCCGGTGCAGAGACGAAAACGCTGTGTGTTCAAGCGGCGCTGGACAACTTGATCAAAGGAGGAGCCGGCCAAGCGATTCAGAACATGAACCTTATGCTCGGCTTGCCTGAAACCATGTCATTGCAAGACACCGGGCCGTGGCCCTAGCGACACATGGGCGGATTCGCCGTGCACTGCCTATTTAAGCAAGATTGATCCTGTTGAATGCAGGCCCCCGCTTTACAGGAATGCTGGCTAAGCGTTCGCTTATTGCCTGAACAAATTGGTTCGCCGCACTTCGTTCCGTCAACAAGTGCCACACACATGCCCACCGGTTGTCCTTGCGCCTTGCATGAGTTGCAAACCCCATCGCAGGCCTTGTCGCAACAAACACTTTGCAGGCATGAACCGGAGCCACATTCGGAACCTTGTAGACACGCCTCGCCTGTTGCCTTCCTTCCTGGCATTGCGGCTGTGTCTGGAGGGGAAGTACCAGCGTCAGGCGACGGTACAACGGTGGCACCCGCCTTTAACGTAGCCAACACTTCAACCTGTTGCCCCACTTTCACTGCCGCGCTCACCACAGCCGACGAAATGGTCCTGCCATCCTTGCGGCCATAGACAACGAACCGCAGCAACGACGTGCCCGGCGCAGGATACACCACCACATCGCCTAAGCGCGTAACGGCACCTGCAGGAACAGCCCTGGTGATGTTGTCGCGAACCATCTGACTGGTGCCTTCAAAGATGTCGATCTCGACTTCGACGGGCAAAGCTAGATTCGGACCATTGTTTACCACAAGGTGTAAACTTGTTTCAGCGTCGCCGCCGCAGGCGACGAGTGCGAAAAGAACGGCTATGTGCAAAAACAGTTTCACAACCGCACCTCACCCCAAGTGCCCACTAGCTTTTCGCCATCGCCTCCCGAAAGCGCCACCCCTGCCACAACGCCTGCCACCACCACCACGCCAAC
>Ga0105046_10006675_pt1 | contig 18246 bp, 13 predicted proteins | sample MAT03_FD_78385 | JGI IMG/M metagenome (GOLD analysis project Ga0105046, IMG submission 78385) | Freshwater microbial communities from Lake Fryxell liftoff mats and glacier meltwater in Antarctica - MAT-03 (megahit assembly) | ecosystem: Environmental > Aquatic > Freshwater > Ice > Liftoff...
AAATAAGACGGAAAATAAGCGCAGGGGGCTGTAAAAACGTGCCCCTGCCCATCGATCCAACGTACCCCCTACGTTGGATACTCTGAAATCCGTTCTCAGAAAAAAAACCTACCCTTGAGAAGGCCGGGGGTGAGGGGTCTCGTTTCTAATCAGGCTTCACCGTGTGGCGATAGGACACGATCACACCATGCGAGACAATCGGAACCTCTTCCACCTCGGCCCCACGAATGTATTCGCCGTTGTCGTAGCTCACCGGGAAGAGTTTCACCGAACGCACAAATTCGACGCCGTTGAGCTTCAGCAGAACCGACATCACGTCAGCCACGAACAGATCGCGCCCAAAAGGCCAGCCCGTGCCATCCTGCCCACCGCTGAGCGGATTGAGGAACTGGAACAGCGTCATTTCAACATCGCGGCGCACCTTCTCAAATTCAAAGTGGCGCGAGGCGCGAATACGAACTTCGGTTTCGACCCATTGATACGCTGGTGTGATGACCTCAAGCTGCGTGGAGATCAGGCGGCGCTCATCGAGATATGAATGAATGGTCTGGCGCACCTCTTCGCTGAGATTCAAACTCTCAGGCGCAATGAAGCCTTCCAGACGGGGAATGGATGGAATCAGCAGCACTTTAATTTCGCCGCGTGCTGTCAATGGTGGTTGCAAGCAGTGAACACGCCCGATCTGACCAGGGGCCGCTTCACGGGCCAGGTATTCAAAATCCGCCGCTGTAACGGCACGACCAAGCGAGCGCAGATAGGCGGGAACGCGATGTTTGCACGTTTCCAGATCTTCGGCATTCAAGCCGCCAGCCGCTGGACGACGATTCATCACCCGATCAATATAGGGGATAGAGGTCTTGAGGACACGCAGCGTGCTCGCTGCAACGTTGCCAATGATGCCGCCGCCATAACGATAGCTCGTCATGATCAAGCCTGCGCTCAGTTCCGGGATTGCTCCATAGCGACGAATCGTGCCATCACGCTGTGGGAGAACCGGACCAAAGCGGATTTCACCCGTCTGGCTGTCGAGGGTGTAATGGCGATCATTCGGGCCGGAGGAGGCAAAATCAGTCACCTCATACCAGCGTTCTTCGCGCCCATCTTCCAGGCGGGCCATGATGTACTCATTGCCGGAGCGTGTGGCGACAGGCGTATGCACCAGATAGAAAAACTGTCCTGGTGCGCCATCGGAACGGCCAATGACTTCATTTGGGATGCGCGTGATATTGGTCGTATCTGCTGTGATGCCCCAACTGCTGACGCGCAGACGTTTGATAGTCGGGCTGACACCATAGTTAGGTGGGGGAGGATTCTTCTGCAAATCGATTTTGACACGCAGCCAGAAGGCGTTGATGTCGTTACGGGGGGCACGGCGCATCGGTGGGAGGAAGAGACGCACCACGCCGTTTGTGTTGAAACCAAGCGTCGTATCGCGGTCTACTTCGACCTGCACCCAGTTTTGATTGGCTTCGCGTCCCAGCACTTCAAAGACATAGGGCGGATTATTGGGATCAATACCTGCACCCTCGGCTCGTTCGACTTCAAGCTCAAGGCCCAGAATATGATTGCTCAAATCCTGCTCAAACCCGATGTAGAAGGCGTCATCCGTCTGGGGCGGCGTGCTGGCAAACGCCGCAATCGGAGTCTGTCCATTCGTGATATTCGTGACATTATGGTTGATGAACGAGCGCCCTTCGGCAGCCGGGGAACTTGTGAGCACATGGGCCAAAACAGGCACCAGAATATCCGCATCGCGATCCACCGAGAAGACAATGGAGGCTTCCGTTTCGGTGCGGACGGTGGCGACCTCAGTTCCAGTCGGGATCGTAATGGTATTGAGCTGTGGGGCACTCAACCAGAAGGTGACAGGGGAGCGCGCCGATTCAGCGCCTTCCAGGCGAATGCCCATCACTTCCATGAAGCGAATGAAATTTTTATCGGGAACACGATTAAGACGATACAAAATAATATCGCTCATCCACGCAAATAATTCCAGTATCGTAATGCCCGGATCGCTCAGATTATGATCGGTCCATTCGGGGCAATATAAAGGAATTTTGGCGCGGGCTTCCGCGATGAGATCGTTAAAGGCCCGATCATCCAGTCGTGGTGCTTGTAAGGCCATATCAGCCCCTCTCTATTTATGAAGGCAGCAAATAAAACGGATAGACCAGACTGCGTGTATCGGGCTGGCCCTTCATACGGTATTCAATTTCAATGAACAGTTCCCCCACATCTGTACCACCAGGGGTCACAATGACGGTTTCCACATCGATACGCGGTTCCCAGCGATGCAAGGCATCACGGACATAGCGTTCCGCCTCATTCGCAGTTTGCGAGTTGGCCGGATGAAAGATCAGATTGTGAATCTCACAACCGAATTCAGGCCGCATCACGCGCTCTCCCGGCACGGTCATGATGATGATCTGGATCGACTGGCGGATTTCAGCTTCGTTATCCACCATCGACAAACGATCACGATCACTGAGCCGCAGCGGGAAGGCCAGGCCCTTGCCAATGAAATTGACCATAGAAAGACGAATCCTTTAGAGTGTTGTTTGTCGGACCCATGCTGGTTGGCTAATCTTACGAGCCAATCTTGACCAGTGAACCTTTGAGCGTCAATATGCCCGATGCTTCCACGTTGACAATAGCGCCTTTCAGCGTTGCCATGCTGCTGGCTTCGACAGTAATCGTTGCGCCTTTGACCGTTGCGCCAGCGGTTGCCTCAACATTGACATTCGTCCCTTTGACCGTGACGTTGCCGCCGCTGGTTTCAATGTTGACGTTGCCGCTGTCGCTTTTAATGGTCATGCCGCCGGACGTGTTTTTAATCGTGGTCATGCCCGTTTCATTCAGAATATCAATTTTGCCAGCGGCCTTGCCATCGATCTGGACATCTTTCGTGCTGGAAATGGTGATTTTCTCATTGGCCGTGTCCATCACAATCGATGTCTTCTGCTTGCCATCGAGCAGTTCGATTTTCTCTTCGCCGTCCTTGTCGGTAAAGCGGAAGATATGGCCGATGCGCGTTTGGAAGCTGCGGACTTCGACTTTGCCATCCACAACCAGAGTATTCTGATTCTGGGGCAGCGCGTCCGTGCCGTTCCATAGGCCGCCGACGATATAGGGGCGGTTGAAATCACCCGCTTCAAAGGCCACCAGCACTTCATCGTTGACTTCAGGCATCCAAACCATGCCGCGCGTGGGGCCCGCACCAGGGGAGGCCAGTCGTGCCCAGTGGCTTTCTTTGGCATCATCCAACCAGGGGTATTTAATCTTGACGTAGCCCATGTTGGTGTTGTCCTGGGTATCAAGATTGTTGGTGACAACCGCTGGCACAACGCCTGCCCACAGATAACCGCGTCCCACATTGTCATCGGAGCTTTCACGGCCAACCGACATTACGTTGCCGCGCCGTCCGCCGATGCGAAAATGCGTCGTATAACCGTCCATTTGATCATAGACATGCCGTGCCGATGAAATCCAATACTTCCCTGCGAAGCGTGTGCCGACGTTTTCAATCTTGACCAGCACGCCCGCGCGAACTTTGCTTTCGCCATCCGCCAGACCTTCGCCTTCGACTGAGCTGGCATTGATGTCATCCAGGATGCCCTGTGCCATCTTTTCAGCATCCGCCTGGTTCAACGTGGAGCGGCGCACCTCAGTCCGTTCGGCAGCCGTAATTTTGCTCTCAGCCAATCCGCCACCCCAACTGCCAAAGCCTGTCACAGACTGTGAGTTGCTGGTTGTCGCCACCCCAACCACAGGGGCTTTTTCCGTGACATTCCACCCTTTGACCGTAACTTTGTTGACCTGACCTGCCACAGTGACTCGCGGGTAAAACGAGCGCAGGGAACTGCCGCGCGTTAATGTGACTGCTGTGGATGTGGGGAGTTCCTTTTTGAAGCATAACTTACCGAGATCGGAATAAAGGAAAAAGCCATTACGACGGGCGAGATTATGCAAAAAATCAAAATCGTTCTGATTATCCTGGAAGACGTGTTTATAAACTGTTGTGGTGGCGTCCACATCGCTGGTCAAACCATATTCACCAGCAATGGAAGTCACGATATCGCTGTCTTTAGAATCCACGAAGACACGCGTTTTGGTGGATCGCGTCAGCCGATGCATTTTATCCATCGCTCGTATAACCAGCACATGCGTCATATCGGTATTGTATTCGGCTTCAACGCTTGTGATCTCGCCTTTGAAGACCGTTGTATAACTTGTCGCTTCTGCTTTAAAGGCGATTTCGACAGCCTTCCCAAGATCAAACGCCGAGTCATCGATCAGCACGATGTGCTCATCGGTAAAGCGAATTTCCGCCATATCAGGCAGCCCAAGCGTGCTGTCAGCTTCAAGGCTCTGAAGCAGCGTCATTTTGTCTTCGCTTAAGACTGAGCCACCGAGTTTGATTTCGGCATGATCAAGAAGTTTTTCTACACCCGTGCTAGGCATCACGCATCTCCCTGTGTCTCTTGAGTCTTGTTTTAGCGGATGACCTGGCCCTTAGGCAGTTTCATAGGGTTATCGATATTGTTGTTCTCGGCCACCTGGCGTTGGTTCGATGTGTCGCCCGTCGTCGCAGCGGCCACATGATCGATGCGCGTGCCTTCCTGGGCCATCACGCCCGCCCCGCTGCCGGAATTCTTCTGTTTGGCAGAAGTTGATTTGGAGCTGTTGGTGCTGGTGGAGGCAGCCGCGGCACTCGCAGAAGACAGGGCCATCACAGTGCCAAGCATGCCGCTGAGAATAGCCGAGCCCAGGCGTGCGGCACGCAGCAGATTCGCGGCTGTTGAGGTTTGAACTTCAGCGATTTCCGTATCCTCAACTTGCTTGAGTGTGATTGCAACCTTAGCCCGCAGCGGTGCGCCCAATTCGCTGAACAGGATATAGGTGTGAGTCATACTGGTCACCACGCCCGAAAAGGTGAACTGCTCCCAGGTGAACGTGACTTCTGGAGGGCGGCCCTTCTGGGAGGCGGTGTCTTTGGTGGAAGGATCAATCAGGGCAAACTTCCACAACTTGTCCGTGACTTTACGCACATTGTCGTTGGCCAGCGTGGTTGTGCTGTCAAAGAAAAGATTGAGGGTGATGCTCATCGGCTTGCCCTGTTTAAATTCCACTTTAGGGATATTCATACCGATGACTTCAACTTCGGTGTAGTCAATCGTCTTGGAGAGGGCAATTTCGCTGGGATTAAAGTGGCAAGGCACTTTGACCTCAGCGCCATTGACCGTAGCCTTAAGCGTGGCAGCAACGAGACCACCGCGTGTCAGGGGTGTTCCTAATGAGCCGGTGAGGGCGCTCGCAGGCGAAATCCCGGATTGCTGGGCGGCACTACTAATGGCGCGAATCATTGATGATCCTCCTAGAATTTACGATTACGTTCACGCTCAAGGCGTAGTTTCGTGCGCAGGATATCCATCACCCGTTTGGCAATATCATTGATGGAGGCTTCGCCGCCGCCTGCCGCTAGTGCGCTGTCAACCTCAGACGACATCTCATCGATGACGACAGCCCGCTGTACAGCGTCCAGATCTCTGTAGCCCATGCTGGAGATTGATGGCATCTCCTGGGAAGACTGAGACGATGGGTTTGAGTCAGACGACTCAGACTCGGATGAGGATTGTCCTGATGCGGTATTCTCACTCGAACGCGCCGTTGACAGCTCCGCTTTACGCATCATATCCGTGACGGAATCGCTCGGCTTGCGCGAGAGGCGACCTTCAACAGGGGTATCGGCAGGCAGACCCATCCAATGCAGCAAATCGGATTCTAAGCTGCCTGATGACTGCGGATTAGTAGGTGCGGAAGGCGTCGAGGCATCAGGCGTACTGGCCTGTGCAGGTGCTGATGGCGGAGTGGCCGCAGTTCGCTGCACAGGACTGGTATTTGGTATGCCTGCTGTGGGCCTGCTTTCAGATGTATCTGACGCGGCGGGTGGGGTCGGGATAAATGGCCGCCGACTTTCGACAGGTAATGATGTCTTTCGGGCCACCGATGAGGACGAGGGAGTGACACGCATGGCCTCGTCCAAACGGCGTTGAATATCGGGATCAAGCGTGCGATTGAACGGATCAATGCTTGGAGACGCAGGCGAGGCCGCTGTGCCGCTGTTGCCTGTGGGCTGCTGCGGAGCCGCCCGGCGTTGAAGATTGGGCCGTGCGGGTGGCATCGTACTGGATGCGGGCTGTGATGTCTCTGGCGTCGAGGTGCTCGAACTTGCTGAAACTCCCATTGCCTGATCAAGCATGCGCTGGACTTCGGGATCAAGGGCCCGTTGAACAGGGGCGCTGTTCGATGCAGGAGTCGCATCCGGTGTGCGTTGAATGGAAGGCCCAGTTGTGCGCTGGTTCATCGTGTCACGGGTTGTGCGCTGGACCGAGGGCGTACTCGTGGCGCTCGATGTTTCGCTGCGGCCCTGACTCTGAGTTGTCGAGGCAGGCGCTTCCGCACTGGCACTCGGTGAGACGCTCAATGCCTGATCGAGCAGATGCTGGACTTCGGGATCAAGAGCCCGCTGAACCGCTTCGCCTGACGATGGTACGAGGGCTGCATCATCGGGTGTGCGCTGGATTGCCGCATTCGCGCGATTATTTACCGTTTCCGGTGTGCGCTGAACAGAAGGCGTGCTCGCTGTGCGTGGTGTATCCGGTGTGCGTTGAACAGAAGGCGTGCTGGGGCGGCCTGTTGGAGCCGTGACCGCAGGCGCTTCCGCACTGGCACTCGGTGTAACGCTCAACGCCTGATCAAGCAGGTTTTGCACACTTGAATCAAGGGCACGTTGGACAGAGGGCTGTGAAGGCGCAGCAGGTGTAAAGCTCACACTGTCAATCGGGCCGCTCACGGGCATTTGTGTCTTGTCGGCTGTGCGCTGAATCGGTGTGTTCGGGGGGTTGGTGCTGGCAGGCGATGAAGGCGTGGCCTCGCTCTGGGTGTTCGGCGTGCTTGTACTGGTGCTCGGTGTGACCGTCAGCGCCTGATCGAGCAGACGCTGCACATCGGCATTGATTTCCCGCTGAATCGCTTCGCCTGGGACTGATGTTGATGCTGTGGGAGCACTGAAGGATGTTTCGGGCTGCGATTGAGATTGTAAAGCCTGTGTCCCTGCGGATCTGATGTCAGGCGTGGGTGTCTCAGTCGTGCGCTGGACCGATGATTTACGTCCCGTACTGGTTTTATCAGGTGTACGCTGCACCGACTGCGCCTCTGCACTTGTTGGGGCTGCGGGAGCCTCAACAGGGCTGGCACTCGGTGTCACACTCAACGCTTGATCAAGCAGGCGCTGCACATCAGTATTAAGTTCACGCTGAATCGGCACTTCGCTTGATGCAGGTGTAAACGCGATACTGTCTGCCGATACGGGTGTCGATGTCTGGGGCGTGCGCTGGACGGATGGCCGCGAAGGGCTGTCGGGCACGGTTGGGGCTGCCGAAGATGACGTTGTGCGTTGAATAGGTGTCTCGCGGCTTGCAGTCGATGGCGTGATAGGGCTGTCGGCTGTATCAGTCGGTGTCATAACTGCTGATGAAGGTGTCACGCTCAACGCTTGATCGAGCAGGCGCTGGACCTCAGGATCATAATCGCGCTGAATAGATGTATTGCCGGTTGCAGCAGGGGTATCGGCCTGTGTGCCCGTTGTTATGCTTGAAGACGCAGAGGTGGTTGTATTGGGCGTGCGCTGAATAGGTGTATCGCTGACCGCAGGAGAAGTGGGCGTATTGACCTGTGGGCTGGTGGCTGATGAAGCAGGTGTAACGGTCATGGCCTGATCAAGCAGGCGCTGGACATCAGATGCTGCATCAGGCTGCATCGGAGCCGATGGAGTCGTACTCGTGCGCTGGACAGAAGGCTGTGCTGTTGGCTCTGTCGATGCTGTGCGCTGAATAGGCATATCGAGTGTGTTGGCTGTGTTCTGTGTCGCGGCCTGCTGAATGGGTGTATTGGCCGCTGTTTCACTCGGACGGACGGGCGCAGTTGTCTGGGACGTGCGCTGAATAGGTGTATCGCTGACCGCAGGAGAAGTGGGCGTATTGACCTGTGCGCTCGCTGCCGATGAAGCAGGTGTAACGGTCATGGCCTGATCAAGCAGGCGCTGCACATCAGAGGTTGTCTCGCGCTGAATCGGGGCGGCGAATGGCACGGCTGTTCCGTTAGCGATGTCGTTTTCAGCGGCGGGGCGAGCCGACGAATCGGCTGCCCGTGAAATGTCTGGTGTGCCTGGTGTGACGATGCGTGTTTCCTGCGGTGCAGGCGTAAAGGTTACGCTTTCACCGATGTCACGCAACGTGTCCGCCTCACGCTGGATCGGCACGTTCGGCTGTGAAACCGGACGAGGCGTATCAGGCGTGGCAGGGGCTTCATATTGAGACGGTACAGCACGCGGAGCGTCAGTGGTGCGCGGCACGGCCTGACGCTGAATGGTCGGCTGTGTTGGGCCAGCTGCTGATTCGCCTGACGATGGTGTCACCGTAGTGGCTTCATCGAGCATGCGCTGTAGATTCGGATCAATCTCGCGCTGTACTCCAGGGCTTAACGTCGGGCTGATGTCCGGCGCATCGGTATCAGAGGGGGGCGCAAAGAGCATATCTGTCGGTGAACTGGCGTCTTCCACTGACGAATCCCCGGCGCTAACGTCCGCATTGGTCTCGTCTGTTGTGCCTGCTGAGTCATCGGCAGAGCGCTGGATGTCACCTGCATCGTCAATCTCTGTAAACGTCGCCTCGCTGACATCCTCTGCCGGAGTTGGGACCGGAGCAGGGGCAGCTGGCTTGGCGGCGGTGCGCTGCATGTTCTGAATTTCGTTCGGCGTCATATCCGCACGCAAGGCATCCGTTTGGACATAATCAAACGCGGCCCGATTGCGGCGGCGGCTGGTCTGAATCGGCTCACCATCTCCGCTGTCGTCCGCAGCCGTCGATTTAGACGCCTCGGCCAATTTACGAGCCACAGAGTCGGGCGCAGGGGCCCGGCGCGATTCATGGGCGGCGAGAATCTTCAGCAAATTAAAATCATTGGCCTCATCCCCAACGCCGCCCGCTTGTGTGCCAGGGAGTTCGGGGGCAGGCTGTGGCGCTGCCGGGGCCGATTGTACAGGGGCAGTCACCGGAGCAGGAGGCGGGGCCTGGGGTGGTGCAGCCTGCGGGGCTGACGCACTGCTTTCCTCTGGTGAACGCCAGAGCAAAGGCTCACTGGCGCTCTGCTGCCAGGCTGAAGGGACAGGCACAGCGGCAGGCCGTGTCGGACCTGAATCCGAGGGCGCATAGTTCCGCATCACGCGGCGTCCAAAACGCTGTAGCCGAAGTCCTAATGGCTGAAATGGGGCATTGCGTCGGCGTCCAAACATGGCTAAAGCGCTCTGAAGCCACGGTGGGCGAGTTCAATTTCTTCAATAGCCAGAGCACTCTGAGTAGCATTCAAGCTGGGGCCCGTCCAACGGATCGGATAGCAGTCCTGAAAAAACCACAGCGCCAATGGCGTGCTCGCGACATCATACATAACCACGAGCACCTGACGGGTGGCAAGTTCCACTTCGCCAGCCTGCACGAGCATATACCAGCGCAGCAGCTCACCGCCGCGTGAAACACCCGACTTCAATTTCAGGGTGCCGGAATCAACCGCTTTAGGAAGGCGATGTTTGTAGGTGTTCTGTCCGCCTTCAAAAAAATCTTCTGTCTGCACAACCAGCGGAGGCAAGACACATTCAGTAAAGACGGCCAGGAAAATGCCTTCAATCCATACTTCAAAGCGGGCTGTGGCATGAGGTTCGTAAAAAAGATCGATCATTGTTATTTTCCCTGTCTTTTACCCTGGCGCTCATTTTCGCGCTCAAGTTCACGCCGCCATAATTCCCAAACGCGCTCGGCCACACGCCGCATGAGTTCCTCACGGGGCATATTGGCAGGAAGGTTGACTTTTCCTTCATCGGCGGGCATTTTTGCTTCTCCACCACGACGTTTGATGTTGTTAACGCTGCCAACGGGATTGTATGCGGTTAATCTGCCGCACCCACCGCGCCCGTTCTGGGTGGGTCATCGCCATAATCTCTTGGTGACTCCAGCCGAGATGTTGGGCGACATACGCTACCTCCTCATGCAGCCTGTCGAGGGGGTAGGTTAGAATTCCCCCGGCGGAAGTAACTCCACCTGGAATTCATGCCCACAGTTGGGGCAGACGGCATCCACCGTCGGGATTTGAACATCGTTGATTTGCTGATAAAAGTCTTGCAGATACGCCAGATCGGAGGCGAATAACCGCTCAACAATCGCGGGCGACACCGGACTGATCGTGCCCAAACGGGTGATGACCTGTGCCAGCAGAATAATGACGAGATACGCCTCATTCTGCCGCACACGGGGATCACGCAGGGGCATGATCTCGTCTAACGCTGTCGACAAACGCATCATACCGTCCCGATGAAGGTTGCCATAATCATCGACATAGCCTCGCGGGAGAGTGAATTCAAAGTCGGTTTGCAGCATGATTCGAGAGTGCCCCTTTGTGTACCGTGTACCAGGTGTTAAAAATTATCGCGCTTACTTGGCGCGCTTGATGCCTTCGTGAACGATGGTGAGTTCTTCAATACCCACAGCGTTGCCATCTGACTGCAAGCTCGGGCCGCTGATCTTCGACGGCCAGCCCTTGGTGAAGGACCATTCCGCCACCGGGGTCATGCCCTGATCATACATGATAATGGTACCGTCCTGGCGTGCACCCTCGACCTTACCTTGTTCAACTTCTTTACGCCAGTTGTAAAAGTCAAGGTTCTTGGTGATACCACGCTTGAGGACAATGTCACCCCACTTCAGGCGGCCCGGAATCTTGCGGACGATCGATTCCTTGGCACCCTTAGCGATGATCTTGTGTTCCACGATTTCGCTTTCCGAACCCAGGCCTGACACTTCGGTGAAATAGCCTGTGATCGAGCCAATCGACACTTCAAAATGTGCGCCGATCATCGGATCGCCGGACAGTGCGTCTTCTGTAGCCATGGAGCTGCTCCTTGAAATTCAAAATTCAAAAATGATAACGAATGGACTAAAACGATTGATTCACAGCCGTTTGGTTATCAAACAGCTGTGAATCACGGTGAATTAGGAACCGGGCTGCATCTGGCCAATACGGAAGATGACAAACTCGGCGGGATTCACGGGAGCAATCCCGATCTCAACCACCAACTGACCCAGGTCACGCGCTTCCGGTGGATTGGTTTCCGCATCGCACTTCACGTAGAAGGCCGCTTCCGGGGTGTTACCAAACAGAGCGCCCGAACGCCAGATCATCTTGAGGAAGGACGACACATCACGGGTCACGCGGCTCCACAGGAAGGTGTCGTTCGGTTCGAACACAACCCACTGCGTCCCACGTTCGATGGATTCTTCCACCATGTTGAACAGACGGCGGACGTTGATGTAGCGCCAGGACGCATCGCTCGAAAGCGTGCGTGCGCCCCAGATGCGGATACCACGACCAGCGAAGGAGCGAACGACGTTCACGCCGATGGGGTTGAGCAGATCATGTTCACCCTTGGTGACATTCACGCCCAGGCCCAGGCAGTTACGCACAAGTTCGTTCGCGGGCGCTTTGTGGACACCACGCGTGCTGTCGGTACGGGCATAGACACCCGCCATATGACCGGAAGGCGGCATCAACTTGGTGCGGCCATTGGTCATATCCGGCACTTCGATCCACGGGTAATACAGGGCGGCGCGGGTTGTGTCGTAGTTCATCGACAGACGCCATTCTTTCATTTCCTGCGGCATCAACCCAGGAGGGGTGTCGAGGATCGCGAAGCAGTAGCGCACGAGTTCGCAGTAATCAATGATTGACTGCTGAACGGCTTGCACACCCTTCATGTCAATTTCGCCCGCTTCAAAGGCCGACATGAGATCCGGCACAATGATCATGGTCACGTCATCGATGGGCTCGAGGCCGCCGAGACCCTTACGTTCTGTCACGCTGCCCTGATAGTCGGACAGGGTAATGGCTTTCTGGGTGATTTCGCCCCCAGCAAGGTTGTAAGAGCCATCGGCAGGCATCAGGTCGCCCTTGCCGAGGACTTCAACATTGATGACCTTCGATTTTTGGGCCACGAATGTTGCGATATTGCCTTCGCCCGTGCCGAAGCCCAGATCGTTGAACTGTTCAACGACAGCGCCGTCAACCTTGACGATCACCGTGAAGCTTGTCGGGGCAATGGCTTTGCCATCAGCATCGCTACCGGTTGGCGGGGTCTTCACTTCGACGACAACGTTATTGCCACTCGGGCCAGCATTCTTGGAGCTGAAGGTGAGGGCCCCCTTTTTCTTGTCGGCAGTGGAGGGAATTTCTGCCGAGGCGGACTTGCCTGAGCCAGGTTCCGCAACACCCACCGTCTTGATGCTTACGACGTAGCAAATGCTGCCGCCGTTCGCGAAATAACCATAGACAGAGTCCGGTGTATAGGCCCCCTTGACGAACGCACCGAATTTCTGCTGGTACTGAGTCCAGTTGGTAACAAGTGTCGGCTTCCCGACCAAAGAAATTGTTTCCCCATTTTTCACATCAGATGCTTTTTCGGTATATCCGATGAAGGCAGCGACTGCGGTTCCGACGGCTTCAATCGGTTTGCTACCGCGATCCACTTCTTCCATGTAAATACCGGGCGAGAGATAACTAGGCATTCCGTAGCTCCTTCAATATAAAAGTGAAAGCTGATGGTTTTATACACTTACCTGGCTTATTATAGCCCGACTTTCTTTCTAGAGCGCTTAAGACTCCTTTCATCTGCCTATGAAGTTGGTTTGTTTTCGCCGTTATCAACAGCGTTAACATCCACAATTGTCAGGTTGCCTGTCAGGGGATCGTCCGAAAGACCTGTTTTAATAACAGCCGGACCAGAGACGGCAGGGGCGTTGAACGCATAGTCGCGTTCCAGTTCAAGGGTCACACATACAGTAAAGCCCATATGCATAACGTTATCCACCACACCCCACAAATCGACCATGTTGGTTGGATGGTCTGACGGAGTTGCAGTGAGCACCAACACATCGTGTTGTTGATACCGAAGTTCACCCTCGCAATCGCGAGGTTTAAGGACTGGCGAGCGCTTTAACGCCGCCAGTGCACGCCACAGAAGCCGATGCTCATCTTCCATTTTGCGTGCCCATGCTGTGATCAGATACGTCACATCCATGCGGTAGGAGGGATACAAGGTGGTTGTATTGGTGCCATTGCGCGAGACCTGACGTTCCAGGCTGCGCAGCTTCATGTTCTCGCGCAGATCGAACGCCCAGCAGCTAATACTAGGACGGCTCAAACGCGATGACCATTCACGATCCGGTGTATCGAATGACACATCAATGTCATTACGACTAAAACCGCCGTTGTCGTAGAGAATTTTTTCAATCGTCTTGTCTAAATCAGGGATCATCGTCTCATGCTCGGTTTCACATAATCTTCCAGCAAGCGCCCCATCTTTTGATGCTCACGGCGAACCGCATTGCGGATGTGGGCCATTGTAATAATGCCGCCATCGGCAGCAGCGAGATATGCCGCTGCAATCGCGGCATTACGAATATTACCACCTGCCAACCGATAGGCTTCAGCCACTTCGCGCAAATCCACATCGTCAGACATGGGGGCGCGGGGTGGGAAGTGAGCCCGCCAGATCCGCTGCCGATACTCGGTTTCAGGGAAGGGGAAATCGATCACAAAATCCAGGCGGCGCGTAAAGGCTTCATCCAGATTTTGACGCAGGTTCGTCGCCATAATCGCCACGCCGTCATACGTCTCAATTTGTTGGAGCAGATACGCCACTTCGATGTTGGCATAACGATCACGCGCATCTTTGACTTCCGAGCGTTTGCCAAAGAGGGCATCCGCCTCATCGAAGAACAAGACCGCGTTGCTGCTGCGGGCCTCATCAAAGATCGCACCGAGGTTCTTTTCCGTCTCACCGATGTACTTGCTCACCACCGAGGACAGATCGACCTTATACATCACGAGGCCAAGCGTCCTGGAAATGACTTCGGCGGCCATCGTTTTGCCTGTACCGCTGTCGCCTGCAAACAGGGCGCTGATACGCACCGTCGGGGCAATCTTATCGGCGTAGCCCCACTCTTGATGCACGCGATGGGCATGCAGGGCACGCTCGGTGATTTCTCGCAGTTGGGTCGTTTGATCAGGCGGCAGGATGAGATCATCCCACTCATAGCGCGGATCGATCTTGGAGGCCAGTTTCCCTAAACGCAGCGTGGCGTGGGATTGTGACCCCGAATAGAGATCGCGCATAGTAACGGCGTCGCCGCGTGTGACCGCAAGATCGCAGGCGGTTTGTACGGCGCGGGCAATCTGCCGCCGTGTGAAGCGAAATTTATTCGCCAACTCATCGAGTTCCTTTTCGGGGACATGGATTTCGTGCTGAGCGAGCAGAATATCCCAGGTCTCGCGGCGTTCCGGGTAAGCAGGCAGGGCAAAGTTCTTACGAATCAGGCGGCGCTGACGATACATATCCAGCGGCTCCCAATCCACCTTGCCTGTGATGAACACCGGGCCGGGGTAGCTCTGAAGTATCTGCCACAGTGCCGCTGGCGGCTGACTGTCATTCTCATTGAGGATGCTGTCCCATTTATCGAGGAATAGCGCTGCCCCTGCAAGATAGCCTTCACGGATGGCAAGCCGCCACATCAGATCGAACTCGCCCTCGTTTTCCTTCAAACCTACCAGATTGATGCTGACGAGCGGCAGATCGTATTCGACACACAGCGCGGCTGCTGATTCGATCTGGCCCATCATATCGCCACCGCGCATATACACGATGGGCGCTTCAGACGTGTTGGTTTTGAAGGAGGTGGGGAGAAGGGCCTGTAAATCTTCGTGCTTCACATGATGCTTCAGGCGAGGATCGATGCTTGTGTCGCCCAACAGATGGGCAACGACCCGATGATCGACCCGCAGCACCTGTGCCAGAAACGGCGCATCGGCACGGTTGGATTCGGCGACAATATCGACCAGTCTAAAGCGGCGCAGCGGGACCTGGGGCTGTAAACGATCCCATACGGCATAACGCTGTTCAAGCGTTGTGCCGAGTAAATTCATCATCAGGTTGACCGTAGGGCGGCGCTGCGACACATCATCATGCAGGTACGCGTAGAGACGTTCGTAACGGCGATCCACTTCGGGCGCGAGGGCGAGCAGCAGAATATAGCTGTCCAGCATATTGAGGCCAAAGCGCCGAATCATTTGTTGAAAGGGAAGGTGTGCCACATCATCGAACGGTTGCAGAGTGGAGGCTTCGTCTGTGCCCCACAGGCCGTCAAGGGGTTCACGATCAAGCTGCCGCGTGACATCCTCATCCGTAATGACGAGTCCACGCAGAGCATCCGTCGGATCTTGTCCGGCAGCCTGGGCACGTTCAATCGCAGCGCGAATGAGAGCTTCAATGCGCGTGAGAGACCGTTGGAGTTGTTGGAGGCTGTTCAAATTCATGAGTTGGTTCAGACCCTACAACGGACGAGAAATACGACCTTATAATGCAGTGTAAACACTTTTGGTGAGGCTTTCAACGAAAAAGCCAAACGTTTACACCCTCTTAGCACTTGGAGCATAACGAATCGCATTTCATACACTCCCAGATAAATATAATATGATTATATTTATTATGATTAATAATCACTCTGCTCAAATTTCTGCCTCCTCGAAGTCCTCTAAAAATAGGATTGTGAAAAGTTTAGACGCCCCGTATCTCAGCCCAAGAGCTTCCAGTGACCAGAGAGGGGATAAGCTATTATGACACATAAAGGTTCTTTAAAAAAATATCTCACTCTCATGACAAATTCATTATAACGCGAAAGTTTAGACAAGTAACATGAATGATTTAGGGCATCTCATACAATCATGCTGTATATCAGGATTTCTTGACAACAAGACGTTTGAGTCTGGTTTAGAGCCCTTTAGGAGAGCGTTTCTAACGTTGAACGTATGGGGGTTTGTGGGATAATAGTAGAAAATTTGTTTGCACAGGACGTGCTGCTTATGTCGGACGACCTCTTTATCGAAGTGTTTCCCATCGCTCCCGAATCGCTCCCGCTGCTCTATGCGTATCAGGTCACGTTTCGCGACCCCTCTCATCTGAGCTATGGAGGAAAACTTGCATTCCGCCTGAGCCGCACCTTTCCAGGCACATGGATCTGGTACAGCGAACGGCTCATCACCGATGCGCTCGTCTCGACGGTGCAAATGGATATTGCGCTTGATATTTTACGCAATCAAGTGCCCGAACTGTATGGCAAATTGGAAAGCATTGAAGAAGACCCACGTTGGCAGATGACGCCGCCCGCCGCCGCTGAGTGGGTCCTTGGCGGGCCCGTGCGAGAATGTGAGCCTGAACTGCGGCAAAAACTCTCCTCTATGTCGATGATTATCAAAAATGCGGTTGTCGAGCGGGATATGCGAATCGAGGGCTGGGAGGTGGCAGGGGAGCCTGCGCTGTCCCTGTCGATCCGCTCCATGCTGCGCCATCCCCGCCTCATGAGTGACTATCTGAGCGAAGGTCACACCCCGCATGATGTTATCGGCAGGCGCGTGGTCGATATGACCTCGTCCAGTATGGTCGCCACAGTGACGCGCTATGCGGGGACGGTGGCCGATCATCGTGAGCATCTGATGTCGCTCACGCGCCGCGAGCTGATGCAAAATCTCATTCGGCAGGCCCCCGATGATGAGGCGGTTTTTGGTCTGCAATTGGGCGATTACACCTACGAATACATCGCCAGTGCGCTCTATCCTATCATCAGCCCCACGAGCACGGATTTACAGCGTTTTGGCGTTTCCTCTGAACAGGCCCATGCTGCCATGCGTATCCGCCCTGACCAGCGTGCACAGATGATTCGGGCGCTGTCGGATGTGTTGAAGCAGGCCGAGATTATTGGATCAGCTTTCAGCACGCGCACACACCCGCATCTTTTTGCCCGGACCGAAATGACGCCCAATCTGCGTTATGCCGAGCGGCGCGTGCTGCCGTATCGCCCGGAAGCCATCCCGAATGATCTGCTTAAGGCGGGGATTTATCGGCGCTACAGCCGCTATGACAAAGCGGCCATGCGTGTGCTGGTCATCAACACAGGCGAAGAGGCGGTAACGGATTTTATCGAGGTGCTGCGCCGCCAGTTGGACAAGACATTTGGCCTGCGCCTGGAGATCTTGAAAGAGCGCCCGCTGCGTGATCTCTCGCCTGACAGCCTCAAATTGCTAGGGCGGGCATTGGATAAAGACAAGGCCGACTGCGTACTCGTGTTCGGCATGGATGACGGTGAAGACAATGCGGATCTGGCGCTGCTGCACGCGATTATCGCGGGACGCAGCCTGCCCATGTATGCCATTTCATCAGCGACTGTGCAGGAACCGGATGCCATGCCGCGCGTGATAATGAGCCTGCTGGCCCGCACGGGACATGTGCCGTTTGTGCTGGCCGAGCCGCTGGAATATGCCGATTATGTCACGGGGCTGACATTTACGCGTGAGTCTCTTAAGAAAAAAGATCGCGTGACTGCACTACATCGTATTTATCAAAGCGATGGCACGCTGGTCGGCTATCGCATCGAAACATGCGATGTCGGTTCGGGTGCGCCGTGCCCCTTGAGCATGTTTGAAGCCTTGTTCCCGCGTGATGTCTTCGCCAATAAGCGTGTCCTCGTGCATCATGAGGGGCCATTTGCGAAGGATGTGTTGTATGCGTTGGGGGAATGGAGCGCGTCTCTGGGCATGGAGCTGACGCCGACTGAGGTGACAACCGATCACACGCCGCGTCTGTATCGCCTGGGGGCAAAAGTCGAGCAAGCGCCCTGGGGCAGTCTGTTCAAGCTCACGGATGATGAAGCGTTTGTCGTGGCAAGCGTTCCTTCGCCAACAGCCGCTGTACAGCCTTTGCATGTGCGTGTGCGGGCTGATTTTGCGGTTGAGGCGGCGGTGTATTCGGTGCTGGCCTGGACGCTGCTGCATTATGGTGCGCCGACCTATAAGCGGCCTGTCACGCTGCACAATGCCGATCAATGGTCGAGTTGGGTGACGCTCGGCAAATTGATCTCGGCGCAGGGCGATGTGCCGTTCTGGTTGTAGGACGACCTCACCCCCAACCCCTCTCCAGGGCAATTGCATCTAAACGTAATTCAGTGAAATTAAATAACTCACAACGGTTCTTGTAGGGGCATGATGTATCATGCCCTGGGCGCAGCACGCTGCGCCCCTACATAAATACCCTCT
>Ga0105046_10006676_pt1 | contig 18246 bp, 20 predicted proteins | sample MAT03_FD_78385 | JGI IMG/M metagenome (GOLD analysis project Ga0105046, IMG submission 78385) | Freshwater microbial communities from Lake Fryxell liftoff mats and glacier meltwater in Antarctica - MAT-03 (megahit assembly) | ecosystem: Environmental > Aquatic > Freshwater > Ice > Liftoff...
CCACAGCACCGGCAGGCCTCCGTACTTGTGTTGCAGTGGCACCGCGAGATTCAGCGAGACGCCGTAGAACACGAGTGCGACGAAGATCAGGCCGATGCCGAACCAGGAGTTGTGGCCACTGGTGCCGGAGGCGACCGCAATGAGTACGACGCCTGAGAAGCCAACGGCCACGCCGATGATCTGCTGACGTGGTGGCAGCCGTTGCGCCATGAACGCGGCGACGACAGCGATGAACAGCGGCGTTGCGCCGTTGAGCATGCCGGTGACCGACGACGACACGCGCTCCTCGGCGAACGGGAAGATCGACAGCGGAATCGCCATCCAGATCACACCCAGGAGCACGATCCGGGCCATGTCGCTGCGGTCGATTCGTACTCGACGAGCAGCAGGAAACAGGCCCAACGTCAGCGCGCCGAAGCCGACGCGCATCGGAGTGATCAATGCAGCAGGAAACGCCTCGAGCCCTTCGGCGATGAAGTAGAACGACATGCCCCACACCAAACCGGGCAGCGCCAACACGCCCCAGTCAGCCACCGACATCTTCGAATGGCCTGGTGTCGTGGCGGCAGCGGTGGTAGTCACTGCGCCGAGGCTACGGCGCCGATCCTGCAGCAGACGAGCGGCTTTCGGACGTGATGGCAGTGGGTACGATGCCGCGATGCGTCCGTTTCGATTCGGGTATCAGGCCCGTGATGGATCAGCCGATGAGTTACGCGAGCAGGCTCGTCGCGCCGAGGCCGCAGACTTCGACGTGATTCACACGTACGACCACCTCTCACCGGACTGGTCGCCGACGCTGCCACTACTGGCGATGGCAGAAGCCACCACCCGGTTGCGTGTCGGCCCGCTGGTGCTCAACAACGACTTCCATCATCCGGCGTTGCTCGCGGCGGAGTATGCGAACCTCGACCATCTCACCGGAGGCCGCGTGGAGATGGGTATCGGGGCCGGCCACTCGTTCACCGAGTATGCCGCCATGGGAATGCCGTTCGACCCACCGAAGGTGCGCAAGGCGCGGCTCGCAGAATCGATCGAGATTCTGCGGCGACTCTTCGACGGTGAGGCCGTGACCTACGACGGTGAGCACTACCAACTGACCGAGGTGACGACAATGCGCGCCATGCAGCCTCGGCTACCGATCATGGTCGGGGTCAACGGACCATCCGCGCTGGCCCACGCCGCACAACACGCCGACATCATCGGTTTAATGATGCTGGGCCGCACGCTGGCAGATGGTCAGAACCATGAGGTGCGCTGGGAGTCGGACCGGTTGGACCGCACGATCGCCTACATCGAGTCGAACACTGGCGATCGTGTCGTTGAGCTCAACGCGCTGATACAGCGAATTGTTGTCACCGACGATCGTGATGGTGCGATCGATGAGATCGTTGGTGCTATCCCGACGCTGTCATTCGACGACGCAGCCGCCACGCCGTTCCTTGCGGTGGGCACCCATGACGAGATCGCCGCGCACCTGCTGAGGTGCCGTGAACGGTGGGGAATCAGCTACTTCTCGGTCCGCTCCATCGACGACTTCCAGCCGGTGATCGAGCGTCTCCGGTCTGCCGACACCTGACGAGCTATGGCCGGCGCAGCGCGGCGCGCAGTTTGGCATCTGGCTGCGGGCGAGCGCCCAGGTGTTCGATGACCCACGCCGAGATGGTCGTCGCGAAGCGGGCGGCGGCCACGGCGTCGCCATGCTCGAGGTAGTGGGCGAGAAAACCGCCGGCGAACGAATCACCGGCACCCGTGGCGTCGACCAGGTTGTTGCTGCCCGCTGGAATGTGGGTGCCGTGACCGGCCTCCCATACCAACGCGCCGTCGGCGTCGAGCTTGAGCATGATCAGCGCCTCTGGGTAGAGCTCGGCCAGCGCTGCCGCAATCTCGTCGGGCTCCGTCAGGCCGCCGGTGAGCATGCTGCCTTCCTCCTTGTTGGGGAGGAGCACATCGATGCCCAAGTCCTGCGTGACCGACAAGAACTGCCGTACACCCATCTCACCAATCATCTGAAACGAACCCGGGTCGAACGACAGCGTGGCCCCCGCCGCCTGCGCAAGGTGCGCTGCTTCGCGTACCGCGGCTCGAGGAGGATCGACAAAGAACGACCATGCGGTGAGGTGGAGGTGCCGCGAGCTGCGGATGATGTTGCGCGGCAGTTCCTGGGGCAGCAGGTAGAAGTCTGCGCCGTGGCCGGACACCATGGAACGCTCGCCGGTGTGGTCGACGAAAACCGCCACTGAACCGGTGAGGTGGGCGTCGGTCTCCACGAAGTGCGCTTCCACCTTCTCGCGATCGAGGTCTTCCTCGGCAAGCTGACCGAAGCGGTCGCGACCCACTTTGCCGATGAAGCGGGTGGACATGCCTGCGCGGCGCGCCCACACGGCCACGTTCGCCGCACTGCCGCCGGGGGTGAGCATCACCTCGCCGAAGGTGTCGCCGCCGCGCAGCAACTCGCTGTTGGTACGGATGAGCACATCCCATGCAAAGTCGCCGATGACGCACATCGGACGAGACAGCAATTCACCGGGCGCGTCTGGCACGGCGGGCACCGTAACAGCTAGCGAATCGCCCGCAACAGTGCCACGCCGCGTGGGGACAGCTGGTAGCCGACCTGAAGACTTTCGGTCAGCCCCATTTCCTTCAGCTTGCGGACATTGATCTTGAAGTCCGGTCGCTCCTGGCCCGTGTGTCGAGCGAGAGCAGTACTGACGACGCCCGGATACTTCTCGATGAGCTGCAGCGTCGTGCGTGTCCACGGCTTTCCGCTGGCGCGGTCGAGCCGGTCGAGACGAGTGCGCAGCCCGGCGATGTCGTCGTCGGTCAGCTCGTCGATGGCGCGCCGTTCGATTCGGTCATCGACGCCGACGTAGCGCAGGTCCACCCGCCACACCACTGAGTCGAGCGCTGGCTGATGCAGCCGCTTCATGAGTGTGGTCAGGTTGCCCTCACCGGCGGCAGCAGCGTCATCGTCGGTCAGTACGCTCACGGAAACCTCAGCGACCGCCGTTGCTTCCAGCAGCATCCCGCCAACTCGGTAACGTCCACCGACCTTCGCCTGCGGTGTGCTCCAGGTGCGGAAGGTGACGGTGATGGAACCATCGGCCAGACCCGGCCACGCGGAAGCACTGAAGAGCACGGGTCAGACTCCCCTCGCAGGGGCAGGGTGGCGAGCGTGGGTGGCCGAGGCAGTGGCCGCGACCACGCCGAGCCCGATGAACACAGTGCCCGCCACCCAACGCTGCACGAAGGGCAGGGCCTTGCCGCGCAACAATATGTGGCGCAAGTGGCTGGCAACCAGGGAGTACGTGCTGTCCGTGCAGAAGCCAATACCCACGAAGACGAGACCCAGCACGAGCGCTTGGACGCCGGGTCGGCCAACTTCGGGGCGAATGAACTGCGGCAGGAACGACAGGAAGAACAGGGCGACCTTTGGGTTCAACACGTTGACCACCACGCCCTGCGTGAAGGAGCGGCGCACGCTGACCGCTGGCTGGTCGGTGGCCATCACCCGGGCAGGACGCATCAGAGTGCGCACGCCGATGTAGATGAGGTAGGCAGCGCCCAGCCACTTGACCGTGTTGAACGCAGCCGCCGAGGTGGCGAGCACTGCAGACAAACCGACCGCCGCTGCGATGGCGTGCACCAGGTTTCCGAGCGTGAGGCCGGCAACCCCGGCAAGGCCCGCTTGGCGACCGTCACTGACACTGCGATTCACGACGTACAGCACCGCCGGCCCGGGGATGATCAACAACAGCAGTGACGCCGCAGCGAAGGCGGTGATGGTGGCGGAACTGGGCATGACGACAGACGCTATTGCGTCAGACCTCTATGTCGACGGCTTGTTTCGGTGGACCACTTCGTCGCAGCCTTGCGAGGTGGTCGCTGAACTGTGCCGGCGCGATTGGCGTGGCCCCGTGAAGCTCGTCGGGGTGCCACCATCGAACCTCGAACACGTACTCCGCATTGAGCTGTTCCCACGTCAGGCCTGGCTGCGGGGTGAACGCCGGAGTGCGTACGACGTAGATCCGTTCGATCTGGCCGTCGTGACTACCGTCGATGAACGGGACGATGTGTAGGCGGTTCCACACGTGCGGCCCGATCGCCACCTCGGGTGCACCGACCTCCTCGGAGAGCTCACGCTGCAGCGCGTCATGGTCGGTCTCACCAGCCTCGATGCCGCCACCCGGCAACGCCCATTTGGTACCCGAGTCGGGGAATTCGAATCGAACGAGTAGCACACGATGCTCCGGGTCCAGTACTACCCCCCGCACGGCCTGCCGAATGCGTAGACCTTTCGTGCGGTCGGCGTAGTCGGCGGCGCTCACTCGTCGGGCTGGTCGCGTAGGCCGTCGTTGAATGCCTTGTACATCTCGTAGATGCCCTTGCACTTCTCGCAGACGGGCAGCTGCTTCGGGTCGCGTGATGGCACCCAGACATGACCGCACAACGCCTCCAGCGGCGTGCCGTAGATGCGGGCTTCCAACACCTTGGCCGCCGCGTTCTCGCCCGGATCGGTCTTGACGATGTGCGCCGACGCCGGTTCGCCGGTCTCCAGCACCTCTTCCGTGTTGGGAATGGTCTCGATGGTCATCGGGGCAGTGCGGGTCACGGGTGACAGTCAAGCACAGCAGATGGTTACGATGTCGGGCGATGCCGCTCTACGAGTTCCGCTGCCGTGCCTGCGACGAAACCTTCGAGGTCCGTCGACCGATGAGCGAGTCCAGCGATCCCGCCACGTGCCCCCAGGGGCATGAGGGCGCAGTGCGCTTGCTCTCCGTGTTTGCCAACGTCGGTGCCAGTGGCGCTGCCGCCCCGGCCACTGCTGCACCCCGCCCAACGGGTGGCGGCTGTGGTGGCGCCTGCGCCTGCGCCCACTGAGTAGCCGAGCTCACGGGGTTCAGTGAGCCAGGCTGGCCAGCTCGGCAGTGATGTTGGCGCGTGCCTGCGCTTCGCGTTGGATGCGCATCGTGGTCGTGGTGAAGAGCTGCGGCTGCGCTAGGAAGCCACCGAGTACGGCTGCGCGTCCCGCACCCCAGGCGTCGTCACTGACGTGTTCGTACTCGCTGCGCACTCCTGCGACGTATGCGACGTACTCCTGCGATGGGGCACCGAGAATCGCCAGATCGGCGTCGACCAGCATCGCCTCGTCGGCGTCGGACGGGCAATGCCCCGCGGTGGCTAGCACCAACCGCTCGACCAACAGCTGGCGTGGCACTGACCAACGCAAGTCGGCTGCGGCAGACTGCGCGAGCAGCGCGCTACGGGCTTCGTTGTCGTTGGCGGCGGCGTTGTAGACCGCGTCGTGCCAGAACGCGGCCAACCGCACCGCCGCAACGTCGGTGGTGGGCTCGCCGGCACGGACGAGTGCGGTGATGTGCCGTAGTACCCACATCACATGGGTGAGCGTGTGATAGCGGCGGTGCGGCTCGCGATGACGGCTGAGCACGGCATCGAGGAGGTGTTCGTGCGCGTGGCCGGCGAGCTGGCGCCATGCCGACCGCAGTTCCACCTCGGGCGTGGTCATGGTGTGATCGTATGTGGCGATGACGGTGTTGATCGATGAACCACGCTGGCAGTTCAAGGGCCGGCTGTGGGCACACCTGGTCAGCGACGTCACCTACGAGGAACTGCACGAGTTTGCAGAGGCAGCAGGCATACCGCGCCGGGGCTTTCACGGCGATCACTACGACGTGCCCCAGGAGTACTACGACGAGATGGTGGCTCGCGGCGCGGTGCCCACGCCCAGCCGAGAACTCGTGCGCCGCCTGCGTGCGGCGGGTTTGCGACTGAGCCCCAGCCAGCGCCGAGCTGCGGACTAGCGGCCCGTCGTGACCGTGCGCAATCATTTGCCCAACGAAAGGAGCAACATGGGCAATGTCACCCAAGGGCACTGGACTGCGGAGATCGAGGGCGACTTCGTAGTTTTCATCATCGGCGCCGCCTGAACTCGAAGTGGCAAGTGCTCCCGGTCGATACGCGACCTTGGCGGCCGTCGAGGGAGGAACCACATGTTGAAGTACCTTGCCGAACACCCGGAGAAGGGACTCCTCAGGTATCGGGCAGCCGGGCTGGCCACCACGACCGAACCGGGATCTGGCACGAGACCTTCTTGGTGCGCAACGGCGAGTACGAGGCCATCTACAGGAACACGAGAGCCCGTGGCCTCGGCAAGGCCACCATGCTGGTGCCCGTGGCGGGATCGGTCGGCGCCCGCCAGCGCTTGCGCGCCGCAGTCGAAGGCTCCGGCTGAGAACCGCTTGCACAACGTGGCCACCATCGCGCCCACATCCTGTCGCAGCCGTGGTCATTCGATCACGTTCTGTTGCATTCCGCGATGTTGCGGCAAGTTTGGCGCGAGCGCGACCGCTTCGAGGTGCGTGGCCAAGTGATCCGACTCGTCGTGGCCGGACCAGGCTCGTTCGTCAACCACTACCCGGTCGGCAACAGCGGCCGAGCAAGAGTGCGTGCGACTTTGCCGATGCCGATCACTGACGACGATCTGGGAACTGTACTCAGCGCGGCCGGTCAGCCCGTGGGCACCGAGTCAGCAGCGAGCGACTGCGATCACACATCGGTGTCGGGACTGAGGAGCGACCAGCGCTCCGGCTCGCCCAACAGGTCGCGCGGGCTCTGTGCGCCGGACGCACCGATGATGTACCACTCGATGAGTGCGACCCCGTGGCTCTTGACGATGTCACTGGCCTCCATCCAGCGGTCGAGGTCGCCGGGCAGCACATGCCCGGCTGGGCGAACGGTGGCCAGGACCATCGCTTCCGCATGCGGCAGGCTCTCCGCGGCCCGGGCGATGCACTCGGCAACCGCGAGCACAGCGTCTGGATCTACCGTGCCCGATACGACGGTGATGACGCTGCCGTTGCCGTGACGGTCGAGCAGGAACACCAACGTCTCGTGCTCCAGCGGTTGAGACGCCGACAGCAACAGGACGCGCAGCGCGTCGGTGCCGCAGCGCACAGGTGCGGGCCGAGGTAGTGCGATGGAAGGAACTTCGTGTGCGGGCATGGGGCGACCTCCGGACCTGGTGCCGGCGCCACACGCGTGGTGCCGGCAGAACTGTCATGAACGGGGGGAAGCCGTGAGTTGGACCCTACGGAAGGGGTCTCACACAGTTGCCAGAGGTGCCGATGGCTACGATGCGGCCTCATGGCCGACGTCATCATCTACCACAACCCGAATTGAAACTCCTCCAGCAATGCCGTGAGCATTGCCAAGGAACTCGGCGTCGACGCCGACATCGTGTTGTACATCAAGACCCCGCCGGATGCCGCAACGCTGCGCGACATCATCGCCAAGCTGGAAGACCCGGTCACTGACCTCGTCCGCCGCGACAGCATGTGGAGGAAGCTCGGCCTCACCGACGCCGACGCGGCAACGTCGGATCAGGTGGTCGACCTTCTCGTCAAGCACAAACAACTTCTGCAGCGACCCGTCGTGGTGACGAAGACCAAGGCCATCATCGGCCGCCCCAAGGAGCGGGTCCGCGAACTGTTGTCGAAGTAGTTACCGGCGTCGGCGGCCGCGGCCGCCGATTGCCTGCAGCACCAAGAGCAACAGTACCGCGCCAAGAGCAGCAACCAGGATGGCGCGCAGGTCGAAGTCGTTGATTCCCTTCTCGCCGGCCGCCTGCATCAGTGCGCCACCAATGAGCGCACCCAGCACACCGACGACGACCGTGTAGAGGCAGCCGCTCTTGTCGTCGCGTGTGATCCAGCGCGCCAGAAGCCCAGCGAACAGCCCGACGACGATCCAACCAATGATGTTCATGCGCCCAAGCTAACGCCGCTCAGCGTGGCGTCATGTCGAACGAAAACCAGATCGCCCTCATCGTAGGAGGCCAACGATCGGGTCGCCATAGCTACCTGCGTGAACCCGACTCTCGTGATGAGACGAATGGACGGGGCGTTGTCGTGGTGGATTGCCGCCCACAACTCGCTGCGTCCGCCCTCGGCAAGGTGCGCGAGGAGCCACCGGACAGCCTCGGTTGCGTACCCATGGCCACCATGTGCGGAATCGAACACGTAGGCGATCTCCGCCCACCCGTGGTACCCGGTGGCCTGGATGTACCCGAGAATCAGGGCATCGTCGCTGCGGCGCACGGCCCAGTTCCACCAGTGGTCCTCGGCCATCTCGTCGCTCGGGCCGAGCGCAAGCTGGTCGATCCGTTCGTGCATCGCGTCGACCGTGGTGACAGCAGGCCCACCGATGTAGGTGCCGACCGACTCGTGGTTCAGCGCAGCGACCATGCCGATGGCATGCTCGTGGCCCAGCGGCTCGATGAGAAGGCGGTCAGTGGTCGGCATCCGGCGGGAAGCCTGACGCGTGAGCGACACCGGCGCCAGGTGATTGCTATTCAACTCTCGGTTCCGCGATGGCTGGGCGTAGTGTCCCGAGACGTGGGGAAACGGGCCGAGGCGCAGAAGATGCAGACGCCAGGCGCCGGTGGTTGGGGTTTGCTGCGAGCCATGCTGCGTGAGCAACGCGTCGGCCTCATGGCTGGGGTTGCCGTGGGCTTGTTGTGGAGCGCCGGCAAGGTCTCAGTTCCGAAGCTCACCAGCCTCGCGGTCGACCGCGCAGTGCTCGGCAACGGCTCGCTCTGGTTCTGGTCGCTGCTCATCGCTGCGGTGGCCGTCATCGCCGGCATCTTCACGGCGTGGCGGCGCTGGTTCGCCTTTCGTGAAAGTCGCTTGACGGAAACGAAGCTACGCGAGCAACTGTTCGCGCACATCATGCGACTGCACGTCGCCTATCACGACCACACCCAGACGGGTCAGCTGATGAGCCGCGCGTCGAGTGACTTGCTCCAGATCCAGGGCTTCGTGGTGATGATCCCGATCACCGCGTCAAACCTGATGATGGTGAGCACGATCGTCGTCATTCTGGCCATCCAGCAACCGTTTCTTGCGTTGGTGGCGTTGGCGCCGCTGCCGTTCTTGAACGTGTTGGCCACCCGCTTCTCGCGCCGGATTCATCCGGCGGTGCTGGCCGTGCAGGCGGAACAGGCGCAGCTGGCAACTGTGGCGGAAGAAGCGGTCAGCGGTGTGCGCGTCATCAAGGGCTTCGGTGCCGAGGGCGTGACCGCGGCGCGCCTGAAGGTGGAGGCAGATGACATTCGTCGCGTATCGCTGCAGTCGGCGCGAGTGCGCAGTACGTACCTGCCAGCGCTCGACCTGCTGCCCAACCTCGGTTTGATCGCCGTGCTCGCCGTCGGTGGGCATCGAGTGCTGAACGGGCAGATGACGCGCGGCGAGATGTTGGAGTTCATGCAGTACATCGGTCTGCTGATCTTTCCGCTGCGCACGCTGGGGATGACTGTTGCGTTCGGCCAGCGTGCTGCGGCGGCGTTGCTGCGAGTCAACGAAGTGTTGTCGACGGTGCCGGCAGTACGCGACGCGATCGAGCCGCTCTCGCTCCCAGCCGGAGATCGCTTGGGGGAGGTCTCCTTCGGCCATGTCGGCTTTGGATACGACCTGAACAACGAGGTGCTGCGCGATTTCGACCTTCGCATACAGGCGGGCGCGTCAGTCGCTGTGGTCGGCGCGACCGGCAGCGGCAAGTCGACTCTGGCCCGCCTGCTGGTGCGGTTCTACGACGTCAACCATGGGTCGATCACGATCGATGGTGTGGACGTGCGCAACCTCACGCTGGTCGAGTTGCGTCACGCTGTTGCCGTCGTGTTCGAAGACACCTTCTTGTTCCACGACACGGTTGCGGCCAACATTGCGTTCTCCCGCCCGGATGCCTCGATGGCGGACGTGGAGGCAGCCGCAACGTTGTCCGGCGCGCACGATTTCATCGTGCAGCTTCCCGAGGGCTACGACACGCTGTTGGGCGAGCGCGGGTTCTCGCTCAGCGGCGGCCAGCGGCAGCGCGTTGCCCTGGCGCGGGCGGTTCTGGCGAATCCTCGTGTGCTCGTGCTCGACGACGCCACCAGCGCTGTCGACCCGTCGAAGGAGCACGAGATTCGCGAGGCGATGAAGACGGTGATGGACGGGCGCACGACCATCGTGATTGCCCACCGGCCGGGCACCATCGCACTCGCCGACACCGTGGTGCTGCTGGACGAGGGCTGCGTGGTCGCCACCGGCACACACGACGACCTGCTGGCGACCAGCGAGCGGTATCGCGCCGTTCTTGCGGCACTCGCCGAGCTGGACGAAGAGCCTGTCCCCGCCGCGAAGGTGACCTGACCATGTGGGCGTCCGGTGGTGTGAGCGACGAAGACAAGCTGGACCGCGCCGAAACCGGCCGTGTGCTGCGTCGATCGCTCCAGTTCGCGCAGCCATACCGACGGACCATCTGGTGGGCCGTCGGTCTGGTCTCGGTGTCCGCGTTGTGCACCGTCGCCGGCCCGGTGTTCGTCAAGACAGGGCTCGACCACGGCATCAAGAACTCCGATGCGACCGCCCTGAACTGGTCAGTTGCCGGCTTCATCGTCACGGTGATCGTTGGCTACTTCGTCGCTCGCGCCCAACAGTTGGCCATCAACCGTGCAGGCGAAGGCTTCCTCCGCGACCTTCGCGTAGCCGTCTTCGACCGCCTGCAAGCGCAATCGATGGCGTTCTTCGATCGCAACAAGGCTGGCGTGCTGGTGTCTCGCATGACAGCGGACATCGAGAGCATGGGCGAGCTGATCCAGTGGGGCCTCCTCCAGTTCGTGGGAGCCGGCCTGCTGCTGCTGATGAGCCTGATCCTGATGACAGCTCTGAGCTGGCAGATGACACTGGTCGTGATTCTGTTCGTGGCGCCGATTCTTGGCCTTGCATCCATCCGCTTTCAACGCCTCTCGAATGTGGCGTACCTCGATGTGCGCGAGCGAGTCGGTAGCAACCTGTCGAACCTGCAGGAAGGCGTCACCGGTGTCCGCGTCATCCAGGCCTACGGTCGCGAAGCGGAGACCAATCGGCGCTTCGTCGCGTCCAACCGAGCGCTCTACGGCAGCCATCTGCGCAGCGTGAAGGTCAGCACCTGGTACTTCGGGCTGGTCGAGTGGGCGGGCATCGTCTCCGTTGCGCTCGTCGTCGGGGTGGGCGGCGCTCTCGTGCATCGCGGCTCGGTGGGTTTCGGCACGGTCGCCGCGTTCATTTTGTTGCTCGCCAACCTGTTCGACCCGGTGCAGCAGCTCTCGCAGCTCTACAACACCGTGCAAAGCGCGGCCGCATCGCTGCACAAGCTGTACACGCTGATGGACACCGTCCCCGACGTGGCCGAGCACCCCAAGCCGGTCGCTCTGCCGGCGACGGGCGTGTTGGAAGCGCACCACATCACGTTTGTGTACGAGGGCAGCGAGCGCCCTGCGCTGAGCGAGGTCAACCTGGCGGTCGTCCCCGGCGAACGGCTGGCGCTGGTCGGCCCCACCGGCGCCGGCAAGAGCACCCTTGCGAAATTGCTCAGCAGGCTCTACGACCCCACCAGTGGTCACGTCACTTTTGGTGAGATCGACCTGCGAGTTGCCTCGCTGCAATCGCTGCGCGAGCGAGTGGTGGTGGTGCCGCAGGAAGGCTTCCTGTTCGGCGGCACGATTCGCGAGAACATCCGTATTGCGCGCCCTGCGGCCACCGATGATGAGGTGGCCTCCGCCCTAGGTGCCATCGGCGTACTCGAGCGATTCGAAGAGTTCCCGGAAGGCTTGGAGACCGAGGTTCGCGAGCGCGGTTCGCGGCTGTCAGCCGGCGAGCGCCAACTGGTGTCGCTGGCTCGCGCGGCCCTCGTGGACCCGGCCGTTTTGGTGCTCGATGAGGCCACCAGCAACCTCGACCCGGGCACGGAGGCCGTCGTCGAGAAGGCGCTGGAACGCTTGATGGACGGGCGCACCGTCATCGTCGTGGCGCACCGTCTCAGCACCGTGCGCCGCGCCGACCGAATTGCGGTCATCGACCATGCCCATCTGGTGGAGTTGGGTACGCACGCCGAGTTGGTCGCTCGCGGCGGGCGCTACGCCGCGCTGGCCGAAGCCTGGGCGCGGACCCAGCCGACGGCAGAAGGTGCCGCCGGACGATAGTCGCGCACCCGCACCGCTAGGCGCGATCGAAGGCGAGCACGAACTCGAGCAATCCGTTGTCCTCGGTAGAGATCGTGGCGACGGACGGGTTCGGAATCCCGAAGTCGGAGAAGAGCACCGGGATCCTGCCGAGCACACCGACGCGACCGTTCGCGAACGTTGCGTCCACGTCGAAGGTCACCGACTTGGTCGTGCCGCGTAGCGTCAGGTCGCCGGTGGCGCTGGCCGTGATGGTGGTGCCGCCGGTGGGCACCTGCTGGAAGTCGATCGGCGCAGTGAGCACGAACGTGGAAGTCGGGAAGTTGGCGACGTCCATGATGCGGCCGTCGAACTGGCCGTCACGGCGCGACTTGTCACTCTTGAACGTCGTCATGTCGACAGTGAACTCGCCTGCGGACACAGTCGTAGCACCGATCGTGAACGTGCCGGTGATGGCCTGCGTGCGACCGTTCGCCGTGGTGTCGAAGCCGTTGATGCTCTCGTCGACGCGGTAGCCGACCTCAGAACCTTCGGCGATCACCCAGTTGCCTTCGACACCATCATCCACGACCGGGACCACGGTGGTCTCCAGGCCCGCAGCTTCGGTGGTCACCGGCGCGTCGGGGGCAACAGAGGTGGTGGCATTCAACAGATCCTTCACATCTTCGGTGTCGAACTCGTCGTCGGCCTTGTTGATGAACTTGGCGTAGATGAATGAACCGGCAACGACCACGATGGCGATGGCGACGACAGCTGTGACGAGTTTCTTCCAATGCTTCTTCATGACAGTCCTTACGTTGGCGGACGCGAAACGATTCGCGGCAAGATGTTTGCACACACAACGAAGCAGCCAGTGTCACGCTCCTGCCCAGAGTCGGGATCGGGTGGCCCGAGTGCGCAAGACTTCCTGCATGACTGCAACTGTGCTGATCGCGCGCACCACTCCCAAGACCGTTGATGCCGTGGCGGTGCCCGTCGGCACCACCGGCACCGTTCCCCGTTCGCTCGGGCTCAACCGTGTAGCGCTCGCCGCAGTTGGGTTCGAGGGCAAGGTCGGCCAGACGCTGGTCGTTCCGTCGGGCACGGGTCCTGCGCAGATTGCGATCGGTATCGGTGGCCCCGGCACGCTGACCGTTCAAGTGTTGCGCAACGCCGCGGGCGCGATCGTGCGTGCCGCTGGCAAGCGCGCTGTGGTTGCGACCAACCTCGCCGACCTCGACGGCGTTGACTCGGCCAAGGCTGCGCAGGCCGTAGTGGAAGGCGGTCTGCTGGCCGGCTATCGGTTCGCGGGTGTCAAGAAGGAAGCGAACAAGGCATCGCTCACTCAGCTCGTTTTGGTGGTCGGCGAAAGGCGGGCCAACGGTGCTCGCATCGGGAGCGAGCGCGGCCAGGCAACGGCTGCGGCGACGATGCTGGCCCGAGACATGGCCAACCTTCCGCCCGCGTACATGACGGCGCGCCACATGGCGGAGAGGGCAGTCGAAGTCGCTCACGCCAGCGGCCTGTCGGTGGAAGTGTTCAACCGCGACCAGCTCGCCGAGATGGGCTGCGGCGGCATGTTGGGTGTCAACGCGGGAAGCGTCGAGCCGCCGCGCATGGTGCGTCTCACCTACACCCCGCGCAACGCTGTCGGCCACGTCGCATTGGTGGGCAAGGGCGTGATGTACGACTCGGGTGGTCTCAGCCTGAAACCCAGCGATGGCCAGATCGCAATGAAGATGGACATGAGCGGCGCTGCTGCCGTGCTGGCCGCGATGGGCGCGCTGAAGGCGTTGAAGTGCAAGGCCAAGGTCACCGGTTACCTGATGTGCACCGACAACATGCCCGGCGGCAACGCCGTCAAGCTGGGCGACGTCCTCACGTTCCGCAATGGCAAGACCGCCGAGATCCACAACACCGACGCAGAAGGTCGGCTGGTGCTGGCCGACGGCCTCTCGCTAGCGGTGGAGGATGGGCCCGATGCGATCGTCGACATCGCCACCCTCACGGGTGCGTGCATGGTTGCGTTGGGGACGAAGGTCGCCGGCGTCATCGGCAACAACCAGTCGGTGATCGACAGGTTGCGCGCCGCCAGCGCCGCCACTGACGAGCAGATCTGGCAGTTGCCGTTGGAGAAGGCTTACCGCAAGCAGCTGGACAGCAACGTCGCCGACATGCGCAACATCGGCGGCCCGCCCGGTGGCGCCATCACTGCCGCACTCTTTCTTCACGAGTTCGTCGCAGAGGTTCCTTGGGCGCACCTCGACATCGCCGGTCCGATGGCCGTTGATGGCGACGACGGTTGGTTGAGCAAGGGCGCCAGCGGCTTCGGCGCACGACTGCTCATCGAGTTCGCGACCAACTTCGTCAAGTAGCGAGTCGTTCAAGGATCGGTTTGATCACGGCGCGGTTGGTGGCGAACGTGGTTGCCTCCACCGCGGCTGCGGGTGACACACCGACGGCAAGCAACTGGCGTTCCACTAGTTCAGGTTCATCGCCAACAGCCACCATCGCGGTCGCAAGCGCGCACCCTCGTTCCAGGTCAGTGAGGGTGAACTCACGGACCTTCCACTGCGAATGCATCGCCTGTAGCTGCGGTGGCATGCGAGACAGGTGGCGGGCGGCCACCGGCGGAACCTTGCGGCGCACGGCCAACCCGCCGCCGGGCATTTGCTGGGACATGCCGAACAATTGGCAACGATTGAGCGCGCGGGCGAACGAGTTCGAAGTCCCCGAGGAGTACGCCAGACCCAACATGCCAGCGGTCTCGGCGAGGTCGAGTTCGTAGCCGAGTGGGTATTGATCCAGCCCAGTCACCAGTCGTCGGAGTGTCCAGGTAGCGGTTGGCCCCAGCACGTTCAGCCAGAACAGTTCGACATAGTTCGACCTGACGTCGAAGCCGACAGCGTCGACTATCGGGTCATGCCACGGCACCACCATCAGAGTGGCAACTTCGGTTTCGTGGATGAGTGGTTCGATAGGCATAGCGACCCCCAGCGGGTGAGGTGAACAGAGGGGGAAGCCGCTCATCTGTACTGGGCATGGTCAGATAGCTCATTCGGCAAGATTGTTGCGAGAATGCCCACATGTCGATTGTGCAGCAGGCCACGGAATGGGTGCGTGCGGCGCGGCGCATTGTGGTGCTCAGTGGCGCCGGGCTGTCCACCGACTCGGGCATCCCGGACTTCCGCGGCCCCAACGGGTTGTGGAAGAGGGACCCGACAGCAGCGAAGGCCTCGACACTGCAGCACTACTTGGCTGACCCGGAGCTGCGCAAGAAAGCGTGGCAGAACCGGCTTGCTGCGCCAGCCTTCACCGCTGTGCCCAATGCCAGCCACTACGCACTGGTTGCGCTCGAGCAGCGCGGCCAAGTGTCGGCCATCGTCACCCAAAACATCGACGGCTTGCATCAGGCAGCGGGTAGCGATGCCCACAGAGTGATCGAGGTGCACGGCACCGTTCACTGGGCGCGCTGCTGGGGTTGCAGCGACCGCCGTCCGATGTCGCAGATGCTCGACCGAGTGCGCGCCGGTGAGGCCGACCCGCCGTGTGAGATCTGCGGCGGCATCATCAAGAGTGACACCATCCTGTTCGGTCAGAACCTTGTGCCGCATGTCATCGAGTCGGCCATGGTCGCAGCCGAGCGCAGCGATCTGGTCCTCGCCGTAGGTTCCAGCCTGTCGGTTTTTCCCGCTGCCAATGTGGTGCCGCGCGCCAAGTCCGCGGGAGCGCGCGTCGTCATCGCCAACGGTGAGCCGACGAAGATGGACCGCTTTGCCGATGCAGTCCTCATCGGCTCGCTGTCCGAGCTCCTCCCAGCGCTGTGTGATTCGAACTGACGCGCAGTTGATTTTGTTGAGCTGTCGCACAGTCCCCGAATTGCGTCACTTCGGTGCTGTGGCCAAGGCCCGTGACGAATCCCGACTGATCCGGTAGCATTTTGACCATGGCTACCTTCCGCGACCTGCTCAGCGCTGCCAAAGCTGAGATCACCGAAATTGACACAGCGACCGCCGCCGACCTCATTGCCCAGGGCGCGCTAGTGCTCGACGTACGCGAGCCCGACGAGTACGACCAGGGCGCGTTGCCCAACGCCGTTCACCTTCCGCGTGGCCATCTCGAGGCACAGATCGAAGGCAAGTTGCTGGACAAGACCGCACAGGTGGTCGTGTATTGCGCCGGCGGCGTGCGCAGTGCGTTCGCAGCCAAGACCCTGGGCGACCTGGGGTACACCGACGTGTTGTCGGTGGTGGGCGGCTTTGGCAAGTGGAAGGACGAGGGCCGTCCGTGGAAGACGCCGGTTACGCTCACCGCTGAGCAGCGCAACCGTTACCAGCGTCACCTGCTGCTGCCCGAGGTCGGCGTCACCGGCCAAGCGAAGCTGTTGGACAGCAAAGTGCTGATGCTGGGTGCGGGCGGCCTCGGTTCGCCGTCGGCGATGTACCTGGCCGCGGCAGGCGTTGGCACCATCGGCATCGTCGACATGGACGAGGTTGATGCGAGCAACCTGCAGCGACAGATCTTGCACAACATGGACCGCATCGGCGATCGCAAGGTGGACAGTGCGAAGAAGACGCTGACGCTGATGAACCCCGACGTCAACGTGGTCACCTACGACACCCGCCTCGATGCGAGCAACATCTTGGACATCATCGCCGGCTACGACGTGATCGTCGACGGCGCCGACAACTTCCCCAGCCGCTACCTGCTCAACGATGCCAGCGTGAAGCTGGGCATTCCGGTTGTGCACGGCAGCATCTTCCGCTTCGAAGGAATGGTCAGCGTGTTTCACCCGCTGGCGGGCCCCACCTACCGCGACATGGTGCCCGAGCCGCCGCCGGCCGAGCTGGCGCCCAGTTGCGCCGAAGCCGGCGTGCTGGGTGTGCTGCCAGGCATCGTCGGCAGCATCCAGGCCCTGGAAGTCATCAAGATCCTGCTCGGTATCGGCGAGGGTCTCATCGGTCGCATTCTCTCGGTTGACACCACCGACATGAGTTTCCGTACGTTCAACCTGCGGCCCGACCCGGCCAATGAAGTGACGTACGCGAACCGCGACCGAATCATCGTGCAAGAGCTCGAGGGGCTCTGCGCACCCGGCCTGGCGCACTGATTCGCCTCGCACGGGTGTCGGCCTATAGGTAACGTCGCACCGTGCACGCACAGGACGTTGTCGCTCGCCCCACCGCCCCGGCTCGTAACCTGTGGTTGCACGGGCCGCTGCAGGACACGTTGCTCGGGTGGTGCTTCATTCCGGTCGCCTTGGTGGTGCACTTCGCCGAGCCGAATCTGGCGCTCGTACAGACGATAATGGCTGTCATTTTCCTCGTCTCGTTCGCGCATCAACCACTGACATTGGGGTTGGTCTATGGCGATCCTGTGCAGCGGGCTGCCCACCGCCGTCTCTACATCTGGGCGCCGTTGGTGGCCGCTGGGCTGATCATGGTTGGCCTGTCGATCTCGCTCACTCTCGTGGGACTGATCGCTGGATTGTGGAATGCCGAGCACACGCTGATGCAGCGCTACGGCGTGTTGCGCATCTATGGCCGCAAGGTCGGCGACGACCACGGCTCACTGGAGAAGCCGATGCTGATCGTCTGGCTGGTGACTGCACTTGCGTTCATCGGGGCATATGTCAACCTCGAGCAGTTGGTCCTCAAGCTCGGCCTTGACGAGACCAACTCTCGTGGGGTCAAGCTGCTCGACCCGTTGCGCGTGCCAGCGACGGTTCTGTTCTGGGTGGGCGTCGTCGCCAGCGTCGCATTGTCGGCGCGGTGGTGGCGGGCCGAGCGATCGCTCGGGGCTCACGCCAGCAGGGCGAAGCATCTGTACGTGCTCGGCACCGTCGGCCTGGTGGTGGTCGTGATGATCGATCCGATCGCGGGTGCCGCCGGGTACGTCTCGGCGCACGCCATCGAGTACTTCGCCGTCGTGCACCGAAGTCTGCGGACACGCCGCGACGACGCGCCGGTCGCGGTCGCGACCGGCACCCCGTGGCGTCGCGGTGGCATCTACATCCTCTACTTCGTGGTGATCGCCGCGATCGTCATCGGTACAGCGCTGCCGTTCAACGGCCGCCTGTACGCGTTCGCAATTCTCTTCTTCGGCGCATTGCACATCCTGTACGACGGCTTCGTTTGGAAGCTGCGCCGCCCCAACGTCGCGGCGTCGCTGGGCATCACGCCATCCGCCTGAACGGTCGTCGGCCATTGACGATCCTGTCCGCTTCTGTGTCACGGCACAGACCGGGGTTCCGTCTGTGGCAGGAACTCTGG
>Ga0105046_10006677_pt1 | contig 18245 bp, 15 predicted proteins | sample MAT03_FD_78385 | JGI IMG/M metagenome (GOLD analysis project Ga0105046, IMG submission 78385) | Freshwater microbial communities from Lake Fryxell liftoff mats and glacier meltwater in Antarctica - MAT-03 (megahit assembly) | ecosystem: Environmental > Aquatic > Freshwater > Ice > Liftoff...
CCTGCATTACCAACTCGATGTGCTGCGCCTTGGTAATGCTCACCATCGCCGGGGACACCGCCGACGCATCCCTGCAGCCTTGTGCAAGGTTCGCTTTGCTGGGACTTGGCGCCGCGCTCATGGGGCGAACCATACAGAAAAACCGGCAAAGTGTCCAGCAATTTCTTACTACCCCAAAAATCGACCTACGTGTTCACCGAATGTTTACACTTTTTTCTTGACGGGAAAATTGCATAAAAGGAGGTGCGATGATGCTGTCAATCGAACTGACGTTACCGACTCAGAACGGAAAGTCAGTTGAGCGATTTCAACGCCCGAAAACTGGCTATCAACGTTCGAGCTATCCGGCCCGCAGAGGCAGGACGCCAGGCCCGGGCTGGCGAAAATGTACCGCGTACCTCCAGGCCGGGTCTGGTGGCCTGCCGTTGGCGCTCCGCTTGAGCGAGGAGTTGGCGAAGTGATCGGCCCGCTCCCCGAAGTACCTCCCCAACGTCATATCTGGTTGGCATAAAGCATCAGCAACTTATGGGAGCTTCTTGAGAGGCGTCATTTCGCCGCGCATGCAAAACGACCGATTTTGATTTTTCCACGGCTCACTTGATAGTGCATCTCACATTCGGTGGCAGTGCCTGGGAGCGGACGGATGAGCATCTTGAGGCTGTTGGCGTAGTTGCAGCCAACCCAGTGCTCTCCATGAAATTTCCAGCTTGCCAAGCGACCGGTTCCCTTCATGCTTTTATCTTCGTCAGGCACGAGCGACGCTCGCTCTCTCGGGTGCCCAGAGTAAAGCGCCATCCCGAGTAAATTCGTCGACAAACCCCGCGCTGGAGCAGTTTGGCTGTCGCCGACCTCGAGTGACTGCCATCCTTGATCGATGGAGGCTTGTATTGCCGGAAACGCTTTCGGGCAGGTGAATACAAGTTCCGATTCCGCGCTGTGACAAGCACCGGGCAGTAAGAGGATGGCAAGGCATGTGGTCGCGCGCATCTGGTCGTTTTGTGACGCCTACCTGTTCAAGCCAACCGAGCCACTTCTGCTTGCAAGTCCAAAAGAGTCGTGTGCTGTCGGCTACCGTCGAATTGCACCAACATAGCCAATGTAGTGACCGCCTGGTCCATCACGAAAGAATAAATTGCATCCTTCGTTGTATGTGAGCTCGATAACAACGTGAACTGTACCAGTCTTGGACTCAACTGCCTTTTTGATGGCGTAGAAGAGCTCCTGCTTTTGCTTGATACTTGTCTTTTGACCTAGGCCCAGCGTCATCGGCATGCGGACTATATAGTGACTCTTGCATCCAAGTCCCAGACTAAGACTCTTCGCCGGAATGAAGACTTCAAATTGACCATATTCGAAATTCTCCGAATATTCGTCGAGGCGCTTGCGGTTAATTTTCGGATCACCGGGAAGCAATGTGTTTTCAGACGAGAGGTGAATTTCGAAGTGGCGAAACTTGACTCCATTCTTGCCTGTGACAGCGTGGATCTCTGGCGGGCCTGCCAGCGCCATCACTGGAACCAGGAGCATTCCGGTCATTTGAAGGAGGGAAAGCGTTTTTCGCATGGCCTGACGGATGGTGTTTATCCGTCGCGCGGCCAGGCGGGCAGAAACCAAGAACACCTGCTGCGGCGGATAAACCGTGTTGGACTGAACCGCCGCAGTGGCGCGACGAGTTACCGGGGATTGTAAGTTTGGCGCATGGCAAGCGCATCAGTTTTTTTATGGCCGCCTCGACATCGAGCAACTCTCGCCCGGCATTCGCGGCATCGTTTTGCTTCTGCTCTATCTGGCAGTCGATACCCAGGACGACCGGCCGTTGATCATCGATCAACCCGAAGAAAATCTGGATCCCCAGTCAATTTCCGACGAGCTCGTTGCAGAGTTTCAACGTGCCAAGAAGCGGCGACAGGTGATCATCGTGACCCACAACGCGAATCTCGTCGTGAACATCGATGCCGATCAGGTAATCGTCGCGCGCTCGGGAAGTCACCGGCCCGGCCAGCTTCCCGTTCTCACCTACGAGAGTGGTGGCTGAGAGAATTCGGCCATTCGCAAGGCGGTCTGCTCAATCCTGGAAGGCGGGGAGCACGCGTTCAGAGAATGAGCCAAACGTCTGCGTTTTTTCGTGTGAGACCACTTCGACACCTTTGGGGCGCCCCGGCGCATGTGCGACCGGCCGCTTCCGTGCGACGAGTTCACGGCAGCGAATGTCTCTGACGGGTCGAGTCCCGCTACTGACGCTACCCCGACGAAAGTCCGCTTCATCGCATTGAACCGACAATCACGGCCACCCCGCCGCCTCCACTGTCCGCACTTCCGTAGTGCGGCCCGGGCAGTAGGAGGAGTTCCGCTGGAGTTCCGTTTGACGGAATCTGTATGGGAGATCGCAGTGGCGCACGATCCGGTCATGCGCGTGCGTCGATACCGAGGCCTTGTTTCGCAGCCGCACCGTATCGCCCTTCCGCAATTTCGAGCGCGTCGCGAGACGCAAGTTGCTTCAGATTCATGCCGCCACGGAACTCGCCAGCCGGCGCATCCCGCCTGGCAACCAGTGGGAGGCACTGAAAGCCGACCGCAAGGGCCAGCACAGTATGCGTATCGGGCGAGATCCTGCTGGAGGATTTCATGAAGCCCACGGGTATCAGCGCTCGCCAGCTCGCCTCGGACATCGATGTCTCGCCGAGCAGGATCAGCGAGCTGGTCAATGGCCAGCGCCCCATCACCGGCGACACCGCGCTGCGGCTTGGAGTGTTCTTCGGCACGGAGCCCCGGTGCTGGCTGAACCTGCAGTCCGATTACGACATCCGGGTGGCAGATCGGGAACTCCGGGCCCGGCTCTCACTAAGGATCCGCGTCTTCCAGCCGGCCGCGGCGTGACGGTCGGCATTCGTGGCTTTGCATGGCCGGCTTGAGAAGGCTGCCAGGCCCGCAACCACCTGGAAACCCGCGCCAATGCTGATGCGTCGCAATCTGACGGAAAAGACGACGGTAAAAGCCGGCACGCGGAGGAAGACCAGCCGATGCATACAGGCCAGCTGAGCGACTACGCTGGCCTGGTCTGACGCAGCGCGAAGTGCATGGATTGAAGTGCCATTTGCTGAAAGGTCTGCAGCAGGCTGCGATGCTCGCCGGCGCTGTCTCGACCGCCGCCTTACCCGGTTTCCGGCAGACGGCGGCTGGGCCACAAAGCGCCAGCGTGCGTGCTGCCCTAACCAACTTCGACACACCCATCGTGGCAGGGGAGAGCCTGTCGCACCGCGCGGGGTAGTCGGCTTGCTAAACGCCGCCAGGTCAGAGGAGACCTTGAACGCTCAGACGCAGCGCTGGCGGAGCCTCTTTCTCAAACCACGGGTTTTGGCGCAGCCAGCGTTGGTTGCGCGGGCTGGGGTGCGGCATCGGCAATACCCGCGGCCAGTGCTCTTGCCAGGCCGTGACTGCATCGGTCACACTGACTGCTTTGCCGAGCTTCAGATGCCAGGCCTGCGCGTAGCTGCCGATCACCAAGGTGAGTTGCAGACGAGGCAACAATGCCAACAGCTTGCCGCGCCAGGCATGCTGCCGGTCCGCGTGACCGGCAGCGTCTTGGACAATCATCTGCAGTTCGTTCAGGGCTGGGTTGTCGATGGCCGAAAAAAGAGAACGCAAAGTCGCCGGGGGCCGTGGGTGGTTTCACAAACACCCGCATGCACCCGCGGCTATTCCTTCCTGCCACCCTGTGCGACGACGTCACTTTCAGTGACGCCAAAGGCATGGGCTGGTTGCACTTGCTTCGGGCCGGCACCGCCAGGCCATCTTTTTCACTTATCGACGCTCGACCAGCAGGACCAGCAGGTTCAGCGAACCGGATCGATGCACGGTTCGATGAGCGTTCGCGTTGAGAGGTCCTGGCGGCAGTCAACCAGCGGGCGGGGTAACCAGTGTGAATGACAAAGTCGTACCGACACCCACCTCGCTGGTGGCCGTGAGTTGGCCGCCCATAGCCTCAATCAGACGGCGCGAAATGACAAGCCCGATTCCCGTGCCGGCAACAGTGCCGCGATCCTGTCCGAAGCGGTTGAAAGGCTCGAAGAGGTGCTTCAGGTCGGCCTCTGATATGCCGCAACCGTTGTCGCAGACGTCGACCCGCAGCGCAGGGCCGGAGTGCAGATCTGCGCGGCGGACTATTACGGCGATCCTGCCGCCGACAGCGGTGTACTTGGCGGCATTGCTCAGCAAGTTCAGGAGGACCTGCCGCAGCCGCTTGCCATCGGCCAGGATGTCGCCCTGGATCTCGTCGAGATCCACACTGACGGCGAGCGAGCGCGCTTCGACCGGCCCATCGATCATGCGCAGCACCTCGCCCAGCAGGGACCCGAGGTTGACCGGCTCGACAATCAGCTTGAGTTGCCCGGCCTCGATCAGCGACAGATCCATCAATTCCTCGACCACTTGCTGCAGATGGTTGCCCGCTTTCAGCACGTCTCTGACCCACGTGCGCTGGGTCGCGTCCAGCAGGCGCGTTTCGGACAGATCGAGCATCTGGGCATATCCCAATACCGCCGCCAGCGGTGTTCGCAATTCGTGGCTCATGTGCGACAAGAACAGCGTTTTTGCCACGTTGGCCTGCTCGGCAACATCGCGCTCGACACGGGCCGCGGCCGCAGCCCACCGAGCCGAGGCGTCCGACAATGTGCCGCGGTAGCCCACGAAAGCACCCCGGTGGTCGTGTACCGGTTCGGCGTTGAGCAGCAGCGGCCAATGGTTGCCATCGGGTAGAACGGCGTGGCATTCGAGGTCCCGGATCGTGTCGAGCCGCTCGAGCGTCTTCAGCAGCGGACGCGCATCGAGCGCGTCGGGAATGAAGGCCGATGCCAGGGGCTGGCCGATCGGTGGCAGGCGCGCCGCCAGTGCTCCGAGTCGCGTGTCCGCCACCGCCTTGACGCAATGCGCGGAATCCGTCTCCCAATATGCGTCGGACGACAAAGCCGTCAGACTCCTGAATTTATCCTCGCTGGCACGCAATTGCTCGTGGGCACGCTGGGTATCGAGAACTTGCCCGAGCGCGCGCAGCGCGAGCGCGGCTTCGAGGTCTTCGCGGCGCCATTGCGCACACGCGCCCTGGATGGTCTGCTTCCAGGTCTCGAACGACTGCCGTGGGCTGAGCGTGATGCCGCCATCCGGGCCGCGTGTCTCGATGACCGGCTTGTCCGGGTCGCCTCCCCACAACACGATCTGGCGCAACTCGGGCCGCAGCCACAGCAGGCCATCGCAGGCCCTGGGATCCAGCGCGATGGCCAGCACCCCACCGAGGACCGGGGTCCCGAAGCTCGCCTCGGCCAGGTCGACCCGTTGCCAGGTCTGCTCAGGCATGCGGACCAGCGACTCGCGCGCCTGGGCCAGTACGCTGGCCAGCAGGCTGGCATGCGGCACGTGTCCAAAGGGCAGCACCCGTTCGCCCAGCCACAGGGCGCCGCCTGTCGCGTTCAATAGCCGGGTCAAGTCGACGCTGGCCGACTTCAGTGAGGCTTCGATGGATCGGCCCGGTACGTTGAAAGCCTCGATGATGGCGGACTGGGCATTGGCCTGGCGCGCGCGAAGCTGGCCCCGCTGCTGGTCCTGAAGTGACTTGAGCATGGCGCCGGCCACCAGCGCCACCATGCCGCAGACCTGCCGCTGCACCAGGGACAGCGCGGTAGGCGCGTCGTGATGGTGACAGGAAATTAGGCCCCACAACTCGCCATCGACGACGAGCGACAGCAACAGCGTCGAGCTCACGCCCATGTTCTTGAGGTACTGCAGGTGGATCGGAGAAACGCTGCGCAGCGTGCAGTAGCTGAGGTCGAAGGGCTGTCGGTCGAGCGGGTTGACCAGTGGCTCCAGTGGCACCGGCGCATAGGACACGTCGGCGATGTAGCGGACCATGCTGGTGCGGTAGAGCGCCCGCGCCTGGGCTGGAATGTCGCTGGCCGGAAACCGCAGCCCGAAGTACAGCGGCAGATCGGCGCGGCTGCACTGCTCCTCGACCACCTCGCCGTTCCAGTGCTCATCGAAGCGGTAGACCAGCACCCGGTCCAGCCCGGAGACCAGTTTCACATAGCCCGCCGCAATGCTGAGCATGGACTCGAGCGAGTCGGCCTGTGTCATGCTGCCCAGTACCGGGTAGGTGTTCTGCAACGCAGCGTACAGCGTCTGGACCTGTGCGTCCGGTGTCGCGCCGACCTCGATGTAGACCACCCCCAGGTAGGCGTGGACCATGGCCGATCGCAGACTGCCGTCGTGCAGGCGCAATTCGATCAGGCTGGGCATGTGGGGCCGCACGACGGCATCATCGAGCGCGCTGCGCACGCTGGCCGCGCTCAGAGGGTCGAACACCGCCGCCAGCCGCCGACCCGTCAACTGCGCCGGGGCCAGACCGAGGAAGCGCTCTGCATTGGCGCTGGCCGCCAGAACCGTGAAGCTCTTTTGGTCGCACGCCAGCAGCGCGCCGTGGGGCTGAATGGCGCCAGGGATATGGATCGGCTCGCGCGCGCAATTGTCGAGATCCAGAGCGGGGGCCGCGGCAGCGACAGTGGGGGGCAAACGTTCGCTCATGGGGCATCCTTGGGCCGCTAGAGCCCCAATATGAAGGGGTTGAATCGTGGCGACAGCCACCACCGGCGCGCTATGGCTGGTCGAATCCTGCTTCAACCGGGTGTAGACAGGCTCATATGTTCGTTATCGAACAGAGCATACGAGGCTGGCGTCCGTACCGAATGTCGATTTGACCCCTGTGTTGTATCCACCCACCGAGCAGATAGAAGACTGCGCTTATGTTCGGCAGCGTACAGATGCAGCAAAGCAAACCGCCTAGAATTTAGAGGCGGATGCCAAGCCCGGCCGGGCTCGCAGGCCGTAAGCGGTTGTGAGTCCGCGGCGAAGGGCGCCGTGTCCGCTGAAATATTGTCCGCTACTTCGAGGCAACCGATGTGACCCTTCCGCAAATGAATTTGTCAGCAAAGATCCTGATCGTCGACGACCTGGAGACCAATGTGCTCTTGCTCAGTCGCATGCTGGCAGAGGAGGGCTACACGCAGATTTCCTCCACCATCGTGCCGACCGAGGTTTGCGCGCTGCAAAGCCGCCACGACTATGACCTGATACTGCTCGACTTGCAGATGCCCGGCATGGACGGATTCGCCGTGATGGACAGTCTGCGCGCAGCCCAACCCGGATGCCTTCCGCCGGTGATCGTTATCACGGCGCAGCCAGGCCACAAGCTTCGCGCACTGCAATCCGGTGCCAGGGACTTCATCAGCAGGCCGTTCGACCTGGCGGAATTGAAGACTCGGGTCCGCAATACGCTCGAATTGCAGTTGCTGCATCGCAAGTTGGAGGAACACAACCGGCTGCTGGAACAGACGGTGAGCGACCGCACCGCAGAGCTGCGTGCGAGCGAGGCCCGCTTTCGTTACCTGACCGAGTTGGCATCGGACTCGTACTGGGAGCAAGACGAACGGGGCGAGTTCACCTTGTCCTCGGGGCCTATTGCACCATTGCTTGCTTCCATGGCCACCTCACGGCACATGGATGCACGACTCGCCGTGGATGAAAGCTGGAACGAAACGGAGTGGCAGTCGCTGCGTGCCAAGATTGAGGCACGTGAGCCCTTTTTAGATTTTGTTCTGCACTGCGTCAGTCCTGCTGGCTCTGTGCCGCGGTTTCGCGTCAGCGGTCAACCCATATTCGATCGGGACTGGAGGTTCCGCGGTTACCGCGGAGTCGGTGTGGAATTGCTGCCAAACCCCGGGGAACTCGCGGGGGTGTCAAACCGGATGCTGTAAGCCACCTTTCTGAAGATCGCATGCGCCGCCGGACTTTTGCGCAGGCTGACCGTGCGTACGAAGCGTTTGCCGAAATCGCAGAAGGTCCTCCACAAGGACGGGCCTGCGATGCACCGGTCAGGGTGCAGTCGCCTGGTCGCGCAGCATGATGTGGCAGCAGCCCCCGCCGCGCTGGGAACTCCAGGTCTGGTTGCTGAACTGCACGCCGGCTGCCTCGAACAGGCCCTTGTCGAATGCGCCGGCAACCCGGCACAAGGTGGCCGTGGTCGCATCGTCAAGCCCCGCGTTCTGCCACGCGTCCTTGAGCGGGCAGCGTTTCACGCGAAAATCGATGCCATCGGCGTGGCGCACCACCTCCGTCGGATACATGCGCCCTTGGTCGGGGCTGACCGCCAGAAAGGCCTCGCCCACCGCCATAGCGCGCGGCCCATGGGTCTTGAAGAAGGCGTCGCCCACCTCGCGTCCGCGCCGTTCGATGATGCGCACCATCAACGCCTCACCCGATTCCGCACCCAGTTCGGCGGTGAGTTCCGCAAGCATCAGGCGGTACAGGTCGGCGCGATTGCGGAAACTGGCCTCGAGTTCCCGGCGCAGGATATCTTCAACCATCGGTATGCTCCTCTTGAAAAATGGCTCCCAGTCGCGGCGCAGCCGCAAGCAAGGCACGCGTGGCCGGGTGGCGCGGGTTCTTGATCACGTCGTGGGTCGGCCCGGTTTCCACGATTGTGCCCATTTCCATCACGGCCACCCGATCGGCCACCGCACGCACGACGGCAAGGTCGTGGCTGATGAACAGACACGCGATGGCACTGTCTTGCTGGATGTGCCGCAGCAAATCCAGAATTTGCGCACGCACACCGACATCGAGCGAGGATACCGGCTCGTCAAGCACCAGCAGGCTGGGCTGGGTGGCCAGCGCCCGGGCGATATTGACACGCTGGCGCTGGCCGCCGGAGATCTCGTGCGGCCGGCGTCGCATCAGGTTGGCGTCGAGCCCGACGCGTACCAGCAGAGCGTGCACAGCGGCATCGTCCGACGGCAGACCATGCAGTCTCAGCGGGTCTGCCAGCAGGCGGCCGATGCTGGCGCGCGGATTGAGTGCTCCGAGCGGATCCTGGAACACCATCTGGAAGCGCTGGCGTGCGCGACGCAGTGGTTCGCCCGCCAGTGCCAGCAGGTTGTTGCCCTCGAACTCGACGCTGCCAGCGTCGGCGTCGACCAGTCGCATCACGATGCGCGCCAGGGTCGTCTTGCCGGAGCCCGAGCCCCCCACCAAGGCCAGCGTTTCGCCTGCGCACAAGTCGATGCCTACGCCCTGAAGCACTGGTATGGCCGACCCGCTGCGCCCGAAAGACTTGGCCAAGCCGCGAACTTTCAGCAGGGTTTCCGGCGCCGCTGTCGGCGGCTGCCGAGCCGGTACCGGCCGATCGATGTCGAGCGAGGCAGCCAGCAGGCTGCGGGTATAGGGATGTACCGGCCGCAAAGTGATGTTGCGCATCGGCCCGGCCTCCAACACCTCGCCGTGGCGCATCACCACGCCGTGCTCCGAGACGCTCGCCGCCAGCGCAATGTCGTGCGTCACGAGCAGCAGGGCCATGCCGGTGTCGCGCACCAGGGAATCGATCAGCGCCATGATCTGGGCCTGCACGACGGTGTCGAGCGCCGTCGTGGGCTCGTCCGCAATCAAGAGCTTGGGGCTCGCCGCGATGGCCATCGCGATCGCCACGCGCTGGCGCTGGCCGCCGGACAATTCATGAGGAAAGGCATGCACGCGGCGCTCTGGCGACGGGATGCCCACACGCTCCAGCAGCGCGCGCGCATGGCGTTGCGCTGCGGCGCGGTTGTGCCCCAGGTGGGCCCTGCCCACCTCGCCGATCTGTTCGCCGATGGTCAGCACCGGGTTCAGGCTGGACATCGGGTCCTGGAACACCACTCCGATGTCGCGCCCGAGCAAAGGGGCTGCATCGAGCGCTGGCCATCGCACCGTGCCGCGCACCCTCGCGTTGTCGGGCAGCAGCCCGGCGACGGCCATCATGCTCACGCTCTTGCCTGAACCGCTTTCGCCCAGCAGGGTCAGGCGTCCACCGGCATGCAGCACGAAGCTCACTTCGCGCACAGCCTGGACCGTCTGACCAGCGTCGAGAAAGTCGACAGCGAGGTGCGCGACCTCCAGCAAGGCGCCGCCAGCCGCACCGCTCACGCAGCCACCCGCTTGCCTGCCAGGGCATCGTTGATACCTTCGCCGATGAGATTCACAGCCAGCACGGTCAGGATGATGGCCACGCCAGGGATGATCGACAGGGAGGGCGCGGTGCGCAGCACCGAGCGGCCCTCGGCGATCATGCGCCCCCACGTGATGCGGTTGGGATCCCCCAGTCCGAGGAACGACAGCGCCGCCTCGACCAGAATGGCAGCCGCCACCACCACGGCCGCCAGCGTGACCACGGGCGGCAACGCGTTGGGCAGCACCTCGCGGAACGCGATCTCGAGTGGCCGCATGCCCAATACCCGATAGGCATCGACGAAGTCCCGGCTGCGCAGGCTGAGGATCTCGGAACGTACCACGCGTGCCGGGCCGGTCCACGAACTCAATGTGATGGCCAGCACCACGCTGCCCAGCGAGGGGCCGAGCACACTCACCAGCGCCAGCGCGAGAATGAAGCCGGGCACGGCCTGGAAGGTCTCGGTCAGGCGCATCAGGGCCTCGTCGGTGCGCCCGCCAATGAAACCCGCCACCGTACCGACGATGGTGCCCAGGACCAGGGCGCCGAGTGCGGCCGCACCCGCAACGATCAGCGAGGCGCTGGCACCATGCAGCAGCGCCGCCAGCACATCACGCCCGAGCCGGTCGGTGCCGAGCGGGAAAGCCGCGTCCTGAAACGGCCCCAGCAGGGCCGGGCCGACCATCGCCAGCGGGTCACCAGGCGACAGCCATGGCGCCAGCGCGGCGACCAGGAGGATCGGCAACAACAGCGCCATGCCGGCGACACCGGCACCCGAATGGCGGAAGCGGCGCCACATCAACGCGTCACCACCCGGGGGTCGAGCCGGGCATAGGCCAGGTCGACCAGCAGGTTGATCAGGATCACCATCACCGTGCCGGCGAGGATGATGCCCAGCAATAGTGGCACGTCGCGCTGGCCGACCGCTTCATAGGCCAGCCGGCCCAGGCCGGGAATGGCGAAAACGCTTTCGATCACCACGCTGCCTCCCAGCATCGCGCCAGCCTGCAGGCCGAGCATGGTCACCACCGGCAAAAGCGCATTGCGCGCCACGTGGCGCCACACGATGCGGGAGCGCGCGAGCCCCTTGGCGCGGGCCGTGCGCACAAAGTCGCTGCGCCACGCCTCGACCATGCCCGCACGCATCAAGCGCAGGTATAGCGCCAGGTAGACCAAGCCCAGTGCGCTGGCCGGCAGTACCAGGTGCCAGACCATGTCGCGCACCCGGGCCAGCCCGTCCAGCGGCGCGCCGATGGTGCCGATGCCACCGAGGGGAAACCAGCTGAGTTTGACCGCAAAGGCCACGATCATCATCAGGCCGAGCCAGAAGCCGGGAGCCGCGTAGAGCGCCAGCGAGATCAGCGACAGTACGCGGTCGCGCCAGGAACCAGGCCGCGCACCCGCGACAACGCCCAGCACGGTGCCAAGCGAGAACGACAGGGCGATCGCGGCCGACATCAGCAGCAGCGTGTTGCCTAGCCGGTCCAACACCACTTGGCGGACCGGCAGCGAAAACGCCACCGACCAGCCGAAATCAAGTGTCAGCAGCGACAGCAGGTAGGACAACAGGCGCGTGCCGAACGAGCGGTCCAGGCCCCACTGCTCGCGCAGTTCCGCGATGTAACTGGCGTCCCCGCCACCGCCCCCCGACAGGTAGGCGTCGACCGCATCGCCCGGTGCCAGCGCCAGCAGGGCATAGGAACCAACGGCCACGATGGCCAGCACCGGTACGGCATTACGCAGGCGGCGCCCAACGATGCGCCACGCGGGGTTCACGCGCAGTCCCCGCATGCCGCCAGCCAATCAGCCCCCTGGTCAGGCGCTGAGCCAGGCATCGGACCAGTTCGAAGTGGCCCAGCGCGGGTTGTTGGCGACATTGCGCAGGCTGTCTCGCACCACCGAGATGAAGGTGAATTCCACGACATGGATCAGCGGCTGGCTTTGTGCCACTTGCCGCTGGAATTCGCGGTACAACTGGGCCCGCGCCGCCGCGTCCAGGGTTTCGGATGCCTTGGACATGGTGGCATTCACCGCCGCGTCGTTGTAGCCGTACTGGTTGGAAAATGGCACCCCCGCCGGCAGCCCGCCCTGGTACAGGATCGTGGTCGATATCGCCGGGTCGTTGCGGTAGACCGGTGAGCCGATCGCCAGGTCGAAGGCATGGTCGGTGTAAACCGCCCTGGTGTGACCGGCAGCGTCGTTATTGACCAGTTCGGCGTCGATGCCTACCGCGCGCAGGGCTTGGCGCAGGTAGTCACCCATTTGGCGCGTCTGCTCGAACCACGGGGCAGGCAGCAGGCGCAAACGAAAGCGGGTGCCGCCGCCCTGGCGCGGGTAGCCGGCTTCGTCGAGCAGGGCATTGGCGCGGGCAATATCGAAATTCGGCACAGCCGGATCTGCCACATGGAATACTTTGTCGAACTTCGGGATCGGCCCAGACGAGGCGCTGGCGTAGCCACTGAAGATCGTCTTGACCACGAAGTCCTTGTCGATGGCATGCGCGATGGCGCGGCGGACCCGCGCATCGGCCAGCTCCTTGCGCCGGTGGTTGATCTCGACCGTCAGCTGGTAGGTGATGCCCTCGTACCCCTTGTTGACGATCTGGACACCTTTCACCCTGGCCAGACGCGGCAACTCGCTCAAGGCGATCGATGAGAATGCGGCCAGCTGGATCTGGTCGGCCTCGATCGCAGCCGCAATGGCGCCGGCGTCGGGCAGCACCCGGTAGACGATGCCGTCCAGGTAGGGCTTGTCGCGATCCCAGTAGGCGGGGTTCCTGACCAGGCGGTAGAACTCACCTGGCTTGTGCTCGACGAACCGAAACGGACCCGTCCCGACCAACTGGGTATTGGCCGGGTTGGCATTGAGATCGGTACCCTCGTAGAGGTGCCTGGGAAGCACGGCGGTGACCGCCGGCAACGCATTTCGGATCAGCTGAAATGGCGTGGGCTGCGAAAAGCGGAAGATCGCGGTGCCACCGTCCGGTGTGTCGACCGCTTCGAGGTCGTTGAACAAGACCCGGCCCAGGTTCTGCGCCTTCTTCCAGACCTGCAGCGCCGAGAACGCCACGTCGGCCGAGGAAAACGGCTTGCCATCGTGCCAGACGACGCCTGGGCGCAGCTTGAAGGTGATGCTGCGGCCGTCGGCACTGCCGCTCCACTCGGTGGCCAGCCGTGGCGTCAGGCCGCTGCCGTCATAAGCCATTTCGGCCAGCGGCTCGATCACCTTGCTCGCCACATAAAACACACCGTTCGATGCGACCATCGCCGGGTTCAGGTTGCGCGGCTGGCTGTCCGCCGCCACGACCAGAGTGCCGCCACGACGCGGTGCGCCCTGGGCCCGGGCTGATCGCGGCAGGACAGTGGCACCGGCTGCGCCGAGGGCTGAGCCCAGCAAGGCGCGACGTGAGATGTAGGTCGATCGCATGGCTTTCTCCACAGACAAGGGATGTCAGCATAGCAGACACGCCGCCAAATCGAATGCCTGAAATCGCATGGGCCAACGCTGCTCGCATGCGCCGAACCCGCGCGCCCAATCGGTACCCTCCAGCTGCAGTTTGGCGCTGGCACGGCGTTGGGCTACAGTGCTTTCCCATGTCGATGTACCTGCCCCGCCATTTTGACCCGCAAGACCGCAGCATCGCGGTCGACCTGATGCGCGCCCACGCACTGGCCAGCCTGATCAGCGAAGACGACGCCGGGTTTCCGTTCGTCAGCCATGTGCCGCTGCATTTGGAAGAGCGGGGCGACACGCTGGTGTTGCACGGCCATTGCGCCAGGCCGAATCCGCACTGGCGCTACCTGCAGGCTCGGCCGCGGGCCCTGGTGACGTTCATGGGGCCGCAGGCCTACCTGTCGCCACGGGTGTACCCGGATCTGGTGCGGGTGCCGACCTGGAACTACCTGGCCGTTCATTGCCAGGTGCAAGCGACCCTGCTTGACGACCCGCCGGCCAAGGACCGCTTGCTCAAGAACCTGATCCGTGACCATGAGCCCGCCTATGAGGCCCAGTGGCAGGCTCTGCTGCCCGACTACCAGCAGCGCATGCTGGCCGGTGTCGTCGCATTCGAGTTGGAGGTCAACAGCCTGCAGTGCAAGGTCAAGCTTAACCAGCACCGCCCTGAAGCCTTTGACCGTATGCGCGAGGCCTATGCGCAAGAGGGCGACAACGGCCAGGCCCTGGTGCGTTGGATGGACCGCCTGGACATGGGGGCAGCCCTGGTCAACGCGCCAACGCCGACCGGGGGCCGCGGGTGATGCCAGCCGCTGATGCCGATTGGATGGCGCAGGCCCTGGCGCAGGCGCACCAGGCCGGCACAAAGGGCGAGGTGCCGGTGGGGGCAGTGGTGGTGCGCGAAGGCCGGGTGATCGGCGTTGGCCACAACCGCTGCGTGACCCGTCACGACCCGACGGCGCATGCCGAAATCGAAGCTTTGCGCTCCGCCGCACTGGCGCTGGGCAACTACCGACTCGATGGCTGCGAGTTGTTTGTGACGCTGGAGCCCTGCGCCATGTGTGCTGGTGCCATGCTGCATGCGCGGTTGGCGCGAGTGGTCTACGGCGCACCCGACGCCAAGACCGGCGCCGCCGGGTCGGTGCTCGATTTGTTTGCGCAGGATCGCCTGAACCACCAGACCCAGGTGCAAGGCGGCGTGCTCGCCGACGATTGCGCAGCCCTGCTCACCACCTTTTTCGGAGCACGCCGTGAGGAAACCCGCAAACTGGCCCAGGCCCTGCGCGACGATGCCGTTCGAACCCCCGAACCCTGCTTTGACGACCTGCCAGGCTACCCGTGGCCGGGGCATTACCTGTCCGACCTGCCGTCGCTCGGTGGGCTGCGCATGCATTACCTCGACGAAGGCCCGAGGCAGGCGACACGCACCTGGCTATGCCTGCACGGCAACCCGGCCTGGAGTTACCTCTACCGCAAGATGATTCCGGTGTTCCTGGCTGCAGGGGACCGCGTCGTGGCGCCCGACATGCCAGGTTTCGGCAAGAGCGACAAGCCCAAGAAGGATGCCCGGCACACGTTTTCCTGGCACCGCGAGGTGTTGCTGGAGTTCGTCGAACGGCTCGACCTGCATCGCGTGGCCCTGGTGGTGCAGGATTGGGGCGGGCTGCTGGGCCTGACCCTTCCCATGGCCGCGCCGCAGCGCTACCACGCATTGCTGGCCATGAACACCACGCTGGCCACTGGGGATGCGCCGCTGAGCCCGGGTTTCTTGGCCTGGCGGGCGATGTGCGCCAAGAATCCCGAGTTCGATGTGGCGCGCCTGTTCGCCCGCGGCAATCTGCACATGGCCGCGCAGGAGTGCGCGGCCTACAACGCCCCGTTTCCCGATAGCGGGCACCGGGCCGCAGTTCGGGCGTTCCCGGCGATGGTGCCGCAATTCGCTGATTCCGACGGCGCCGGCCTGTCGCGCGAGGCGCGCACATTCTGGCAAACCCAATGGGCAGGCAAGAGCCTGATGGCCGTCGGGACACAAGACCCTGTGCTCGGCCCACCGGTGATGGCGCAGCTGCAGCAGATCCTGCGTGGCTGCCCTGCGCCGCTGGTGCTGGAGCAGGCGGGGCACTTTGTGCAGGAACATGGCGAGGTGGTGGCGCGGGCGGCATTGCAGGCATTCGACGAGGCTGGCTGAGCGCCCATAATCGGCGGCACCCTGCAGTTTGCCCCGTATCCATGAGCCACATCTATATCTACTCCCCGTCTAGCGCGCAGCGCGACAAGCCCGCTTTTCGCCGCGGCGTGCAGCGCCTCGAAGCACTGGGCCATGCGGTCGAGGTGGATCCGGATGCACTAGCCACGCACATGCGTTTCGCCGGTGATGACGCAACCCGGCTGGCCGCCATCCACCGGGCGGCCGCCAGCGGCGCCGACCTGGCCATGATCAGCCGGGGTGGATACGGGCTCACCCGTTTGCTGGCCGACATCCGTTACCAGGCACTGGCGAAAGCCATTGACAAAGGCACGCGCTTCATGGGCTTCAGTGATTTCACGGCGCTCCAATGCGCGCTCTTGGCCCGCACAGGCGCCAGCAGCTGGATCGGCCCGGCGATCCATGATGACCTCGGATTTCCGGAAAAGCCTGACGAGATCTCCCTGGCCTGCCTTGACGACCTGCTGCGCTGCCAAGGCGAGGGCGCCGGCTGGCAGTTGCCCCGTTTGCGTGTGACCGCGGGTGCTGTGGACAGCGCACCGGCCCTCAAGCGCCCGGTGCGCAAGGCGATTTTGTGGGGCGGCAATCTGGCGGTGCTGACATCCCTGGTCGGAACGTCTTATTTTCCCCAGGTGCAGGGCGGCGTGCTGGTGCTGGAGGACGTGGCCGAACATCCCTACCGGGTCGAGCGCATGCTGACCCAATTACTGCATGCCGGCGTGCTGGCCCGGCAGAAGGCCATCGTGCTGGGGCAATTTACCCGCTACACCCTGGCAGCCAACGACAAGGGCTACCGGCTGCAGACCGCCATCGACTGGCTGCGCAGCAAGATCCGGGTTCCGGTGCTCTTGAATCTGCCGATGGGCCATGTGCCCACCAAGGTGATACTGCCGTTTGGTGTTCCGGTCGACCTGCTGGTCGAGGGCCGCGACGCCCTGCTGTATTGGGGCTGAACCGGAGCAGGGCGGGCCGGTAGCAGAGGCGCTTAGCTGCTGCGCCGGCTCATCGACGCCGAGGGCAGCGGGCCGAAGCGCGGCATTGGAGTGCCTGGGGCCGTCGTTGGGTTGCCCGCGGCCCCGGCGCCAGAAGGTCCACCCGGTAGCGCGGCCGCCGGGTTGGCGGCGCTCCCCGGCAGGCTTGCGATGCCGCCGACCTGCCTGCCGATTCCAGGCCCCGACCCTGGTGCAGCGAGGTCTACCGTGAAGGTCGTACCGGTCGCCGACTCGAAGAGTGTCGCCGAGCGTGCCGTTACGCTTTTGAGCGTGTAGCTGTTGTCGATGTCGCTGCCAACGCGGTAGGGCCTTGCCGGCCGGCCTTCGACCGACAGCAGGGCAACACCGGTGCGGGCCCGGTCGGCCACCACGCCGACGAGCGAAAATCGTGTGGACGGGTCGATGACGACTACAGGCATGGGTTCTGGCGCCTTGGCCTCTATCGCCGGGCCGAACAATTGGGCGACCCGGGCCGGATCGACGGCTGGTGGAAGAGACGGCGCTGCCACCGGCACGGCAGCAGGCGCTCGACCGCCGGCAAACTGCAAGGCCCAGTAAGTCGCCGACCATGCGGCCAATGCCCAGGCGGCCAGGGTCAGAATGCGCAAGGGCCATTTGTCAGGCATGCCCGATTATGATTCAGTGCATGCGGATCTTCATCGGCCCGCCACCTCACAGGGATCCACCATGAGACAGGTTTTTATGCGCCACGCGTTTGCCTGGCGACAAAGCGCCGCGCGCGGCTTCACTTTGATCGAGCTGATGGTGGTGCTGGTCATCATCGGCGTGCTCGCCGCTCTGATCGTTCCCAATGTGCTGGAGCGTGCAGACGATGCGCGCACCATGGCGGCCAAGACGGACGTCAACAATCTGGTGCAGGCGCTCAAGCTCTACAAGCTCGACAACCAGCGGTACCCCACGGCCGAGCAGGGTTTGCAGGCCCTGGTGGTCAAGCCGACCGCCAATCCGGTCCCGCCGAACTGGAAGCCCTACCTGGACAAGCTGCCCAACGACCCGTGGAACAACCCGTATCAATACCTGAACCCGGGCATCCAGGGCGAGATCGATGTGTTGTCGTTCGGTGCCGATGCCCAGACCGGCGGCGAGGGCAAGGATGCCGATGTGGGCTCCTGGCAATAACCCACGGGCCTGTCAGCTGGCCGCCATGGGCGGCTTCACACTGCTTGAATTGCTGCTGGTGGTGGCGCTGATTGCCATGGGCAGCGCGGGCGTGGCGTTCGCATTGCGCGAAACCGGCGACCAGCTGCTCGAACGCGAAGCGCAGCGCCTGGTGGCCCAGCTCGATGTCGCCCGTGCGCGCTCGCGCGCCACGGGCCAGCAGATGGTCTGGCGGCCTGCCGCCGAGGGGTATGCGTTTGTCGGCCCTTCGGCAGAGCCGACCGCGACGGTGCCCTGGCTTGACCCGGCGACCTCCGTGCGTGATGACCGGTCGCTGCTCCTGGGGCCGGAGCCGATCATCGGCCCCCAGGAGATCGAACTGCTGCTGGGGGAACAGAGCCTTCGCATTGCCACCGATGGGTTGCGGCCGTTTGCCGTTGTCACCGAGGCCGGA
>Ga0105046_10006678_pt1 | contig 18244 bp, 21 predicted proteins | sample MAT03_FD_78385 | JGI IMG/M metagenome (GOLD analysis project Ga0105046, IMG submission 78385) | Freshwater microbial communities from Lake Fryxell liftoff mats and glacier meltwater in Antarctica - MAT-03 (megahit assembly) | ecosystem: Environmental > Aquatic > Freshwater > Ice > Liftoff...
AGCTCTTCCCGAATGGCATTGGTGACCTGGATCGTGGGTTTCTCGAAGCTGATCTCCCGGATACCCTTGTTCCCGCCCAGGTCCATGGTAACTGCAAAGGGGTCCGGTTCTCCCTCAACAGAGCGCATCCTTACGATCTCCGTGCTCTTTTCAAGCATGTCTACCGCTATGTATGCGTCCCGCTGGAAGAAACGGCTCTTGCGCATGTTCTTCATGCTTATGCGACTCGATGTCAAGTTCGCCACACACCCGTTCTCGAAGGCGATCCGCGCATTGGCGATGTCCGGCGTATCACTCACCACGGCGACCCCGCTGGCATGGATCTCCTTCACTGGACTGCGGACCACGTGCAAAACGATGTCGATGTCGTGGATCATCAGGTCCAGGACCACACTTACGTCCGTTCCCCGTGGGTTGAATTGGGCCAAACGGTGGGTTTCTATGAACATGGGCTCCGCAAAGAAGGGCAGTGCCGCTTGGAAGGCCGGGTTGAAACGCTCCACATGTCCCACTTGGATAAGCATGCCACTGTGTTCCACCAACCGCAACAGCTCATCGGCCTCGGCCACGGTGTTGGTCAGCGGTTTCTCAATGAACACGTGCTTCCCGGCCTCAATGGCGGCTTTCGCCAGGTCGAAATGCCAAAGCGTCGGTGTTACGATATCCACCACGTCAACAAGCTGTAGCAAAGCTTGCAGGTCCGTAACGGAAGGCACGTTGAACTCCGCTGTGATCGCCGCACATTTCTCGGGATGCGGGTCGTGGAAACAGACCACCTCCCACTGCGGGATCTCTTTGAGTTGTTGAATGTGGATGCGGCCCAAATGACCCGCCCCCAACACACCTATCCGGATCGGGTTGCTCATGTTCGTGGGCATTGGGTGGTAAGGCCCCGCTCCCCGAATGCTGGCAAAAATAGGGGATCAGGAAAACAGAAACCGTGAATGAACGTGAATGGACGGAAATAATTTCGTCTCGCTACTTCAATGACCCACGTTCTCAATTTGCACGCTTTTGCGGATCCCGGAACGTTCCCATTGAGTATCTCCGACCGGATAGATCGTTCACTATTCGTTAAAATTCGGGCCAATGTGCGCAGACCCTCATGGAAAGGTTGCGAGTGCTTGGCTACTTCCCGATTGATCGAAGTTGTTAGACCTCCAATGTGCATGTTCGTTCCAACAAACTCCCGAACAAGGAAGCTACTTTTGCTGCCGTGCAGATCAGGGCAACGGATGATTATCGCCACCAAGGCTTGCGAAAGCGCTTGGTGGAAGTGCTGAAGACCAAGGGAGTCAGTGATGCTGAAGTGCTCGGTGCGATCAATTCGATACCGCGGCATCTGTTCATCGACGATACGGCCTTCTTGGAATTGGCTTACCAGGATGTGGCTTTCCCCATCGCGTGCGGACAGACCATCAGTCAGCCCTACACGGTCGCCTTCCAAACCGAACTGTTGCAGTTGAAGAAGGGAATGAAGGTGTTGGAAGTGGGTACCGGAAGCGGATACCAGACCGCCGTACTTGCCCATATCGGTGCCAAGGTCTTCAGCATTGAACGGCACAGACCACTCTATTTGCTCACCAAGGAGCGGCTCATGCGCATGTCCCTGCGCGCAAGCCTCTATCACGGTGACGGGTACTTGGGGTTGGAGCGGGAGGCACCGTTCGATCGGATCCTCGTTACCTGCGGAGCGCCTTTTGTTCCGCAGGACCTTCAAAGCCAGCTGAAGGTGGGAGGGAGGCTGGTGATCCCGGTCGGTGAGGGCGAAGAACAACGGATGTTATGTGTGGAACGCTTGTCGGAAGTGGACTTCACGACCAAGGACCTCGGAAGTTTCCGCTTTGTACCCATGTTGCAGGATAAAGCCTAAACGAGATCCCTGAAGAAGATTTATCATATTTGTGCTTGATTTACAGATCTTTGAAGCAAATGCCACAGCTCCATCAACAAATACTTGTTCGTAGTGTTCAAAAAAGTTCATAACCTTGCCCCGGAATTAGGAACGACCTTCGGCCCCAACAAACAGATGGGTCCAACCATAACCAAACACTAAAAGCACCTAAACAACCAACCATGAAGAAGCAATTACTGTTCTCGGCAGCCATGGTAGCTGCCTTCGCTACCTCCGCCCAAACGGGGGAGATCACCAGCAACCGCGGTGAAAACTGGCTATCGCAAGACGGCGACTGGGGTTTGACGTTCGACGCCACCCCGATCATCAACTTCGCAGGTAACCTGTTCAATGGAACAACGGGTAACGGCGGCGTTGGTTTGAATAACTTCTTCACGAGCACCGGCACGAGTGGTTCTGGAGTTGTAATAGGTGGGAAGAAGTTGGTTGATGCCAACACTGCGTTTCGCGGTCGCCTCCGCATCGGATTCGGAAGTAACAAGGAGACGAACCTTGTGACCGTCGATCCACTGCCGACCCCACCAGCAACATTCCCAAATCCTGACCCAACGGTTGAGAATGTGACCAAAATGGGTTACACGGCCATCCAACTTGGTGTCGGTCTTGAGAAGCGTGTTGGAAGTACCCGGGTTGTAGGTATCTACGGTGGTGAATTCAACATCGGTTTCGGTGGAAGCAAGACGAAGTCTGAGTTTGGTAATGCATACTACGCATCTACTCCAGACGGTTCAAATCGTATTACCGAAGAGAAGCAAGGAGGTACCTTCAGCGTTGGTCTGCAAGCTTTTGGAGGTGTCGAGTGGTTCTGCGCTCCTAAGATCTCCTTGGGCGGTGAATACACTTGGGGCTTGGCTCTGACAAGCACTGGGCATACAGAGACCACGACCGAATATTGGGTTGTTAACGATAACAACGTCGGATCTTCAGTGTCCATCACCGAAGACGGTGGAACGAAGGAGAACTCCTTCAGCCTCGACACAGGTGTCAGCGGAGCTCGTGTTTCTCTCAACTTCTACTTCCAATAAGCAAGTAGGACCCACAAGACCTGAAAGGGCTGTCTCGAAAGAGGCGGCCCTTTTCTTTTGGAGTGATCGATCAACACCAGGTGCCATCGAACATTTGGTGGCTTTGTTGGATTTGTCCGCACCGATCATATTTCCCCGGTATTCCCATGGTGAGAGCTTGAACCCATGAACCGGTCCGCAATTAGAGGGTGATAACACAGAGACACGGAGCCATGGATAATGCGTTCACACTGGCCATAACGTTCTCTGTGGCTCTGCGACTCCGTGTAATGCCTGTTTCTCCATCCGACCAAAACATTGATGCGTTCCACACCGAACTTGCTCAGAGGACCCGTTTACTGGATTAGTTTTGGCTCGCACGTGTTGCATTTGTCACAGTATGCTGCCCATTCTAACAAGCGCCCATGTCCGGGAGGTCGAGCGAACGTCGATGGCGAAAGGGTCCATCACGTCCTTGGAGCTGATGGAACACGCGGCGAAACAATGCACGGACCGTTTGTTGTTCAGCATTGCAAAAGGCGAGTTCGGCCTTGCCCCTGCCTTCCTGATCGTTGTGGGAATGGGCAACAACGGCGGAGATGGGCTGGTGATCGCCAGGTTTCTGTCCCAAGCAGGTAGATCCGTTCGCGTAATGCGAGTTTTACACAAGGAGGCGGCAAGTTCCGAGCATGCGGCAAATCATATCGAGTTGTTGAAGCAAGGTGTGTCCTGCATTGATATCGAAACTTTAAGCAAAGGTTTTGAAATTGCTGATAATGAAATTGTTATAGATTGTTTACTAGGAACAGGTGTAAGTCGACCGCCAACCGGACTATTGCGGAATGTGATCCGATCAATGAACAGTGCAGGCCGTCCGATCGTGTCCATCGACCTCCCAAGTGGCATGGTGGAACCGGGGTCGGATCAAGTGTTCGACCCGAAAGCCTGCATTCGCGCTGATCGGACGTTCACTTTCGAAGTACCGAGGCTGGCACTGCTGCTGGCCGAAACCGGACCGTTCGCAGGCCGTTGGGAATTGGTCCCGATCGGATTGGATCGCGAGGTGGTCCGTGCTTCTGCCCGCTTCGGCGAATGGGTCCAATCCGCTGATGTTCGGGCACTCCTGCAGCCTCGGCCACGGTTCAGCCACAAAGGCACCTATGGACATGCACTCCTGTTAGCCGGGTCAAAAGGAATGTTCGGCGCTGCGGTCTTGGCCACAAAGGCGTGCCTGCGGTCCGGTGCCGGGTTGGTCTCGGCCCATGTTCCGGGTACACTTGCCGCCACCATGCATGTGACCGTTCCAGAAGCGCTTTGTTCCATTGACCCCTCACCGGGTCATATTGGGCAACTGCCGGACTTGAAAGGGTTCTCAGCAGTTGGTATCGGTCCAGGGCTCGGGGCGGATCCCATGACCGGAGAGGTGGTGGAAGCGTTGCTCCGTTCAGCAAAGAACCCGCTGGTCTTGGATGCCGATGCCTTGGATCTGTTGGCCAATAATAGAAGCTGGTTGGACCACTTGTCCGAGAACATGGTCCTGACCCCGCACCCAAAGGAAATGGACCGGCTCTTGGGCAGCCCGTCCGGCTCTGGTTTTGAACGGCTTGAACGGACCCGAAAATTCGCAGTGGAGCATGGTTGTATCGTAGTGCTGAAAGGGGCATACACCGCAGTGTGCCTTCCGGATGGTACCGTCCAGTTCAATTCCACGGGCAACGCGGGCATGGCCAAAGGCGGAAGCGGTGATGTGCTTACCGGCTTGCTTACCGGTTTGCTTGCCCAAGGGTACACGCCACAGCATGCAGCGTTGATCGCTGTTCACCTACACGGTACTGCTGGTGATCTGGCCGCTGAGGCACTGGGCATGGACGCCATGCACGCGGGAGACTTGATCGAATACCTTCCGCAGGCTTGGAAAATGCTGCGCCAGACCTAGAACAGTCCTTCCAGCGAGCCTTTTCCTTCGCGAAGTACTTCCGGACTACCCGTTGAAAGATCGATCACTGTGGAACCCTCCAGTCCGCCGGTCCCGCTATCGATCACCAGGGCCACCCGGTGCCCGATGTGCGCTTCGATACGCTCCGGTTCGGTGGTGTGATCGAGGATCGCATCGGGGTCATGTACGCTGGCCACCACCAATGCGTGGCCCAATGCCTCCACGATCGCCAATGGAACGGGATGGGCCGGAACCCTGATCCCCACGGTACGCCGGTTGTTCTTGAAAAGCTTCGGTATTTCGCTGCTTGCCTGCAGAATGAAGGTGTACGGACCCGGTAAGGCATGCTTCATGATCCGGAACGAAGCAGTGTCCACCATCTTGGTGTAGGTGCTCAACTGGCTCAGGTCCTGGCAGATCAAGGAAAGGTCTGCTTTCTGGGGTTTTACTCCTTTAAGCCGGGCCACCTCTTCAATGGCTCTTACGTTGTTGGCGCTGCACACGAAAGCATAGACGGTATCGGTCGGGCAAACAACAACGCCTCCATCACGCAAAACCTTCACCACTGTTTCGATCTTGCGAGGTTCCGGGTTCTTCGGATGGATCTCCAGTATCATGTCCGGATCAAGCCTTCACCGCTGCGGCTTTCTTGTGGTCCGCCAAGAATTTCTCCAAGCCGATCGTGGTCAGCGGGTGGTCGAACAAAGCGATGATCGCACTCAATGGGCAGGTGGCCACGTCGGCACCCACCTCCGCGCACTGTACAATGTGCATCGGATGTCGGATGCTCGCTGCCAAGATCTCCGTGCCATACCCGTAATTATCGTAGATCGTGCGGATCTGGTCGATCAAGCCAACGCCATCCGTGCTGATGTCGTCCAACCTACCAATGAAGGGAGAAACGTAGGTAGCTCCGGCCTTCGCCGCCAACAAAGCCTGTCCGCCGCTGAACACCAACGTGCAATTGGTCTTGATACCCTTGCCGGTAAAGTACTTGATCGCCTTCACCCCATCTCGGGTCATGGGCAGCTTTACCACGATCTGCGGATGCAATGCCGCCAAATTCTCACCTTCACGGACCATGCCGTCATAGTCGGTCGAGATCACTTCTGCACTTACATCCCCATCTACCAAGTTGCAGATCGCGACGTAGTGCTTCATAATGGCATCCGTGCCGCTGATGCCCTCCTTGGCCATAAGCGACGGGTTCGTGGTTACACCATCCAGAACGCCGAGGTCCTGTGCCTCTTTTATTTGGGCCAAACTGGCCGTGTCAATGAAGAATTTCATGGGATTTGTTAAGGGTGCGAAGGTAGTGGTGTGCAGGAATGGGAATGTGGAAATTAAGGGAATGTCCAAATGTGGAAATTGATCCGACCAACAATTCTCTCCATTCCCTTAATTTCCACATTTCCACATTGACCCTAACCCGGCATGACCCTTGCCCACGCCCCGTACCTTTGTAACCGAATGCTTTCACGCCTGATCCTTTTCCTAAGTTCCCTGCTGCTCGCCGCGATGGTGGTCGCCCAACCTGCGGACAACGAGTTGAACACGACCGATGCCAAAGGCCACAAACAGGGCGCTTGGTCGCGTACATGGCCCAATGGCACTGTGCGTTACACCGGTCAGTTCAAGGACGATGCCCCCGTCGGCACCTTCAAGCATTTCGATGAGGAGGGCATATTGACCACGATCCAAGAACATGCCGGTGATGGAAAGGTGAGCCGCGCTCGGCATTTCCATATCGATGGTTCATTGATGGCCACCGGGAAGTATGTGGGCCAAGCCAAGGACAGCACTTGGAACTATTATGGTGAAGCGGGCCAGCTGACCAAAGTGGAACGTTATAGGGATGGTAAGTTGGATGGAGAACAGGTGAGCTATTACCCGAACGGTGCCGTTGCCGAAAGTGAACTGCGCAAGAACGGATCGCTGGAAGGTCTCAACAAGAGCTGGTTCGAAGATGGCCAACTGAAATCGCAGGCTACTTACGTACACGGCTTGGCAGAAGGGCAAATGACATTTTTCCACCCGAACGGAAGCAAAGAGATCGAAGGGGTCGTGGTACAAGGTGTTCGGGATGGGACCTGGCTCTATTTCAATTCCGATGGCTCTTTGCAGCTACAAGCGTTGTACAAAAAGGGTGAATTGGTGAAGGAACGCAAGGAGAACGGCACCTTCAAGGACTATTTCGATGATGAGCAACTGAAAAGTGAGGAGACCTTCAAGAGCGGAAAACACGAAGGGAAGTTCACCGAATACCACCACAATGGGAAGTGGGAGCTGCGCACCCTGCCCGCTGATCCCATCAAGGGAACGCTCGAGGATATGGAACGTGTGCTGATCGGACAAACGAAGAAGCGTGAGGGATCATACAAGAACGATCTTTTGGAAGGTGAGATGAAGGAGTACGATGAGAAAGGCAAGCTGGTGAAGACGACCAAGTATGCCGGTGGGGTGGAAGTGAAATAGGGTCCTTACCTTAGTTGGAATTTGCCGGGAACCTTTTCGTTGAAATGATCCATGTTGAAGGCATTCTCGGACATCTATCTTCGAATAGAGCGGATACAACAAGACCAGCGGGAGGATCCCAAGGTGTACTATTGAAAAGCAGACAAAAGTGAGCAAGCACGGACGTATTTTGGTGGCCATGAGCGGCGGGGTGGACAGCTCCGTTACCGCCCTGATGCTGCACGAGGAAGGGTACGAAGTGATCGGGGTTACCATGAAGACATGGGACTATGCCGATGCCAGCGGAGGGAAACGGATCACCGGTTGCTGCGATCTGGACAGCATCAACGACGCACGCAACATGGCCGTGAGCCGTGGTTTCCACCACATGATCATCGATATCCGTGAGGAATTCGGGGATTCGATCATCAGTAACTTCACGAGCGAGTATTTGGCCGGAAGAACGCCCAATCCATGTGTGCTGTGCAACACCTTCATCAAATGGGAAGCCTTGCTGAAAAGGGCCGATATGATGGATTGTGCCTTGATCGCTACGGGACATTACGCACAAGTGCGCCCAACAACGATCACCACTTCAGCAGGGTCGCAAGAACGCTACGTTGTGAGCCGCGGCCTTGATCCCAACAAGGACCAGAGCTATGTGCTTTGGGGACTGGAACAAAAGAACTTGGCCCGCACCCGATTCCCGATCGGGAGTTTCAAGAAGAGCGATATCCGTCAGATGGCCGTGGACAGCGGTTTTCCCGAATTGGCCAGCAAGAGTGAGAGCTACGAGATCTGCTTCATTCCGGACAATGACTACCGCGGTTTCCTGAAGCGTAAGGAACCCGAAGCCACCGCCAAATTGACCCATGGCAAGCTCGTGGGTGTTGGGGGAGAAGAACTCGGTGAACATGATGGCTATCCGTTCTTCACCATTGGCCAGCGGAAAGGCTTGGGCATAGCCACCGGTGAACCTCTGTACGTTACGGATATCCTGCCCACCAGCAATACCGTGGTCCTAGGTCGTAAGACCGATCTTGATCGTCAAGAAATGTGGGTGCGTAGACCAAACTTCCAATCCATTCCTGCGTTGGAAGGTGAACTTGAGGCGGTTACCAAGATCCGTTACAAGGACAAAGGCACTCCTTCTACGCTTGTTATGGACGGCGAACGTGTTAAAGTTGACTTTCATGCAACGGTTAGAGGCATCGCACCGGGGCAGAGTGCCGTCTTCTATAACGGGGAGGATGTGATCGGAGGTGGATTCATTGACCGTAATTGACCCATACATCATGTTCAGCAAACGCATACTCCTTTTCTCCGTGGTCGTTTCCGTAGCGTTCGTTGCTTGCAAAAAGGACGAAGCCCCGCCCCCCGTGGACCTTGGCTACGACTACTTCCCAACCGAAGTGGGTACTTGGGTGGAGTACCAAGTGGATAGCATGTGGCGCGATGATGCATCCAACGTTTGGGACAGCGTTAGCTACCGACTGCTGGAACGGATCGAAGGAACATACAGCGATCTGGAAGGACGCCCAGCCCTGCGTATCCAACGCTACGTGAAGAACATCAACGGTGAATGGACGATCCGCGATGTCTGGACCGCGACGCGGAATACGATCGCCGCAGAAATGACAGAAGAGGATGTGCGGCGACAAAAGCTCTCCTTCCCGGTGCGCGATGGTAGGACGTGGAACATTAATGTGTACAATACGGAAGCGGAGCTGGAGGTTGCATTGCGCGAGGTCGGAAGTTCAAAAACGATCAATGGCCTGTCTTTCCCAGCTACGGCTCTGGTTAAGAACACGCGGCCCGAAGACTTTGTATTCGACAAGACCTATGAAGAGCGATATGCCAAGGGAGTGGGTATGGTGAGCAAGTTGTGGGTGGATCTTGAAACCCAGAACCGTTACATCGAAACAACGCAACAGTTCGTTACCGAGCGAAAAGGGTTCCGCTTGATCATGACGGCCGTGGCACACGGAACAGAGTGAAGGTGTTCAAGCTCCGCTACATAGCATTGATACTTGCCGCGAGTAGCGCTTGGTGCCTGCACGCCCAGACTTCTCCGGATACCTATTGGGTCCCGTTCACGGACAAGGAGAACACACCCTTCAGCTTGGGCCAACCCGAGCAATTCCTTTCCGCTAGAGCCATCCAACGCCGCACAGCACAAGGCATTGGCTATGATGTTTTGGACCTGCCCGTGGATCCTGCTTACATAACAACAGTGCTTGCTACCGGTGAAGTGTATTTGCTCAACCAGAGCAAGTGGTTCAATGGGATCACCATTCGCACCACGGACCTCGACGCTTTGGCTGCGATACAAGGACTGGGATTCGTGAATGCACTCGTGCCCACCGGGGTTTCCATGGCCGGGCAAAGTCGACAGCCCAAATTCCTGGATCCGGCCCCTGTGTTGGATCGCGATGGTGAACCGGAACTCTACGGAACGGCCTTCCGCCAAATTGAAATGCTGAACGGGCACCTGCTCCACGCCCTTCACGCCAAAGGGCAAGGCATGCTCATCGGGGTCCTTGATTCCGGTTTTCTCGGTGTTGATTCAGCCCTCGCGTTCCAACCCCTTCGCGACCGAAATGGGATCGTGTTGACCCGCGACCTGGTCCGACATGATGGCGATGTGTACGACGATCATTACCATGGCCGTTCAGTTCTTTCCTGCATGGCCGCCGATCTGGAAGGGGTGATCCTGGGCACAGCTCCCAGCGCGGACTATGTGCTACTTAGAACAGAGAACGTTGAGACCGAGTACCCGGTGGAAGAGGACAACTGGGTCGCCGGGGCCGAGCTGGCAGATAGCATCGGGTGCGATGTGCTCAATACATCGTTGGGTTATACCACCTTCGATGATAGCACCATGGACCATACCTACGCACAGCTCGACGGCCAAACCTTGCGGATCAGCATTGCCGCTAATATCGCGGTGCGAAAAGGCATGATCCCGGTCAACAGCGCAGGCAATTCCGGGGAAAGTGATTGGCACTATATCGGTGCCCCGGCCGATGCCATTGACATACTCGCGGTGGGTGCCGTGGGCGATGTGGAGAATTCCGCACCCTGGAGCTCGCGCGGGCCCAGTGCCGATGGGCGGGTAAAGCCAGATGTATGCGCCATGGGTTGGGGCTCCATCGTACTTCGGGAGAATGTGGACAGTGTGGTCGCTGCGAACGGTACCTCCTTCGCTTCGCCCATTTTGGCAGGGCTGGTCGCTTGTTTGTGGCAACTGCATCCGAATAACACCGCTCCGGAGGTCATGGCGGCGGTTCGGCAAAGTGCTTCGTTCTACAGTGCCCCCAACGATTCCTTGGGCTATGGTGTGCCGGACTTCGCGCTGGCCCATACGATCCTGCTTGCAACGGGCATCGTGACCAACACGCATCTGGGCGCCATGCACATGTACCCCATGCCCTTCACGGATCAGTTGAACATCACTATGCCGGAGCACATGGCAGGTCCAGTGGAAGTAACGCTGCTCGACCTAGCGGGAAGGACTGTTTGGAGCGGTTCGCGACCACACAGGGGGAACAAACTACAGGTTGATGGATTGGGCGAAATGGCGGAAGGAATTTATGTCCTGCGTCTTGTTGATCATCAGGGAGCTGCATTGACAAGATCGGTGATCAAGGCCCGTTGATGTCCTCTTCCCCGCCGCCACAGTTGAGCGTGGAAATGCTGCTGGAGGCCTACGTATGCGGGCGCTTTCCCATGATGCACGAAAATGGTCTGCTGTACTGGCATGATCCCGATCCCCGTGCGGTTTTTGACCTTCCAACACTGTTCCCGAATACACGACTTCAACGGTTCTTCCGCAACAACGGCTATGGCGTTACCGTGAACAAGGCGTTCGAACAAGTGATCCGGGCATGTGCCGACCGGGAACCCGCGTGGATCAGCGCCGAGATGATCCGCGCCTACGTTGAATTGAACCGACAGGGACATGCCTTGAGCGTGGAGACCTGGGAGCGGGGAGAGCTGATCGGCGGGATCTATGGTGTACGCTTGGGCAGGGCCTTTTTCGGTGAAAGCATGTTCAGTTGGAAAACCAATGCCAGCAAGGCCGCTTTCTATCATTTGGCAGAATTCTTAAGGGTTGAAGGATCCACCTTGTTCGATACCCAATACATCAACGACCACACGGCTTCTTTGGGAGCCAGCGAGATCTCGCGTAGCGCTTTTCATGTGAAGTTGAAGAAGGCTTTGGCCGGCACAGTGTTCGGTGCGTTGACCTGAACCTTGCCCACCTTTTTCAACCCTGGATCTGGTTCGTTCTTCTCCGAACGACCCTGCACAAAGGCCAACGTGCGGCGTTCACTTTGCACAGGGGAATATATTCCGGTGCTGTTCTTGTTTATATCATAAACATGTCTACATTTGTCCCGTCGAACTCATTCGACCCCTAACAACGATCACATGGAACGCGAACTCACTCCCACTGAAAGCCTGAAGCTCATCGAAACGATGATCGCCCAGGCAAAGCGCAGCTTTCACCGCCAGAGCTACTACTTCCTACTGTGGGGCGTACTGCTTATCGCGGCCATGCTCTTCAACCATTTCATGGTCATCAGCGGAAGCGACATCGGCGGTTTCGCTTGGCCGGTGATCGGCATCGGAGGTGGCATATTGTCCTTCCTGCATGGAACGAAGGAGAACAGCACCAAAGCGGTGCCCACCGCCATGGACCGGGTGATCATGTGGTTGTGGGTGGCCTTCGTGGTCACGATGCTCACCACCATGTTCTTCGGTGGGTACAGCGGCCACGCGATGCAGATCGGTTCCATCATCGTGCTCACCGGCCTGCCGACCTTCGTCACTGGCCAGCTCATGCGGTTCCGTCCACTGATCTTTGGTGGCGTGCTGTTCTGGGTGTTGGGGGCCGCGTCCTACTTCACACCCATGTCCGTGACGGTCTGGCTCTACATAGCAGCGATCTTCTTCGGCTACTTGGTGCCGGGATACCTGCTAAAGCGTCAAGAGGATGGCCTTCGCACCGCTTGACCCCATCCTGCACAACCAGCTTAGGCTCGCGGTAGTGAGTTTGCTGGTGAGCGTGGAAAGCGCGGACTTCAACTTTCTGCTGGAGAAGACCGGCGCCACGCGCGGCAATCTCAGCGTGCAGATCACCAAGTTGAAGGAAGCGGGCTACGTGAACGTGAAGAAGACCTTCAAGGATAACTACCCGAACACGCGGTGTTCACTTTCCGCCAAAGGGCTGAAGGCCTTCGAGAAATACGTGGAGGCGATCAAGGATTACCTTGGTTGACTTGACCTGGAGATGGGTTGACCAATTGGAGGGCGCGTTGTGTCAAACAACTAGCGCTTTGAGGCCTACCGCAAAGTGTACCGGATCGGAAGGTTAAAAGAGGACCGGACAGGCTTGCCACCGTATTTTCCAGGCTTCCATCGCGGCATGCCTTTTTACTCGGGTACTTGCCTTTTGGAGCAAGACAACAACCTTCCCCCCGGGGCGGGTATTGATGCCGCCCACATGCAGGGCGACAAACAATTGCTGGAGGAGGCATTGACCTTCTTCCATCCTCTGCCGAAGGTGGTGGATCACCCGGCCGGGCCGGATACGCCCGAGAAAGTCGCTCTCGGCGAAAAGCTCTTCATGGACCCACAGCTCTCCTCCGACGGTACGATCAGTTGCAACTCCTGCCACCGGTTGGACAATTACGGGGTGGATGGCACGCCCACTTCCACGGGAGTAGGTGGTCAATTGGGTACGCGCAATTCGCCTACGGTGTACAATGCCGCACTGCACAACATGCAGTTCTGGGATGGTCGTGCGGCAGACTTGGAGGAGCAAGCGGGCATGCCGGTGATGAACCCCGTGGAAATGGGGATCCCATCGGAAGGTTCCTTGGTCAATAAGCTGAAGGGAATTGCGGCCTACCCGCCCTTGTTCAGCACGGCCTTCCCGGCCGATAAGGATCCACTCAGCTATGCCAATATCCGCGAGGCCATCGGTGCCTTCGAACGCACCTTGCTGACCCCTTCCCGTTTCGATGCCTTCCTGAAAGGGGAGGCCACCGTGCTTACCGCCAGTGAGACCGCTGGCCTGCGCACCTTCATGGAGGTGGGGTGTACCAATTGCCATACCGGTGCGGCGCTGGGCGGTACCATGCTACAAAAGTTCGGCGTACATGCCGATTTCCGTCCGCTTACGGGGAGCAGTGCTGAAGATCAAGGACGGAAGCAGGTGACCGGGGCTGAGGCCGACAGGGATATGTTCAAGGTACCTGGCCTACGCAACGTCACGAAGACGGCGCCCTATTTCCACGACGGCCGGGTGGCGGAACTGGACAAGGCCATCCACATCATGGGCACGGTGCAACTGGGCAAGGAGCTTAGCGAGCAACAGGTATCGGACCTGATGGCCTTCCTCAAGATGCTTACGGGGGTGGTACCTGCCGCGGCGGTCAGTGCATCCACACCATGAACTGCACACGTGCAGCGCTGCTCTTGCGCGCAGGCATGGTCTTCTTTTCCATTCACACGGTGATCTCAACGTGGATCCAGTAACCCAATAGAACCATGCTCAAGCGCATCCTGCTCACCCTGGCCGTAGTCGTTGTCGTGGCCCAGTTCTTCCAGCCCGATCGCTCGGTGCCTGCTTTCGACCCGGGCAATGACATGCTCGCCGTTAACAATGCCCCGGCCGACATCCAGCAGATGGTGATCGGCGCATGCTACGATTGCCACAGCTACAAGACGGAGTATCCTTGGTATGCCAGGGTCACCCCGTTCAATTTCATCATGCAGGACCACATCAACGAAGGGCGCGAGATCCTCAATTTCTAGGTGTGGGACAAGTACGTGAACGGAGAAGAGACGGGCGAATGTGGCGAGACCATCCAGGAAGGCGAGATGCCACCGGGCTATTACACCCAGATGCACACGCATGCCGACCTGAGTGCTGCGCAGAAGCAACAGCTCATTGCCTAGTTCGCCGCGAATGTCCTTGGCGGTGAGGGCGGCGAAGGGGCAGAGGAGGAGGACAACGATTGAGGACAAGGGGGGTTATTGCCTAGAGCCCGTTCAGGATGGTCCCGTGGACCCTCTTTGGAACCTGCACTAGCACACCGCACCGCACTTTGACGAAGGACGGAGCTGCCTCGTGTAGGCGGAGCAAGGACCCATCAATACCCCCAACGCAAAAGACCCCAGCTCGCGCCGGGGTCTTTTAAAGGAAGAAGGATATCCGTGGGGCAACAGCTCAGTTAGTGGGCTGGATAGTGGAGAACCTGCAAGTGCCAACTCCGCAACCGTGCCCGTGATCAGCCGAAGTGCTTGCCAACGAACGTGATCAACTGCTCATCGCCCATTTTGTTGGAGGTGCTTTCTGTGGCCACCGCGTTCTTGTACTGTGGTGTCTCCGCCAAGAAGTGGATGAATTGCTCCTGCACTTGGCCGGGGCCTGTTACGTGGATCTCATCCACGTTGGGCATAATGGCGGCGATCTCCTTGAAGTACTTCTGCACCAACGCCTGGGCTTGGTTGTTCGCGGCGTTCTCGTTGGAATTTTTATCGGCGCCGGTGTGCTTCACATGGCCCAGGATCACGAAGGCATCACCCTCCGAACCGGACCTGCCGGAGACCGTGGCGTTTTGGCCATCCATCCATACACCGAATTGTTTCTTCGTCTTCTGTGTGCTCATATTTCGTGTTGTTCTATAAGGGAAAGAATGTGGCGGGTAGCGTGCTAGTTCTTGCTGTTCAATGCCACGGCCAAATAAACCTGTAGCGTGGAATTGCGTGAATTGCCCAAGAACACGTTGGCGGTGTTGGATGCAGCCAATTTCGCCATGCCATGCAAATAGCGCACGCCGAGTTGGGCACGGCCCAAGTTCGCACCAGCACCGATCAGTAGGCCGTAGTCAGCACCTTGGAAACTGTCGCGGTCAAGGTCAGCTTCAAAAGTACCCAGAACGGTTTCGGTGGTTACGTTGCTGGCGAGCAGGTAGGCTGCGTAAGCACCGGCATGCACTTCCAATACATCGCCAATGCCGATCACTGCGAAGACCGGTAATTCCAAGTAGGACAGTTTGAACTCGCTCGTCAGGGGTAACAGCCCATTGTATTTTACGGTGGTGCCTTTGCCAGAATACAATAACTCGGCTTGCAGGCCGAAGTGCTGGTCGGCGAACAAGCGACCGTAGATGCCGGCATTTACAGAGGTGCGCATGTCCTTGTCACTGACATCCTCACCCTCGCCGCGCAGATTGCTGAAGGAGACGCCCGCCTTCAGACCGAACTTGTTACCCGATTGGGCCACGGCGGTAGAGGTAGAAGCAAGAAGAAGCACGGTTATCCCGAGATATCCGGTGGAACGTAGGTTTTTAAGCATGGTTTAGGGTGTTGCCCCGTTCACGGATTATCGTGCTGCATGACAATCCCTTGGTCCTTAACCGAATAGCAAATTGGGTCCCTGTTCTCATCGGCAACGATGTGCTCAAAAGGGGGTGGGATATCCCCCTTGCCCAGCTGCTTCACAACCGCATAACGCAGAAGACCCCAGCACGTGCCGGGGTCTTTTACAGGAAGAAGGAACTCTGTGCCTCGCTCGAGGTCCTGCGCTGACCCTCATGCGGCGCGGCCCATGGCGGGGTCACACTGGAGACCGTCGCCTGCTGAACCGATGGCGCTAACGCAGAATCTGTAGGCTAACGAAGACATTTGGTGGCTCAGCCAGCGGTGCGTTGGCTTACGTGCGCGGTACTTGGTTCGATGGATCCAAGATCGGTGAACCACCCGCCGTTCGGGTAAGAATAAGGAAGTATACCAACCTGCGTAGCACAAGGTTGGTAGGCACCTGTAGTTTGAAACCAAAGCGACGTAGTATACACCGGTCTAAGGAGCTGCCGGCCTACAAACAACACCCCACCATCCCCCTCTCAAACACCTCCACATACTCCTTCATCCTATCAATGATCCGCTCGCCGATCTCGCGCGCTTTAAGGACGCTGGGGCGGTCGCCGAGCAAACCATGATCTCAGCGCCGTATGATCTCCGTGCATTCCGGATCGCCTTCTTCCGGCACAATACACACTAGGAACGTATCGCCGATGTGGCCTTGCTCGTAGGTTTGCACCGCACGCTTGCATTGCTCAATGATCGCGTCAGATGGGAAGTTCTTGTAACCACCGCATACCATCACACGCAGGTCCGCATTCGCCACCAAAAGTTTGTCGAAGTCCAAAGCGATGGCATCCAGCGTTGCATCCCATTCGCATTCCATGACCAGTGGGATAGAAGTGGTGCGCTCTATATCTCTGTTCTCATACTTGTCGATGACCGATGTGTACCAGACCAGGTCGTAGAGCCACTCGCCCCAGTTCACTGCATCTTGTTCTTCAGGCGTGAGCGTTGCTTTGACAACCTCGGACAATGAACAACATGCCCTGCAATTTTGACTGATGGCTAGTTTGATAAAGGTCTGCTTGACCAGCCCCGACCAAGGCTTCCGACCAGATAGTAGGATGTTGACATTGCACGAAATCTCCAGCTCCGTTTTGATCGATTTGATCGTTTCTTCGATATTCAGACGCATCAGCTTGTATTTTAGAATAGCTCCACTTCACTTTCATTAGCATCCACTTTCAAATGGTTCTATGGCCCGAACAAGTTTAATGCGCGACGAGCTTCTTAAGCCAAGCATTCAGCTTCGCCTTCTCCTTCACGTTGAAGGCGAACTCTTGACCACGACCACCGGAATTCCAGTGTGCGCCACCAGTCTCTTTCGTATTTGCCTTGACGCGGTTATTCGTGAACCCCAAGAAGTCAAGCGGCTTCCACAAAGACTTCAGGCTATTGGTTCGATCTGACGAAGTAAGAACGAGGTCCGTGTTGAACTTGAATGTTCCGCATCCATTGCCGCCGAAAACGTCTGTGGTGGATGGAGTGAATAAGATGTTCTTGTTTTCACGGATCCAAGCCGTTCGCCAGTGCGGATGGTATTGAAGGGCTTGAGGAAGTTCGTTGACCGTGGGCAAATCTCCCCATTTTCCTTCGGGCCAGCGGTAGATATTACCGACTTGCAAGTACCCCCAAAGGGCGTGGAATTCTTGGCTCTCCGGCGTGACGTATTTGAATTTGCCAGACTCCTCCTTCGCATGTCGAAATGTGCCGAAAAACAAGAACAGGTCTCCTTCCCTTACGTCCCTCAGTTCACTGGCCTGTGCGGCGGATTGACCAAATGCAGGGATCCAATCCTGTCCGCGATCGGCTTTCATGTCCCTTCTAATGTCCGGGTCCAAATGACACTCGCTGAATTGACGAATACCAAGGTCTCGCATAACTGATCCATAGCTGACCGGTTTGGATCTGCCCTCCAAAGAGAACACCAGATCGTCGTAACCATCACCCGACCATCCTTCAGGTATGGGTATGGAAAGCATGTGAGTGTCTATGATAGGGCTGGCTTTTCCGCCGCTACTGCTATCAAAGCCTTTTCGGCTAAATATCACTTTCATTCCTATCTGCTTCTACCCCACCATCCCCCTCTCAAACACCTCCACATACTCCTTCATCTTATCAATGATCCGTTCCCCGATCTCGCGCGCTTTCAACACGCTCGGTCGATCACCAAGACACCGGAACACATCCTCCTTCAGCGGCTCTTGGCCGGTGAAGATGTAGGCTTCGATGAGCTTGTTGAACTGGTCCTTATCCAGGTGTTCTTCCTGGCAGAGGCGATCCAAGGCGAGGACCTTATGCTCCTGCCAGTAGCGGTCGAACTCGTCGGGGATGTTGTCGGCGTCTTCGATGTGCGGGAGGTTGTCGTTGATGAATTGTTCGATGAGCTCGCGCTTGCTGCGGAGCTCCAAGTCGCCGGTGAGGAGGGCGAGGATCTTCTTCTTCTGTTCGGCGGCGTCCTGTTGCGTGCTGACCTTCAAGCGAGCGAGGAGCTTG
>Ga0105046_10006679_pt1 | contig 18240 bp, 11 predicted proteins | sample MAT03_FD_78385 | JGI IMG/M metagenome (GOLD analysis project Ga0105046, IMG submission 78385) | Freshwater microbial communities from Lake Fryxell liftoff mats and glacier meltwater in Antarctica - MAT-03 (megahit assembly) | ecosystem: Environmental > Aquatic > Freshwater > Ice > Liftoff...
ACCAATAAATACGCAGAAGGACTGCCGGGAAAGCGGTATTATGGAGGCTGTGAAATTGTAGATCAGGTAGAACAACTTGCAATAGACCGTGCAAAAGAACTTTTTGGTGCAGTTTGGGCCAATGTGCAGCCGCACTCCGGAGCACAGGCAAATGCAGCTGTAATGCTTGCGATTTTAAATCCTGGAGATAAAATTCTAGGTTTTGATCTGTCTCATGGCGGTCACCTCACGCACGGGTCGCCTGTAAATTTTTCAGGGAAATTGTATGAGCCTCACTTCTATGGTGTGGAGCCAGATTCTGGCCTTATCGATTGGGACAAAGTAGAAGCCAAGGCAATGGATGTGCGTCCTAAACTTTTGATTTGCGGTGCATCGGCATACAGCAGAGATTGGGATTATGTCCGTTTGAGAAAAATTGCCGATCAGTGTGGTGCCATGTTGCTTGCCGATATTTCCCATCCTTCTGCGTTTATAGCCAAAGGTCTTTTGAACAATCCAATTCCGCATTGCCATTTTGTTACTACAACCACGCACAAAACCTTAAGAGGACCACGTGGTGGTTTGATTTTGATGGGACAGGATTTTGACAATCCATTTGGCCAAAAAACACCAAAAGGTGAACTCAAATCTATGTCTTCATTGATCGATATGGGTGTATTTCCTGGCACACAAGGTGGTCCATTAGAGCATGTGATTGCAGCGAAAGCAATTGCTTTTGGCGAGTGCCTCACAGATGAATTTGGCGATTATGTGCAACAAGTTGGAGCCAATGCACAGGCGATGGCAAATGCTTTTGTAGAAAAAGGCTATAAAATTATTTCTGGTGGAACAGACAATCACCTCATGCTGATAGACCTGAGAAGCAAAGGCTTAACAGGTAAACTGGCAGAAAACACCTTGATCAAAGCCGATATAACCATCAACAAAAACATGGTTCCCTTTGATGACAAATCGCCATTTGTAACCTCTGGAATGCGGGTTGGTACAGCTGCAATGACAACAAGAGGACTAAAAGAAGCCGATTTTATTAAAATTGTGGACCTCATTGATCGCGTGTTGATGAACAATGAAGATGAAGCCTTGATCTCAAAAACAAAGAAAGAGATCAACGAATGGATGAAGGCTTTCCCGCTCTACAGAGGATAGTTTTCTCAAAACTTCACGTTTTTTTTGCCTCGTTTCCTGCCCCGCACTTTGAAAAAGTGGGGGGAAAGGAATCCGTGGCAGATGTGTTTCTATAAGCCGGGTTCTGTCCAAAGTTTTCACTTTTGCCCTACCATTTATCTGGGAGGAATTTCGCAACGCCCCTCTATCGACCTACCCTTCCCGACGGTTCCTTTCGGAACACCCGGACGAACCGCCCGGGATTCGGGGTTTATTTGGTCTTTCAGCCCATAAGGTTTACCATGCGTCCTTTGTCACCATCGGACCGGTGGTCTCTTACACCACCTTTTCACCCTTACCTCAGCTTTTGGCTAAGGCGGTCTGTTCTCTGTGGCACTGGCTGTAAACCGTCAGTTCACCGAAATGAACCCAGGCCTCCTTCCTGTTAGGAAGTATGGTGCTCTATGCTGCCCGGACTTTCCTAAGTGCTTTTCAGCACCTCGATAAGGCGAAACACATCTACCGCAAATATTGACTGAATGATTTCAATATCAAATATTATTTATGTTAATGTGGTCGAAGGAACTTTACATTTGCCCGCGTCAGTATCCGATTTGAATTATTCAATTGCGCTTTCAAAACGGGATATGCACTACATTTCTTCTATAGCAATTTTTAAAAATCAATGAGATACCAAGTTTTATTTTCGCTTTTATGCTTTGCATTTTCCTGCCAAAAGCCTTCTGAAACAAAAGAGGACAAGCAAAGCATTCAGCAACTTTCATTCATAGGCACACCGCTTCTCAAAAGCAACAATGAGGAAAACGACACCATCAGTTCGGTTTTTCATATCGCGGTTGGGGATCTTTTTACCAACATTCGCATGAGGCATAATGCAATTGAGGGACAAGAAAAACCAATCTTGTTTGCTGGTTTTGACTATACAGGTGCCTGGACCCGTGATGCCTCGATCAATGTCTGGTCGGGTGCAGGGCTAATCTATCCTGAGATTGGCAAAAACACCCTTTTGGAGATACTAAAAACAGACGAAAACAAGGACACCATCATTGGTGGGCAATATTGGGATAAAATCATTTGGGCCATTGGCGCCTGGAATTTGTACCTCTACCATGGCGATAAATCTTTCTTGCAAACTGCTTATCATGCCTCAGTCAGGACTTTGGTTCAGTTGGAAAAAGACGAATTTGACCCAAAAATGAACCTTTTCAGAGGAGGTGCCGTGTATGGAGATGGGATAGCAGCCTATGATGATGAATACACGCACACTGGCGATTATAGGGAAAATGGTCCCTGGCTAAGCAATGTGGACAAATGGCCGGAAGCGAATCCAACGAAAAAAGCGAAAACCGGTTGGGGCCTGCCTATGATGACGCTCTCAACCAACTGCGTCTATGCCCAGGTTTATGATTTGCTGCCTCGAATGGAAAAAGAACTTGGATTGCCCGAAAGCAAATCTTTTGCTAATAAAGGAAATGCCATTAAAACCGCCATCAATACACAGTTCTGGAACAAGCAGAAAGGCCAGTACAGCTATTACAAAGATCCCTGGAAAACTTGTGATGCCCAGGAGGGTTTGGGCGTTTCATTTGCCTTGCTTTTTGGAATAGCAGATTCTGCACAAATAAAATCTACCCTACAAAACACGCAAGTGGAACCAGCTGGAATTCCTTGTGTGTACCCTTCATTTTCCAGATATTTAGACAAAAGTGGCAAGCATTTTGGCAGGCACAGTGGATCTGTTTGGACCCATGTGCAGGGTTTTTGGGCCCATGCGGCTGCTATGAACGGCGATAAAAAAGCGTTTCAACACGAGTTTGGCACCCTTACCAACCATACTTTAAGGGATTTACAATTCCGGGAAATATATCATCCCAAAACCGGAATTGCTTATGGAGGCTTGCAGGAAGATGGTTTTGAAAAAGGCAAAATCCGGGAATGGAAAAGCACAGAACGCCAGACCTGGGGCGCAACGGCTTACCTGAGGATGGTTTTCAACGGGCTTTTCGGCATGAATTTTTCGGAGAAAGGCATTGATTTCAAACCTGTGGTGCCAACCCGATATGAGAATCTGCGCCTCATTGGCATTCCCTACCGCAAGGCCACGCTCAATTTGTATGTTTCAGGCTCCGGCACATCCATTAAAAGCTTCCGCCTGAATGGAAAAAACACAAAACCTTTTGTTCCAGCTGAAACTGAAGGTGTTGTGAAAGTGGAGATAGAGATGGAAGAGAAAAATTAGGTTAATGTTCCGAAGGAGGCACTCTTAATTGAATCAAAAACACATTTCAACATTTCTCTCCTTTTCCTTGAATTTCAGAACTATTTTTGTGGCAAATTAAAACTACCTTTTATGGAAATCGGCCAGATTGGTCATGCCGCTGTCATACTTGCTTTCATCTCCGCTTTGTTCGGATTGTATGCACTCCTTTTTGCGCAAAATCCTCAACATCCTCAATTCAAAACCTACAACGCTGCGTCCAAATGGGCATTTGGTCTCCATGCATTTTCCGTTTTTGGGGTCATTGCCAGTTTATTTTACATCATCTACAGCCATCAGTACCAGTATCACTACGCCTGGAGCCATTCTAGTTCGCAGCTTCCGGTTTACTATATGATTTCCTGTTTCTGGGAGGGTCAGGAAGGCAGTTTCCTCCTTTGGATTTTTTGGCATACCGTCATTGGGTTTTTCCTTTTCAATGTCGATGTGAAATGGAGAAGCCAGATTTGGATCGTTTATTTCTCTGTCCAGGCCTTTTTGGTTTCTATGTTGATCGGTGTCATCGTTCCAGGCCTGGAGTGGAAACTTGGCAGCTCGCCTTTTATCCTCTTGCGTGAAGTTCAGGCAGATGCGCCTGTCTTTGCCATCAATCCAAATTATGTGCCCGAAGATGGCCGAGGCCTCAACCCGCTACTTCAAAACTATTGGATGGTGATTCATCCACCCACCCTTTTCCTGGGATTTGCGCTCACCTTGGTGCCATTTTGTTACGGCATAGCCGCCCTTTGGACAAAAAGATACACAGAATGGCTGCGGCCTGCCATCGCCTGGACAAGTCTCAGTGCTGGCATTATGGGCATTGGAATAGCCATGGGGGCCTATTGGGCATACGAAACCCTTAACTTCGGTGGCTACTGGAACTGGGATCCGGTCGAAAACGCCGTCTATATTCCTTGGTTGGTTTTGGTGGCGGCTCTGCACATGCTCATGCTTTTCCAAAGCCGGAAAACTGGTCTTGGAGCTGCTTTCATTTTGGTCATTCTGAGTTTTGTATTGGTACTCTATGCCACATTTCTCACCCGAAGCGGCATTCTTGGCAATGCTTCCGTACACTCTTTCACCGACCTGGGCCTATCCGGACAGTTGTTGGTTTACCTTCTTGTGTATGCGTTTGCATCTATCATTCTACTTTCCGTTCGATGGAAAAGCCTACCCCATAGCCCAAAAGAAGTGGCGTTATATTCCAAAGAATTTTGGATTTCGAGTGGTGTGCTCATCTTATGCCTGGCTTCCTTTCAGGTCTTGGCCTCTACTTCCATTCCCGTTTACAATGCCATTACCAAAGCCTTTGGAATGGAACTAAATCTTGCCCCTCCGGCCGACCCCATCATGCATTATACCCAATGGCAAATGGCATTTTTTATGTTCATCACCGTGCTTACAGCTTTTGGTCAATTCTTTTTCTGGAGGAATGAAAGCCCTAAATCCATCCTCAAAAGCCTTGGATTGCCGCTCAATATTGCACTTGGGTTGAGCATATTGCTAATCCTTGTTATGGGAATGGACGATTGGCGATGGATACTTTTCCTTGCCATGTCTCTGTTTGGCGTGGTTGCCAATGTGCAAATGTTAATCAGATTGTGGAGGGCCAAAACAAGCCTGACCGGTGGTGCATTGGCCCATGTGGGACTTGCCTTATGCTTAATTGGAATTCTGTTTTCGGCAGGATACAGCAAAGTGATCAGCCTCAACACCACAGGTTCGGTGTATCGCAAAGATTTTTCCACCGAAATGAACCGTGACAACATTTTGATGTGGAGGCATGCACCTCAGAAAATGGGCCCTTACACCATTTGGTACAAAGGCCCGAGACTGGAGCTCAAACACGGTTTGGGCTATATCAACAAAGACATTTTGGTTCAAACAGATGAGCCGCAGCTTGGCTTGCTTACAGATTCCACGCTAATCGCTGGTGCATGGAAAAAACCCGGTGACACACTTGAATTTTTTCCTGAAAATACATACTATCAGATTGAATACAAGGACACAACTGGTAATGCTTTCACCCTCTATCCCCGTGCTCAGGTCAATCCAAATATGGGATTGATTGCCTCGCCCGACATCATGAAATTTGTGAGCAAGGACCTTTATACCCACGTTACCTCCATCCCAAGCCCCGAAGAAGAGATCAAATATTCAGCTCCAAGTCCTGTTACAATTCATGCGGGAGATACCTTTTTTATAGCCGATCATGTGGCTGTGCTGGATAAGGTTCAAAAGTTAGGCCCAGCCATGCAGGCATCCATCGGACCAACAGATGCTGCGGTAGAAGCAGTGATACGGATTTTTGGGAATGAAAATCAGGTTTTTGTGGCCAAGCCCATATTTCTGATCCGAAATCAGGAAATAGGAATTTTACCTGATGTGGTAGAAGACGTTGGCGCAAGAATTGCTTTGACAGAAATAAACCCGACCAATCAAACATTTACGATCTCGGTCGAAACCACCAAAACGGATTGGATCATTTTAAAAGCAGTGGAAAAACCAGGCATCAACATCCTGTGGATAGGTGTATTGGTTATGAGCATCGGATTCTCAATGAGCGTTTACCGAAGATTTTCTGAAGGAGGAAATAAGAAAACAAAGACCGTTCTTGGTTAAGTCAGTGACTTTTGGAAATGCTAAAGTACGCTGTTTTGGTTCCCAACCTTGGCCAGGATTCCATAGACAAGTAGCCCCTATTTTGAATCATCATTTCATCCTGATAGTTCTGCAATGACGTTTGGCGAAAGTCATTTGAAAGTGATGAAATAAAAATGGCCTGTGGTACAGGCCATGTAAAAAAGGTTTAATGGGGCTTCCTAGATTGATCCCGATACAAATGTCTATTTCATTTTCATGGCTTTGCCATGCTTTTTCATCACCGCACAATGATAAGCACAGGCACCGTACTGCTTGTAGTTTTCATGCACCACCGCTACTGTTTTGCCATCTTTATCTTTGATTTCACAGGTGCCGTTCATAGGGTCAGAAAGGGTTAATGTTTCGCTTTCTCCCTTATGGTTGAAATAAACAAAGGAGCCATTCTTAGGGGCATGGCCAATCACTTTTCCTGTCTTTGAGTCGATCAGATCGCCCTTCGAATCTATTGTGGCGAGCTCCTTTCCTTCGGCATTTTTTAGGGTTCCGGTTTTTTCTATTGTTCCCATAAACTTGCCAGAGTGGCTGGTTATCTTTCCTACCTTGTCCACCTTGGTATGGGGCTGCTTATAGTTTTGACCATAAGAAACAAGAATTGTAAAAAAGAGCACAAAAACGGATGTGATGAAGTCGATTAATTTTTTCATTTTGTTATAAGGTTGAAAAACATGATTTGTGGCCTTAAAAAAACCTAATCCAATAAAGCAATTTTTTATCGGCTTAAAAAAAACAGATTTACAAAAAACAAATCTGTGCCAATGTGGGTGCCTGATGCTCTTTTGATGTCCCTTCCAAGTTCCTTGATTCGGGGCTCAGCAGTCAATCTACTTTACTCTATCATTTTCTTTCCCCACCATCTCAAGCATCTCAATCCCCATTTCGATGCTTTTCACACCTTCAAACTTCAGCATCAGTTTCTGGCCTACTTCTTTGAGAACGCAAAGCCCTGGATTGAGTTTTACAAAATCAAGAACTGCACCAAATGTATCGGTTTGAAAAAACTCTGAGTTTGGCTTGGAAATGAAATAGCCCCTCAGGTTGTTGTCTTTCAGGATCAGCTTTTCAAAACCTAAGCCAACAGCAAGCCAACGCAATTCAACCGAACGCATCAAATGACGCACTGATTTTGGAATTGGACCAAAACGGTCGCTGAGATTTTTTTCAAATTCGGCCAGTTGGTCTTTGGTTTTGAAATCATCGAGCTGGGTGTAAAGCCCAAGCCTTTCGGTGATGTTTCCGATATAGTTTTCTGGTATAAGCAGCTCAAGGTCAGTTTCTATAATACAATCTTCCAAAATGGGTTTGATTGAAAGTTCATGTGCAAAAAGCGATTTGAATTCCGTTTCCTTCAACTCCTGAATGGCTTCGTCCAATATTTTGTGATAGGCTTCAAATCCCAAATCTGTAATAAATCCGCTTTGCTCAGAACCAAGAATATCACCCGCTCCCCGAATGTCAAGGTCTCGCATGGCGACCTTAAAACCATCGCCCAACTCAGAAAATTCTTCTAAAGTATTGAGCCGCTTTCGGGCATCGGCCGTGAGCAAACTCATGGGTGGTGTGAACAAAAAACAATAGGCTTTTCGGTTGCTTCGCCCAACACGGCCACGCATTTGGTGCACATCAGAAAGGCCAAACATGTGTGCCTGGTTTATAATAATGGTATTCGCATTTGGAATATCCAGACCACTTTCCACAATGTTGGTTGAAACCAGAACGTCGTAGTCGCCATCAATAAATTTAAGCATAACATCCTCCAGCTTAGAACCTTCCATTTGTCCGTGGGCTACAGCCACTTTGGCATCGGGCACCAGTTTGAGAATGATATTTGCCAGCTGGTCCAAATCTCCAATCCGGTTGTGAATGAAAAAAACCTGGCCACCCCGTTGCAATTCATACCGAATGGAATCCCGCATGATGGTCTCTGAAAATGCATGAACTTCCGTAGTTACAGGTTGGCGATTGGGCGGTGGCGTGGCTATGATGCTCAAATCCCGACTGCCCATCAAAGAATGTTGCAAGGTTCGGGGAATTGGCGTTGCCGTCAGTGTCAGGTTGTCCACATTCACCTTTATCTCTTTCAACTTTTCCTTCGCTTTTACACCAAACTTCTGCTCTTCATCCACAATCATTAAGCCTAAGTCTTTGAATTCGATGCGTTTGCCTAGCAACATGTGCGTGCCAATCAGAATGTCGATTTCGCCTTTTTTGACTTTGTCCAAAGTTTTGGTGACTTCAGCCGCAGACTTGAAACGGTTAATATATTCCACATTGCAGGGGAATTTTGCAAGCCTATCCCGAAATGTTTTATAGTGCTGCATCGCCAAAATGGTAGTTGGCACCAAAATGGCAACCTGTTTGCTGTCTGCTACGGCTTTGAAAGCGGCCCGGATTGCGACTTCAGTTTTTCCAAAACCCACATCTCCACACACCAATCTGTCCATTGGGTATGGTTTTTCCATATCGGCTTTTACGTCATTGGTTGCTTTGGCCTGGTCTGGTGTGTCCTCATAAATAAAAGAACTTTCCAGTTCCACCTGCATGTAAGTATCCCGGCTAAAACCAAAACCTGCTGATGCCCTGCGCTTTGCATACAGATTAATGAGGTCTTTGGCAATGTCTTTTACCTTTTTGCGCACCTTCTTTTTCTTGTTGTCCCATTCCTCAGATCCCAATTTCGAAATGCTGGGTGGCTCGCCTTCTTTGCCTGAATATTTGGAAATTTTATGCAACGAATGGATGCTCACAAACAAATAATCGTTGTCGCGATACACCAAACGAACCGCCTCCTGCTGTCTTCCGTTGACCTCAAGTTTCTCCAATCCTGCAAAACGACCGATGCCGTTGTCGATGTGGGTTACATAATCGCCAGGTTGCAGGGTTTTCAATTCCCTGAGCGTCATGGCTTTGGATTTTGAAAACTTTTCCTTGCCCTTGTAGCGGTGAAAACGTTCAAAAATCTGGTGATCGGTGTAGCAAACCAGTTTCAGGTTCCGGTCCTCAAAGCCTTTGCTCAGGTTCAGGTACAAACTTGTGAAATGAACGCCGTGGTTGATTTCGTCAAAAATGGTCTGCAGGCGTTCCAATTGTTTGGGAGAATCCGCACAAATGATGGTTTTGTAGCCCATTTGCTCAAATTGGCCAAGGGTATTGCCCAGCAAATTGAAATCTTTGTTGAACGAAGGTTGAGGCTTTCCGGCAAATTCAATCACTTCTGCACTTTTAGGCGCCTTGTTCCCAAAGTGAACTTTTGTGAATGGGGCCATCAATTTTAAAAACTGGGGGCCGTTGTCATACAATTGTTCTGGCTTGGTAATTAGGCCTTTGGCACCTAAAGTTTCCAGCAAATGGGCCCATTCTACTTCCACCTGATTAAAAACTTTTTGAATGGCGGCCTGTGCATTTTCCATGTCTTTTACCCAAACTGTGGTGGTTTCCGGCAAAAAGGAAAGCAAACTTTCCCGCGTTTCCATCAACATTTTAGATTGCACATTGGGCAGAATATTGGCCGTTTTTACCTTTTCAACAGACAGTTGCGATTCCGGATGCACATAACGGATAGACTCAATTTCATCATCCAAAAGCTCTATTCTGATGGGATATTCTGAGGCATAGGAATAAATATCAATGATAAATCCACGCACCGCAAACTGACCAGGTTCAAAGACAAAATCGGTTTTTTCGAAATCAAACTCGTGCATGAGCTCATGAAGGGCATCGAAATCCAATTTTTCTCCCACCTTGATGGTCCAGCTATTGGAAATCAGTGACTTGCGGTTGATTACCTTTTCAGCCAACGCCTCTCCATAAGTTACAACCATAAAAGGCGTGTTTTCCTTAATTCCCTGGCTGACAGCCGAAAGTACCTCTGCTCTTTGCAGCACATTGGCGTTGTCTATTTCTTCATAGTGGTAGGCCTTTTTATAACTGGACGGAAAGAAAAGTGGCTTTACGCCTTTTTCATTAAGCTGCTGAAGATCATCAAGAAAATAAGCCGCTTCTTCCTTGTCATTGAGAATATAGATCTGGTATTCAGGATTTTGCTGGTAAATGGCAGTGGCCACCACGGCATCCATAGAGCCAGCAAGGCCCCTGGTAAAAACACTTTTTACCTTTTCCTTTTGCAGCTTCGAAGCCAAAACCTGAACCAAAGGCTCGGACTGGTAGAGCTGCACAAAATCTTTGATGCGCATGAAATAAAACTAGGGTGCAAAAGTACAGTTTCCTGAGGGGTAATTGCCTAATTAAAGTTCCTTGGGAGTTTAATTGATTTCTCGCCTTAGTCCTGATAAAGTCTGCACCTGGCAATCGGTTACTCCTTCACAGATTCCTTAGATTCTATAGATGGTATTTTGTTTTTCGATTCCACTTTACATTTCATTCGAAACAATCTAACCTAATCTTTATAAAGTTGAAAACTCTGATCTGTTGTAGCAAATCTATGGTCCTCATACCATGCTGTGGCAGCCAAAAGACGATCAAAGGGATCTCGATGCGCTTCATAAAAGGGCAATTCAAGGCATTTACAAATATGATCGTTGGAAAGAGCGATGGGCAGAACATCTTCCTATTTTAGTTCCAGAATGAGTTCTGGTAGGGCTACAGATGGTTTGAGCTTGCCTATTTTGACTTGATTCCCATTTCAACCAAACTGATCTGGGCATAGAAAACCGTTGTATCAGGATTGCGAATCGACTTTCAAATAGCTAAGGCTGTTCAAGAAATCAGATGATAAGCTGTGTATCGATTAACGCCTTGTCCATTACATATAATCCTTTAGATCATCCAGGGGTGCATTAAAGTCTGGAGACATCCAAATTTTACCCGCTAAAGATCCACCTTTCCAAGGTTTGGGCATAACATCATCGGCTTTATAACTTCCCAGAAACGTGATGATAACCTCCTGCTTTCCATTTTCTGGAGGTGGTTCGGAGCGTTTTACTTCTCCCTTTTCAAAGGTACCTTTTACGGAAACTAACATATTGATACTATTTTTCCTTGTACAAATATTAACCAGATTGGTTTGGGAAAAGTCATTTGGTTGAATTGGAAAATTTCCAAAACAACTACATTTAGTGGTCAAAATGGTTTCTCAGAAAACAACTATCAAGTGCGACCAAAATTATGATGCCTGCAATACTTAGCCGGCATTTCCCACATTCGTCTGACTTCACCTTCAATTTTTGCAATCAACTCAGAGACAGGTTCAAAAAGTGGCAAGACCGAATCTGCATAGTAGTCGAATCCTATATAAAATATATTCCCTTTATGCGTCAACTTTTATTAGAGTATGCCATCAAAATTAGTCATTGGCTTAGGTTGGCTACGTTATGCTTTTTAACATTCCATGAGCTTCTGCTAGTTTGTATTTATACAGAACTATCCCTCCACCATGATTTCTAATCGATTAACCCATTCAATAAAATCATACGTAGAATCAAATCTCCTCCCTCAGCCCAATGAAAATCAAATCTCCAGCCTACGCTATCTACAAAAGCTAACATCTTTCTATATGAAATGATTCATCTTTTTTTAATTAATGATCCATCTTTCTAATTTAAAAGATCTATCTTTCTTAATATTCCCAAGTTTTGATTCTTGTTCTCCTTCCCGTTAAAACAATCTTAACGTCGATTCCATTCATTGTACTCGAAAAGCACAATCCGCAGAAACCTACTGAGCCGAAGCGGTATTATGCCCAGGCAAAAAGCAGAAGTAGCCTCAACCTCAGGGAAATATCATCCATACTTAGCCAACGATCTACGGTGAGTCCGGCAGATGTGATGGCGGTATTAGAGGGATTGATTGAGCTCGTTCCTGAAAAACTATTGGAAGGCTACCTGGTAAAACTAGGCGAGTTTGGCACTTTCAGAGCCGGCTTTTCCAGCAAAGGGGAGGCTACTTTGGCGCAGGTCAAAGCTTCATCCATCACCAATCCCCGCATTAATTTCCGGCCAGGAAAGGTGATTCGCAATGAAATCAAAAAGGCTTCTTATGAGAAAAGGACCTGAATCTGCGCTCAATTGATTTGCTTCCTGCCCCAATTTGCCATTTATTTGCAACCCGTTTCAGAGAGGTGTCCGAGTGGTTTAAGGAGCACGCTTGGAAAGCGTGTATGCGGCAACGTATCGAGGGTTCGAATCCCTTCCTCTCTACTGAAAATGAAAAATCCCGAAATTGATTCGGGATTTTTTTTTGTCTTACGGTTGCAAAACGCAAATTTTATACGTGCACATGCCGCTCGGAATGGTAGCTACTTCGCACAAGCGGCCCAGATTCCACATATTTAATGCCCCTCCTTTCGCCTTCTTCTTTGTACATCGCAAAAATATCCGGGTGGATATATTCGGCCACTTCCAGATGCAATTTGGTCGGTTGCAGGTATTGGCCAACGGTTAAAACGTCCAAACCATTTTCAACCAAATGGTCTATCGCTTCAAACATTTCGTCCTGCGTTTCGCCCAAACCCACCATGATTCCAGATTTGGTTCGATGCCCCATTTCTTTCGTCCGTTTGATCTGCTCCAGGCTACGTTCGTACTTCGCCTGCGGCCTGACTCTTCTGTACAATCTGGCGACAGTTTCCATATTGTGGCTCACCACTTCCTGCCTTGGTTCTACCATTCGGGCAAGGGCATCCCAGTTGGATTTCACATCGGGGATCAAAGTTTCTATAGTCGTCGATGGGCTTAATTGCTTCACCAGCACCACAGTCTGGTACCAGATCTCCGCACCTCTGTCCTTCAATTCATCCCTGTTTACAGAGGTAATTACTGCATGTTTTACCCCCATTGCTGCGATGGCTTCGGCCACCCGGCGTGGCTCATCGGTGTCGTATTCGCTTGGCCTTCCGGTAGCTACGGCACAAAAAGAACAACCTCTGGTGCACACATTTCCAAGAATCATAAAGGTTGCTGTGCCCTCTCCCCAACATTCGCCCATGTTTGGGCAGTTGCCACTCTCGCAGATTGTGTGCAGTTTTTGTTCATCAACTATTTTGCGGACTTTGGCATATTCGGGGCCGGTTGGCAGTTTTACCCGCAGCCAATTTGGTTTGCCCGTTTTGCGTACAAGGTTGGCTTCTATGGTCGGAAGTTCTATCATTCTAAATTTAATTCAATCACAAAGATAAATCAAAAATGATGCCGTATGGTTTTGGATTTTTTGTTTGAGCGAGTTGTGAAGCTTGTAGATTTTGAAGATCGTAGGCTAAAGGATGCAAGCTAAAAAGGGAATTTGGCAGATCGCTTTTTCATTTTAAGGCGTCGTTTCGTTTATTTGACACCAAACAAAATTAAAAAAGAGAGCTTTTCAGCAAGTCAGACCTAAGCAATGCGGATTTACTTTACTATTTTATTCACACTTCTACTTATTTATAATTCTTATTCTCAATCATTTACCATTAAAGGAAGGGTAACAGATTCTGAAAATAGCGATCCAATTCCTTTTGCCAGCATCGTTGTGAAAGGGACTACAATTGGCACTGTTTGCGATTTTGACGGATATTATACCCTAAAGATTCCAAAAAAAGTTGATAGCCTTTCCTCCATTTATATTGGTTACAAGATGCGAACCAAGAAACTAACGGGAGCCGCAGAACAAACCCTCAACTTTCAGCTAAAGGAAGCTGCAATTGAACTTAAAGAAGTTGTCATCAAACCTGGGGAAAATCCGGCCTGGCCCATCATGCGGGAGGTAATCCGCCATAAAGATTACAACGACAAGCGCTCTTTGATCTCGTATGAATATGAGGCATACAACAAACTGGAGGTAGATATTGATAAGATTTCTGACAAGTTTAAAAAGAAACGCATCATCCGGAAGATACAGAATGTGCTGGATAGTATTGGGAAGGCAACTGGCGAAGATGGGCGACCGATTCTGCCTTTTTTCATTTCGGAATCCATTTCTAAATACTATTATAATAAAAATCCGGAGCAGATAAAGGAGCAGATAGAAAAGACAAAAATTTCCGGCCTGGGGACCAATGAAGGAGAAGTGGTTTCGCAATTGGTTGGATCTTCTTTTCAGGATTATAATTTCTACAGGAACTGGCTCAATATTGTTAGCAAAGATTTTGTTTCACCAATAGCAGATGGCTGGAAAATCTACTATGATTATTTGTTGGAAGACAGTACGCAAAAGGGCAATGATTGGGTATATCGGATCGAGGTCAAGCCAAAACGCCCTCAGGATCTGGCCTTTAAAGGCACCATTTGGATTAACAGATCAGACTGGGCCCTGGAACGGGTTGATCTTTTGATACCGAAAGAGGCCAATCTTAACTTCGTTGATAAGATAAAAATTCAGCAGGAACTGAAAAAAACTGTGGCCGGACCCTACCTGCCGCTCAAAAACAGAATCACAATCGACATAGCCAATCTGAACAAAAACTGGGCAGGATTGATTGCAAAATTCTATACCTCGACCAAAGACTATGTCGTCAACAAGCCTTTGGACAAAGCTTTTTTTGAAAAACCGATTGAGCTTTTGGAGGATGCTCAACTCGCAGATGACAAGTTTTGGAGCAGCAGAAGGCATGATACCCTGACTCTGACCGAAAAAAATGTATTCAGAATGATTGATACGGTAAAGAAAATACCTGCCATAAAAACCTATATCGAAATTGTGAACATCTTCATAAACGGCCACAAACGAATAGGGATGATTGACTATGGCCCCTATTTATATACATATGGTTGGAACAATGTGGAAGGACATCGGATTCGGCTTGGTCTTAGAACAAATCAATATTTCAGTAGAAAATGGGTCTTTGCTGGTTATGGTGCCTACGGTTTTACGGATACCAAAATGAAGTATGGTCTGGAACTGACCCGAATTCTAAGTAGAAAAAGATGGACAACTATCGCTTTTGAGCACAAGTATGACCTGGAACAACTGGCTTTGATTGACAACAGTCTGGCTACGAATAATTTATTTTTTGCCTTCACCCGTCTTGGAAATCTGGACCGAACGAGACCGTATTACAACGAGAACACAAGAATTACCGTCAATAGAGAAATAAAACGAGGGCTTAATATTTCTCTTCAATCCTATTTGTGGAGCTTTAGGCCTGAAGAAGCACATTATCTCTTTGCGTACTACAATGACCCGCGACACGGTGAAAACAATGCAGACAACAGCATTTCCAGATCTTTTCGGAGTTCGGAGTTTTCAGCTGAAATTAAATACGGCAAAGACGAGACCTTTATTGAGAACGAAAATAGAAGGATCAGTATGGGCGCAATCCGCTGGCCTATCTTGTCTTTTAAGTTTACACTTGGGGTAAAAGGATTTTTAGATTCTGATCTCAACTACCAAAAGTTTCAGATTTCCGCCGTTCAGTTTATTCGATATGGTTTGCTTGGACAAGGGAAATTATCCCTCACTTCTGGCATTGTGCCTTCTGTAGTTCCTTATCCAATTTTAAGGGCGCATCTCGGCAATCAAACCTTTTTCACCAACCTTTCTGCCTTTAACATGATGCAGTTCTTTGAGTTTGTGTCCGATAAATTTGTGACTTTAAACTATCAACACAATTTCGAAGGTTTGGGATTAAACAGCATTCCATTCGTGAACAAGTTAAAGCTCAGATTTGTAGCGCAAGGAAATATTTTGCTTGGTTCGGTAAGCCAGAAAAATAAAAATCTGATTCCGGATAAAGTCGGAGACCAAAGCATTCAAGGTTTTACAAGCTTAGACCCTGGCAAACCATACGCAGAGGTTGGCTATGGCATCGAAAACATTGCCCGCCTTTTCCGAATCGATTTTTTTCACCGCTTAACTTATCTTGACAACCCGGGCGCCAGGAAATTTGGAATAAAAGCCACAGTTCAGTTTAAATTGTAGAATCGTGGTTTCGGTTCGTGTTCTACTTTAAAGACAGCTCAACCATTCCATTTTTCTCTTTCACCAGCCCAAAAGGTTCATTTTCAAGCAATAAGAATCCATCTAAATCCATATAGTCTGCCAAAGATTCTAAACTCAGTGCTGCAGAAATGCCTAAGCTGGTTTCAACCATGCACCCGATCATGGTTTTTAAGCCGATGGTTCTGGCCACTTTCAGCAAGTGAATGGCATTGGCAATAGTTCCGGTTTTCATCAGTTTTACGTTAATCCCTTTAAAAGCAACTTTCCAATATTCTGGTTCAGCCACGTTGAGAATCGATTCATCTCCCCAAATTTCAATCGGCGATTTCTCAGCAAGCCATTCATAATGAGCCCGAAGCGCAGATGGAAAAGGCTGCTCTAAAAAAAGGATTCGATCTTTAGGAAGCTTATGAATGAAATCAAAAACCAATTCTTTTTCTGTCCATGCTTCATTTCCATCAATCGCAATGGGCCCTTGAAATAGTTTCAAAACTTCATTCACTATAGGCAAGGCCAATTCCTGATTGACCTTAATCTTAAGCCAGGAAAATCGGGACAAATTTTCCTTTTCAATGAATTCCGAAATTCTATCCGGCTCCATAACCGGAATTGTATAACAAATAGATCTTGAACGAATCGGCTGAAAACCAAGATAATCTGCAAGTGTTTTACCAGAAATATGTGCCAATAAATTTTGAAAAGCCATGTCCAAAGCCATCTTTAGGGCAGAGCAGATCTTTAGTCCATCTAAGAAGGAATGCCAGATATTATGCTCAAAAGGAGCATTCAGTTTCTCCTTTATTTGGTCAAATTCCAACTGCAAACTGGCTGGTGTTTCCTCATATCGTATGTTCGGAGCCGCCTCGCCATGTCCTTCAAAGCCATTGCATTGTGCAGTTACAAATCCGTTGATTTTAGACGAATAAGAATTTCGTGAAAGCTTCCACTCATATCTCAGCGGCAGTTCTCTAAGTTCAAAATAGAATTGAATGTTCAAGCGAGTAGATAAAAGGAAATATTATTACGTTTCAAAACAAAATTCTTTTTTTTTAAAATACTAAACATTTAAATTTAGAGCCACAATCAACACACGAATGGAAAGTTCACTATTTACACCAGATCAACAGGAGATGATTTCTGGAGCAATTCAAAATGCTGAGAACGAAACCTCAGGAGAAATTCGGGTACATCTCGAAAAAAGCTGTACAGGAAATGTTTTAGACCGTGCATCACAAGTTTTCGCTTCGTTAGAAATGCACAAGACCAAACTTCGAAATGGCATTCTGTTTTATCTGGCCTATGAAGACCGCAAGTTTGCCATTTTGGGTGATGCGGGCATTAATTCTATCGTTTCAGACGATTTTTGGGATGGAATTAAGGTAAAAATGCAATCGAGATTTCGGGCTGGACATTTTGTAGAAGGGCTTTGTGAAGGCGTAGAACTGGCCGGGAACCAATTGAAATCCACATTTCCACGACACGATGATGATGTAAACGAACTTTCTGATAAGATTTCTTTTGGTTGAAAACGGCCTGATTATTGCGCATTCCCCAATCGAAATTAAATTCAATCGTTTGAAATTTTCACCTGCTGCTTTCCTTTTTTTTCTAGGTTTTTTTGGTGCTGGGCTATTTTCTGAATTGCAAGCCCAGAATATCCCTGAACCTTCCAATCCACCCAAATTAGTAAATGACTTTGCTGACGTTCTAAGCCCGGATCAGGAAAATGCTTTGGAGCAAAAACTCATTGCATTCGAAGATTCTACTTCCAATCAATTGGCTATTGTCTTAATTAAAAGCCTCGAAGGCTATGAAATTGCAGACTATTCAGTTCAGCTTGCTTTAAAATGGGGAATAGGCACCAAAAAGAACAATGGCATACTTTTACTTGCCGCAATTGACGACAGAAAAGTAAGAATTGAAGTCGGCTACGGCTTGGAAGGCGTGGTTACTGATGCCATTTCCAAAAGGATAATCACGCAAACCATCAAACCATATTTCAAGCAAAGCGGGTACTACGAAGGCTTGGATGCGGCCACAAATGACTTGTTTTCAGCTTCTAAGGGCGAGTTTCAAGGCGTGTTTCAATATTCAAAAGGAAAGAAAAAAGGAAAAGGCTTAGGAATTGGCATCATTATTATAATTGTCATTCTTATATTTATTTTTAGCAGAAAAGGTGGCGGCGGTGGTGGTGGATTTTTTACCGGCATGCTTCTAGGCCAACTTTTAGGCGGAAACAGACATGGAGGAGGCTTTGGCGATTTCTCGGGAGGAAAGGGCGACTTTGGCGGTTTTGGCGGAGGTAGTTTTGGTGGAGGTGGTTCCAG
>Ga0105046_10006680_pt1 | contig 18239 bp, 18 predicted proteins | sample MAT03_FD_78385 | JGI IMG/M metagenome (GOLD analysis project Ga0105046, IMG submission 78385) | Freshwater microbial communities from Lake Fryxell liftoff mats and glacier meltwater in Antarctica - MAT-03 (megahit assembly) | ecosystem: Environmental > Aquatic > Freshwater > Ice > Liftoff...
TAGTCTCCATGTTCTTGCTGCTCACGATGTTCTTCAGGCTGCCTACGATCTTGTTGAACACTATGTTGACAATGCCTTTCTCCTTGGCGTATGCTGCATTGGCTTTGGATGCAAAGCCGCCATCGGTGGCACTGTCGCGTGGAACCTTATCATACTGCGCAATCAGTTCATCTAAACCCGCCTGGTACAAGGTGCTATCGGCCGGATTACCGCTGAGCACCTGGCAGGTCAACACCAGGTTGCTTTTGCCGGTCCCCACATTGACCTTATGCCCAAACTTTATCTTTCGACTGCCTTTGACAATTATGTCGGTGTGCAACTCATAGATCGAGAAAATCTTTTGGTCATTGGGCACCGCTTCCCCCAAAATTTCCTTGCGAAAAGTCATATCGTACACGCATTCCATCAACAAGGCAAGGCTTTCCAAAGCCTTGATGATCGTCAGGCCGAGGGCGCTGGCCACCATTTTTTTTTATCGCATTGGACACATTGTTGATCACCTTGGTGAATAAAATCAATTGCTTGGAGAACAAATCCACCCGCTTATCTCCCGTCTTGGTGTTGTTTATCTTAAAATAGGTCTTCTTTGCTCCTTTCATGTAATGCTGGTAATCCAGTCCCGAAACCTCCAAGGACAAGCGCTCCAAAAGCCGGTGGCTTTCTTTGATGCAATCCCACACCAAGGAATTATTCGTCGGATGATGGATGTTGGTCTCCACCACAAAACTGTCCTGCCGGAATTGCTGCACACGCTCCAACCCCTCTTCAATCGCGGCCTTATTGATGGCCACCATCAATTTCTTTAAACTTTCTTCGCTTATTTTGGATATGTACGATTGGTACATTTGAAAACTGTACGACCGGGCCGGGTCCAGTTTGATGAAACGCCCACATATCCGGGAGTCAATCTGAGAATACTCCAGTTCCCGGTAATCCAGGCCTTTTATTTCCTTGAACAAGGCCGCCCGAAGTATCTGTTCTACGCTCGGCATATCCTGACGCCCAAATACGCTGGCCTTTTGCCCACGCATAATATCCTCTTGCACATAGGCTAAAAACTCCGGGTGTTCTTCCAACAAAGTGTCGAAAAGCCCCAATTCCGGATCTCTGCTCCAATCCGCTGTCGCTAATTTTGTGGTAAACTTGGCAAACAAAGACATTTTCATGCCGCAAATTTATGAAAAAATAAATCGTGCCGCCTTAAGCCCTTGATAATCTTAACTTTGCATTGCGCCTTGACTTAAAAGACAGACACTATTTAGCGCGCGGTAAAATACTGGATGGCCAAATCGCCCACCTATAATGGTTTGCTTTTATGTTCTTTTCTGCCAATGTTACAGTTTCTTTAATTCTTTTCTGTCTTGTTTCAGATTTTTTTGCATTTAAAATCCATTCTAAAATTCCCCTTTTTTAGGAACGTGGGAAATTTTTCCAATTGTCAAAGGCAGTTTTATTCTTTGCAAAAATTTGTTCAGGTCGTCATTTGGTTTTGCAATGTAACCGTCTAAACTTGTTGCAATGTATAAAATTACCTTTCTGTCTGTTGTCATTTTGTATGTGAGTTATTTATAATTGTTGTGTCTTCATAAGGTTTTCTTTAAATACTCAAAGTGAGAAATAAATTGCTCGCTTAATTTGTGGAACATGTAACATTTCCCCAAGGTTTTGTAAGAAAAGTGTCGTTTAATATGCACATCTTTGTGGCACAGATTTAATCTTACTATACCTCGCACCGCCATGTTTTTTGCATGGAGATAGGCCACGTTTACTAAACTTTCAAAGTTTAGTAAACGTATTAAAGATACCGATAGAGATAAAAAAAATTGGAAATTATGTCATTAAAAACATACGATATTGTTGTCATAGGCTCTGGACCCGCAGGCACAACGACCGCACGGGTGGCTGCAAATTTGGGTTTAAAAGTATTGTTAGTTGATAAAAAGCAGGAACTTGGTGCTCCTGTTCAATGTTCCGGGGCAGTTAGCCGTCATGCTTTGGAAGCTGTTGGGGTAGTGCCAGACGCTGAGTTTGTTTTGGAAAGCATTTTTGGATTTGGGATTTACAATCAAATTGGTGAAGAAAAAATCATTGATTATCGAAAACTCAAACCCGAAGAATATGGCACAGGCGAAGGCCAAAATCCACTTGGTTTTGTGGTCGATCGCCGCCGATTCGACCGATATTTGATGACACAGGCCGAACGCGCCGGGGTCGAAGTCTGGCTGAAAACCGAAGCCCTTGGATATCTAACTTTTGCCGACGGCACTTGCGAAGTGAAACTTATTCATTTCAATAAAAATATTTCAATTAAAACTCGGGTGCTGGTCGGCGCCGATGGTTTGCAATCGCAAGTCGGAAAATGGGCTGGTTTGAAAACGCACATCAAACTGAAAGAATTAGCCAGTTGCCTGCAATTTGTGGTAGATGGCGTTCAAACCGATGGCCTGCTTGAAATTGTTACTGGACAAAGGTGGGCGCCAGGTGGCTATGCCTGGGTTTTTCCCAAAGGCCATGGTTACGCCGAAATTGGGCTCGGCGTGGCACGAACCATGACGCTGCGTGACGCCCGCTGGCACCTCGACGATTTCATGAAAAATTCCTTTTTTAAAGATCGGTTCCGAAACGCGCGCATTTTAGAAATTCAGGGCGGGGGTGTTCCGCTCGCTTCCCCCTTGAAAATTCAATATGCCGACAACCTCATTTTGGTGGGTGATGCCGCGCGGCACGTGAACCCAATCACAGGCGGCGGCATACATACGGCAATGCAAAGTGGGCAAATTGCCGCCATTTTTTTAAGCCAATTGCTTGGCAGCAACCAAAATTTAAATAAGGAAAACCTGAAAGGATATCAGGACAATTGGCTGGAGGCGAGCGGCAATTTGATGTGGAAATTGTACCACCAAAAAACCGCCATTTTTAAAAACAAAGACATCGCGCAACGAGACGATTTACTTTTTAAAACCATGTCTGATTATTTCAGCCCTTATTCGGAGTACAAAAAAATATAATTCATCATGTCAAAAAAGAAACCTGTTGCTTTTCTAATCGGGTGGAATGCTTGCATCCATTGCGGCGCCTGTGTGGCAGTTTGTCCGCAAAAACCAGGCTTTATCTCTGCTTTTGATACGATTGCTGTGAACACAATTTGCGATATTGCTTGCATGGCTTGCGAGAAAATATGCCCGGTCAGCACCATTTCACATAAAAATATGCCAGAGCAAAAGCAGATATCATGGAAGTGATCCGCAACCTGATTCGATTTTCGCGGCCACACACTGTGATTGGCACGAGTTTGAGTATCGTGGTGCTTTACCTTTTGGCCATGTCTTTTTCCAATTTTTCGGCTTGGCATTTTGGGACGCTGGTTTTAACTTTGATCAGTTGTCTGGGCGCCAATATTTACATAGTGGGTTTGAATCAAATCACGGATATTGAAATTGACCGCATCAACAAACCATGGCTGCCGCTGGCCTCTGGTGATTTTTCGCTGCGAACTGGTTATTGGTTAATTTTCGGGGCCGTTTTTATTTCGTTGGTTATCGCTGCGTTGATTGGCAAATATTTGTTGCTAACTGTTTTGCTGAGTCTTTTGCTCGGAACGGCTTATTCTTTGCCTCCTTTTCGCTTGAAAAGGTTTCATTTTTGGGCAGCATTTTGTATCATCGCCGTGAGAAGCCTCATCATCAACCTGTTGCTTTTCCTGCATTTCCATTTTCAAATTAATGGTTCGCAGCACGTTCCGCCAGTCATTTGGTTGTTGACGGGTACCATGTTTTTTTACAGTATTGTGATTGCCTGGTTCAAAGATATTCCAGACATGGAAGGAGACAGACGATTCCAAATTCGAACGCTCAGCCTGCGATTGGGTGCAAAAACGGTGTTTCGAACGGGTAATTTATTGATTTTCGTCGTGTCCATTTGTTTGATTTTTCTGTCCTTCTATCCTGATTTTTCATTGAATCAGTCTGTTTTTTCGATCACGCAAATGCTACTTTTGATATTTTTAGGGATGGCCATTTTTCGAGTCCGATTGGGAAACCTGGCTTCCGTTCGCCGTTATTATTTGTTTATTTGGGTGCTCTTTTTTTGGCAATATATTTCTTTTGCGGTGGCGGCACTCACTTTTTGATTTTCTGGAACTTCGCGCTGCGCTTGCCTGCTATTAAAAAATACATGCCGGCAGGCAGCGCCCCAAGGTCAATCCGCTGCCCTGTTTTTGCCTGCCCGACCCGGATTCCCATGTTGTTGTAAATCAGTACTGCCGATACCTCGCCCTGGACAGGGATGTCTAAATAATCGGAGGCAGGATTGGGGAAAAACAGGATTGGGTCAGAATTGGCCAATACATCCAAGCCTACCTGGTTCGGGACTTCGGCCGCGCCAATCGAACGCGCCGTAGTAGAAAAAGGCATGCCATAAAAATCCAGGGCGGGTTGCGCGACCATCTTTCCGGCCCCTTCGGCCGGGCAGCCTGCAATCAGGTGAAAATCCGCATTCGGAGCGTCTGTCAGGATATTGACAGCGGAACCATACAGGAGTGGATTTGGGTCCTTGATTGCATCCAACGCAGGCGAGTCCCAGTAGGGCCCATTGAAGTTGGCTTGTTCGGTGCTTTGATACAGGTTGTGGCTAAAACTAGCGGCGCCAGCAGGCTGCGGCCCTCCATTAAAATAAGCCGAACTGCCAAATATGAAGAGATTGTTCTCGAGGATATTGCCGGAAAGGGTGGGGTAGAGCGCACTGGTAGTCAAAAAACGCATGGTGGCCTGACCGCAATGGTAAAAGGTATTGTTGATGACCTTACAATCCTTGGCGGAAGACAAAGCCAGCCCCCGATACCCGCCCACGATGACATTGGAGTAGAACTCGAGGTTCTTGACCTCAAAATTGTCGTCCGGGCAATAAAACTGGGCCCCTGTATCGCCACCCAATTCAAAAGCCACCCAAGGGGCATTAGACGCGTTGATAAAAAGGTTGCGTTCCATTCGGATATTGGAGGCGCCGCCTTTGATGTGCCCGCCAGTAAGGCAGTTTTCAAATCGGTTGTCCTGAATTAGGCCTGCATGGCACACATTGTAATCCATGGCGCTGACCGCCGGGAAATCCTGGAACACACAATGCGTAACGGCGAAACTGTCAACCCCGCCGAATTTAAACCCTGCGATGGCGTTTGGGTCTGTCACGTTGGAGAAGTGGCAACTGTCCACCACGATAAACTTGGATTGGGTGCTGCAGCTCCCTCCATTGTCCACGCTGAACAAACGGCCCGGGTAGGCGGCATTCCCCTTGAACGTGAGGTGTTCAAACCGGAGGTAGGCACAGCTGATAAATTGCCAGGTTCCGGCAATCTCGACCACATCCTGTTGGTACGGGCGGATCACGATCCAGGCGGTGTCATTTCCTTTGAGTTGGGTCACACCCTGATATCCAGCATAGTTGCCGGCGTGTAAAAACACCGTGTCGCCCGGGTGAATGGCCTGGGCGTTCGCGGCGGCCTGGATGTTGGGAAACGGCTGGCCGGGGCCGAGGTGGACTTGGCAAAAAACTTGAAGGGGGACGGATGCGAACAGAAAAAAAAGGAAGTATTTCATAAGTTTGGCGTTCCAAGATATGTTGTGTGAATGAATTTATACTTTCGTCGGTTCTTTTATCTAGTTTATGAATGCACCCACCTCATCTACGGAACAGCCCGATACCCCCGGTAGACTTGCTGTTGTTGCGCAATATTTTGAAACCCGATGCCCCGAATCCTTGGGAACATCGAAACGCCTACAAAGGCAGTGGCGAAAACCCCGCTTACGCCAAAAACCAGGAGCGCCATCCAACGGGCTATCGGGGCCGGTACGCCGCCTTCAAGTTTGTCGTTGGCAAGGAGAAAGCCAGTCGTCAGCACAACCATCGGCACGGCGAAAGCCAACAACCTGGATGCCAATCCTGAGCCTCCACCCATCCCGCTTGCACCAGCGGTGATTGCTATAACCAGAAAACCCAGCAGAGACAAGCCAAGCCGGCTGCTGTTGCTGGTTGCCACCCACTGGAAGCCTCCTCGCCAGCCAATGGCCAGCATGGACATGCCGATCAGAACGATAAAAGCGAGGCTAAGGATAATGGCGGTCCAAGCGTATCCTACCCCGTAGTCGCCGCCCGGCATGGGCTTGAGGTAAATTACAGCGGCCGAGAAGACGAAGACCAGGGCGGCTATGGAAAGGCAGGTGTTTGCGAGGAGCGAGGATGCTTGCACGGCTTGTGTTTTTTAATGTTGCACGGATTGGCTACAAACGTTAGGCCTCAAGAGCATTTACCTTTTTTTCGCGAATAAAGGTACTTCAACAGATTTCTACCGGCAAGTTTTGTTTATATGGTTTCGTTTTGTTTCTATTCTATTCATTAAGTCAAGGTGATTACTACATTTCCTGTTTTTTGCCCAGTTTCCACAAACTTGTATGCCTCAACAATTTGTTCCAATGTATATCGTCTGTCAATTACAGGCTTATACTTTTCAGTTTCCACCAGTTCTTTTAAAAAAATAACATCTTCTTTACTGATTGTGGGAAGAGGGAATAATACTTTTTTGCCACCGAATAGAGGGGTTATAATTGCTAAATATATATTTTCAGCATTTTTACCAAGTTCTGTTGACATATATATTCCTTTTTTATTTAGTAATGGTTTACATTGTCCGAATGAACTTTTGCCCACGGCATCAAACACTACGTCAAATGTCTGGCCTATCTTTGTAAAGTCTTGTTTAGTGTAATCAATTACCACGTCAGCGCCCAATGACTTTACAAGTTCTACATTTTTAGTGTCGCATACTGCTGTAACGTCTGCACCTAAGTATTTTACCAGTTGCACAGCTGCCGAACCAATAGCACCTGTTGCTCCATTGATCAAAATATTTTGTCCACGCTTTATTTTTGCAGTCCTTATATCGCACAGGGCGTAGTGTGCCCCTTCAGTTATTGGTGCTGCCTCCTCGTAAGTTAAATTACTTGGCATTGTTGTTATGGCTTCATCCTCTCCCATAGTCATATATTCGGCATGTGCTCCAAACTTTGTGTCATTATAACCAAACACCTTATCTCCTGTCTTAAATGATGTTACGTCTTTGCCAACTGTTTCAATTTCTCCAGCAAATTCGTTTCCAAGCGTTTTGTTTTTGGGTCTGAATAGACCACTGAAAAATCTGCTTATAAAATACTCAGCACTACGAAATCCACAGTCGGTGCGGTTTACAGTAGTGGCATAAACTTTTATTAGCACCTCGTTGTCTTTTGGTAAAGGTTTGTCAACCTCCATTAATGTAACAACTTCTGGTGGTCCGTATTCAGTGTTTATGATTGCTCTCATTTTTATAATGTTAATCTTGTAGTTTGATTTCGGTTAGTTTTTTACACTTGGCACTGAATTTGGTGGATGTGGCTTAGCTGCGATTGGCAGCCATGAACATCATACACATTGTTAGCGGCTTTTATTATAATCTATTCCTACAATTCCATTTCTCCTTCAAGAATGTGATAAGTTTCAATGGCTTCAGGGTGAATATGATACAATGGATCTACCATATTACATTGTGGTAATAATTCCCATTCCAAGTCTAACGATTTTCCACCTGTATCTTCTTTACTCTTTACAACGGTGAAGATCATTCCAAGCGGGGACATATCTAAAATTTGATTCTTAACTGCCATTTTGTTTTTCTTTAAATTTTTCGCTCAATTGACACCGTTCCTAACGCAGACTGTAAAAAAAATACCCTTCCCAACATTCAGGTAGCGCGCCTCATCCCCTGAACCACCCCACATCGCCACGCCACGCTATAATTTTCAAAGCCCAAAACTCCGGTTTGGGTGCTCCACCCGGCGCGACAGCACAAAAATATCAAAAAAAACCGGCTTTACCAGATACAGGAGGCAATTTACACCCAAAATCGACACGGCCCGGCGCAGATTTTAAGCCAGGAATACCAAACAGTATTCCTCTTCCACTTTTTCTTTGCCTTTTAACAAAGTATATAGCCGACGCAAAGTGGTTTTGAAGGAAACGGAATTGCAAGATATTCACAATCAACATTCTAAATCCTCTAAACTTTCTAAACCACTCTAAACTGACTATAGTGGCAAGGCAAGTATCTTAGATTCGTCCTCATTTCCCTGCACTATATCAAAACCTTAAACAAAAAATCTTCCAAAAACTCGCTGGTGAATTCTTGATTGTTTGTCGGAGAGGCATCGGTTAATCTGGGCAAATAGACACTGAAATATTGCTGATGATGCGATGTTTCTATCAAGGTGGTACTGAGCGACCTTGGATATTTGTACTCGGGATTATACTCAGAAATAACCTCCGCAATGGTGGCGCACAAGTCTTTGTAGGGCTTAAAAACTTGGCCCTTGTTTATTTCCGATACCTCTTTAACCAAATACACTTTACTTCCTTCGGTTAATACTATTTGATTCAGGTACTTCTTGTTGTAATCAAATTTGCCCGAACTCTCCGGCAATTCGTGTGTCAACAACTCAACAATCAGTTTTAGTCTTTCCTTTTTATCGGTTACGTTCTGCAATTTGAGCATAACCAAAAATTCCATATAGCACCAGTACCAATTGAGGATGTAGAGCAAAATACGGTGTTTGTTTTCAAAGTACCTGTAAACGGTAGCCTCCGTACTGTGCGTTTCAACAGCCAGTTTTTTGAAAGTAAATTGTTCGAGGCCTAAATGGTAAATCAGGTCTATCGCATTTTTTACGATCTGCTTCCCGACCTCGCTACTTTCCGGGTCTCGCAAAAATATCTTTTCGTTTATCTTAAAGCTTACCTGAAAATCCATATCAAAGGACATTTTTGCAAAGGTAGTGGTTTGATTGCTTGCGATAGTAAAGGTTTTTAAAAAATAAATTTTAAAATTTGTGACATAGTATTACTATCATAAAAGATATTTCACTATCTTTGCAGAACAAAAATAAAAATTCGCAGGGATGAAAAACTATTTTACTGAAATAAAGCACGATCTGCCTGCAAGTATCGTCGTGTTTTTCGTCGCCGTTCCCCTCTGTCTTGGCATCGCATTGGCATCAGGCGCACCTTTGTTTGCGGGCATCATTGCGGGCATAGTGGGTGGCATTGTGGTTGGAGTTGCCAGCGGTTCGCCGTTGGGCGTAAGTGGTCCGGCGGCAGGGCTTGCCGTAATCGTATTGACTTCCATTTCTACGCTTGGAGGTTCCTGGGATGCGTTTTTGCTTGCGGTCGTTTTGGCGGGCATCTTGCAACTCGTTTTAGGATATGCCAAGGCCGGCTTTATTGCCTACTTTTTCCCTTCCTCGGTTATCAAAGGCATGCTGACAGGCATCGGGCTGTTAATCATCCTGAAACAGATTCCGCACGCCCTGGGCTGGGACAAGGATGCGGAAGGCGATGTTGGCTTTTTACAAAAAGATGGTGAAAACACCTTTTCCGAAATTTTTAAGGCTCTGGAATTTATGACACCGGGCGCTTTGCTCATTGCAGCCATCTCCTTGGGCATACTCATACTTTGGGATAAAGTATTGACCCGAAAACACAAAATTTTTGGCATGTTGAACGGTCCGCTCGTGGTGGTGGTCTTGGGCATTGTGATGAATTACTTATACCAAAACGGCGCCTTGAATTTTAGTTTGGCAGCCGACCAAGTGGTGAACATTCCGGTTCCCGAAAACCTGGCTGGTTTTTTCGCCCAATTCTCGTTGCCCGATTTTTCGGCAATCACAAATTGGCAGGTCTGGAAAATCGCTTTTGTTTTGGCCATTGTAGCAAGCCTGGAAACCTTGCTTTGTGTGGAAGCCACCGACAAACTTGACCCCTACAAGCGGGTCACACCAACCAACAGAGAATTAAAAGCGCAAGGTTTGGGCAATGTACTTTCGGGCATGATTGGTGGTCTGCCAATCACGCAGGTAATTGTTCGCAGTACGGCAAATATTTCTTTTGGCGGCAGAACAAAAATGTCGTCCATCATGCACGGCGTATTCTTATTGATAAGTGCTATGACAATAGCAAGCGTTTTGAACATGATACCATTGGCAAGTTTGGCAGCCATACTTTTAATGGTAGGCTACAAATTGGCAAAACCCGCCCTTTTCAAACAAATGTACAAACTGGGTTGGGAGCAGTTTGTTCCTTTTACGGTTACGGTCATCGTTATATTATTGACCGATCTGTTGACTGGAATTATTGCGGGAATGGTAATGGGCGGTTTTTATGCCTTGCGCAACAGTTATCGCAATTCACACTACATGAAAGAAGCTGTTACCAGCGAAAATGGCATTAATACTTACCACCTTGTTTTAGCAGAAGAAGTATCGTTTTTTAATAAAGCAAGCGTGATAAGGGAATTAGAAGAGATTCCCGAAAACTCAAAAGTGATTATTGACTGCACCAACTCAAAGTCAATTGATTACGATGTGGTTGAGTTGATAAAGAACTATGAGCACAATGCGAAAACCAGAAATATTGTTGTTCAAAAAATCAATTTCATTGAACCGGAATAAATATGAAAGTGCCGCAATTTGAGTGGTGAAACATATAAAAACAGGTGTTTCATCATTCAAAAGCAGCACTACTTAAACACAAATTTTTATTCACAATCATTAAAAAAATAAATTGATGAAGACCTTGACAAAGGAAATGCAAGCTGCCATCACGCCTACTATGGCGTTGGAATTGTTAAAGGAAGGAAACAAGCGATTTGTCAACAACCTGAAAGTGAACAGGAACCTTTTGCAACAGGCAAATGAAACGTCGGACGGACAACATCCTTTTGCGGTTATCCTAAGTTGTATTGACAGCAGGACTTCTGCCGAGCTGATTTTTGACCAAGGATTGGGCGATATTTTTAGTGTCCGTATTGCGGGGAACATCATCAACGAAGATATTTTGGGCAGCATGGAATTTGCCTGTAAAGTTGCCGGCTCAAAAATCATTATCGTATTGGGGCACACTAAGTGCGGTGCGGTAAAAGGTGCTTGCGACCATGTGGAAATGGGCAACCTGACGGCTTTGCTTACCAAAATAAGACCTGCCGTTGATGATGAAATGACCACCACCGAAAACCGAAATTCAAACAACAGTGAATTTGTGGAAAAAGTGGCAACCATCAATGTAAAGCGAACCGTTCAAAGCATTATGCAGCGGAGTCCTATTCTAAAAGAAATGATCGGGAGAGGAGAAATTGGACTTGTCGGCGGCACACACGACATCACAACGGGCGAGGTGACATTTCACCTCGATACACTTTCGATAAATCCTGTTTCGCTTAACTGAACATACTGCTGTTATAGTCGGTTTAGAATGGTTGAGAAGGGTTTATCGCCCTCCTTCGCCTGAAAAGGCTGTGGCGGGTAAAAGGGTTTAGAATGTTGATTGTGAATATGTTGCAATTCCATTTCCTTCAAAACCACTTTGCGTCGACTATAGCCTGCTGGTGGATGGTATTCAGGATACTATAAAAGCCTTCGCACTATAGGATATGTGACCCGAAACGCGAAGTCTAAATATTATCCCAAAAACCACATTTTCGGCAATACTTTTGGGGAATGGGTTGGCCTTGTGCAATACCATGCCTACCCGGCGGCGCAGGTGCACGGCATTGGTATTGCCATGCAAGAGATTCAATTCGTACAGATGGAGGCGCAAAAAACGCTAGCGAAAAAAAACCACAGACACCGCATTGTGCAAACCAGGGCTTCGCAGTCTGGTAAATTCGGGACAGACAGAACGGAGGTCGGGCGTAGTTGCTAATAGCCGGACAAGTCAACGGCAACAACTTTCCTTGAATCCGGGGAGTGCCCCATTTGATAAAACAAAAGTGTTCGAGCCGGCGCAGATCTTGCAGTGCCCGTGGCAGTTGCAAAGGTAAAGATTATTTTTTCAAAAAGCGCTGCGGGAATGAGTTGTACTGGAGGCAGTTGGCATACTTAATCTCGAAAGGGAACGCGGACGCCGGGATTTCAGTTGCGCAGCAATAAATTGCTTGGGGAACAGGGGCTGCTTTTTACGGCAGCTCCTGTCTTTTTAGTGCGCGCCCAGCCAAAGGCCGATAAATCCTTTACTCATCGCTGATTTGGCAGTATTTTATCATAGACCTTGTTACAGTTAATGAAGAATTGGTCTTTAACTTTTTTGCCAGTTTCAAATGTCTTTGACAAGTCCGGACGCACAGGCCGCCCCTCACTCCACCTCAAACTTCCCCACAATCACCGTCCGCTCCCAGCTCTCCCCCCCGAACACCTTAATCTCCGAAGCCCCGCCCGGCGCAAAACGCAGCACCGTCCATCCGTCCTCCGTCGTTTCTACGTCTGTCGGAAATTCCCGGTTCCCGGCCGAAACGACGAATACCTTCGGCGCCGCGCCAAATTGGATCCTTATTTCCGCCTTCCCACCCACAGGCACGATTTTCCCGTTTCCCGGCGTATACGCTGTTATAGGATAATCCGGATTGCTGAAATTTACGGTTGGCTGTTTAGCGAATTCTTTTTGGGACAGCGGCTTTTCAAGCATCTGCCATTTTTCTTCATCCGGTAAATGGTTCAGGATGAACAAGGAAGGTGCCGTATCGAAAAATGCCGGGGAATAACGGCGCACAAACTTTTCATCCTCCCTGTCGATAAAACCTGCGCCCCATGTCGCATCGAGCAAGTGCCAGCGGCCATCGAATTTGACGGCGTTCCAGGCGTGCGTGCCGCTGCGGCCGCGCAGCGTTCGGGCCTGTCCGCCGATGAGCGTGCATTCCAGGCCCGCAGCCTCACACATTTTCTGGACCAGGTGGCTGTAGTCGGAGCAAACGCCTTTTTTACTTTTAAGGGTGCTGCGGATTCCTTTTTCGCGGTATTCCCGCATGTTTTTTTCAAGTTCCTTCGCGTTGGCGCCCGTGAAGTAATGTGTCGACGGTGGATCTTTGTATTTTTTATAGTCGTAGCGGATGTTGAAGGAAACCCAGGCAAAAATAGCGCGGGCTTTTTCCCGCTCCGTTCGGAAAGGCTTTGTCAGGAGCAGAGCAAGTCCGGCGGGGTCGGAATAAGGCTCCTGGAAAGATTGTACGATGGAATCGACGCGTTCGTACTCCTGTTGGGCGGGCAGCGAATTAGCAAGCAAGAAGAGGAAAGAAAGGAAGGGTAGGGTTTTCATGTGATACTCAATAATTCAATTTCACCAACCTTAACTCCAGCGTTTTCTCCTTCGAATTGTAGGTCGACAACATAATATTGCTGCCCTGCGCGGAATACAGCGACAAGGTGCTGCGTTTGGGCGCCGTAATATCCACTTTATCGAAGTTGAGCGTGCCGTCTTTGGCCAGGAAAATATTGCCTACGATGGTTTTCGATTTTTCGCCTTTCTCCCGGTCGTAATTGATGTAGGCCATGTTAAAGGTGCTTTCATCCTTGTTTTGCTGGAGAAACTGGTAGTCGAAGCCGCCGATGGATTTGACAAAATATCCCAGCATTCCGGCGCCCACCATGCCGGCTCCGGCGGGCAAACCCACGTCGCTGCCGTCTTTTTCGTAGTATTGGAGGGCCAGCGGTTTGAAATCGCCGTCCATTTCAAGCACCCAGAGGTTGCCGACTCTTATTTTTACAAAAGATGCGGAACCGCCCAGCGCGACCATAGCAATGCCTGCGCCGTCGGCCACTTTTTTAAACTGTTCGAAGGCCATGTAATAGTGGCCGTTGGCCGCTTTGAACAAATCGTGCGGAAAGTTGAGGTATTTGTCTTCCAGGCTCTCTTTCCCTTTAGCATTGAACAGTTTAGCCATATCCTTGGCCCAGGAAAACTTTTTTTCGCTGAGTTCTTTGCCGGTATTGAGGTCGTATGTTTTCAGGTAAAAACCCTTGCTTTTGTTAACGCCCGGTTTGTCATCCAGGTCATAAAATTCTCCTTGCAGGACCATCTGATCGGTACCTTTCAGCAAAATGGTGGATGAAATAGACAGTTGTTCCTTGGCGTTTTCGACGGAAGTATCCAGGATTTTTTTGCCGGTTTCCACGTCGAACACGGTCAGGAAGTATTCTATCTTGCGCGACATCAAGCCATCGCGGCGCATAGTCGTGCCTGTGACGTATTTTTCATTGACATCAGAAATCAGGAATGTTTCAAAATCCTTGCTGGCTTCCGGGGTTTGATAAGACCATTTGGTTTTGAAGTTGTTGTCGTAAAAGGTAATCCGGTATTTGTCTTTGTCTTCGCCATAGCCCGCGCGCACGAATCCTTTTCCCGGCACAGCATGCAGGCCGTAAAAAGAAGCCGCCGCATCGCCTTCCATCTGTCCGAGTGCGGCTCTTTCGAATTTGTTGGGTTTTTCGGTGATGACCGAGCCTAACTCTTTGAGTTCCTTGTCATAGGATCGGAAAATGTAGTTTTCCTTGGTTATGTTGTAAAACATAAGGCCCAGGGCATCTCCGTTGTATACCGGTTGCAAAAACACCGCATTACGGGGCAGTACCACTTTTTTAGTACTCACTTTGTTCAGTTTCTCATCCAGCAGATCGAACCCGTAATTGTCGTTTTTAGAGTCTGCCTTGTCCGTTTTGTAAAACACCACGTATCCGACGACTTCTTTGTCGTTCAGAATGGCTTTTATACCACTGGAAGAAAAAGACTTAATGCCTTTTAAGGCATAAGATTGCGCGTCCAGCCCTGTGGATAACAGCAGAAAGGAGCAGAGCGAAAGAAATATAATTTTGGAAAAGTGCATGGTAATTTATTTGAAGTTAATGAAAAAACAAATTATAGAAGCTTGTTTATCAAGCATTTACTTTTTTGTATTCCTGAAAAACTCGGCAAAGCGTCCTTTCCGGTAATTGGCCAGATATTCTCTTCTGACCGAATTCATGTTGCCATTGTCTTCCTGCGCCAGGGCTATGTAGTAGGCTGCCAGGAGGCCGTATTCAGTTTTGCCCTCCTCCAGGGCTTTGGCGCTGCAATTTTGCAGGGCCAGCAGGTCTTTGAGGCGCAGGTTGTTCAGGAAATCGAGGAAGCGATTGTATTTGTCGGGGTAATCCGGCGAACTTTCCGCCAGGACGGTCGCCAGCGTATGGTCTTTGGAATGGGCGTACAAGCCATACAGCGACAGCGCCTGAATTTCTTTAAAATACGAGCAATCGGGATAGACGTTTTGGTATTGCACGGCGAAATAGAGCGCCTGGTCGTAGCGCTCCATGTTGAACCAGGCCTCCACGGATTCTACAATGCTCATAAATTTGATGGGCGCGTAGGAATTGTCCACACCCGCTGTTGTCGTAATTCCGGCCGGCGTTGTTTTCGACATTTCTTCGATCCATTGCATCCGGTTTTTCCAATCGGGGTGGGTGCGCATGGAGTCTTGCATCGGTTTCTCTGCGGCATCAGACAGCGTCTTTGCGCCGGTCCAGACAGACCCATGGCTTTTCTCCAGCCAATGCGCTTGGAACGTGTACCCGGCGCACCCGAAATGGTTTTCCAGGCGCAAAACAGAATCGCGCAGGGGCTCGTCCATATACTCGAACAATTGCATCAGACGCTGGGCTTGCGCAGGCGCGTACGGGGTTTTCAAAAACAGGATATAGGCCAGCGAATCGGCCTGCCGCTCGAGGTCGCGGTGGTGGTACCTGGAGTTGAAAAGCACGTTTTTGAACATGTTTTCAATGTGCTCACTGCGGTTGTATTCCTGCGCGTTTACCGCTTTTACCTTGTCCTTAAATTCTTTGCTGTGAAAGGTTTTTACCTGCCGTACGAGCCCTTTTGTGGCGTGTTCCAGCAGAAAATGCGCGATTTCATGACAAAGCACAAAGGCGAGCTGGTCTTCATTTTCCAGACCGGCCAGCAATCCGCTGTACACGATAATGGTACCTTCGCCGATGGAAAAAGCATTGGGCGTGGGATCGATTTCCAGGATGATTTTCGTGCCAGCGCTTTCCGGGTTGGCGGCCACGATGGCTGCGTGCGTCATTTTTATAAAAGGCCACAAGGCATCGTCCGGAATGGCCGATTGGCGAATTTCTTCCGATACGTTTAAGGCCATACGTTCCCGCTGATCCTGGTAAGCCTTTTTGGCTTCCTTATTAAATTGTTCCGGCTCCTGAAATTTGGCGCGAACCGAAGCTGCCGTTTCTTCGGCCAGTTTGTCCCGGACCTCCGCTGTGCCTGCACTGTAATAGGGTACATTGCGAAGCGCCTGAGCGGGAAGTGCGGCGTTGAAAAAAAGCAAAAAGGCAAGGCAAAAGAGTGGACGTTGTCCGGGCTTGTACTGGAGGGGGTGGCGCATAGCGTTGTTTGCGGATTTCAGGGGACGTTCATGAAATTCGGGAGGCAGATGAAGCGCTGCGCAAACGTTGATGTTTAGCTGCTTATTGCCAAACGTTCCGGAAGTTTTAGCCTGGTTTTGTAAACAATATTATATTTGCAATAAAAATTCGTGATGTCAAAAATTGCTTTATACCGATCTGTTTTGCAAAAAATCGAGCAAAAATCGGTCGAAGATTTACGTCAATTGGATGCCTTTTTAATAGATTTGGAAAAGCAAAAGGGAAGCCCAAACCTCTCCAAAGGCGTAAAATACATGATGAAAACGAATATTCGCCTGTTTACTGGCTGGAACAACTCGCTCAATCGGGTGCTTTGGGCAGTATAGAGAATCCTGTCGAGTGGCAAAAGCAAGTACGTCAGGATAGAAAGATTTCCAGATAATTTAAGCACCATGATTTTAGACAACAACATCATTATTATCGCCTTTCTTCATGATGCTTTGGGTAAATAGCGATATCTTGAAGGTTCCCTTTTGTCGAAAACACCCTCTTTAACCGCTCCATAATTGACATCAAAAACCCTCTTAAACAACGCATTGCGACCGACTTTGCCGACAGCATCGGGAAAATGCTGAAGCTCGTCCGGCACTACCAGGATCAACATGGCCCGGAGCCGACACCCGGCTTTGCCGCTGCGGCCTGGCGCTTCGTTGTCCGTTTGAAAGAAAATCTGGGTTACGAGTCCGCACTCGAATCCTTCCAGCAAGAACACCCCGATACGCCCGAAATGGTTTTCGTAGAAGGCGGTTCTTTTCAAATGGGCAGCATCGGCTTCCGTCTCGCTCGCCCTTCCCATTAGTCAGTTGGTTTGATTTTTCGGCATTCCTGTGCGCAAAAGTGGTGAACACCAGGGCAGTGCAAGCGGGGCGGGGGCAACCTGGAAATTCGACACTGCCAGGTCTCGACGCTGGCAGGTCAAGCGCTCGCGTCGTGCAAGACCTGCCAGCATCGCAGACCTGGCAGTGTCGGACTTACCCCGGATCAATAATCCCGGAAGGAATAACCCCTGCAGAAGCCGTAACGCACTTGTATCCGTACCATAGCGTCTCAGACTTCCCAGTGTCGCTAAACTTTTACCTCGATAGTTTTGGTGTATACCTGTTAATTTCACCAAAATAACTAAAAACTATGGGCTTCAAACTTCGTTACCGCGGCCGCCTCAAAGATCCTGCCGATGTCGGCCAATTGACCCTCGAAACCGAAGACATCTGCCGCTCCAATGGCTGGAAATACCATATTTGGGAGGAGGACTGGTCAATACCCGCCGATCTCCGGTCCGAATATGTGGACGGGGTCATGCATTATTCGGGCCATGCGCCAATTCGGGGCATCGGCTTTATGATAAACGATGACTCAGAAACCGTTTGGCTTACCTTCACCCCAGACGGTCTGCTGCAATCGCTGCTGACCATCCAGAACCCGACTTTTACCGGAAATTCCGCAGATTATCCCTGGCAAAGAATTAAAACCGGGTTTGACGGGGCGACCACGCACCTTGCTGTTTGCAGCCTGTTTCGCTATTTGTCCGGCAAATATTTTGCAGACTTCGAGGTATCGGACGAATCGGGTTACTGGCAGCATGGGGATGCGGAAAAATTAACGGTATTGATTAACAGCGCCGCACAATTGGAAGAAGAACTGGCGGCGCTGAAGGCGGGTGAAACCCTGAATAAGGAAGAAAAATATGCCATAATCATGCGGCTCATCAAGGAGCACGGGGAGCGGTCCAGGCTGTAAGACGAGATTTCTAAACACACCCGCAGGGTTTTCGAAGAAAGATCGTCTAACATCCGGGGCTGAACAGTCTTAGGAACGGTGTCAAAATAAGTTTCCAATTTGAGGCCAATTATTTTGGCGTCAGCCAACTATCTTTTGAGGCGAATAGCCGCGCTATTTAACGAAAAAGATGGGACGGATGACGGCAAA
>Ga0105046_10006682_pt1 | contig 18237 bp, 21 predicted proteins | sample MAT03_FD_78385 | JGI IMG/M metagenome (GOLD analysis project Ga0105046, IMG submission 78385) | Freshwater microbial communities from Lake Fryxell liftoff mats and glacier meltwater in Antarctica - MAT-03 (megahit assembly) | ecosystem: Environmental > Aquatic > Freshwater > Ice > Liftoff...
CAAACAGGCGCCCAGCACGTGAGCCTGCCGACCCCGCCGCCCGACATTCCGCGCCAGGACTCGCTGATCGAGTACCCGTCGCAGTTTCCCATCAAGGTGATGGGCCAGAAGGTCGATGGGCTGGTGCATGCCATCAGCATGATCGCGCTCCAGTTCGACCCGGCCTTCGACGCCTCGACCATCGAGCTGCGCGAAAGCAAGGGCGGCAAATACCTGGGTATCACCATCACCGTGACGGCGACCTCCAGAGAGCAGCTTGACGAGCTCTACCGGACGCTGGGCACGCACCCGATGGTCAAAGTGGTGCTCTGAAGCACTGAACCGATCACGCCATGCAAGCAGATGTGCGGCATCTTGGTCGGGTTGCGTACCTGCCCACCTGGCAGGCCATGCAGGCCTTCACGGCGACACGCGGGCAGGAAACTCCAAGCCGAATCGGCCTTTCGCCCTTATCTGGCGGGCGTGACCAGCTATGGATTTGTGAGCATCCGCCGGTCTACACCCAGGGCCTGGCGGGCAAGCCCGAGCACATCCTCGCGCCCGGCGACATCCCGGTGGTGCAAAGCGACCGCGGTGGCCAGGTGACCTTTCATGGCCCCGGCCAGGTGGTGGCCTACCCGCTGATCGACCTCAGGCGCGCCGGTTATTACGTCAAGGAATACGTCTACCGGGTCGAGGAGTCCGTGATCCGCACGCTGGGGCATTTTGGCGTCACCGGCCACCGCGTTGGTGGCTCGCCCGGCATTTATGTTCGACTGGACGACCCCGGCTCACATGCTGCGCTGACCGGCCCCTTGAGGCCGGCAGACCCGTTTCGCGGCCTTGGCAAAATCGCCGCGCTGGGCATCAAGGTCAGCCGGCATTGCACCTACCACGGGGTGGCGCTCAACGTCGCGATGGACCTGGAACCCTTCTCCCGCATCAACCCCTGCGGTTATGCCGGGCTGACCACCACAGACCTTTCTACAATCGGGGTAACGGTCAGCTCGCAAGATGCAGCTGACGTATTGAGCCAGAAACTTTTGACGTATCTGGCCCCCTAGATTTTCCGTTCGGGCTGAGCCTGTCGAAGCCCCCGGTCATGCACCGGTCACAAACGAACTACCAGCCCTTCGACAGGCTCAGGGCGAACGGGTATGGATATGAGCACACAAGACGTTGTCAGAGACATTCAAAGCCAGGCGGACTACAACCCGCTGGCCAAACAAAAGGCGGCGGCCAAGCTGTCGCGCATCCCGGTCAAGGTGGTGCCCGGCGAGGTGCTGAAAAAGCCGGACTGGATCCGCGTCAGGGCCGGCAGCCCGACCACACGCTTCTACGAGATCAAGCAGATCCTGCGCGAGAACAAACTCAACACCGTGTGTGAAGAAGCGTCCTGCCCCAACATCGGCGAGTGTTTCGGCAAGGGCACGGCGACCTTCATGATCATGGGCGACAAATGCACGCGGCGCTGCCCGTTTTGCGACGTCGGCCACGGCCGGCCCGACCCGCTGGACGTCAACGAGCCGGAAAACCTGGCGAAAACCATTGCCGCGCTCAAGCTCAAATACGTGGTGATCACCAGCGTGGACCGCGACGACCTGCGCGACGGCGGCAGCCAGCATTTTGTCGATTGCATCACCCGCATACGCGCGCTGGCGCCGCACACCACCATCGAAATCCTGGTGCCCGACTTCCGCGGCCGCGACGACCGCGCGCTGGAAATCCTGAAAGCCGCGCCGCCCGACGTGATGAACCACAACCTGGAAACCACGGCGCGCCTGTACAAGGAAGCGCGTCCCGGCAGCGACTACCAGTTTTCATTGAACCTGCTGAAAAAATTCAAGGCACTGCACCCCGGCGTGCCGACCAAAAGCGGCATCATGGTCGGACTGGGCGAAACCGACGAAGAAATTTTGCAGGTCATGCGTGACATGCGCGCCCACCACATCGACATGCTGACGATCGGCCAGTACCTGGCACCTTCAATGAGCCACCTGCCGGTGCGCCGCTACGTGCACCCCGACACTTTCAAGATGTTCGAGCAGGAGGCCTACAAGATGGGCTTCTCGCATGCTGCTGTCGGCGCGATGGTGCGCAGCAGCTACCACGCCGACCAGCAGGCCCATGCTGCAGGCGTTGCCGACAAGGCGGACCAGGCTGCGGCAGCCGGCATCTGATGGCATTGCAAGACAGGCAGCGTGTTGAATGGCGATGCCAGGCACCCGCTCCCCTGTCCCTCGGCCGTGCAAGCTAATTTATATGCGCTAGGCGCCATCGCCCTGTGGGCCCTGCTGGCCTCGTTGGGCGTTTCGCTCCAACACATCCCGCCCTTTCTGCTAACCGGCATCGCGCTGATGGCCGGCAGCGTGCTGGCGCTGCCGTTTGTGCTGAAGGACCCGCGGCAGTGGAGAGTGCCCGCCGCCACGCTTGCGCTGGGGGTCTACGGCCTGTTCGGCTTTCACTTCCTGCTGTTCATCGCGCTTCGCCATGCGCCCGCTGTCGAGGCCAACCTGGTCAACTACCTGTGGCCCCTGTTCATGGTGGTGCTGGCGCCGTTTTTCCTCCCCGGCCTGCACCTGCGCGCCGCGCATGTGGCGGCGGCCGTGCTGGGCTTTGCGGGTGCTGCCGTCGCCATCCTGGGCGCGCGTGAGGGTACGGCGGGGGGCGGCTTGTCCTGGGGCTCCTGGGGTTATTTGCCGGCGCTGGGCTCGGCCTTCATCTGGGCCAGCTACTCGCTGCTGACGAAACGCGTAAAACCTTTCCCGACGGCGGCCATCGGTCTGTTTGGCCTGGTGTCCGGCGTGTTGTCCCTGCTTTGCCACTGGCTCCTGGAAACGCCGGTGGCCTTGTCGGGCAGCGACTGGGCCCTGATCGCAGCCATGGGCCTGGGGCCGCTGGGCGCAGCGTTTTTTCTCTGGGACAAGGCGCTCAAGCTCGGCGACGCGCGGCAGATCGGCATCCTGAGCTACCTCACGCCGCTGGGCTCGACCGCGCTGCTGATGCTGGTCAGCGGCCGCGCGCTGAGCTGGAGCATTGGCCTGGCGGCAGCCATGATCATCGGCGCGGCGGTGTTGGGGACAAGGGCAAAAAGTCAATGAGCGGGCGGCTTCACGCTGCGCCTGTGGTCTGCATTGGACGGCAGGAATAACTCCCCACTCCCTTCCCCCGCCCCTCCCTCGCCCCGCTGGGCGATGGAAGGGAGCCTCATTTGGCCGCGTGCGCTGCGCTCGCGTGCAAACATGACGGTCGCGTATTCACCGGTGTGTGCGCTTTGCGCGCAAACCTTCTGTCATTCCGGCGAAGGCCGGAATCCATCCTCGACCCCGTATTCGCTCCCCCACCCGTCGGGCTGGGCCGAGGAGCGTAGGCAAAAGCGGATCAGGGCTCGCGATTGTCTGAGCCGAAGGCGAGTTCGAGCGAGACCCCGTTTTTGGCGAGCACCACAGGTTGCCCGTAGCGAAGCGAAGGGACCCAGACCATCGGGTCGCCTTTTTCTTTGCTTACTTTCTTTTTGGCGACGCAAAAAGAAAGTGAGTTGCCGCCGGGCAACCCCCGGCCCACAGGCGCAGGCACATCACGGCAACGTGATCCAAACAGAACTTTCAGGATCGCATGCATGGATCCCGGATCAAGTCCGGGATGACAGGCAGAGGGTCGGGACCTTTTTTGACATGAATCCCACGCCGTCCGGGGCAAGGAAAGGTGAAAAAGGCAGATTTAAGAACGAAATCTGTCTCCAGCCCTTATCCCACGGGTGCCACCCGCTACTATTTTGATAGCAAGAGGACTACAGCAGTGTCGCCGGCTCTTCGCTGGCCAGCACCTCTTGCGCCCAGCGCTGCAGCTTGCCCGCATCCGCACGCAAGACCTGCTGTTTAACGGCCAGGATTCGCGAGGGATGCATGGAGAAGCTGCGCAGCCCCAGGCCCAGCAGCAGCCGCGTCATGCCGATGTCGCCGGCCATCTCGCCGCAGACACTGACGCCCTTGCCCTGCGCATTGCACTCGGCAATGGTGTCGGCGATCAGCCGCAGCACCGCCGGGTGGCAGGGGTCGTACAGGTGCGCCACCGCTTCGTCCGCGCGGTCAATCGCCAGCGTGTACTGGATCAGGTCGTTGGTGCCTATTGACAAAAAATCGAAGTACCTGAGGAAAAGCTTGAGGGTCAGCGCGGCCGCCGGGATTTCGATCATCGCGCCCAACTGCACTGGCCCGTAGGCCACGCCCTTGTTGTCGAGCTCGGCCCGCGCATGGTCGAGCAGCGACAGGGTCTGGCGGATCTCGCTGCCGTGCGCCAGCATGGGCACCAGCAAATTCACCGGCCCATGCGTCGCCGCCCGCAGGATGGCGCGAAGCTGCGTGAGGAACATCGGCGGGTCGGCCAGGCTCCAGCGGATCGCGCGCAGGCCCAGCGCCGGGTTCAGCTGGCCATCCTGCGTGCGGCCCGCCAGCTTGTCCAGCGGTTTGTCCGAGCCGATATCCACCGTGCGAATCGTCACCGGCATGCCCTGCATGCCCTCGACCGCCTTGCGGTAGGCCAGGTACTGCTCCTGCTCGTCCGGCAGCTTGCTGCGGCCCATGAACAAAAACTCGCTGCGGAACAGGCCGACACCGACCGCGCCCACGGCGACAGCGCCGGCGGTGTCGTCGGGCATTTCAATATTCGCCAGCAACTCGACCTTCTGGCCGTCAATCGTCAGCGCCGGGGTGTGCTTGAGGCGGTTCAGGCGCTGGCGCTCCAGCTCGCCCTGGCGCTGCTTGAAGCCGTATTCGGCCAGGATGATGGGCGAAGGGTCGACGATCAGCACCCCGGCGTCGCCGTCGATGATGACCCAGTCGTCCTGCTCGATCAGCTGGCTGGCGCTGCGCGCCCCCACCACCGCGGGGATGTCCAGGCTGCGCGCGACGATGGCGGTGTGCGAGGTCTTGCCGCCCACGTCGGTCGCAAAGCCGACAAACAGGCTTTGCTTGAACTGCAGCATGTCGGCCGGTGAGATGTCATGCGCAATCAGCACCAGCGGCACGTCCATGGTGTCGTCGAGCAGAAAATCCTGCTGGCGCGCCGCGCGGCCGCCCACCGGCGTCGCCGCAGGCAACACCGGCGAAGCAACGCCCTTCATGTAGCCCAGGATGCGCTCGACCACCTGCTCCAGGTCGGCCTTGCGTTCGCGCAGGTACTCGTCTTCCATGTCGTCGAACTGGCGCGCGATGATTTCGTACTGCGTGGTCAGCGCCCACTCGGCGTTGTAGAGGCGGTCGTTGATCCAGTGCTTGACGCCGCTGATGAGCTGCTCGTCCTGCAGCAGCATCAGGTGTACATCGAGCAGGGCCGAGAGTTCGTGCGGCGCGTCTTTCGGCAGGTCGCGCTGCACGCGCGCAATCTCCTCGGCCACCGCGTCGCGGGCGACGCGCAGGCGCTGGATTTCTTCAGCGGTTTTGGAGGCCTCGATAAAGTAATGCGCCACATCGGCACGGCTGGAAGCCACCAGCACCGCCCGCCCGATGGCGATGCCGCGCGAGATCGCGAGACCGTGGACACTGAACGTCAAGCGCCCGCTCCCACCCGCGATGTGAGCGACCGTGGGGGCATTGTTTTTCCGCCGGGCCGCCCCAAGGAAAAATGCACCCCCTCGGGGGGCAGGGAGCTACACGCAGTGAGCGACCGTGGGGGCATTGTTTTTCCGCCGGGCCGCCCCAAGGAAAAATGCACCCCCTCGGGGGGCAGGGAGCTACACGCAGTGAGCGACCGTGGGGGCGTCATTCATTCTCCCTCGCCAAACTTGTCCTGGATAAGGGCCAATATCGCATCCATCGCCTGCTGCTCGTCGGCGCCGTCGGTTTCGACCTCGACCACGCTGCCGATGCCGGCGGCCAGCATCATCACGCCCATGATGCTTTTGGCGTTGACGCGGCGTTCGCCCTTGGCCATCCAGACCTCGCAGGCAAAGCTGCCGGCAAGTTTGGTGAGTTTGGCCGATGCCCGCGCATGCAGGCCCAGTTTATTGCTGATGGTCGTGCTGTTCTTCATCATGATTTCTGCGAGCCTGGTTCTGTGGTGCGGTGATGGCCACCTGCATCACGCCCTGTGTTCCCCCCAGCACCGCCCGGGCGACGAGCGCATCGAGCGCCTCGTGCCGGTAAGACACCGTGCGCAGCAGCATCGGCAGGTTGACGCCGGTGATGAGCTTGGAGCGCACGCCGTCGACCAGCTTTTGCGCCACGTTGCTGGGTGTCGCGCCGAACACGTCGGCCAGCACCAGCACATGCGAGGTGCCCAGCTGGCGGAAAACAATGCGCGCCTGTTCCAGGGTCTCTTCCGGCGGCATGTTGGGCTGCACGTCCAGCGCCACCACACCGGCCGGGTTGTCGGGGAAGACATGCAACACACATTGCCGCAGGGCCGTGGCCAAGGGAGCGTGGGCGATGATGAGAATGCCATTCATTGCGGGGAATTATCAGCGCTGACACTGAGGAAATAGGCGTATGAGGCTATACAACAACACAAAAACACCGCCATGGCGGCCTGAAAGCTCGCCACTTCAGCCAGCCCCGCCGCCTTGAAGGCATCGATCAGCAACCCGATGCCCCACTGCACCACAAACACGCCGGAAAAAATCACCAGGTTGTAGGCCGACAGTGCGCGCCCGGCCAGCGAGGCGTGAAAAGCCATGCCGACCGCCGGCTGGGCCAGGCTCATGGCGCTGCAGCTCACGCAAAACAGCGCCCAGCCGACCCAGCCGGTCGAGGTGCCGGCCGCGATGTTGAAGGCCAGCACGGCGACGCTCAGCGGCACCCCCCAGGCGATCAGTCGCGTGGCGTGCCAGCCGTGCCGCGCCAGCCAGGGGTTGGCCATGCCCCAGCCCCAGAAGGTCACCAGCATGGTGGCGTTGATGTAGAACAGCCCGGTGGCCGACTCCAGCGGCGTGTAGCCCGCAACCCGGACCATCCACGGCCCGGCCCACAAGGTCTGCACCGCCACCAGGCCGCCGTAGTTGAAAAAAGCCAGGGGCGACAGTTTCTGGAAGTAGCGGTTGCGCCAGACCTGTGCATAGCTGCCATCGCCCGGCACGTCGGGGGAGGCCAGCGAACGCAGTGAAGGGCCGCCCCGAGCAGGTTCAACTCCCCCGGGGGGCCATTCTTCGACAGGCTCAGGACGATCGGAATCAACTTTTCGGAGCGTGGGGGCAATATTCCAGTGCGGCACCAGCCAGGCGATGCCGGCCATGGACACCAGGATCAGCAGCGCCAGAATCCAGAACAGCGGCCGCCAGCCGGTCAGCGGCATCAGCCACTGCACCGGCAGGGTCGAGGCCAGCATGCCCAGCGAAGCAGTCATCAGCATCCATGAGTTGGCGCGCAGCAGCGTGGCCGGCTCGAACCAGCGGCGGTAGCCCGTCAGCGGGGCCATCAGGCAGGCGCTGACGCCCATGCCCACCACCACCCGCGACGCCAGCAGCCAGGCAAAACTGGTCGCCAGCGAAAAAGCCACGCAGCCCAGAACTGCCAGGGTCAGAAACCAGAGAATCACGCGTTTCGGGCCATGCCGGTCCAGCCACGCGCCCAGCGGCAGCTGCATGGCCGCAAAGCCCAGAAAATAACCGCCCGCCAGCAGGCCGAGGTCGCGCGCCTGCAGGGAGAACTCCTGGGTCAGCACCGGCGCCAAAGTGGCCGTGATGGCGCGCAGCAGCGCCGAGCAGAAATACGCTGCGGCAAACGCCAGAAAAACAAGAATGCCAGTTTTTTTGCCGAGATAGCCGGACGATGCGTTCAGCACCGCGTTCATGACGCCGACTCGAACCTGAGGCTGGAGAAGAAGGTCTCGGCCACCTCGGGGTCCAGCACATCGGCATACAGCACCACCTGGAAGAGCTGCGAGCCGCGGGCGAAATAAGCCGCCTGCCCGGCTACGGCGCGCCCGTCAGCCCGCCGCCCCTGCGCCCTGACCATCAGGGCCGGCGGCCCGGTCAGCATGCCGGTCGGCCGAAAACGCGTGACCTGCGTGGCGCCGGCACCGGTGCCCACCGGCCCGGCCTTCATGTTGACCAGGGTCAGTTGCTGCCACTGGGCCAGCACGGCCTCGGCCCGGGCGGCGTCGCCAATGTCGGCCACCGCCACCGCAAAGGTCGCGCCACCCGCGTCGCAGCCCAGCATCGCCAGTTCGGCCGGCTGCCCGCCCAGGGGGACGGTTTTGATCGCCTTGTCGGGCTTGCAGGGCAGCAGCAGGGCGAGGCCGGTGTTGTCGGGGCGCACGTCGCGCCAGTTGAAAGTCGGGCTGCAGGCAGCGAGGGCCAGTACCGCAGCCAGGGCAGCCGCGGGATAGGTCAGGGTCGGTCGGAACATTCGCTGTCTACAGGGCGCAGAAAGTTGATAAGCATGCATGGCACTTTACAGGGATTTGCGCGCCAGCCTGGGGCCTGGCAGCCGTTCGCACCAGTTTGGCGTCAAGCTGGCCCCGGCAGGCCGCACCAATCTGGGCATGCCGCTTGCTTGGTAGCTGCCATGCCTTCCGCCCTGCTCACAGACCCGCCCGTTGCGTCCGCCTCCGCGCCTTTGCCCGCCCCGGTGCATTTGCCAGGCCCCGACCAGCCGGTCTGGCGCGACAAGCTGTCGCAGCTGCTGGAGTCCACCGGCGAAGGCATTTTTGGCATCGACATGGCCGGGCGCTGCACCTTCATCAACCGGGCCGGTGCCGAGCAGCTCGGGTTTTCGCCGGCCGAGGTGCTGGGCCAGAACATGCATGAGCTGGTGCACCACAGCCATGCCGACGGCGCGCACTACCCTGAGCAGCTGTGCCCGATCTTCAACGCCTTTCGCAAGGCGCTGCCGTGCCGCGTAGACACCGAGCTGTTCTGGCGCAAAGACGGCAGCGCCTTCGCCGTGGAATATTCGTCCTACCCCATCGTCGATGGCGGCGCGGTGCAAGGCGCGGTGGTCACCTTTGTCGATGTCTCCGCGCGCCGCCAGGCCGAAGACGCGCTGCGCCAGGCCCATGCGGTGCTGGAGCAACGCGTCAGTGAGCGCACACAGGCCTTGTCGGAGGCACTGCAGCAACTGCGTGAACTCTCGGCCTACACCCACAGCGTGCGCGAGGAAGAGCGCACCCGCATTGCGCGCGAGGTGCACGACGAGCTGGGCAGCCTGCTGGTGGCCCTGAAAATGGATGTCGGCTGGCTGGACAAACGCCTGGGCGAGCAACCCCAGCGCTCCAGCGACGATGCCCAGGCCATGCGGGACACCATGCGCAGCAAGTGCCAGAACATGGGTCGGCTGATCGAGACCGCGGTCGACAACGTCGGCCGCATCATCACCGACCTGCGCCCCAGCATCCTGGACCACCAGGGCCTGTGGGCCGCGCTGGACTGGCAGGCGCACGAGTTTGTGCAGTCGGCCGAGCTGGCGCTGGACTGGCAGATGGACGTCAGCGAGGCCGCCGACCTGCCCGAGCAGCAAGCCATCGCGATTTTTCGCATCTTCCAGGAAATGCTCAGCAACGTGGGCCGGCACGCGCAGGCCAGCCGGGTAGCCATCTCCATCCAGGCGACGGCAACAGACGTCCATATCCGCGTGCAGGACAACGGCCGGGGGGCTGCGCCTGCGGCCTTTGAAGCGGCCGACGCCTACGGTGTGATGGGTATGCGCGAGCGCGCACGGCATTTCGGCGGTACGCTGGAGATTACAAGCCAAATCGGCCTTGGCTCCTTGTTCCACCTGCGTATTCAGCTCCTGAATTCATAGCATTGCAGTACATGACACGGATTAGAATTCTCATCGGCGACGACCACCGCATCGTGCGCGAAGGCCTCAAGCAGATGCTGGCCGATGCGCCCGACATCGAAGTGGTGGCCGAAGCCGAGACCGGCCCCGACATCCTGCTGCAGGTGGACGCGCTGGGCGGCCACGAAGGCTTGGGCGCGGTGCTGCTGGACATCGCGCTGCCGGATCGCGACGGCATGGATGTGCTGCAGGCCCTGAAAAAGAGCTGGCCTCTGCTGCCCGTGCTGATGCTCAGCACCTACCCCGAAAAGCAATACGCGGTGCGTTGTATCCAGCTCGGCGCAGCCGGTTACCTGAACAAGAGCGCCCATCCCGACGACATGATTGCCGCCGTGCGCAAGGTGGCCTCAGGTGGCATGTATGTCTCGGCGGTGGCCGCCGAAGCACTGGCCAGCGCCATGTCCAAAGGCTCAGGCAGCAGCGCAGCGCGTGGCACCGAAGCCCTGTCGCACCGCGAGCACCAGGTCTTCCGCTTGCTGACGGCCGGCAAGACTGTGGGCGAAATTGGTGCGCAGCTCGGCCTGGCGTCCAACACGGTCAGCACTTACCGCCTGCGCATCCTGGAAAAAACCGGTACCAGGAACGATGTGGAGCTGGCGCTGTATGCCGAGCGCCACGCCAAAACACCGTTCAGCGCCTGAATCGCAGAGCCAGTTTGTAGTGCCCGCCCTACATGCCGTCATGCAGCCCACGGCTAAATGCGGTAAAGGGCATTGCCCTGGCCCAAAGTGGCGCGCACCTTGCAAGGTGAATCCATCTTCAACTGAAAGGTGCGTGCCATGTCCGACTACTTTTCCCCCTACGACGCCGACCAGCCCCTGATGCTCAAGTGCAGCTGCGGCAAGGACCACACGGTGGCCGACCACCACGCCGCCGTTGCCGCCGACAGCGCCGCCATCGAGTTGCGCCGCCGCAGCCTGACCAGCGAGTTCGAGGCCTACTCGAACGAGTTCATTGAAGCCACGCTGGTCAAAGCCATCTTTCCGCAGGACGCCGTGCGCCGCCGCTTCCTGCGCGCGGTCGGCAAGGGCACGGCCATGGCCGCGATTGCCAGCGTGCTGCCCGTCGGCACCATGCAGGCCATGGCGCAGGACGCCGGCAAAAAACCCGGCACCCTGGAAAAAACCAATTTGAAGATCGGCTTCATCCCGATTACCTGCGCCACGCCGCTGATCATGGCGCACCCGCTGGGCTTTTACAGCAAGCAGGGCCTGAACGTCGAAGTCGTCAAGACCGCCGGCTGGGCGCTGATACGCGACAAGATGATCAACAAGGAGTACGACGCGACGCACTTCCTGTCACCCATGCCGCTGGCGATTTCCATGGGCGTGGGCTCCAACCCGGTGCCCATGAATGTGGCCACCATCCAGAACACCAACGGCCAGGCCATCACGCTGGCCAACAAGCACAAAGACAAGCGCGACCCCAAGATGTGGAAGGGCTTCAAGTTTGCCGTGCCCTTCGAGTTCAGCATGCACAACTTTTTGCTGCGTTATTACGTCGCCGAACATGGCCTGAACCCCGACACCGATATCCAGATCCGCGTGGTGCCGCCCCCTGAAATGGTCGCCAACCTGCGCGCTGGCAACATCGACGGCTACCTCGGCCCCGACCCTTTCAACCAGCGTGCGGTCTATGAAGAGATCGGCTTTCTGCACCTGCTGACCAAGGACTTGTGGAACGGCCACCCCTGCTGCGCCTTTGGCACCAGTACCGAGTTCATCCAGAAGAACCCCAACACCTTTGCTGCGCTGTACCGCTCGGTGCTGACCGCTGCCGCGATGGCGCGCGACCCGAAAAACCGCGAGCTGATCGCCAAAGTGATCTCGCCGCAGGCCTACCTGAACCAGCCCGAAACCGTGGTGGCCCAGGTGCTGACCGGCCGGTTCGCCGACGGTCTGGGCAACATCCGGACCGTGCCGGATCGCGCCGACTTCGACCCGATTCCCTGGCAGTCGATGGCGGTGTGGATGCTGACGCAGATGAAACGCTGGGGCTACGTCAAAGGCGACATCAACTACAAACAGATCGCCGAGAAAGTCTTTTTGCTGACCGACGCCAAAAAACGCATGGCCGAGCTGGGTCAGAAACCGCCCGAAGGCGCGTACCCGAAGTTCACGGTGATGGGCAAGGTCTTTGATGCGGCCAAGCCTGACGAATACTTGAAAAGCTTTGCCATCAACAAGATGGGCTAAATGCTGTGATTTTTCTCTTTACTTCTGCAATCTGTCATTGCGGGCCTGACCTGCAATCCATGGGGGCATACCGTCGCGGCCAGGGCATGGACCCCAGATCAAGTCCGGGGTGACAAACCTTCACGCCATCCCTCACGGACATTGCACATCTCTGATGACAACATGAACCTCTTCAAAACCCTGGGCTTTCGCGCAGGCATCGTCTCCGCCGTCCTGTTCGTGGTGTTCATCGCCATCTGGTACGCGGCGACGTTGGCGCCTGCCAGCACTGGCGGCAACGTCGCCGGCATGACGGCCGAGCAGATCGAGTACCAGAAGATGATGGGCAAGGACCCGGGCACATCCAGGAGTTCGGGCTTTCCGACGCCCATGCAAATGGGGCAGACCGCCTGGCGGCATTTGTCGGACCCGTTTTACGACAACGGCCCGAACGACAAGGGCATTGCCATCCAGCTCGGTCATTCGCTGGCCCGCGTCGGCCTGGGTTTTCTGCTGGCCTGTTTGGTGGCCGTGCCGCTGGGTTTTGTCATCGGCATGTCGCCGCTGATGCGGCGTGCACTGGACCCCTTCATCCAGGTGCTGAAACCGATTTCGCCCCTGGCCTGGATGCCGCTGGCGCTGTACACCATCAAGGACTCCTCGACCTCGGGCATTTTTGTGATCTTTATCTGCTCGGTTTGGCCCATGCTGATCAACACCGCCTTTGGCGTGTCGGCAGTCAAGCGTGAGTGGCTCAACGTTGCCAAGACGCTGGAAGTCAAGCCGCTGCGCAAAGCTTTTCTGGTCATCCTGCCGGCCGCCGCACCGACTATCCTGACCGGCATGCGGATTTCAATGGGCATTGCCTGGCTGGTGATTGTGGCCGCCGAAATGCTGGTGGGCGGCACCGGCATTGGCTACTTTGTCTGGAACGAATGGAACAACCTGTCGCTGACCAATGTGATATTTGCCATCGTCGTCATCGGCGTGATGGGCATGCTGCTGGACCTGATGTTTGCGCAACTACAGAAGTGGGTGACTTATGCTGAATAAGCCCTCCGTGCCAGGCGTTGCAACGGAACGGCCGTTTTTGCAGATCGAAGGCCTGGCCAAGGCCTATCCCGGCACCCCCGGCCCGGTGTTTGATGAAGTCAACTTCACCATCAACCGCGGTGAGTTTGTCTGCATCATCGGCCACTCGGGCTGCGGAAAAACCACCATTCTCAATGTGCTGGCGGGGCTCGAAACCGCCAGTGCCGGCCATGTCTTCATGGACGGCCGCGAAGTCGCCGGCCCCAGCCTGGAGCGCGGTGTGGTGTTTCAGGGTCATGCCCTGATGCCCTGGCTCACGGTGGGTAAAAACATTGCCTTTGCGGTGCGCTCCAAATGGCCGGACTGGACCTCGGCCCAGGTCGATGCCCATGTGCAGAAATACGTGGATTTGGTCGGTCTGTCGGGCGCCATCGACAAAAAACCCGCAGCCCTGTCGGGCGGCATGAAGCAGCGTGTGGGCATTGCGCGCGCCTTTGCCATCGAGCCCAAAATGCTGCTGCTGGACGAGCCCTTTGGAGCGCTCGATGCACTGACGCGCGGCACCATCCAGGACGAGCTGCTGGCCATCGTGCGCGAGACACACCAGACCGTCTTCATGATCACCCACGACGTCGATGAAGCCGTGCTGCTGGCCGACAAGATACTGCTGATGAGCAACGGCCCGCAGGCGCGCGTGGCCGAGGTTGTGCGCAACACCATGCCGCGCGACCGCCAGCGCGCCACCGTGCACCACGACCCGCAGTACTACCCGCTGCGCAACCACCTGGTGGACTTTCTGGTGGCACGTTCCAAGAATTTGTCGCACGGCAACGCACCGGCGCACCCGCCTACGGTGGAGCCCGGTCGCGGCGCACTTGCCAACGCACCACCCTCTGTCACACTAAAAGCCGTCGCATGAGCAATACAACAGAAGCACCCCGCCCGCCGCTGCCACCCTTCACGCTGGAAAGCGCGAGAGAAAAAGTGCAGAAGGCCGAAGACGCCTGGAACAGCTGCGACCCCGACCGCGTGGCGCTGGCCTACACCGAAGACTCGGTCTGGCGCAACCGCGCCGACTTCTTTTCGGGCCGGCCCATGATCCGCGAGTTTTTAAAACGCAAATGGGCCAAAGAGCTGGACTACCGGCTGAAAAAAGAACTCTGGGCTTTCACCGGCAACCGCATCTCGGTGCGTTTTGAATACGAATGGCACGACGACGCCGGTTTCTGGTTCCGATCCCACGGCAACGAGCAGTGGGAGTTTGACGAATTGGGCTTGATGCGCCGCCGCGAGGCCAGCATCAACGACGTGCCCATCAAAGCCGCCGACCGAAGTTTCACTGGCCACGCCCCGTCGCCGTTTGAGGGTGGACACCTCCCCCGTCCCCGTTCGCCCTGAGCCTGTCGAAGGGTTCTTCGCCATGGCACTCCCGAACGGTGTGCCGCCAACAGCTACTTAACTTTCAATCACCCATTCTTTTATTACACAGGAGCAACCCACATGAACCGCATGGAAGTCACCGAAAAAATCATCACCGTCAAAGTCAGCAAAGGCATCAGCTGGGAGTCGGTCGCCAAGAAGGTCGGCCTCAGCAAAGAGTGGGTCACCGCCGGTTGCCTGGGCCAGATGACGTTTGACGACAAACAGGCGAAAATCATCGGCAAGATTTTCGGGCTCAATGCCGAAGAACAGAAGTGGTTGCAGGTGGTGCCGTACAAGGGCTCACTGCCCACCCCGATTCCGACCGACCCGTTGATCTACCGCTGGTATGAAATCGTCAGCGTCTACGGCACCACCATCAAGGAACTGATCCACGAAGAGTTCGGCGACGGCATCATGAGTGCCATCGATTTTTCGATGGACATCGTGCGCACGCCCGACCCCAAGGGTGATCGTGTGAATGTGGTGTTGTCGGGCAAGTTTTTGCCGTACAAGACTTATTGACGACGAGGCTGGTCGCAGAGCAAGCGTCAACGTTTGGCACGAGCGGCGGACAAAACACGCGGCCCTTCGAACATTACCCTGGGTGAAGGGATGGGGAGCCCGTTGGCAGGCCGAAACTGCTAGACTGCCAGCCATGAATGCCCGTGTTGACCACCTCATTGACGAAGCCCTTGCGCTTGCACCGGACGAACGTTCGGCGGTGGTGATTGCGCTGCTCGACAGCCTGGACGGCGAAGATGAAGCCTCTGTTTCCAAGGCTTGGGCCAACGAGATTCGCCAGCGCAAAAATGACTTGCGGTCCGGGGCGGCACAAGCAGTGCCCTGGGCCGAAGCCCGGTCCCGCCTGAACGCTCTGTGAGCGCCTTCATCGTCGTTCTCGCTCCAGCAGCGGAGAGCGACATTTCGGATGCCTTTCTTTGGTATCGCGAGAGAAATACGCTGGCTGCCGACGGCTTTCGCGCAGAGGTGTTCGACATCATTGAACACATTGCGGATGCCCCGCTGAGCAGACCTGCTGACGAGGACGGAAACCGCAACCGTGTGCTGAAGAGATTTCCGTATTCTGTGTTCTACGACGTGATTGGCAGCACCGTGACGATCATTGCTGTTGCCCACCATCGACGCAGGCCGAACTACTGGCGAGCGGTCAGACGCTGACGGGATGGGGAGCACTGGGAATATGCAAGGTGAGAGACCTGCGCCCTTTGTTTGAGACCCACTGATCTACCGCTGGTACGAAATCGTCGGCGTGTACGGCACAACCATCAAAGAACTGATCCACGAAGAGTTCGGCGACGGCATCATGAGCGCGATTGATTTTTCGATGGACATCGTGCGCACGCCGGATCCCGAGGGCGATCGCGTCAATGTGGTGTTGTCGGGCAAGTTTTTGCCGTACAGGACGTACTGATTCGATTGTCGGGGCGCAGCTTGCGCCCTGGTCCGCAAGCACCTACTAGAGGCCGCGTATCCGGCATGCAAGCAACAGCAGACCAAAGCCAATAATCCAAGACCATGTCGCGATGGGTGCACCCATGCTGATCACGCCAAACTGCGCGAGCAGCGCGACAACAAACAAAATCAGAGAAATCATCCACGCGACGAAGGTAGGAGCTTTGCCAGAAAAATTGCGCATGATTGATTCCTTGTTGGTGTCGAACTGAAGCAGGTTGATTGCGGGACCGGCAGCCTGCCCGATGTTGTTAAAGGCTCACCGTCTGACGCCTTTACGGGGCGTGCGGCTACACCGCGACTACACAGCCGCAAATTTCCCAGCAATACCTACTATGGGTTAGGCGTAGTCGTCTTCGTGTGGGTTAAGCGCTCGTACGACAAGTGTAGGAATAGCTGCGTGGGTGTCGACGAGGAAGGCCTGCACGAGCGACAAAGCCCGATCATCAATGGGGCGATCTTGAAGCGATGACCGCGATACCGCGTGGCTCCAAACATCTGGTCGGTAACGGACAAGAGAACTCAGCAGAAATAGGCCTATATAGGCTAGTGAAAACTCGGATATGTAGTGGTTAGCATGCGGCGCGATGGCATGTACTCCCCCTCCCGAGTAACCGCCACCAACGCCGAGAAACAGTCGTTCGAGTGGAATTCGCGGGTGATCCAGCGTTACCTCGCTCAACGAAGCCGAGTAGTGGCGGGGTTCCGTTTCCGGTAGCGCCACAGCGTCCAAATCGTCACCGTGCTGATGCTCAAGGCTGGCCAAAGTGATGTACGAAGCACCCCAAGCCGGGACGGCCTCGATGACACGCCACCGAGATAGATATGGGAACCGTGCACGCCATCGTCCAACTATTGCGTACATTGCCGCGCGCGACTCCAACTGCTGTACGTCCACCAGCTTTGTCGTCCAGTAATTACCAGATGCGTCGAAAAAAAGATGGCCAAGAGATTCGGCGCTCGATTGTTCGTCAAAAGTGTATCGATAGAGTTTTGACAGCGCTGCACTCCTCGCCAATATGGCCTTCAAGGTAATTTGAACCCCCGACAGCGACGCAGAACTCGCTGTGGGGACAAGTACCTTTGTAGGGTGGGTTTCAGCATCTAGATAACGCAGGCGGTTGAGTCGGCTCACCGTGTCATTGAAATCGAAAAATGTTCCTCTACCTTCGATCGTCGCCGTTAATTCAGCGATTCGCCCCCCAGGAGCTGTGATATCCCTAAGACCATGACTCGGAGCCAGCGAGGAAAGCGTGCACAGTTTATGGGCCAATACCAGCGCCTTGGCGAAACCGACCATTCCATAAAACTGAACGAGTGGACGGATTTCCAGAGGTGCAATGGATGCAGCATCGAAGAACTGACGCCCTTGTTGAATGCAGGCCGAAATCTCGCGAGCACGTGACGTCGAGAGTTGGCGCCCGACCCGAAGTTCTACAAGCGACTTAATATTCTCAACGCTCTCAAGAAATCGGAGTTGATTGGATTCCATATGTGACTATGACAGGCGATTTGCGACAGACCTCATGTCGGATGCTGGCAGTGCTCATTTATCCATTTTTTATAGATTCACCGAATCCAATTTAGGCCTCAACCTGCATGCGAGTTGGAATCATTTTCTTGAGTGCTCCTGGGCGCTCATTTGTCAATGTTTGCAAACGAATTTTGACGCCTTGGATGTTGATCAGCTCATGTCCTTCATCCACAAAATGTCGAATCAACAGCTTCTCCGCCGCGTGGATAGCTGATACAGCTTTTTGGCCAGGCTTGAGAACAATCTCGCCATAAGCTAGAAGCCGTGCCCCATTTGCAGCAGCCCTTATGCCATTCATGAGTTTCAGGTTGTTTAGCTGCCCCTTCAACCGCGAACGGAGGTTAAGCCCTTTGCCCACATAGAAGACGTGAAAAGTTGTACCGTGTTTTCGATAGAAAATATAGACGCCTGCCGACTTCGGAATGAGATCTAGATTCGGCGTGTATGGATACGATCGAAGTGGCTGTGGCTTTTGCCAAAGGACAGTAGGGTTGATCATTGATTGAATTTGCGTGAAGTTGTCGGTTAGATATTCGCAACACACGCCGCTAGCGCTTACAAGGACCATCCGTACTTGCGTTGGCGAAAGCACTAGCGGGGAATGAAGATCACAAATTATGCAGCAGCCTGTCAAATTTTAGGCCTCCTTCGGATTTCCACCATCCCCCAATCGGAGGAGCATGACGTTTTTTTAGCCGCATGGACCCACTCGGTTACCCGTCTTGTCGCCATCATTCACCTCATCGAAGCTAAAGGCAAAATACCCCCATGAACTCCCTAGACGGCATCCGCATCCTCGACCTCTCCCGCGTGCTCGCGGGCCCCTGGTGTACCCAGACCCTGGCCG